>Ga0306923_10007422_pt1 | contig 10917 bp, 8 predicted proteins | sample sta12Can44000108_FD_203841 | JGI IMG/M metagenome (GOLD analysis project Ga0306923, IMG submission 203841) | Lab enrichment of tropical soil microbial communities from Luquillo Experimental Forest, Puerto Rico - statanox.12C.anox.44.000.108 (v2)... | ecosystem: Environmental > Terrestrial > Soil...
TCTCTGGCGGGCTGCGCCCCGTATTACGCCACCCCTGCCATCCGGCTTGGGCCCGAGCCCTGGATCGAGCGCACCCTATATCTCCGGATACCTAAGGAGGCGCCGGGCGTATCCTTCCCCGGCGAGTGGGATCCGATGGGGATGCGCGCCACGGTCAGTCGCGACATGGTGCTAGAGGATGTGTTTGTCCCGGACGACGCGGAGGTGCTGCCGCCGGGCCTCTTCGGGGCGATGTACAACGCCTTCCCCCACCTGTTTCTGAGCTTCTCCGCGACTTTTCTCGGCCTCATGCAAGCGTCCTGGGACGGTGCCCTCGCCTACCTGACCGGCCGGATGCCGGGGGCACCCATCCCGCACACCGAGATCGCAGCAAAGGGTTCTGCGATAGCCGAGATGCTGTTTGCGATCGAAGCCGCCCGCGCGCTCTACTATCGGGCAATCTCGGAAGCGGAGGTCAATCCTCCGCCGGAGGCGGTCCAGCGCGCCCGGGCGGCGCACGTCACCGTGCAACGCGCGGTCGTCACGGTCACCCAGGAGGCGATCCGTGTCTGTGGCGGCCGGGCTTTCCTGAAGCGTTATCCGCTCGAGCGCTACGCCCGCGACGCGCGGGCCGCAGCACTGATGCGCCCATGGACCGAGGAGCTCGCGACGCAGCAGGCCTGGGAAGCCGCACTTGGCTTGGACGGGCAGCGGGGCGGTGGGGCGTGACAGTGCGTTCTTCGGCGATGTGGCATATTTGCTTTCATAGAACGGAGACCATAGTTATCGGCGACCGTTAGGTGCCAGGACCGCCCTTAAGGGCTGCAGCTAAACGGCTGCGACGCTAGATTCGATGCCTCATGCTTTTAGCGACTGGTGAGGCTACCGTATAGGCGATGACCGACAAGGTGAAACGGCGACTGACCACCGTCCTGTGCGCTGATGCGCAGGGATATTCTCGCCTCATGGAAGCAGACGAAGCGGGAACGTTGGGGACGCTGCGCCGCTACCGCACCGCCATGGCAGGATTGGTGGAGCGCCATGACGGGCGGATCGTAAATACCTGGGGCGATGCTGTGATCGCCGAGTTTGCCAGCGTCGTCGAAGCCGTGCAGTGTGCGGTTGAGATCCAGCAGGAGATTTCCAGCCAGGACTCGGACCCACCCCACGCGCACCCCATGCGGTTTCGCATCGGCATCAATTTAGGAGACGTGATCGTGGACGGCTCCGACATCTATGGCGACGGGGTCAATATCGCGGCGCGGCTGCAAGAACTTGCCGAGCCCGGTGGCGTCGTGGTCTCCGGTTCGGTCTACGATCAGGTTTACAACAAATTATCCCTTGGCTTCGACTGTCTCGGCCAGCAACAGATGAAAAACGTTGCTGCCGTAATCAGTTATCGAGTGACCATGGGCGGCCGAGCCGCTGGGCGAGGCAGGTTGCCAGTTGATGAAAGCCCCACTCCCCGGGCGGATGCGGTTGCAGCCTCGCAAGCTGGGGCCCCATGGATTCGCGACAGACATGAGCCGTCCACGTGGATGCGCTTCGTCTCCGATTGGTTGGCCAACCTCCCTCGCCCCATTGCAGTGATCCTCGCTGTTGCGGGCTTTCTGTGTCTGATCAATGTTTTCAGCGGCCTGCACAAGATCTGGTTCCATTGGCCAGTCGGATCATTGCTGTTCATTGCCATCCTGTGGACAGTGCTCCGACGCAGACCCGTGTCGGACAGAAAGCAGGAGCGCCGAACGAGTCACGAGTGAGGTGGCCCGGCTCTTGCGTGATTACGCGATTACGGTCACCGCGATTAGCGCGGCAATCGCCGCGAGCCGGTGTTCTTCGGGGCCGAGGATTACTGCCTTTACCGTCGCCTGATCGCCACGGCGGCGCGACGCGCGAACGCCGAGATCTGGGCTTATTGCTTGATGCCCAACCATGTCCACCTGATCGTGACACAATCGGATGAGGATGGGCTGCGGGCGACCTTTGCCGAGGCGCACTGCCGCTACACCGGAGCCATCAACACGAGGTTCCATTGGACGGGCCATCTATTCCAGGGCCGCTTCGGCGCGGTGGTGATGGACGAGTCGCACCTGCTGGCGGCGGCGCGTTACATCGCGCTCAACCCGGTGGTCGCGGGGCTGGTGAGCCGTGCCGAGGACTGGCGGTGGTCGAGCGCCCGCGCCCATCTTGCAGGCGAGGATCACGAACTGGCGGTCGTGGCGCCGTTGCGCCCGCTGATCCCCGATTTTGCTGCCCTTCCGCGGTCTCGGCCGATCCCGCCGCAACAGCTCGGATCGAGCGCGCACCCCCCATCGGACGACCGCTTGGGGCAGCCGAATGGATCGCGGCGCTCGAGCGCCGGCTCGGCCACCGCCTGGCACCCGGCAAACCCGGGCCAAAGCCGCGCGCGGACCGGTACACCGCCCGGGAGCCGCGTCTGCTGTGAGGGATCGAGTAAACGGTCACCGCGGATGTCACGGTAACTGCGAGTAAACTGTCACCGTAACTGCGCTCGCCTGTCTCGCCAACATCGGCTCCACGGTGCTGCTATCCGGGGGCGTGGAGTGCGCACTGTTGCGCGCGGCCTAATCTGCCGCGGCCGGCTTACGGGCTCACGTGGCGAAAAATGAGCAGATCCGCTACGCGAACAGCCCCGATGTGGCGAAGGTCCGGACCCTCGACATGACGCAATGATGTCTGGTGCGGTATTGGGCTACCCAGAGCCAGATTCCTGGAGTTGTCGGGCTGCGCCACACAGTCGCCGCCGATCGCGTAAGGCCTTGCCGGGGTCGGGCCCCATACCGATTTAAGAAGGCTCCGATTAGCCTTCGATCTGAACGAGCACGTGAGAACCCCGACGCTACCACCAGAACTGGTGGCCGTACTCGCCGACCGGCAGGATGCCGGATCAACCGTAGATCCGATCGCGCTTCTCTCGCAGGCGTCGAATATCCGTGAGATCGAACGCATGGGGTCTGGAGAATGGACGATCCTCTATTCGCATGAACCCGGGATCGGCACGACCGGCGGTAAATGCTTTTACAGCGCGCTGATACCGCGAACGCGCGTTCGTAAGGCGATGAAAAACGATTCCTGGGAGGTAATGATCGGCAAGGGCCTGCCCAGCTTCAGCCAAGGCTATGACGGCGACAAGGTGACAACGCGATACGATCGCTTCGGCTTTTCACAGGTCGAACCGTTAGTGTTTGTGCGAGAGTTTCACAGCCTGAAGCCCGAGCAGTTCGATCTGCTTGAGGAGTTTCGACATTTTCACAACCTTTACCACGATCGGAAAAACGATCGTTACATCTTCATTGACGAGCGCGGTGAGGATGAGGTTGTAGTCGAGGCCTCCGACGCGCGGGTCCGTGTAAAGACGCGCTATTTGAAGCAGTTTATGGCCGTGCGACAGCTATCTTTGGCGGTGTACTTCGATCATCGAGTCGATACTACTGTAGACATCGAAGTGGCAAAGCAGGCCCTCCCGTCACGGACGGTCGTCGAGAAGGAGCTACGCTACTCTTTCAATGTGGGTGATCTATCCCTATCGCCCGCCGTCACATTCTCTCGACTCGTCGGTAAAAAGATTATCGCGCCACCGCCGATCGAGGAATGCGGGGTGTGGCCGTTTGAAACCCGGAAGGACCGGTTCACAGAGTTCATCATCGGGGTGGACGCCAATGGCCGCAATATCCTGTACACGGCTGATGAGGACGAGTTGGCGAACTACTTCGGCAGGAATCCTGGCTCCCCTCACTACCTGACCCCGGTGTGGTTCCGTCGCGAGGTACTCCGGAAATATTACGACAATCCGGATAAATACTCGGTGGAGGACGGACACCTTGGATGCGGCAGTCTCTGGGGACTCCGCATTGACAATGATTTGCCCGATCACATAGTTGTCTTCCTAGGCGATCTCGGCAAGCTGCACTACGACGAGCAACTTTATTGGAAAAGCTTCAATATCCCGCCGGCCACAGATCGCTCCAGCGAAGTGCACTTCAAACGCTCATACCTCGCCGAGTTCGCCGATCCGGCAAGCCCTGACCTGGTGCTCAAGCAAAAGCTCGTCGGATTGCAAGAAGCGTGGCAGCATCGTTACGGCTGGCAGTTATTCCGTCGGCTCCAGCACGATGATGCGCATGTCATCAAACAAATTCGGGTCCCGTTGAGCGATACGACAGCGGAGTTCGATCGTCAGGTGTTGCTGTTGGCAAAGTTGCTGATCGACTCGCTGGACGACGCGCAGCTCGTTGAGGAGCTTGGCGGCGCACTACCCGACGAGCGAAGCATCGGCAAGTTCGACCGTTTCTTAGCGCTCAAGGGATACCCGCACAGGGATCGCGATATCAAACTGCTGCGGGCGATCCAGGCGGCGCGATCAACTGGTGCGGCGCACCGCCGGGGTGAGCACTTCCGAAAGACCCGGACTGAGCTACAACTCGACGAGAGAGAGGTCTCCGACGTTTTCCGAGAACTACTCTCACGGGTTAATCAGATGCTCGTCGGCTTGCTCACCTATTTCGTGCCCGAGGTCGCCCCGCACTGCTGATCGAGGTCCGATTTCAGAATTGGCGACTGCGTTTTGCCTTCGCCACAGGAACCGCATCCCCGCCCCACTCTCCCGGCACCTTCATCCGGCCGCCGGGCCGCTTCCGCATTTAGCGAGCCGGCCTGTGTTCCGGCATATGCGTCCGTCTTCACGCCGATGATGGAGATTTATTGCAGTAGCGCACAGCCTTGGGTTCACGCGGGCGGTGAGCGGAAGCAATTTCCAAAAGATGCCGGGCTGAGATCACCAAAAGCTATTGGATCGTCGTCGCTCCATAAGACCTTAACCGGGGCGAACGATTTAATCGCAAGTGGGTCAGTTATCGGCTGTGCTCGGGAGCGGTGATGCTGCATCCGCGGGTGCCATTTGCCGCCTTCTTTTATTCTCAGATGTCGCGGATGTGCGGCAGCACCTTCTTGCCGAAGAGTTCGAGCGCTTCCATCAGCGCGTCGGGATCTTCCGAGCCCGGGGTCTGGAACGACAGATCGACGACGCCGCAGCCGATCTTCTCGCGGGCCTCGTGCAACTGCGCGACGATCTCGTCCGGCCCGCCGCAGAAATTGATCGGCAATGCCCGGTTGACATTGGCCGGCCGCCGACCCTCGCCGGCGACGTTGCGCTGGTCGGCTTCCAGCAGTCCAGCGGCGACCCCGGCTTTTAGCGGGAAAACCGCCTCCCGCGGGTACTGTGCCAACGCCTGCTGCGCCTTCTCGCCTGACTTGGCGATCACGATGTTGGCGCGGTAGATGATCTCGTGCGGCTCCGGTTGCCAGCCGTAGCGCCCGCACTCTTCCTTGTAGTAGGCGGTCACCCTGCCCATAGCGTCGAACGGGCCGAACGACACGCCGAGACCGATATGGTTGCGCGCCGCAAAGTCGCTGGCCTCGCGGCTGGTGCCGAGGGCATACATCGGGGGCAGCGGCTGCTGCAGCGGCTTTGGCCACACCGACACGATACGGTAGTGGAAATGCCTGCCCTGCCAGCCAAAGGGTTCCGGCTCCTTCCAGGCGCGCAGGATCAGCTCCATGCCCTCGTCGGTGCGCTCGCGCGATTCCTCGGGGTTGAGGTCATAGGTCAGCATCTCGTTGGTGGTGCCGCGCAGCATGCCGACGATCAGCCGGCCCTCGGCCATCGTGTCGAGCATCGCCATTTCCTCGGCGAGCAGCACCGGGTTGCTCTGCGGCACGATTGGCCCGAGCAATGCGATCTTTATGTTGTGCACGTGCGAGGCGATGTAGGCCGCGGCGATCGGCAATGACGGGGTCAGGATGCGCGGCGAATAATGGTGCTCGGAGACGCTGACCCAGTCGAACCCCAATTCCTCGGCATACCGCGAGCGCTCGACCATGCCGCGAAAGGCACGCAAGCCCGCCTCGCGGTCGTAGACGCCAGCCGGCATCGGCCATTGCCGCGGCAGGTTCGAGGGCGCGTAGTAGCGGCCGGTTTCGAAATACGAGGCCTGCATGTTGGCGCCTCCCCGGTTCAGCGGGTGCGGTTGTGGCTATAATCCTCACGCTCGCCGGCGCCGAGCCGCAACCCCTCCGGCAAAGGCGGGCGCTGCGCCTGCAGTTTGGCGTGCGCGTCGAGTGCCGCCTGGTCCTTCCACAATTCGAGCAGGACCAGCTTGTCGGGATCGGAGACGCTCTGGAACACCTCGAAGTGTTCGCAACCGGCATCCTGCCGCGAGACCTCGCAACGCGCCTTCATCGCCTGCGCGAGTTCCGCACCCTTGCCGGGCACCGCGTGGAACGTGACGACGAGCCGAACCGCCATGACCTTCCTCCCATGATCCAATCTGTAGCGACCAGTATCATGACCTGCCCGCCGCCGCGTCAAGCGCGCCCCGGAATGGCGAAGAAGCTCACCGCGCGTCGAGTTCCGGGTGGCGCTGTAAGATGCCGTGCTTGTTGAAGGCAATTCGGTGAGCTGGACCAGGGCGGCGCCGATGCTGGTTTGACGAGGATTGCGGGGCGGCCGGCTGATAGTCACCCGGGCGTCGCGCATTCGGTGCCCGCAGGTGCGGTACCCATATCGCGGGCGGCATGCCGGCGACTTGGCGGCGGCACCAAGCGTCAGTTTTTAACCACTACAAGCATCGCGCAACCGTGCCATGGCATCGCCGGTCGCGTAGGCTTCCGCAAGCCCGTCTTGCCGCGTTTGCAAGCGAAATCGGATCGGACTGCAGCATTCACCCACGCTACGGTGATAGAATACGGCGACCCGCATCGAGCAGCATATCGCTGACCCATGCCCCTTGCATCACGTCCGCCTGCATCCTGCGCCCGGCCTGCCGGATGCGGCGTGTGATTTCCTGCATCGTCTTGACGACTTCCGGATGGTCGGGCTGGCCGGGGTAGCCAAGACTTTGGGAAAAATCGTTTGGGCCAATGCTGTACAGGTCGATGCCCGGCACCGCGAGAATTGTGTCGAGGTTGTCGAGCACGGCGACATCTTCCAGCAAAGCGCAGACCAGCATCTGCTCGTTTGCCTCATGGTAGTACGCGGCCTTGTCAGCAATTCCGGCATTGTAATCGGTGCCCCGGTTGGCCCCGAATGACCGCTCACCGAGGGGACCGAAGTAGCACGCCCGGACAAGCTGGCGGGCGTCTGCCTCCGTAGCGATGTGTGGGCCCAGTATGCCCATGATCCCACGATCGAGATAACGCAGGATGGTCGATGAGCCGATGTCCGGCACCCTGGCGATCGTCGTCAAATTATGGCGTTCGGCGGTCCTGCAGAGATCCTCGAGCTGGTCGAGGCCGAACGGCCCATGCTCGCCATCGATAAAGACGAAATCGAAGTCAAGCTTCCCCAGAATGTCGATGACCCATGGGGATGGGAAGGAAAGGTTATAGCCGTGAGCCTTGCGCCTGGCATGCATAGCGGCTTTTACCCGGTTAGGTTGTTTCATCCTATGTCCTTATGTGTGAGCGACTGCGAACTGATCATCCCATCCTGTCGGTGTTTGGCCCGTCGGTAGCGGCCGAACCTCTGCATCGGAGAAGCCAGTCCTCCAAGATGAGATAGAACGCGCCGAATGGGCAACGGCTTCTACGCGCCCGATACCGGTCGTTCGCGAGACCTGGGTTGAGCCCATTTTGCCGCGGTGCGCGCCGATGAGGATAGAGGAGCACGTCCCAGCGCCTCGTCGACGTTAGCTGGCGGTTTTATCCGCCTGAGCGGACGCGCGCAATTTGCCGTTGCGCGAGATGTCCGAAGAAGGGATCCTGGCCTCGCATCGATGCGGAATCCGGTGAATTCCGGGCCTCAGGCCGCAAGGCGCTTTCGGCGTCTGCGATATGGTCCGCGAGGATACGTTCTCGCTCGACGAGGAGTGACCGGGACCGCATTTCAACAGTGACGCCTGCGGGGTCGGTCATATTTTGTCTGCGAGCAAGGCAATTTGACCGCCGTGTCCGCAGACGAGAAAAGAGCTAAGGGGAGAAATGTCATGACCGGCCCATATACCGTCTGTCCGTCGTGGAGCCGCCGCGAGTTCCTGAAAACCAGCGTGGCCGTGGCGGCCGGCGCCGATGGGTTGTCTCCCTCCTTTGCCATGGCCGCGCCGGTGCCGGAAAAATTCGACGGTTCGGCATTCAAGCTCAAGGCGCCGGAGCCCAACGCCAAATCCGGCGGTGTGCTGCGCCACGGCATGCCATTACGAGCGCCGCATTTCGATATTCACCAGGCCGGAACCATCTTCGTTCTTGGGGCGATGGCCTGCATGTTTGACAATCTGATTCGGCGCGACCCCAACGATGGCGCCAAAACGATTATTCCGGATCTGGCGCATAGCTGGGAGATTGCCCCGGATGGCCAGACCTACACGTTCCATCTGCGCCAGGGCGTGCAATTCCACGACGGCGCCGAGCTAACCTCGGAGGACGTGAAGGCCACCTACGATCGCATCGCCAAGCCCCCTACCGGGATTAGCATACCGCGCAGCGTCCTGTTCAAGGCGGTTAGCGAGATCAACGCGCGCGACAAATACACGGTCGAGTTCAAGCTGTCGGAGCCCCGCCCGATCAGCTTTATGATGTCGGCGTTCGCCAGCGGCTGGAATGTCATTGTTCGCAAAAAGACACTGGAAGATAACAACTACAATCTACGGAAGGTGGCCACCTACCCCGGCACTGGCCCTTTTCGCAGCGTTCGCCGCGTGGAGAACGAAATCTGGGTGATGGAGCGGAACCCAAATTACTGGAACCAAGTGCTGCCGTATCTAGACGGAATCGAGTTCTACCACGTGCTACCGTTTTCGCCGGAAATGGGTTCGGCAATTCTCTCTGGGCGGGTCGACTACGTACGTATCACGGATCCTGTAACGATGCGCAAAGCCCAGTCCACGCCCAGCTTATCGACCGCAAATTACAACCAGAGCGTGATCCACGCGACCTATCTCAACAATAAGAAAAAACCGTTCGACGATCCGCGGGTGCGCCGCGCCATGCACCTCGCCCTCGACCGGCCGGTCCTGGCCGAAGTCGTCAAGGATGTCGCCCCGATGTCGCCGGGCAGCTTCATCTACCCATTCTCCGAGTATGCCACACCCAAAGAGGAGCTCGCAAAACGGCTCGGCTACCAGCCCGATTCTGCAGCCTCAATCAAGGAAGCGCGGGCCCTGCTGGCCGCCGCCGGTTATCCAAACGGTATTGATGGTTTGGATTATATGGTCCGCGACATCGCGATCTTTAAACTGTGGTCGCAAGCAATCCAGGCGATGCTGAAAGAGGCGCTGAACGTCCAGTGCAACCTGCGCACGGTGGTCGAATCGGTATGGTTCGACGACATCGCAAGCGGGCATTTCGACCTGGCGATCGGGGCCGTCGTCGGAACCCTGCTCGATCCGTCCGATTCATTCAATGCCTGGTACGGCAAGGATGGCCCGCAGAACTACTCGTTCTGGGACAACATGGAGTTCCAGGCGCTGACCGCGCGGATCGACCGGGAAATCGATCCCGCCATGCGTCTACCAATGGTCCACCAGGCCGAAGCCATCATGGAGCAGGACCCACCGCTGCTGCCGGTCGCTTGGGAACGGATTAACGAGATCTGGTACAATTACGTCAAGGGTCTCAACCCAGCCGCCTATTTCGGCATCTTCGACGTTGTGCGCCTAGATACGGTCTGGCTCGACAAGGCGTAAACCACGCCGCATTCGACGGTTACACCTTCGGGTTAGATGGTATTTTGCCCGATGCGGCCGACGATGAGGCGTCGAGACGAATATGCGCGAGAGCTTCAATCTCGGCCTCGCTTCCGCGATGAGCCGGCTGTCACACGTAACTTGACCCCGACGACAGTGCGTGGTGAAACGGCCCTGCCGCCGCCAGCCGACTGCTGACCAACGAGGAGGCGCTGAGCGCGGTCGGTGGCCGATCGAAGGACAAGGATGTGTTCAGACTTTATTACGCCCCCGGTACCTGTGCGCTTGCGACGCATATCGCACTTGAAGAGGCTAGCGCGCCGTACGAGGCGGTTTTGGTCGATTTTCGCAACCAGAGCCAGCGGAGCCCCGAATATCTCGCGGTAAACCCCAAAGGGCGCGTTCCCGCACTGGTAACCGAAAGCGGCACGCTTACCGAAACGCCCGCACTTCTGTGCTTTGTGGCGCAGCGTTTCCCGCAGGCCGAACTCGCCCCCCTTGATGACCCCTTCGCGCTCGCGCAGGTTCAGGAGTTCAACAGTTACCTTTGTTCGACCGTGCATGTCGCGCATGCCCACCGCATGCGGGGCACCCGATGGGCGGATGACCCGGCAGCGATCGAGGCCATGAAGCGCAAAGTGCCGTCGAACGTGACGGATTCCTTTGCGCTGATCGAACACAAGCTCCTGAAGGGTCCTTGGGTAATGGGCGGCAAGTACACGGTCTGCGATCCGTACCTCTTCACGATCGCCTCCTGGATAGAAGGTGACGGCGTCGACATCACCAAGGTACCCCGCGTCATGGAACATCGCGCGCGCATGCTGGCGCGTCCCGCTGTTCGACAGGCTGTGGCTGCCGAAGGCACGCAAATCCCCTGACGGTGGCCGCGCTCCATCTGAGGCATATTCTGGTCGTCGGCGCTGGTGCCGCAGGATTGATGGCGGCCTACGAGCTCGCGCGAGCAGGCAAGCGAGTTACAATACTCGAGGCGCGAGATCGATGCGGCGGACGCATCTACCCGCTGCCCGCCCAGGAATTCGGCTACCCGGCTGAAGGCGGCGCCGAATTTGTCCACGGTGCCGCGCCAGTGACGCGGGCTCTGATGCGGGAAGCGCAAATTTCGCTCTTACCGCGCGGTGGCACACGATGGAGTGCCCGCAGTGGCAAGTTATTGCCCGACGAAACCTCGGTACCTCTTGTGGGCCGGTTTTACCAAGCTCTGAGCGAGGTGAAGGCCGAT
>Ga0306923_10007424_pt1 | contig 10917 bp, 9 predicted proteins | sample sta12Can44000108_FD_203841 | JGI IMG/M metagenome (GOLD analysis project Ga0306923, IMG submission 203841) | Lab enrichment of tropical soil microbial communities from Luquillo Experimental Forest, Puerto Rico - statanox.12C.anox.44.000.108 (v2)... | ecosystem: Environmental > Terrestrial > Soil...
ACAGGCGCAACAAGAGGCTGTGGAACGCGGCGCCAGCCTGAGAGCCACCGAAGGTGAGGTGGCAGAGCTGCGAGCGCTGCTCGGCAAGCGGGATGCCGCAGTCACCGCGGCGCACGAGCGAAGCCGCGCCATCGAGGCAAGGCTCGCTGAAACGCTCGGGGAGATCGCGGAAACGCGCGCGCAACTTGCGGCCGCCACGAAGGAAAAAGCCGAGCGCGGTGCAGCAATGGAAACGCTAAAGGCAGAGCTTGCAGCGCTGCGTGGAGACCTTTCGGCAACGGGGCAAGTCGCGCGAGAGTTGATGACCGCATCGACGGCGGATCTTGTTGTGCCACAGAAACCAGACCAGGCCGGCGCCGCGCGATCCGGGATGCTGGGGTTTGGTCGCGCAATGCGAGCCCGTGCGATCAAGCGCGGGGACCGTGCGCGCGATGCCAAGCGATGGCAGGTCGCCGCGCGGCACTACCGCAAGGCGCTCGAATGGGACCCGCTAGACCCACCGACCTGGGTACAGTACGGTCATGCGATGAAGGAAACCCAGCACTTGCCGGAAGCCGAGGCGGCATACCGACGATCGCTTATCTGCGACCCAGGGGTGGCGGATACGCACCTGCAGCTTGGGCATGTCCTGAAACTTCAGGGGAGGGCGACGGCAGCGCAAGTGGCCTACCTGCGCGCGTTTGTGCTCGATCCCGCGATGCCCTTTCCGGCCCCGGAGTTGGCGGGGCTCGGCTGGTCGGCCACGCACATCGCCCGGCTCCGCGAGCTGTCCGAGACCCCTGACATTTTGCAGCTACAGTCGCTTCGTGCAGCAGCAGACGCCGCCCGCGATCAACGAGACTGGTCGAGCGCGACCAGACTTTACGGTGAGCTAGTCGCGGCAGACCCGACCGCATTCGACATCGTCGTTCAGCTCGGCCACGCCCACAAGGAAATGGGCAATCTCGAGCGTGCGCGGCACGCCTACTATTCGGTGCTTGAGGTAACTCCCTCGGACGATGACCTACATCTGCAGATTGGCCATCTGGAGAAATTGTGGGGAAATCTGACAGTGGCAGCGGCGCATTACAAGAAGGCGGCGGAACTCAACCCGGATAACGTGGACGCGCTGCGCGAATATGAGGTTCTGAGCTGCCATATTCGAGAGAAGCATCCCTCGGAGGAAGGCAGAACTGATCCTCGACAGGACCGAGCCGATGGAGGGCAGGCGAACCATGATAAGACCGACGACCTTCGCTTTCTCGACGCGCGCGCGGGAGACATTTACCGGCAACTCACAGCCGCATTGGCGTAGGCGCCCGTGGGGGTGGGGATGCGAATTCTTATCGACTTACAAGCTCTTCAGACCGGAAGCCGGTTCCGCGGTATAGGCCGCTCTGCGGCAGCGCTCGCCAAGGCAGTCATACGAAACCGGGGAAATCATAAAGTCTTCATCCTGCTGAGTAGCCTGCTCGAGGACACCATTGCTCCGATACGGGATGATTTTTCCCGGACGCTTCCCGCAGACTGCGTCGCGGTTTTCTCAGCTCCTTCGCCTGCCGAGGCGCTGACCTCCGAAAACGCATGGCGGATCGAAGCCGCAGAACTGATAAGGGAATGGATGATAAATGTCCTTGCACCAGACGTTCTTCTGATACCCAGCCTCTTTGAAGGCCCAATCGAGCCTGGCATCGTCTCGATTGGACGATTAGGGACTGAGACGAAAACGGCGGTCATCCTTCATGATTTGATCCCATACCTCCATCCTGAACGGTACCTAGCTGACCCAGCAGCGAACAGGTGGTACTACTCAAAGATCGACTCCCTCCGCCGGGCGGATCTGTTGCTGGCGGTTTCCGACTCCTCGCGACGCGAAGCGGTTGAGTCTCTCGGCTTCGAACCTAGCCGCGTTGTGACTATTAGCTCTGCAGCCGATGAACGCTTTACGAAAGCTAATATGTCGCTCGAAGACGCTAGAATATTTCTAGAAAGGTTGGGAATTCGACGCAAATTCGTCATGCATACGAGTATGATCGAGCCGAGAAAGAATTTTGAGGGCCTGGTTCGCGCCTTCGGTCTTCTCTCGAAGCCAGTGCGCGAGACCCACCAGCTTGTGCTTGTGGGAGAACACCGCCCCGAGCAGCAAGCTGCTCTTCGCCGTCTGGCCGGCGATGCAGGCCTAGCGCCTGATGATGTGGTATTTACAGGGCAGGTATCCGATAGCGAATTGATTGCTCTGTACTCGCTGTGCACTCTCTTCGTTTTTCCCTCCTTTCACGAAGGCTTCGGTCTGCCACCGCTTGAGGCGATGTGCTGCGGGGCGGCAGTGATCGGGTCGAACGCAACCAGCATTCCTGAAGTGATTGGCAGGGAGGACGCGCTGTTCGACCCGCATTCCGATCGGGGCATCGCAGAGCTCATCGAGCGGTCGCTTACCGACAATGAGTTCCAGGAATTGTTAAGGGCTCACGCCCTTAGCCGGTCGAAGCGGTTCAGCTGGGATAAGGCAGCGCTACTTGCCTTGAACGCGATCGAGGAGATCGCTCCCCGGCGGTCTCCCATCCGTGCAACGCAAGATGCCTCCACACTCTTGGAAAAAATTGTGGCCATTAAAGCCGGCGTCTCGCCGGAACGAAAGGATTTGGTAGCCGTCGCAGACTGCATCTCCAAGAACGAGAGGGCGCTCTCGCAGTGGGGGACTGTCACGAGCAGCGACAAGGACGACGTTCAAGCCGACATTGATCGCGAGCTGGAAGCAGCAGAGAATGGGGAGGGACGCTACGACGCGACCTTTGTCAGAAAGCTCTATCACATATTCCACAACCGGGAACCCGACCCGCGCGGGTTCGAGGATCATCTACGTGGGTTGCGCTCTGGGCGTGAGCTGCACGAGTTGGTGGAAGACTTCCTGAACTCGGAGGAGTTCTCCGTGCGCTGGGTGCGTCGCTCGAAAGCACCGGACGGCGAGGCGGACAGGCGGGGTGGCGGAGCCGGACCACCGTCCGACCCGGTGGTCGAGGTCATCCGCCACAGGGTATGGTTGCGGGACGATCGCCCCCGCATCCTGTTGCTCAAGCTTGACCATATCGGCGATTTCCTGCTCACCATCGATGCCTTCCGGCTCATTCGTGACACCTGGCCGAACGCCGATATCACCCTCGTCTGCGGCCCCTGGAATAAGTCCATTGCCGAGCAGCTGGGTCTGTTCAATACAGTCATTAGCTGCAATTTCTACCCTGACACGACGACTCAATACGATAAGGAGGCGGTGACCCGCCGCGGACTCGCGGAATATCGCGCGCTAGCTCTCGGCTGTTATGATATCGCGGTCGATCTCAGGTGTTACGACGACAACCGGCTTTGCCTATTCCATACCGACGCTACCTATCGCGCAGGCTACGCGGCCGATGGCGTTGAGCTCGACCTGGCGTTGCCGACGAGCTCCGAAAGCGAGATGAGGGCTCATATCGGGGCCCGTACTCTGGCGTTGGCCGCAGCCGTAGCGTGGACCTTTGGAACGCCCGTAGGCGATGCTCGGCATGGAATCTTGAATGGGCGAGCTCCGATCCGGCTGTTCAAGGACGGGGCCGTGGTTGGCATCTCCCCGGGCACAAGAAGTCTGTTGCGATCTTGGGGTCGGGAGCGTTTCAGGGAACTCGCGCGGATGCTCCAAAGCAGGGGGAACTACCGAATCGTGCTGATCGGGGGCGAAGGCGACCGGGCCGATACCCAATACATCGCCGAATTTCTGCCAGAGGGCGATGTCGTCGACCTTGCCGGGAGATTGCCACTCGCCGATGTCCCCCCCGTTTTCGCCGGTCTCGACCTCTTCATCGGCGGCGAGACGGGTACGACCCATATGGCGGCGCTGATGGGCGTTCCGACTGTATGCATCCATTCGGGGCAGACCAATGTCGAAAGCTGGCGACCGGTCGGGCCGAACGTCGTTACCTTGCGGGGGAGAGTTGCCTGTTCACCGTGCTTTCTGTCCACGATCGAGGAGTGTCGGTGGAATAAACGGTGCATGGATATTTCGCCCGCCCGCGTGGCGGTCGAGGCGATTGCTTTGTGCGAACAATCCATCCCCCTTGCACGACCCCGGGAGGTCATCGCCGGGAGACGCGCGCTCTACACTCGCTCACCCTTGCATCTCCGTTAGCCTGGAGAGGAGCAGCGAACGCCGAAGATATTTCGACGCTTTGTATGCAATGAACAGCGCCTGCTCATTGGAATAGGCATCTGCGAACAGATCGAATACATCGATTTCCCCGCGGACAGGCGCGATAGTAAGGTTGCGGTGGCCTTTTGGCATCGTGGGAATTGGAGATTTGATGGAAGCGATTTCCTCGCTAGCCGAACGAGTCGCCGAGTTCTATTGGTGGCATTCGATCGATCTCGGCCAAGGTATTGTCACTCCTGGCACGAAGACGCCAGCAATCATGTCGCTTGAGGAAGGTTTGGTGTTCGGCGACAGGGATCTCGCCCGCAAAACTCTCCTTGATGTCGGCGCTTGGAACGGTGGGTTTTCTGTGGCCGCGGCACGCCGCGGTGCTCGCGTAACGGCCCTCGACCATTTCGCCGGGACGGCAGCCAATTTTCGTGCGCGCGAAACACTCGATCTAGCTATAAGAGCAACCGGTCTTGCTATTGCTGTGGTTGACCGCGATATTGATGCGGTTGCGCTCGACGATCTTGGCTCCTTCGACTGGGTCCTGTTTTTGGGCGTCTTTTACCACCTGCCCGCGCCGGTCTCTGCCCTGCGGAAGGTCGCCAATTTAGCGAAAGAAACCCTCGTCGTAGAGACTTATGTAGATGAGGCGCTAGGCGAACAACCGGCAATGCGCTTTTATCCAGGGAACGAGCTAAACAACGACCCATCGAATTGGTGGGGGCCGAATACTGCGTGCATGACGGCGTTGCTTAAGATGGTCGGCTTCAGCCGCATCGAAGTCACTCCAGGTGGTGGCGACGACCGTAGGATCTTTCGCGCAACAAGATAAACGCTATGACTAGGCACGGAGATACGCGGTATTTGATCAATCGGAGACTAGAGCTGCTTCCGAGATTGGGAGGGTTACCTTACGCGAAGTCTTGTGTGTGCACCATATTTTATTCCGCAGCCGGACTATCATCCAACATGAAACGCGGACCCTACATCTGTTTGGCAAGACGTGCGCTCTTCGCTCGCGCACCCTCGCATCTTCGATAACGCCGGAGAGGATCAGCAAATGCCGAAAATGTTTCGTCGGTTTCTCGCCAACGATCCCCGCCTTTTCACGGGAATAGGCACACGCGAGCAGAACCGGATACGTGTCGACGGGTCGAGGACCGGCACGATATTGTATGGCCCTTACATGCTGTTGTTTCCAGGCCAGTACGAGGCGAAGGTTACGTTCGATCCCGCGATATTGCCACAGGGTTCTGCGACGCTGGATGTTAGTGTCGATGCGGGGCGGACGGTGCTGGCGACCCGGACACTAGATGCCGAGCGGCTCCAGGAAGAAGGCATGAGAGCCTCGCTCAAATTTTCTGGTGGCGATCTGATGCGGCGGACCGAGATCCGGCTCCTATGCGGTTCGGCGTTCATAGCGGCGGTTCATTCGGTTGAGGTTTGCGGCGAGTTTAGCCATTGCGAAGAGGGTGAGGGTATCACCATTGCTGATCTTCCGCCGGTGGACGTTCGCAATGAAGTTTTAAAAGGCCGAAATCCTTACGACGGTTATCAACGCAGCCTCGCTTTAGACAGGCCTGAAATCGCGGAAAGGCTGAAGAGGGACTTTGACTTCGAGGAAGCGCTGCAGCTCAGCCGCGGGCGTACCATTGTTGTCGAAAATAATTTAGCCAACATTTTTATGCTCATGAAGTTATTCGTTCCACGCTTGCCATTTGGCCATATCGTCGAGTTTGGGTCTTTCAGGGGCGGCTCGGCGATTTTTATGGCATTTCTTGCACAGAAGTTTCTGCCGAATGCGCAGGTCCTAGCCTTCGATACCTTCTCCGGAATGCCGGCAACCGACAAGTCCATTGACTTCCATAACGCCGGCGACTTTTGCGAAGTAGATTTGGCGGAATTGCGTCAATATGTGGAAGAAATCGGTTTGCGAAATCTGCACTTCGTGGAAGGCAAATTCGAAGATACCGCGTCGCCCGCGTTGAAGGAGTTCCAGCGGGTTGCGCTGTGTCACATCGACTGTGACATCCGCAGCGCCATCCAGTCCGCTTACGATACGACGCAACCTTATACAGTGCCCGGCGGATATTGGGTTTTTGATGATCCGCTTCAGCCGACTTGCCTCGGGGCAACCGAGGCGGTTGAAGACCTGCTGATCAAGCGGGATTCATTGAATGCAGAACAGGTGTGGCCGCATCTTGTTTTCCGGGAGCCTTTCGAGAAGAAATGGCTTAATCGAGAGGGAACGCAAGTTTGGCGGAATCCTACCCTTTGATCGTCGACACCTTGCTTTTCTTTGTATACGTGGAACGTAGGTTACTATCTTGTGAAGGGATCCGCTATGCAATGTCATTGCCCCTCAGGCTGTTTTAGATGAGCGACCACCAGGCTATCCGGTGGTTTCACTCGATCAACCTCGGCAACGGTGTCATAACTCAGGGCGTTAAATCGACCGAGATGTTAAAGGCTGAATTCGATGCGCTGGGGTTGACCGCCGAATTCCTCCAGGATCGCCGGCTTCTAGATATAGGCTGTGGCGATGGCTACTTTTCGCTCCAATGTGCTCGATTGGGTGCGGACGTTACCGCCATCGATGGCGTGTGCCGCGACTCCCTCAAATACGTCCGAGAGCACGCCGAGACGAAGTTCCAATTCTACTGTATAGATTTCCTCAGCCCGTCGTTTTTTGAGCTAGGTCGTTTCGATGTGATTCTGCATCTAGGAGTGCTTTATCACACGATGTATCCTTTCCAGCATCTTCTGCGTCTTGCAAGCGCGAGTAGGGCTGGAGCCACGGTGCTGATCGAAACCGAGTTTTATAACCTGGCGGGTTTCGAGGATGCCGCGACAGTGTTTTACGATTACACGCAGAAACTGTCGCCAGATGCGACGTCGCCCGTCATGCCATCCGCGTCGTGGATAAGGGCGACATTGGAACGTGTTGGATTTGATGAAATTACGCTCCTCTTACATCCCGCGCTTGGCCCGCCGGATGTCCAACCTGTTAGTCTTGATCGGGGACGGTTATTTGCGCGAGCGAAGTATGGTGAAAAGCCGCGTTCGCCCTTTCTGTACGCTTTTGAACAAATGGCATGATCCAAGCGGAAGCCCTTCGCCGGCGGCTTATCGGAGTGACTGTGCGGACACTCCAAGCGCCGCCGACCTGGTGCGCAGTTCTTGGAGCTGGGACGAACTGAACCTCATATTCAATTATGACGGAAAATTGAGCTCGGACTTAACCGCACCCGTCTTTCCCTCCACTCAGTGGATTGAGCGGGCCCCGACCCGCCCGAGCTTTCAAAACGTCACCGCGCTACACCGCACGGTTGGAGGATCTCGTGGGCGGGTCAGTGAGCTGGACCCCGAAAATGAGACAGTAGGCTAAGGTGGAGCGCTGCCCTTAGAAAGCGCCGATGGCGTGGGAGCAGGACATCAAGCGGATACGGAAGAAGCACAGTGCGGGGTTCAAGGCGAGGGTGGCGCTGGCGGCATCAAGGGCGACCAGACCGTCGCGGAGCCGGTGAGCGAGTTTGAGGTCCATCCAAATCAGATCTACAACTGGAGGCAGCAGCTGCTGGACGGTGCGGCGAGCGTTTTCGAGGGTGGCGCTGCGGCGGAGGGAGCCATCAATGAGGTGCAGGTCGATCTTCTGTACCGGCAGATCGGCCAGTTGAAGGTCGAAAATGATTTTTTGGCACGAAAGCTCGGCAACTGAGTCAGGCGGCACGACGTGCGATGGTCGAGCGGGTGAACCCGATACTGCCGATCTCCCAGCAATGCCGGTTGCTGGCAGTGTCACGCTCGTCGATCTATCGGAAACCTGCTGCGGCCAGTGCACAGGATCTTGCGATCATGGCTGATCGATCGGCAGTATTTGGCCCGGCCCTATTATGGCTCGCGCCGGATGGCGGCGTGGCTGACGACCCAAGGCCATCTCGTCAACCGCAAGCGGGTGCAACGCGTGATGCGGCTGCTGGGACTGGCGGCGATCTACCAGCGTCCGAACACGAGCAAGCCAGCCGCGGCGCACAAGATCTACCCGTATCTCCTCGGCGGGCTGGCGATCGGGCGGGTCAACCAGGTGTGGTGCTCCGACGTCACCTACATCCCGATGACCAAGGGCTTTCTGTATCTGGTGGTGATCATGGACTGGGTCAGCCGCACGGTGCTGGCGTGGCGGCTGTCCAACACGCTACACGCCGATTTCTGCGTCGAGGCACTCGAGGAAGCGCTTTCGCGCCATGGTCGGCCGGAACTTCGATACCAGGGCAGCCAGTCCGCCAGCGGCGACTTCACCGGCACCCTGAAGCGGCACGAGGTCATGATCAGCATGGACGGCAAGGGCCAGCAGTCTCAAATACGAGGAGGTCTACCTCCACGCTCATGCGACAGTGGCCGAAGCCAAGGCCGGCATTGGCGCCTGGCTAGACTTTGACAACACAGAGCGCCAGCACCAGAGCCTGGGCTGCCGCACGCCGCGGCAGATTTACCAGGAGAGCCTCTGGACATGTGGACGATCGGCGTTGCCGACCGGCTGCGCTTCCCCCGCTTCCCGAGCAAGCTCGGAAGGCGGGAATGCTCACCTTCGCCCATACCCCCACAGGCACCACCACCAAAATTGAATTTGATAATGATGAGGTGAAGAGCAGACCCGTCAAACCAGCCGTCGCGCCTCCTGCGATCGGAGCCGACGTCGAAACTGGCAAGGTTACATCTTGACAAACGTCTCCGGCTGTCCCGTGTTCGGGGTCCACCTCACACCGATAAGGATGGAGGAAAAATTGCAGAATAATCCCGGTTGCGCGACCCGCGGGGTCCACCATCGAAGCAGGTGTGCTCTTCTCTCGCGCATCCTTAAATCCTCGATAGCGCCAGGAGGAGCAAGCGGGATCGGCTCTAAGGTGCATCATCTTTTAAATCGAAGAGTTGAATGATGCCCGTCACTCACGACGATGTCCGAAATGCCTACCGCTTCATTCTCGGACGAGAGCCAGAGAGCGACGAAGTGGTGGAGCACCACCAACGCGAAGCTGATAGCATAGAAGGCTTACGGGCTACATTTTTATTCTCCCCAGAATTCCGCGCCACTTTTCCGGAGCTACCGCACTTGGTTCCTCTCGTGGCACCAACACAGGCGATCGAAACGACGGCAGATCCGGCGGCTCTACGGGCCATGATCGCTAAAATGGGAGTTGTCTGGAAGACCAATGGTGAAATTGAACCTCACTATTCTGTGCTCTCACTTGATGAGTATAGGCCCGACCGATTCGCCGAGAACGAAAGCCGTTTCTTTGAAAGCGGAAAGGACGACCTCGATCTGCTGCTTGCAGTTTTGCGTCGTATCGGGCGACCGGTGGAAAGTTTTAATCGCTGCCTCGAATTTGGTTGTGGTGTTGGTCGGGTAACAGCTTATCTAGCGGCAACTTTCTCCGAAGTAGTGGCTTTGGATATCTCCTGCCCACATCTGCAGCTTGCGAAGGCATATTTAAAGAAACTTCGTCGCCATAATGTTACCTTCCTGCAGGTGACGGCTGAGAATCTGCATCCTGCTTCTGGCTATGACCTTTGGTTCTCCCGCCTCGTGCTCCAACATAATCCCCCGCCAGTGACTCTGGCCATTCTGGACGGAATGTTCGCAGAGCTGGCGTCGCAGGGTGTGGCCCTCGTCCACGTGCCTACATATCATAAAGGTTATAGTTTCAGTATATCAGACTACTTGGCCGACAGGTTGCCCCCCGAACATATGCACATGCACGCAACGCCGCAAAAACCCATATTGGAGCTCGCTTGGCGTCATGGCTGTCGTCCGGTCGATATTCGCGAAGAAGTTATCCCTGACCGGGTAATAAACATCTTTGTTTTTCTGAAAGTCGAATAATTATTGCTTCTCGGCCGGTTGATGTGGTCTCCTAGCTAGCTAGTATGTTCGGAAGTTCCATTGGGGGAAGCGTCAACAGATACCTTCGAAGAATCGGATCATGTGAACTCGGGCGGAGATATGTCTCGCATTGCAGCTACATGGACCAATTGTCTGAGTCGCGGATCGCTAGATCACTGCCATCATGTTCGTCAGATACCTCAGTCACGGCAGCGACCCGGTGTATCGGGGCAAGCTATCAGGCGAAAAATCAAAGATGCCGCGTCGCCACCAAAGCCTGCAGAATTTTGATAGCTGCACTCCGGATGGCAAAGCGAGTGCCAGATTCCTCCTTTTCTATGTATTTGCGGTCGGCAGCGGCCCTGATGTGTTCGGCGTTCATAACTCTGTCGATATTCCTGATGAGTGTATCCTCGGCGGGCTCCCAGACCGCGCGGAACGAGCGCGTGGGTTCAGCCGCACCAGAGGCGGATCGAATTCCCACAATTCCGACGAACCGTGCGCTCGCGGGCTTGAAATCCTCGGATCATCGCGCCGTCGTGCGGGAGGGGGTGAGCGCGGCCGGTGATTTGCCCTCTTTGACTTTCAAAATCTCTTCAGACGCCTGCGCCGCCGCCGACGGTTATCTCGAAATTGTCCTCGCCGACGGCGGATGCGCAGAGGCGGTGATCCCTTCTTCCGGGCTCGACCCGAGAGAAGAGGGCGCCAAGTTCGACGGCGCGACGGATGACACCGCCGCCCTGCAACGCGCCTTCACCTATGTCGCCGAGCATTCCGCAAAGCTGAACATGCCGCCCGGCCGCTCGCTCTTTTCGTCGATGCTGTCGATCCCGTCCGGGCACCATGATTTTGCGATCACCGGGGCGGGCCCCGGGTCGGTGCTGCAATA
>Ga0306923_10007425_pt1 | contig 10911 bp, 14 predicted proteins | sample sta12Can44000108_FD_203841 | JGI IMG/M metagenome (GOLD analysis project Ga0306923, IMG submission 203841) | Lab enrichment of tropical soil microbial communities from Luquillo Experimental Forest, Puerto Rico - statanox.12C.anox.44.000.108 (v2)... | ecosystem: Environmental > Terrestrial >...
CAACCTTCGACGCACACTATTACCAACTGCTTCCCCGCGCGCAGCGTAAACTCCGCGCCGAGTTTCACCGACGCGACCAGCTGGGTCTGTAAGGTTCCGTCCAATTTCACTGCATTCTGCTTCCCTTGCGCAGGCCGTCGGCCACGGATGTCGCCAGTGCGGTGCGCACCAGCAGTTTGTCGAGCTTCACCTGCACCATGGGGTTGGTGTCGCCGGCTAAAGAGGCTGCTGAAAGAGTCGGGAAGGCAGATCCCTCACCGGCTGAAGCCGCGAGGGATGTCAAAGATAAGCGCTCAACGGCACGACTGAAGTCGTGCCCTGATCCCGAGCGATCGGTAAACGAGTATTTCAGCAGGCTCTAAAGCCGGCTCAGAATCGTGAGGACGTGTACCCAGGGTTCCGCTCCCTTCGGTCGCTCCACCCTGGGCTGAATTGAATGCCGCGGCTTCGCGGCTCGGTCCGTCGTGATTCTGGGCCTGTTGAGTTTCCTGGGCCACGTCGCTTAAAACGAAAACCGCGCAAATCCGTCTAAAGGAACATCCAGGCCAGTAGCCCCGTGTTACCCACGCTGAAAGCACGGTGCGCAGAGATGGCTTGTCGCGGGCTCAGGGAGGCTGTTGCAAAGTCCGAGAAGCAGATCGCACGCGGGCCGAAGCCCGCTCGGGATGACAAAACAAAGGGTTTATCGGCACGGCTGAAGTCGTGCCCTGACACAAAACTGCTCGCCAGGGAGTTTTTCAGCACTCCGTAGCTGGTTCCGGGAATGTTCGCCAATAGTTAAATTACGGTACGTTCAAAAGCATTTCGCATTTGCTGTTGCTTGACATATTTCGATATCGCGGAGGCTTGTTTAATCGCCAACGCTGACCTTAACCATTTTTTTGCCGGCGCGGAGGGTGAATTCGGAGCCAAGCTTCACCAATGCCACGAGGGCATTCTTGAGTTCGCCGTCGACTTTAACGGCGTTTTGTTTGACCTTACGGGAGCCGTCGGAGACAGAAGTCGCGAGGCCGGCGGCGGCAAGCAGCTTATCGAGGCGGACCTGGACCATGGGGCCCTCGTTTCCCACCCTATCGCCAGAATCGGGCGATAGGGGTAGGGCACCCGCATTGGGGGCGGCGACTTCGGCGAACTTCACCGTCACCAGCCGCAGGTCTTCGGGAGTCTCGTCTTTCTGGAACATGCGTGACCAGTCGGCCGCGGCGTGTTCGGCCGCGGCGCGTCCGTGGAAGTCGGCGACGATGCGCTTGCCCAGCTCCTGCTTGAGCTTCATGGGATGCGCCGCGCCGCGCGCTACGGTCTGCTGCATCTGCTCGATGTCGGCAATGGTCACGTCGGTGAGCAGCTCGTAATAGCGCCACATCAAGTCGTCGGAGATCGACATGACCTTGCCGAAGATTTCCTGCGGCGCTTCGGTGATGCCGATGTAGTTGCCGTAGGACTTCGACATCTTCTGCACGCCGTCGGTGCCTTCGAGCAGAGGCATGGTGAGCACGATCTGCGGAAGCTGGTTGTAGTCGCGCTGCAGTTGGCGTCCCATCATCAGGTTGAACTTCTGGTCGGTGCCGCCGAGTTCGACGTCGGCTTCGAGCGCTACGATGGGGTAGAGCAGCTCGTGCATGGCGATGGGCTTTTCTTCGGCGAAGCGCTTGTGGAAGTCCTCGCGCTCGAGCATCTGTGAGACGGTAAACTTGGCCGCCAGGCGCACGAAGCCTTCGTAGCCCAGCTTGCCCAGCCACTCGCTGTTGAAGCGGACTTCAGTTTTGTCGCGATCGAGGATCTTGAAGACCTGCGCCTTGTAGGTTTCAGCGTTGGCGTCAATTTGCTCGCGAGTAAGCGGCGGGCGCGTGGAGATTCGGCCCGAGGGGTCGCCGATGAGCCCGGTGAAGTCTCCGATGAGGAAGATGATGGTGTGCCCCATGTCCTGAAAGTGCTTAAGCTTGCGGATGAGCACGGTGTGGCCGACGTGCAGATCGGGTGCGGTGGGATCGAAGCCGGCTTTCACCCGCATGGGCTTGCTGGTGGCGAGGGAGCGCTCAACGCGCTCGCGCAAATCGCTCTCGCGGATGATTTCAGCGGCGCCCTTGCGCAAGTAGGCCAGTTGCTCGTCGACCGGCGGGAATGGCGGCATAAGTCCTCGATTATAGAAAATTGCGGGAACTTCGATGCCCGCGCAGCGCGAAAGACAATCGAGGTCCAAGATTGTGCAAAGACCCGGTCGCAGGGCCAAAATTCGCAAAAGCGAATTGCTTAAATTTTTATATACCCGCGGCGACAGCCTGTTGTATGGTAAGGGAACTTTCGTATCTTGCGCTACCCCCCTCGCAAGTGATTTGGGCCTACGAATCTAATCAGGCGGTTTGATGCGATGTAAGCGCATATTTCGCATCGTGCGACGAAGCTGGACGTGAACCTGGTCCGGCAAGATTAGGAGCTGTTTGCCGATGAATAGGGTTGAGGGCGGACTTTATGTCAGGGGAGCCATTCCAAGACCGCGACGCATCGTGGCGAAAGCTGCTGGAATTGCGCAGTCAACGTGAAATCGTGGAGCGCTGGCTCCACACCGCGGGCGTGCCGGAGCAACTCCAGGACCAGTTGCGGCTCATGCTGCAAGAAATCGAGCTGGAGCTGAAGACACTGGAGACGACAAAACGTCAAGACAGCGCACCGCGATTGCGCGAGGCGAGCTAGCCACCGATCCCCCTAGTTGATCTACTGAAGCAGCTCATCGTGGTGTCGTAAGGATTGACGATGCGATACGTCGTTCCGGCTTCGGTGTTTCTGCTGATGGTGTCGGTCGGCATGAGCCTGCGCTATCGGCAAGTATTGGATGGCTTGCGGCGCATGCGCTGGACTACCTGGCTCGGTCTGTTGCTGGCCACTTTTATCGTGCCGGCTGGTCTGGCGCTACTCCTCGGTCGCATCCTGCCATTCACGACCCCCGAGATGGCAGGACTGTTTCTGGTGGGTGCGGCGCCCGGGGCCCCGCTGATGACCCGCAACATCGCCAAAAGGGGCTTCGACATGCAACTGGCGGCGGGCTATCAGGTCTGGGGAGGCCTGCTTACGCCCTCATGCTGCCCCTCCAAGTTGGCCTGGCGGGACTGTGTACAACGCGCATCTGGATTCCGCCTCACGATGTGCTACTGCAGATTGTGGAGAAACAGTTCGTCCCGCTGCTGGTGGGAATTCTGCTGGCCCGCTACCTGCCCGCTTTCTCCGCCGGAGCACAGCCGTGGATGAACCGCCTGGGCAACGCAGTGTTAACGCTCGGCATCATCGCCATGTTGTGGGTCATGCGCGAGACGCTGGCCAAGGTGCTGACCTGGTGGCTGCCTTTAGCGGCTTTGCTGCTCGCCCTGGGATCGGTTGCCGCCATCCGCCTACTGGTTCGCTCCGACGATCTCACCGAGCGCACCCTGGCGATCTGCAATGCCAATCGCCACGTCGGGCTCGCGCTGCTGCTATGCGGACAGTACCTGCGCATGCAAGCCGCGCTGCCTGCCGTGGCCGCTTACGCGCTGGTTGCGCCGTTTGTCATGGGAGCCGTCGCCCAAGTTTTTCACAAGCATGAGGACGCCGCGCTCACGCCCGCGTAATGCTGGGCCAAAGCCTCGGGTGGCACAATCGAAGCATGTTCACACGCAAAATTCGGGTGGAGTACGAAGAAGCGGGGCACCGCTATGCCTGCCCGCTGAAATGGCTCGACAGCTTCAGCATGCGCAATTTCACCAACGACCAGGTGTTTGACGACACCATTCCTGTGGGCGACGGAGTACTGGAAATCGGCACGCGCGTGCCGCTCGATAGGCTGCAGGCGTCAATGGACGATTGGTTCCGCCGCAAGAGCTATCTGCCCAAGGAGGCGAAACTGGTCGTGGAGGAGCAGAAAAACTAGTTTCAAGTTTCGAGCAAGAGGAACAGCGACGGCAATGGAGGAGGGTTCCACTTTTCAGTTGGACGTTTTCTCGGCATGACTACCCGGCTTGTCTTTCTCGCCATTGCGCTGGCGATTGCTGGCGCGCTCGTCTGGGGCTACCACCACGACCAGAAGTTGGAGGAAAACGCCGCAAGGGTGAATCTGGGCGATCCCAACGAGTCCGTGCGCGAGCTGCTGGGGAGCCCGACCAGCGAAGGCTCCTGTGGATCGCTTACCGTCGCTCCCTCCGTGTGCACCGATGAGTACGTTTACAAGTACTACTATTCGATCTTCCAGCCGAAGTACGAAGTGGTGTGGTTCAACAGCGAAGGCAAGGTCATCGGCGAACAGCACGTGCAGCGGCCGTTCTGACGGTGCGGCGTAGCCGTTGCAGGCTGCGAATCGTGCAGCGGCCGGTTTTCAGAACACACGACCAACCCGCTGCCGGCTATGGTCGCCGCTACTCTTTCAGCTTCGCCGCTAATACGTCGAGCTTTTCGATGCTTGGGGTGCCTACGAATAGATCGGGGGCTTTCGCCAGCAGCGCCGCTGCGATTTGCCCGGTCAGGTGCGCTTGCCGTCCTGACTCATCGCCGAATGCGTCGAAGATGCCGAAGGTGGACGTGCCAATTCGCCACGCGAACCACACCGTCGTTGCCTGTTCTTGTTGCGCGAGAGGCAGAGCGCTTTGGAGGAATGCCGCTGCTTCCTCTGCCTTGCCGGGTTTGGCTTCCATGCGGGCGAGCAATGCGAGTTTGACCATAGTGACCTCCGCGTCTTTCTCTGGGGCGGCGCAGCAAAGACGACAGACCGCCAGCCCTCCGCCAGCTTTGATGCAGCGAGTCACCTGCAGAGGCTCGGATATTTTTGCGAGCCTGTTGCGGCATGCTGGACAGGATTCGCTCGCTTAACTATGCGACAAGGCACAAAAAGTGGCACAGCCGAAGCCATGCCACGTCGTCGCAAACCCTACTGAGTGGTACTAAGCAATTGCCGCTTACTTCGCCAACACCGGTCTCGGCCCTGCTTCCTTGATCTCGCGCGGAGCGTCAAACTGTTGGAAATTCTTTTCGAAGCGCCCTGACAAATCTGCAGCCATCCTGTCGTAGGCGGCCATATCTTTCCACGAATTCCGCGGATTGAGCAGCTCCGAGGGAACACCCGGCACCGACTTCGGAATGCTCAACCCGAAAGCCGGCTCGATCTCGAACCCCACATCATTTAACTTCCCTTCGACCAGCGCGTTGACCATGGCGCGGGTGTAGGGCAAGTTCATGCGCTTGCCGACGCCGTAAGCGCCACCCTGCCACCCGGTGTTCACCAACCAGCACTGGGCGCTGTGCTCGCGCAGGCGTCGGCCCAGCATCTCCGCATACACCTTCGGAGGCAGCGGCATGAAGGGGGCGCCAAAGCAGGTGGAGAACGTTGCCTGCGGCTCGGTTACGCCCGCTTCAGTACCCGCGACCTTCGCGGTGTAGCCCGACATGAAGTGGAACATTGCCTGTTCGGGCGTCAGCTTTGACACCGGAGGCAGCACGCCAAAGGCGTCAGCCGTTAGGAAGACCACGTTCTTGGGATGCCCGCCGAAGCCAGGAATCACGGCGTTATCGATGTGCTCCACCGGATACGCGGCGCGAGTGTTTTCGGTTTTGCTGTCGTCGTCATAATCAGGAACGCGGGTGACGGGGTCTAGCACCACGTTCTCCAGCACGGCGCCGAAGTCGAGCGCGTTCCAGATCTGCGGCTCGTTCTGTTCCGACAGCTTGATGCACTTGGCGTAGCAGCCGCCCTCAAAGTTGAAGACGCCAGTGGCGCTCCAGCCGTGCTCGTCGTCGCCAATCAGGCGGCGCGTGGGATCAGCCGAGAGCGTGGTTTTGCCGGTGCCCGACAATCCGAAGAACAGCGCGGTCACACCGTCTTCGCCGACGTTGGCCGAGCAGTGCATGGGGAACACGTTGCGATCGGGCAGCAGGAAGTTCATCACGCCGAAGATGGACTTCTTCATCTCGCCGGCGTACTGGGTACCGCCGATGATAACCAGCCGGCGGGTGAAGTTCACGATCACAAAAACTTCCGAGTTGGTGCCGTCGCGCCTGGGATCGGCGAGGAAGTTGGGCGCGCTGACGATGGTGAACTCCGGTTTGTGGCTCTTCAACTCCTGCGGCGTCGGCCGGATGAAAAGCTGGCGCACAAATAGATTGTGCCAGGCGAATTCACTGATCACCTGGATCGGCAACCGGTATTTCGGGTCGGCGCCGCAGAACAGGTCCTGCACATAGACTTGCTTGCCCGAGAGGTACTCGAGCACGCGGTCGTAAAGGGCATCAAATTTCTCCGATGAAAAGGGCAAGTTAACCGATCCCCAGTCAACCTTGTTTTCGGTGATGGCGTCTTTGACGGTGAACTTGTCTTTGGGCGAACGGCCAGTGCGTTTGCCGGTTTCGGAAACCAGCGCGCCTCGAGAGCTCAACATTCCCTCGCCGTTATCTATTGCGGCTTCGACAAGCTTGGGAGTTGAGAGGTTGCGGTGAACTGTTTTTTGCGCGAGCAGGTCCGCTAGTTCGGGATGAGCGATGGAAGACATATAAGGCTCCTTATCAAAACTTGGTACCGCCACGACATCGGACACTGAAAATCAGGACGAGCTGTGGTAGGGGAGCGAGCCACGAACTCCCCGCGCGCAGAATTATGGATGTCCAGTGACCGGGCGTTACCCCGCGACAGCAGAAGCCTGATTTTCCTCGATGATCGCGTTCAGGTGATCCAGCGTCTCCTGCACGGTCAGAGAGTACATTTCACGGCCGCTATCTTCCCCGGACTCGATGGCCCACTTCAAAAAATGTCCCGCAATCTGAACCGCCATGGGGTCGGTGATCACCTTACCCGTCTGCCGGTTGAACTCCACCCACGCGGGATGAGGGAGAGCGATCCAAACCGGCCGGTCCTCAACCAGAAACTTCACATCGACGGCGTCGGCGTGCCGCGTCGCAATTGCGACGATCAGGGCTTGATACTGGCAGTGCAGCGGCTTCCCGGTCCAGCGGTCAACGGCCTGGAAGTCATCGTACATAACCCTAAAACTATAGCTGAGGCCATAGGTTAGGGGCAATGACAGATGTGGGGGGAATCGACGGGTTATCTACCGATGCATAATAGTAGAGTAACGCGGGTAATAGCTCGCCCAGTTATCGGAATGGCATCCATCAGATTCGACCGCTCACACAGCGACGCAGAACATAAGATCGAGCCTGGGGAATGCCGCTATCGACGAATTCAGGAGCATAATGGAACATAATCTGCAGCACACAATATCGCTTCTCACTCGCACTCCCGTGGCTCTCAATGCACTTCTGCGTGATCAACCGGAAGTGTGGACGTCTCGAAATGAAGGTGAGAACACCTGGAGCGCGTTCGATGTCGTCGGCCACCTGATTCACGGTGAACGCACGGATTGGTTGCCGCGGGCAAGGATGGTAATGAAGGCTGGCGAAACCCAGACGTTCGAGCCCTTTGATCGTTGGGGACACGTACGAGAGAGTCAAGCTAAGTCGCTGGGGCAGCTACTCGATGAATTTGCTGGTTTGCGGTCGGAAAACCTGATTGAACTGCGTGCATGGAAACTGCGCCCACAGGATCTCGAGCGACGTGGACGGCATCCTGCTCTCGGAGTGGTCACCCTGTCGCAGCTGCTGGCAACCTGGGCAGCTCATGACTTAACTCATCTGCACCAAGTCTCCAGGGTTATGGCGCATCAATATCGGGAGGCCGTGGGTCCGTGGAGCGCATACCTTGGGGTACTGCAATGCACCGCCCACAGCGCTCCTTGACGAACACTCCGGGTGTGCGGAGTTGCAACCAGACCTGCCAATCGGAGGCAACCGACAGCATGAGCGCTCAGAAGAAAAGTCCAATCCCCGCCGAGAGAGTCGCGTTGTATGAAAAGCTACTGGCGACCCTTCCCGGAATCGAACGCAAGGGCGCTGACAATCCTTATATGTCCCTAAACGGCAACATGTTTTCTCTGCTCTTAAGTCCGGAGGGCCGGATGGCGCTCCGGCTTCCCCAGGACGAGCGCGAACACTTCCTGGAGAAGTATAAGACCACGCTTTTCGAAGCATACGGAGCCGTGATGCAGGAATACGTTGCTGTTCCCGACGCCTTACTCCAGAAGACGAAACAGCTGCAGGGGTATCTTGCGCTGAGCTACGCCTATGCCAAGACGCTGAAACCCCAAACCAACCAAGAAGAGGCACTGATCCTGATCAGCCGTCTGGGCATGATCCCTTACGTCTGCTCGCGGGCCTCGCCCAGCGTGACTTTCACGTCCATCTTGCGCTTGCCGCGGAAAACCGTTACCGTCACGGTGTCGCCGGCCTTGTGCTTATTCATCATGTTTACCAGGTCCTGCTGGTCCCCTACTTCCTCGCCGTCAATGGCGACGATGAGGTCTCCTCCCAGGATCACCGGAACGTTTCCGATGTAAGCGCGCTCGTTGCCGCCCTTCAATCCGGCACGTTCCGCCGACCCGCCAGGCGTGACTTGGACAATCAGGATTCCGTAGTCGGAAGCGAGCCCCAACTCCTGCGACAGTTCCGGGCCGATGGGCAAGGTGCGAATCCCCAGCGAGGGCCGGCGCACCCGTCCAAGAGTGACCAGGTCGTTGATCGCTGCTTTGGCGCTATTGATGGGAATCGCGAAGCCGATACCGGCGCTCTGGTTCGACCCGCCGGTGGCAATCAGGGTGTTGATACCGACGACTTCCGCCCGCGAGTTGAGCAGCGGGCCGCCCGAGTTTCCGGGATTGATGGCCGCGTCGGTTTGGATGGCTTCATCGATTTCTGCGCCGTCAGGAGTACGAATGGGCCGCAGCGAACTGATGATGCCGCGGGTCATGGTTCCGCTCAGGCCAAAGGGATTACCGATGGCGTAAACCTTCTGCCCCACCACCAGTGGCTTGGAATCGCCCAGTGTGGCCGGAACCAACCCAGGGGCCTTGATCTGGATGACCGCCAGATCGTGCGACCGGTCGCGCCCAATTACCGTGGCCCTGTACTTCTTCTTGTTGTAGAGAGTGACTTCAACCTCACGCGCATTGGCGATCACATGATAGTTGGTCAGGATGTGGCCATCCTTGTCGATGATGAAGCCCGACCCCTGGCCTTCTTGCGGCATCGGTCCGTAAAAGAAGTCGAACGCCACGGCGGTCGACGTGATGTTGACGACCGACGGCGTTCCCTTCTTATAGACCTCGATGTTGGTCTGTTCTTCCGAGTCAAAGGTCTGCGGCGTGGCCGCCTCGGTCAACTCGACGTGGGTGGGACGTGAGATGAAGTTCGAGGGCTTCACGTCGGTGTGATGGGTCGTGTACCAGAAGAAGGCGCCGGCGAAGAGCGCGCCAAGAAGAAGGGGTCGTACCAGTTTCATATGCTTATTGAGGACACCACATCATTAGAGTTCCAAACTGCGTTAAACGGTTCCTTATGAAAAGTGTACCGAGGTCGGTGGCAGACTGCCTAGTGCGGGGGAATCCGCGGCTGGGACGCAATCGGCGACAACCGGGGGCGGGCGTGCCGGGCACCACGGCGGCCTGCGCGGTGGTGATTCAGCACGTCGTGGACCCTTTCTGCAATTCAGCCCAAACTGCATCGATCTGCCAGATGGTGTTCTCGAGCGAGCCGGAGTTGTCGATGACATAATCGGCGCGGCTAGCCTTCTCCTCATCGGAGAGTTGGGCGGCACTGCGGCGTACAACTTCTTCGCGTGCCGCGGCCGCTGAAATCTTCGCGCGCTGCGCGTATCGTGCTACCTTCTGCTCGAAATCGCAGGTCACGACGATCAGCTTGCCGAAGTCCTTGGCGGCGCCGGCTTCGATAATCAGGGCCGCTTCGACCACGGCAACTCCGTCCGGAGCTTTTCGCTCAACCTCGGCCATCCAACGGTTCTGGGCCTCAATAACGGCCGGGTGAACTATCGCGTTCAGTTCGGAGATTCGGCTGGGAAATGCGATATTCGCCAGGCGCGCGCGGTTGATGGTTCCGTCGGGATTCAGGATGTCGCGGCCAAAGTGCTCGACGACGGCGTGGTAGGTTGGTTCGCCGAGCGCATAGAGTTGGTGCGCCAGCGCGTCGGCCTTGAGATAGTGCGCGCCATGCTCCGCCAGCATTGCCCCTACCGTGGACTTGCCGCACGCAACTCCGCCGGTGAGGCCTACCCGCAGCATCGCGTCTCGAACCGAATCGAATTGACTGGCCGCACAAGTTGCATGGCTCGCACAAAAGCCCAACGCAGTATATACGGAGGCTTGTGCCCCACGCCGTTCGCGAGGAGCCAGAGGACTCGTCCCTTACAATGGCACGGATGCCGGGAGGCGGTATGAAGAATTGCAGGTCCCTTATGCGGCTGGTTCTGTTTGCCGGTTGGGCGATACTTCTGAACGCACAACAGGCCAGGGAAGTGTCGCCGCTTACACAGAAGTTCATTCGTGTGAACACACCGCGGGTCGTGCTGGCGCACGTGCGGGTGATCGACGGCACCGCCCGGGCTGCGGTCGATGACCAGAACGTCGTGATCGAAGCGGGCAAGATAGTCTTCGTGCAGCCGGGGACCGATGTCGCAGCCAGGCCTGGCGTAAGCGTGCTTGACCTGCGTGGATACACGGTGATGCCCGGAATCGTCGGGATGCACAACCACCTGTTTCACATCGCCCGTCCCAACCTGGACGCGAACGCGGACTGGCAAGCTCCGCTGCTGGTGCCGCAGATGACCTTTTCCTCGCCGCGGCTCTATCTGGCGGCGGGCGTCACCACCATGCGCACCACCGGAAGTGTCGAAACCTATGCCGACCTGAATCTCAAAAGGATGATCGACTCCGGCATGGTGCCCGGACCGCACATCGACGTCACCGGCCCGTATCTTGAGGGGCCCGATTCCTACCTTTTTATGCAAATGCACCAGCTTACCGGTCCCGACGACGCACGCAAACTGGTCAACTA
>Ga0306923_10007433_pt1 | contig 10908 bp, 14 predicted proteins | sample sta12Can44000108_FD_203841 | JGI IMG/M metagenome (GOLD analysis project Ga0306923, IMG submission 203841) | Lab enrichment of tropical soil microbial communities from Luquillo Experimental Forest, Puerto Rico - statanox.12C.anox.44.000.108 (v2)... | ecosystem: Environmental > Terrestrial >...
CTCTGCCCGAGAGACTCCAACCGTTCCACAATGTAACGTTTGAGCCCTTATGCATTCTCGTTGCCGTGAATCTCGGAGTCTCCCTCGCCCAAAAGCGTCGTGGTAGCAGTGTTGCAGCCCGCCAAATTGGCGTCGGCCGGAGCTTTGGCGAACAACAAGTCTTTTCAGTCGCGGAAAACGCGGCCGAACAGGCCGATCGTCTCGGCGAAGGCGAGGTCGGTCGCTTGGGGATCAAAGCGGGGGCCTTCATCGCGAGTGAAGGCGTGCTCGGCGGGATAGAGGAGAGTTTTGTAGCGGACAGCAGAGCTCTGCAGGGCGCGGTCGATGGTTTCGCGTCCCGCGCCGGGCACGTGCGGGTCTTTGGTCCCGAAGATCATCAAAAGTTCGCCGCGGATTTCCTTTGCGCGAGCCAACGATCCGGCATCGGCGTCCTGACCGAGTTTGCCATCATGGATGCCGGTGCCGTAGTAACACACGGTAGCCCGAACATCGGGTTGGAATGCGGTACGAAAGGCCAGATGGCCGCCGATGCAGAAACCGAGGGCGCCGATCTTGCCTGGCGAGACGAGGGGATGTTGGGAAAGCCAGTCCAGACCAGCGCGGCAGTCGGCATCGAAATGCGCGACCGGCGTCGTTGCGGCGTCCTGCTGGCCGCGGGTGCGTCCAGCGTCATCGAAGGGGATAACCATGCCCGGCGGTTCGATGCGGCGATAAATTTCCGGGGCGGCAACGACAAACCCGTAACCCGCCAGGCGAACGCAAGTGCGCAGCAGTGGCGGCGTAAGCTGAAAAATGTCTGAATAGCACCAAACGCCGGGAAATTGACCCTGGGCCCTGGGCGCGGCGACGAAGGTTCGCATCGGAGAGCCGGGAAGGGGGATATCCACGTATTCGGCAGTGACGATCATTCGGGGGAAGTCTGGCGGAAAGGCTAGATCGAGTCAACTCTGATTCACGTTTACTGAGATCGGAGTGCCGCAGTTGACTGAATCCGAGGAGCCAGAACCCCAGGCACCGTCCCGCGCGCCCCTGTCCTTTGATGGTGTGGGGATGCAGGTGAATCGTCAGCAGGCTGACCTTCCTTGGGCGAGCACTTCCGGCGGAGACACGTGGACCAGCATGTTGCGGTGAAACAACTTGTTCCCTGCGCGCTCTGGTGTCCAGGCACGACTGCCGATAGAAACTGCATCGGAACTGGTTTCCTGCTCAAAGTGAATGGCATTGTCCCGCTCTTACGCGAGTCTCATGGGACACCCATTCGTGATCTCCATAGGCTTTCTCGAATAACATAGCTGCTTTCTTCTCCATCAGTGTTCTGTTATATCTTTCCGCTATGTTTCGCATCCTTGGACTCCGCTTCGGAACGCTGTTTCGCTATTTTGGTGGCGCGGTGGGGATCGAAATTTAGCGAACGGATTTTCGTGCGCTCCTAAGCTTCTGTTAAGGTCCTAGGTGAGCCTCATCGACTGTCGCGATTCGGTGCTATCGGTTTTGATGACCCAAAGCTCGACGGCCTCAAATGCTCTCAGTCCAGCGCCCACGCTTCGGGCTCGACGGGCCTTGTGGCTGCATTTATTGGTTATTCTTCAGAGTTTGTTTTTTGTGTCGCCGCTATGTGGTCAGGACCAAGTCACCAATGTGACCGCGCCCATTATAACGGACCGTCCGTCCTTTACGAACTCAAGCATAGTTGTTCCATCGGGTAGTTTTCAGGCCGAGAACGGCTTGCTGGTAACGGGAAACGACGGACAGAACATTCTGGACGGCCCAGAGACACTGCTTCGAGCGGGTGTAGCTTCCCGAACCGAATTCCGCTTTACGGTGCCAAACTACTTTTATAATTTGACAACCGGAGGGGGCCCGGGTTCAGGTTTTGGGGACTTGGCCATTGGCGTTAAACAACAGTTAGGCCCGGTCGCAAAATTCGACGTTTCCGCAACACTCCTTCTTAGCGTCCCTACGGGAGCACCAACCGTATCGAGCGGTGGTTACGACCCCACGGCCCAATTGGCGTGGTCCAGGGGGCTAACTTCCAAATGGACATTAGCTGGAATGTTCTCCTTCTTCGCACCCACACAAGGCAGCCAAAGAAATTCGACCGGAGAATCAACTATCCTTTTGAACCGACAGCTCGCTCGAAATTGGGATGCCTTTGTTGAATACGTTGGTGATTTCCCGGAACACGGTGGTTCTCGCCAATTGATGCACTTCGGAACTACGCTAAAGGTGACCTCGAACCAGCAGTTGGATTTCCACGTCGGTTTTGGCGTAACGTCGGCGGCGCCGAGCCATTTTGTGGGATTCGGCTATTCGTTTCGTTTCTTCACAAGATAGAACTGTTAATTGCCTGAGTCGCGCAAATCGGGCTCGTGTCCATTGGAAATACACCATAGGCAACCCTATTGTGTATCGCGATGTGTATCGCCCACGGGAGTCATGCGCGGACAGAGCTTATTTCGCAGTTGCTCGTTAGCCCAAACGAGCTAAGAATTCCTTCCTGCTAGGGAGTCACTTCAACGAAAAGCCGACGATGCATCCGGGTGTCAGCGATGGCTTGCCGACAATACGGGGGTCAGGCCACTGCCTATTTGATTGGGCGCGAACCGGCAATGAGGATATCCACAAGTCTCCGGGCGCTTTGCTGCCAGTCAGCGCTGGAGGCCACGTTGGAGACACCAATGAGAGCCCTAAGCAGATCGATTGGGTCGAGGTCCTTTCGCATATCCCCATTCTGGATTGCGCGCTTCACTAGTGCACGAATCGCTTCCCAGACTTGGGAGTAGGATGCCTCGAATACCTTGGAAGGCCCCCCGGCTAGGGTATTCAGAGCCGGGGCGATGATCTTCTTCGTCGCAATATAATCAACGAACAGCAACATCCAAGCTCGCAATGCTTCCAACGGAGGCAAGGTCTCAGCAAGCTCCCGCTGTGCCGCGGCGAGCTTTTCCACTTCAATCCGATAGACCGCTTCGAGAAGCGCGTCCCGACTCGGAAAGTGACGATACAAGGTTCCCGGTCCCACGTGTGCCTGTTTTGCGATGTCGTCCAGGCTGGCGTTTGCGCCCGAGCGAGTGAACGCCTCCTTGGCAACTTCCAGAATGCGAACGCGATTCCGCTCCGCGTCAACGCGGGGCTTTCGGAGGGCAGCTTTTGTGCTTTTTGGGGGCATGGGAAAGAACTTGCAACCGGAGACATCCTCCGGTACTCTAAGTATTCGGAGACACTCTCCACTTTACTTAAAGTGCTTGATATTCGTCAACGCGGCGAGCGTCGAACGACCGTACAAGGGGGAAGAGACATGCGTGTATTTGTTACCGGGGCCACAGGCTTTATCGGTTCCGCTATTGTTCAAGAGTTGATCGGCGCAGGGCATCAGGTGCTCGGTCTCGCGGGGTCAGAAGCTGGTGCTAAGTCACTGATCGCGGCTGGCGCCATGGTGCATCGAGGCGGTCTGGAAGACCTGGAAAGCGTTTGCAGCGGAGCGGCGGCTGCGGACGTCGTGATTCACACGGCTTTTATCCACGACTTGGGACTCTCGGCGCAGCACTCGAAGGTTCTGAGCGTCCACTGCTTGTCACTTCCGGACTGGCGACGGTGACGCGTGGGTGGACGCCTACGGAGCAAGATGCTCCTTTGCCTCCCTCTCTCGCGTATCCCCGCGCCTCGGAAGCGACTGCTGAAACGTTGCTAAAACGCGGTGTGCGCGTGTCGGTGGTGCGCCTTCCCCAGGTTCACAACAACGTCAAGCAGGGCCTCGTCACCGACACCATCGCGCTGGCCCGTGAGAAGCGAGTGTCAGCGTATAGGCTGGCGCTTGAGAAACACGAAGCTGGCGCCAGGTATCATGCTGTAGCCGAAGAGGGCGTGCCTTACCGGGACATTGCTGAAGCCATCGGCCGCGGCCTGAAGGTGCCGGTTGTGTCTAAATCACCAGCAGCCCATTTCCTGTGGCTGGGAATGTTCGTTAATCACGACCTCATGGGTTCGAGCGGGGAAACGCAGCGACGGCTCGAGTGGCGCCCAGGCGGGCCGGGACTGATTGCCGACCTCGAGCAAATGCGCTATTCGGAGAGCGCTGCGGATAGCATATTCGCGACGACGGGACGGGCATCCCGTTGATTGACGGAGACCGGCCGAACGGAAAACGGGTGCGGCTCATCAGGCCGACACAGATGCCAGAAATGCTAAGTCAGGAGATCAATTCATGGAAATCAAAGATCACGTATTCATTGTCACGGGCGCTTCGTCGGGGATAGGGCTGGCGACGGCGATGGCTCTGTCTGATCGGGGAGCGAAAGTCGCCCTTCTCGCTCGCAGCACCGATGTGTTGAAAGAACTAGCGCAGAAGCTCCCTGGCAGTTTGGCAGTTACGGCGGACATGACGAAGTTTGATCGGGTGCGGGAAGCCATTGGCGCTGTACGCCAGCATTACGGCCGCATCGACGGTCTCGTCAATAATGCCGGGCGCAGTTATGCGGCTTCTATAGAGGAGATCAATCCCGAGATTTTTGACGAAATCTTCCATCTCAATGTTTTGGGCCCGATTATCGCCATGCAGGCTGTGATTCCGGTGATGCGCGGGCAAGGCGGCGGATGCATTGTAAACATCAATTCGGGAACGGCTTTCATGGCCATTCCTCAATACAGTGTTTACTCGTCGTCGAAGCGTGCGCTTCTTGGCTTTAGTCTCACCGCGCGCACCGAATTGGAGAAGGACCGCATCGTCGTTAGCGAAATCTACCCGTTCATCACGGCGACGAACTTCGGCAAAAACAGGATGGGCAATCCAGCGGGCGGCGGACCCTCAGCTCAATACGCCGAGGGTGACAAGCCCGAGTTCGTCGCTGGCCTCGTTTTGCAAGCTGTTGAGGAAGGGCTGGCTCAGTATTTCGCCAATGATCGTCTTCGCACAATGGCCGGGGGCGCGGCTTAAGTTAGGATCGCCCTGGCTGGTGCTCTGCGGACGACTGCCGGTCAACGGATGTGATTTTGGCGCGGAACACCCGACCCAACCGCGATTACGGCAAAGATCAGGCGCTTCGAGTGCTTGGCCAAGTTGGGAAAGCGTTCTTCCACGATGATGGACATGCACCCACCCCAAAACAGTGATTTGCAGAAGAAACCAGCCGATAGACTCGCTGCGGAAGCAATCCAAGGACTGATAGAGATACCTGTCAAATTCATGGACCCTCGTTCACGACGAGCGCCGTTGTTGGGGCAGTTCCAAGCATTTCTCCCGACGGTTCGATGTCGAATCTCGGATTCCAGACGCGTTAACCGGTGCAACATGTCAGTACCGACGTACTATCGGTTACGTACGATTGCTACGCGACGATCGACTGGATCGGGCGAATGATGGCGGAGAGGTGGACCATGCCTAGTCTGTACTTTATCCAATCCGGCAGCAACTCAGGAATGCTAAGGGCAGTTTTGTCTCGGGAGGAAGGGAGCACTCTCCTGACGCGGCATGCGGCTGATTACGTCGGGCGAGAATTCCCGAAAGCGGCTGAAAGCAATTGCGCTGTGCTCCGCATATTCGACGAAGAGGCCGACAAACGGTGGCAGGCAGGATTTTATCGCTTCGCGTCCGAAGTTATGCAGATCGAGCAGGCATTGCGGGAGTCCGGGCAAGCAGAAGCAAGCATCAAATAAGTTCATTCGCTCGCCGGGCAGCACGGTTAGCTTCCTGAACTCATGGACCCCGATTCGTCGGGACAGACCCATGCTTCTGCCGCATGCGCTAGACGTTCCGCGCGTTGTTATCCAACGAACTTTGTCCGACGTCCGACTAATCGAGAGTCAGGGGTTCCTTACACCAGCACCGGCTCTTTCGCCATTCTGACGTTGCCGTTATTGTAGTTTTTTGCACACGAATCGCAGAACAGCGCCCGGTAGCAGGTGCCATCTTTTGCGCTGGCGTGCTCCAACGCGTTCCAACCCTTTTCCTTCGTAAGCTTGCCAGTCTGCGTCAACGCCTGAAACAGATGCTGGCAGATGTAGTCCATTCCATCCGCCTCTGCTTTTTTCGTGTCGGTGAGCTTGTGAATCCAGATCGTTTGCGCCATGTGGTTCCTCCAGCTTCAGGTTCCACTGTGGCACGCACGCGGACGCGCAAACACCTGCCCGGAAGGTCAGATGTGCTCCGCTGGCAACGTAAGAGTGTCTTTGGAAGAAGAGTTTTTTCAGTTTATCCTCGCCGATAACTCGTTCGACTTCCCCCAAAGCCAACGCATGGGTAACCGCCGATTAAAACGCAACCGTCTCCACGTGCTACGAAGCGCTACTGGCGTAGCCCCCGGCGAGCGCTTCCATCTGTTCGCTATCAGCCGGGTACTTGTGACCTGCAAGGAACTTTGCGGCCAAAACCACAATGCAAAGCGTAGCTATTGTCACCACATCCCGCATTTCTTCATCGTCGAAGTGCAGCCCAGAGCTTGCGTTGCCATCCCACCGGCCAAGTTGGACCACGCCGGTCAGAGAGTATCGGTTGAGTCGCGCTCCCCAACGGTCCTTGAGGTTCTGAAAGAAGGGGTCTGCACGGTAGGCAGCTTCGATTTCTCTGGTCATTTCCGGAATACTGAGGGGGAACTCACTGTCCTTTTCAAGTTGGAGGACTTGCTCGTTTGTTGCACAGGAAATTAGCCATAACCCGTACCGCATATCTCTGACAATGGCTCGTGTGAGAGCGTATGAGGAAGCGACGGCTCCGGATTTCGTCAATTGCAAGACGCTCTGGTGGTATTGAGTCATCGCGGCAAGCAACCCGGTGACCAAGAGCGTGCGTTTGTCGCCCGGGTAATTGTGCGAGGAAACGACGCGACGCACTTCCGTTACCGAGTCTCTAGCTTTGTCGAGAGATTTTGCGAATTCCAGGTTCATTGCGGATGACTCTACAACGCAACTTGCGGAGCTACAAGTCCCGATTGACGCTGCAAACCGGTAATCACTTGGAAAGCAGAACTTACAATATGGTGTAAGGCCCTTTTTTGAATTTCGGTGGACGAGAGGGGATTCGAACTCAGGTGTAGTTACTGCGACAAAGTATTTGAAGTCTTCGTGGTCGAAGCCAAACGCCATTATGTTGATGACTGGGAGTAGGCGCACTTTCCAAAGTTTGTTTGCCCTAGGGCAACGACCGTGTCAGCCCGCGCGAAATACAATTAACTTAGATCGCGAGTGATGGACGAGGGCTGCAGGTGAGTCTTTGCCTTTACTCTCGAGGTTATTTGCACGAATGGTCAGATCTTCGTTGGATATGAATTACGAGAAGATGAAGGCGTTGCTGGAAGCATCCCGCGAAGAGTTAGCGGTGCAACGCAATCCTAAACTCGAAGAGATCCTCGCACCAGACTCTAGGCCGGATCGGAAATACCTAGACTACTCAGCGAAAGAACAAAGGGCAGCCTAGAAAAAAGGCAATTTATCACTTCCGACCGTCGGCAAGACTCCTTGTCGGTCCTTTAGGCCGTCGACATTCTGTGACAACCTTTTTTTGACATTTGGTGGACGAAAGGGGATTCGAACCCACTGCCTCCTCATTGCGAACGATGGAAAATCTGAGATAAGAGGCGGTATCCCAGTCGATCTCCTCGAGTTGCGGGTTAGGTCTTTTGGCTCTGTCGTTTTCGAGCCAGAGCAAGGGAAGGGAATTGAATCGGACCGCAAGATGGTTGAGCTTGCTCGCAAGCGACCTCGCTCGTCCTAAACCGACAAACCGTCCAGGGGGACCGGTGACGGTAAGGGTTCCCAGCAATGGCGAGAAGCGACGGTAATTCCCCAAACTTACTGTACTGCCCGCTCAAAAGCGCAGGACTTCCAGTACTCCCGAGCCACATGCGAATTCGTATGATTAAGACGCAGACCATTTCGCAAATAGGAGCGTCTCGTTCCACGAATTCTCATTGTCGATGACCACGACATCGTGCGACACGGTGTCCGCAATATCTTGGAAACGCAGGACGACTGGGAAGTCGTCGGCGAAGCCTCTAATGGTGAGGAAGCCATAGAGCTGAACCAAGAGTTGAAACCGGACGCTATCGTGATGGACATAACGATGCCCGTCATGAATGGTCTGCACGCCACCCGCAACATAATGAAGAGCAATCCGAATTGCAGGGTGCTGATTCTTACCGTGCTCGAAGACCCGAGTCTTTCTCGGCCCATCCAACTCTCGGGAGCCAGGGGTCTGGTGAGCAAAACCAACGCCATGGACGAACTAACGCCCGCCCTGAAAGCCATCCTCGCGGGAAACACATACTTCCCTCATGAAAATTGAGGTCGTAGGGTCGCTTCGACACCCAAGCTCTACTAACGTTGTGTGTTTTGACAGTGAGTCCGATGCACTGTAAAGCAAGTGCGAACGCATCGGATTGAGCCACATTTATTGGGACACGGGTACAAACGAAAAATAACATGGAAACTAACTGCCTGTGTTTTAGTCAGTCTTGGGAGTTGTGTCTTTATCGTCTGCTTCTAGAATCACGTCGACGTGGGCACCCTTTTTCAACTTTACTTTCTGCCCCTGTTCATCCTGCAATTCATTGTCAATCCGAATCTCACTGTACAACTCTTCTGCACCATCCACTGCTATTTCTGCTTTTTCCGGTTCGTGTGGGTGGTACTTGATGATTTTTTGAACTTTGCCAGTTTTCTTCACCTTCGGCTTCTTGGACATTGAGGGCAACCTCCGATATGAGGAGAAAGAAGGTGGGCGTACCGATTGTACCTGAAGCGAACTGCTTTCGATACGTGACACTAAGCGGGTCAGCCGTTCGGTGGATGAACGCAGCAAATCTGTGTGCCGGGCCGATGTAGTTGCCAATAACGTACCTGCGTGGTCCAAGTGCCCGGGAAGTTCAGCTTCTCGGGCGCGCCGCCGGCAAGAGCGAGGGATTTGTCGCGACTGTTATTGGGACTCCGTGATTCGAGCCTTGGCGATCCCGACTACCATTCCAGTCTGAAAGCCACCGGTCGCAATCTCGATAATCTCTTGGCGCAGGTTCTCTGGCACTCCTTCATGCTCCTGACGCTCCCGCCTCCGCCTATACTTTTCCGTTTGCTCGAGAATATATTCAATATCGGCATCGGAAAACCGAGACTTTTTAAGTGCGTCAACTGGGACGCCGCTGATGGATTGCATTGGGGCCTCCTGAATTAAGGCTACCGCTAACGAAGTTCCTCGCAATTAGGCACGACGGCAAATTGTGGGTGTAATTATCTGTATTCTCGTCAAAGTACAGTTTCTACAGGAGGATTCAAAAAACCCACGTGTTAGTTCGAAGTACTTGATCTCATGGATCAATGATTCTCGCAGGTGATGTCATGCCCATTCGGTGATCCAGTGTGTGTTGGCCGTCGCAGCAAACACTCTTGCGGTCGTCGCAACTCTGGGTGGTGATGGGAGGGTACTTCCTCGGCACTACGGCCCCGTTTCCAGCTGAACCGGGTTGAGGTATTTGATGAAGAGTACTTCGTTCTGCGCCTCGTTATACAGCAACTCGTCCGCAATGGCTCGCACCATCGCGATGCCAAACCCTCCGGGGCGAATGCCGAGCTGGTCGCGGATCGAAACATGGGCGATTGGTTCCTCTGCCGGTTGGCCCGCGGCGGCGTGCGCCAACTCCTTGAAATTGAAGCCGGCACCAGGATCTGCGATGCGATAAAGGAGTATGCGGGACGAACGTACGTAAGCAATGCGTACTTTGCGGTTCGGATCCAATCTGCCGCCCCATTCGACAGCATTCAGCAGCAACTCGCGGAATGCTAGCCCGATCGTGTTGCGCTGTTCATTTGGCAAGTCTGTGTCTAACTTCATTAAAAATGATTCGATTCGGTCGGCGGCCTCACGCGTGCATGGACTCAGCAATTCCACCCAATGGGGTTTGGCGGAAACGACTTCTATAGGCGGTGAAGCATTCTGTTGGAGCGCTCGCTGCGCTACCTCGACTGCCTCCCTCGGCGGAAACGGCTTGCTCAAGTATTCATATGCTTGCTCCCGAACCGCGGATAAAACAGATTCCGGAGTTCCGTCGGAGGTCATGATGACCATCTTGGGATGGGCTGTGCCGAGGCGTACACGGGCAAGTACTTCGAGGCCTGTCAATTTCGGCATCCGAATGTCCAGGAAGGCGAGATCGAAGCTGATTTGTTGGATCTTAAGCAGCGCCTCGGCACCATCTTTGACAGACGTGACGGCGTAACCCGCTTTCTTTAACATACTGGAGATTGCGAAGCGCGTCGTTCGATCGTCATCGGCGACCAGGATTCGTGCTGGAGCTACGGTTTGGCGCACTTAATAATACCTACCGCTGCGGCTAAAGCACTTCGTCTTGCCGAAATGCTACTTCCGCCCAATCGGCGGGTCAACTCAAGGATCGCCCCTCAGGGTACTAGATCCTCCTACTTGCAGGATTTTTGCCCAAGGAACAAAATGGACGCCTCCACGATGAGGGAACGATGAGTGCAGCCGCATCCCCGCCAATTAGCGGTCCAGGTAGTGAGGATCTGCGCGAATTTTTTGAGCTTTCCTTAAGCCTGTGGTGTATTGCGGGTACCGACGGCTACTTCAAGCATCTCAATCCCGCTTGGGAAGCAACTTTCGGCTTTAGACGCGAAGAGCTGCTCTCGCGACCTTATCTGGAGTTTGTGCACCCCGATGATCGCGAAGCAACCACGGCAGCGGCAGCGAGCGTCGCGACTGGGTGCAATGTTCTGTCTTTCGAGAATCGTTACAGATGCAAAGATGGTTCTTACAAGTGGTTGCTCTGGTCGGCGATCGCCCGTATGGAGAAGCAGAGGATTTACGCAATCGCAGCCGATGTAACGGACAGAAAATGTCAAGAAGCTCGCCTGGCCGCACAGTATGCAGTGACGCGAGTGCTTGCCGAAGCGCCAAACTTGGCTCTAGCG
>Ga0306923_10007434_pt1 | contig 10907 bp, 11 predicted proteins | sample sta12Can44000108_FD_203841 | JGI IMG/M metagenome (GOLD analysis project Ga0306923, IMG submission 203841) | Lab enrichment of tropical soil microbial communities from Luquillo Experimental Forest, Puerto Rico - statanox.12C.anox.44.000.108 (v2)... | ecosystem: Environmental > Terrestrial >...
TCGGATGGGATCTGGGCTTGAGCCCCTACTATAGGGATCCCGGCAGCGACGATGAAGAACATCAATCGGCGCATTGCATTACTCACAATTCGTTTTAGACATTCGGAGCCTGTTTCCCGCTGAAAGCCGCCCGAAAACGTGGACCCACTCCAGCCTGCCCCAGCGTGGCCAAAACGTTTTAGAAAGTCTGGGTGAAGACTTGGTTAAGCGGCGGTTGCGAGGCAGTGCATGACTGTTTTGCCGGTCGTCTCCCGGCCAGCCATCCTGTGCGACAGCTATTGAATCTGACCCCGCGGGCAGCAGATGAACAGCAAAGAAGCAGTTATACGCGCTTCACTCGATATCTCGGATAATACCCCCGGAGGCTAGGCGGCTGGCGCTCTGAGATGGTCGAGCGGCAAGACCGCACCCGCCTTTAGGGTCTGGATGGCAACGTTGCTTCGGACCTCGCGGACGATTGAAAGCTCAAGCAACTTGCTGAGCAGGAAGCTCCTGTAATGATCCAGGTCGGTACGACCACTTCGAGCAGATAGTCGACTTCGCCGGAAACCATGTGGCAGGCGACGATCTCCGGGAACGCAACCACCGCCTGCTCGAAAGCGGTCGCTTCGGCGCTCGCGTGGCCTAATCGAGCGTGACGCCGCCGACCCGAACAGGCACGAACCGGGCCCATTGCGGCCCTGCCTCAACGCCGAGAATGTGTGCGAGAAACCGCGCCGAGGCCCATTTGTCCTTCGCCCAGATGATCGTGTGATTGAGTTCGACCGCCATGTTGTCCTCCGTAGCCGTCATGCCGGGTCCTCGGGCCGGGCATCCGCAAGCGACTGCGCGTTGATCCACCTTCCCTAGATTCCGTCGCCTCGCAGGCCATTTTGCTCAGGTTTGGCCTCGATAGCCAGGGGGGTGGATTGACGACGAAGGCCGGACCTACATTGCCCCCACGCTCCTGCGGACCGGCGGACTAAAGATGCTGGCAAGCAGCACGGCCAAAATGCCGGTCAGAAAGATCCCATCAAAAGTTCCAGCACCGCTGATCGGCGCGCGGGTGACGAGCCCCCAAAAGGCCCGGCGGCAATCTCATCGGCAAGCCGCCTTTGCCCAAATTGAGTTCGCAACGGACTCTGCGCTGGAGGGAACTGGATTCGAACTTCCGGTTCCGCGCGAGATTCAACTGTTGGCCCCCCGGCGAAGCTGACGATGGTTGCCGGTCGCAGCTCCCTGGTTTCTACAAGGGCTAGGAGGCGGCGGAGCGGCGGCGGTTCATTTGGGTTTGTTCTGTTCGGCGAGCCACTCCATAGAGCCGGGCTGCCATACGGTTTGGGCGGGTTGCGGTTTGCGTGCCAGCGATGCCGCCCGCTCGCGCACGCGATCGCGCAGCGTCGAGGCAAGCTGCGGGTAATCGAAGATGCGAACCCCGATCGCGCGGAGAAACTTTGTCATTCCCGCGGCGTAGCACACCGTGGGAAGCGTCCCGGTCACCACCACCCGATCGTAACCACGCCGGCGATCCGATCGTCATAGCGCTCCGTGAGCGACCCCGTCATCTGGTCTCTCGACAGCTTTGGCACCGGCGGAGGATGCTATCCCTCTTTTGGATCCGGCTCTGCCGGCTTAGGACTTAGTTGAAATGCCTATTGCGGTGAAGATCTGTGGGCTGTCGACGGCGGCGGCGGTCGAGGCGGCGGTTGCCGGCGGCGCCCGATGGGTCGGCTTTAACTTCTATCCGCCGAGCCCGCGCGCCGTGACCCCGCAGCAGGCGGCAGCGCTCTGCGCCTTGGTGCCGCCGCAGGTGCGGCGGGTCGGGCTCTTTGTCGATGCCGACGACGCCGCCATCGACGCGGCGCTCGCCGCTGCACCGCTCGAACTGCTGCAGTTTCACGGCCGCGAAAGCGCAGATCGCGTGGCCGAAGCCAGGGTCCGGTTCGGTCGGGAGGTAATCAAGGCGGTACCGCTCGCCGGTCCCCAGGACATCGCCGCGGCCGGCCGCTACGAGGATGTCGCCGACCTGCTGCTGTTCGACGCCAAGCCGCCGCGCCGGGCCGACGCCCTGCCGGGCGGCAACGGCCTCGCCTTCGACTGGAGCTTGCTTGTCGGCACGCAGTGGCGCCGGCCGTGGATGCTGTCGGGCGGCCTGAATGCGGCGCTGCTGCCGGAAGCGGTGCGGATTTCCGGCTCCGCGGCGGTCGATGTCTCCTCCGGCGTCGAAACCCGCCCGGGGATGAAAAACATCGCCAAGATCCGCGAGTTCCTCGCGGTGGCCGGCGCCCTCTAACGCAACATTTTCCGCCGTTAGCGGCCATTGCCTACACCTGACCGCAAACACGCAGGCGATTGAAGCTTTGTGTGTCGATCTGTTTGTCGAGGCGCACCGGCGCGCGCCGCGGCAGAGGATCTTTATGGGCGGTCCCAACGGCACCCATCCTGGCCGTGTCGTGGAGTACGATCAGCCGCCGTCGCCTCGAACGCCATCTCGCCGAAGTTCAGCTGCCGCCCGGAAAGAGCTTGGCCACCTCAACTTCGAGCCCGTGCCGGTGATCAGCAAAGCCCAGATCATAGCACCTGCCGGTCGGCGACACCTTACCAAGCAACAGCCCCAATTTGCTGTTGTTCGCGCCTCCGGGGGCGGAGCCGATATATTAGAACGGGAACATGGACGGCGACCCGATGATTGACGACGAGGTGGGTGCGCATACGAGAGTCACGGTGCTCGCGTACTGGAAGTTCGAATCCGTCTCCCTCCAGCAGCGAGTCTGCGAACCATCGGTTCCGCGACCGTCTTCCTTTTATGGTAAGTGATTCGCTGGCGCTCTCCGCGCGCGTCGCCCTCATGGCGATCGGCGAGGTGACCCGCACCGGCTCAACCGAGCTCATAGCCTCCCTTTGAACAATGCGCCGGCCTTTGACTTCCCTAAGCTAAAGTAGCCGATGCAGCCGATGCTCTCATGGCTGCTTGGGACGCCATCCCGCTAGTGGAGCAAGCCATCCGGATCAGCCCCCGAGACGCCTGGGTGGCCACTTGGTATGCGAAGATCGGGCGGGCGCATTTGGTACAATCGCGCACCAATGAGGCGATCGTTTGGCTCGAGAGGGCCCGGGGGCGCGCCAATCCGGACTCACCCTAGGTCCGGTGGGCACGCGCAGGTTCTGTCGCGCATCTTGGTCGAGGCGTTTCAGTTCGCCTTCAAGAAGCTCTCTGGCCTGCTTCCGGTCGTAGCTGCACTCGGCAAGATACACGGCCGGCTTGCTCGGTGCCGGCGGCTCACTCAGAACGTTGCTGTCGTTGCTTTGCTTGCGCCTCATTCGGCCTGCAGTGCCTTGAGTAGTTGAGCAATGTCTTGCGCCAGCAATGCAATTGTTTTTAAGTAACGTTGGTTGTACTGTGGTCCATAATTCGGATCCAATTCGAGCGGTACTTCGTCCTCGACGGTAAAAAACTCGTAGCCAAGAACTTCCTGCATCGGAACAGGGAGCGACTCCTGGGTGTGAACCGGCGTCTTGATCACCTTAAACACCCGCAATTTGTTGCCGACCACCAGCCCTCCGGTCTGTTGCGCACTCTCACAAAATTCGCGAGCCTCGCGCGTGCACCACTCCGAGTTGAGATAGCGGGGTGTCACAACGGAAACGAGAGCGGCAGACTGCTTGAACTGAGCGACGATCTCATTTGAAAAAACATCGCTGCCTTGAAGTTTCTCATCTCTCCAGATCTTCGCTTCATGGCCGAGGCGCATTTCCAACATTTTCTTTAAGGTGGCGTGAAACCGCGTGATCCAGCCCTCCTCTCCGGGGGTCAGTGGAATATTGTCTAGATGGGCGTAGCTGATGAACACACCTCCCTTGAATGGAACGCCGTCCCTGGCTGCTACAGTTATACTGGGGCGGCCGCGGCTGACGAGGTGTGTCTCGATACCAAGATTGTTTACGGGGGGGCCACAACATAAGCGAAAGCCGAGATGGTATTGATTGGACATTTTGCTGAAGGGGTTTCCGCGGTGGGCTGCGCGGCAACTTCCCGGATCGAAGTCCCAAGAGCCACCGCGCCTCACGGGGAAAAAGTCCTCCTTTAGTGATACATTGGTTGGTTCGTCGTATCCATTCAAACACCATTCCCACGTGTTACCCGCCAGATCGTCTATTCCGAAGGGGCTTCGGCCGAGCGGGTACATCCCTACGGCCACTGTGTGCCCGATCCCGGCCTCGACACTGTTTGCGCGCGCCGCATTCCATTCGCCCGACCAGGGGTATTCTTGCTGCGTGGCTCCCACCGCAGCCCATTGCCATTCCCATTCAGTGGGCAGCCGAATGTCCAGACTGAGCTTGGCGCTAAGCCAGCGGCTATACGCCAACGCATCGTACCAGGAAATATTGACTGCCGGGTAGCTGCCGAAGGACGCAAACAGCGCGCCCAGCTCCTTTTCTCTCGGCCGTCCCTCCCACCACTCCGGGTCGCGGTAGCCGTCATCTGCATTTAAAAAGACGCGATACTGGGCCCAAGTGACAGGATAGCGGGCCAGCCGGAAAGGCTTGAATCGGATCCAGTCACCAGTTTCCAGCGTAACTTCACCAGCTGGGATGTCGATCCACATGATGTCCGGCAGGCCGGTGTTATTCAGCCCGATGCCTCGACGCCAATAGCCGAGCTGGTTAAGCCGCAGGCCGATCTCTTCTCGCCGCTGCTGTGGGGTCTCGTCAGAGTTCAACTCCTCGAGCAGGGCCAGCGGTTCCGGGTGGAGAAAGCTCCTCAACGGTGGCTTGGATTCAGGCAGCTTGGCTTTCAGGATCTCCCAAGTGGCAATGCCCGAATCGGCGACATCCGCATCGGGCGATGGAGGTGAGAGTTGATTGAGTTTCCTCAGCGCCTCCAGCGCGGGCTTCTGTCTTTCCCAAACCCAGCCCATTGCGCGCGTGCGGCCAGCTTTCTCCCAATCTGCTGCCGCTCGCTCAGTTCCGCGGCGCAGGGCCAAATCCTCGCCGTAAACTTCATGCCATTTCTTGAACCGTTTCCAATGGGTGAATACGGCCTCGTGCCCGACCTCATATACGGAAGGCTGATCGCTCGAACCCCCACCCGTACTTACGAGCAGACGCTCATAAACAAGCTCCTCGGCCAAATTGAGCGCAGCCTCCGGCAGCTCGCTCTTGGCAGCACGACGACGCACCACAGCCAGTTCCTGTCCCTTCTCCTCGACGCTGGCGATGGCAAGAAATAGGCGCGACAGAGCTTCCTCGTCCAACGCATTGCCGGCGTTCTTCACCGCTTCTTCGGCCAGTTCGTCAATAGCGCCGGCGACGCCGCCGATCCGCTCATAGGTGGTTTCCGTAAGGGTGTTGTCGTCGCTGCTCATTTCATAGAGTTTCGCCAATGCAAACTCCACCAAGGCCAGGGCGCCGGGTCCTGTACCCGTGTCGGCCAGAATGCGCTGCACCAATAATGGTGGCTTAAAGCTTAGCCCTGCTGCCTGGGCTGGGCCGACGATTATTTTCTCCAGCGCCGCCTGGCCAGGGACTGCGACCGGAAAGTGCCCCGAGTTCAGCAACGCAATGGACGCTTGATCCTGTGGCCATTTGTCATAAAAGTCGGACCGCATTGCGATCACTACCCGCAGCAGTGGGCACGCGATAGCGGCCGACAATAGTTGAAAGAAAACAGCGCGCGCGACGGTGTCTACGATTCCTGCGAAGACTTCCTCGAATTGATCCACGAATAGAAGGAGCTGTGCGGATGAGGCGTCCGCCCCGAGGGCTTGTTTCGCGACCGCGGCAATGTCGAGAGGATTATTGCGTAAACGTTGCATGAGGTTGGGAACGCGCCATCCTCGGTCCGGAAACTTCTTGTTCAGGGCGGCCGCCAATGGCTGAAACGGATCGTCTCCCAATTCACGGGGCGAGAAGGTCACTGGTAACCAATGCGCACCCGCGATACCAGAGCTCGCAGTTAGCTTCGGAATTAAACCGGCATATACGAGCGAGGATTTGCCGGACCCGGAGGCACCGATCACGGCGATAAAGCGCTGACCTTTCGCGAGCAGACGTTCCAAGAGCCCCTCAATCTCTGCGTCTCGGCCGAAAAAGCGATCAGCGTGCTCCTGAAGAAAAGGAAGCAGACCACGATAGGGGGGCCCTCGATGCGCTTCGCCGTGGACTCGCCAAGGTGCGCGGTGGTGAGCTCACCAAGGGGGCGGAAAAGCCGAAAGTAGGCCTTCAGGACCTGCGACTTTAGATCCTCTGTGCTCCTGAATAGCGCACCTCGCGGAGCGTCTGCGGCACCGCTACTGAGCCGCCGTCTGAAGGAATCGATCATATCGGGCGGATGTTCATTTGTGCCTGCATCGCTGAACGGCTACTTGATCTCGTCATCGTGCTTGATGAAGACTAGTGTTGGTCTCTTGTGTTCCCGCGCTTTTTCGTACTCTAGTTCGGTGATCGAACGTTCTCTGCCTGGAGGAATGAACCCGTAGCGGCGGCCAATGATGCCGATGTACACGTCGCAACCCTCCACGTCCGCAAGGCAGCTTTCGCGCACGTCGCGCTCATCGGCGATATAGCTCTCGACGACGACGCACTCCCCGCCGAGTACGTCTTTCACCGCCTGTCTCTCAGGGCCGAGATCGCTCAATGTCGACGACAAATAAACTTTCATGGTCGAATACTGCCCACGCAAGGTGGAGAGCATTTAGAACACATTATGCTGCGATACAAGTAAACAGCCCTCCAGGTGCGCTAGCTCGCCACAAAACGGGTCATTGTAGATGGAAGCTGAGTGGCCGAGACGATGTCGGAAGCGGACACATCGCCGATACTAGCGATCGGCAAATCGAGCATGTCCCCCGCGCCGCGGCTGCGGTTGAGCCGGGCCTCCAAGACCCTTCCAGGGTCTCGTCTCCAAATATCGCGACAGGCTAACGACTAGTTTCGGCGCACCCGTCACTCCGATCGTTGCGGCGAAGGTCGGGTTTCCACCCGAAGCCGTTCCTGTTCCCGAAGCCGCTGCTCGCGTCAGCCAAAAGCCGGCGGTGTCGAGCGGCGAGATCGCCCCGGTTCCGAGCGAGCGAAGCCGCCGTTACTGCTAGTGTAGCGGCTTGTTGCGGGTTGCGTTAGGGCTTGTTACGGGCGGAATTGCGGCCGGTTGTTGCGGAGTTGGCGGCCGATTATCGCGGACTTTTCTCGACCTTACCCTCACCGATCGGGTGGTGGGTGGGGGCGTGGGGGTCCCCCCGGGGACGGCATGCTGGTGGAATTTGCGAGCGTGGTCGACGCGGTCCGTTGCGCGGTTGAGGTGCAGCAGGCGATGGCCGGGCGGTATACGGGCGTCGAGGCGGACAACCGCATCGAACTGCGGATCGGCATCAATCTCGGTGATGTGATCGTCGAGGGCGACGACCTTTATGGCGACGGGGTTAACATCGCCGCCCGGATCGAAGCTGTGGCCGATGCGGGCGGCGTGTTCGTCTCCAATACGGTTCATGATCACGTGCGAGACCGGCTGCCCTTTGTCTTTGAGGATCTGGGCGAGCAGCAGGTCAAGAATATTGCCCGACCAGTGCGGGTCTACCGGGTTCGCGATACCGCGGCCAAGAGCCCATCGGCGCTAGCTCCATCGGCGCTGCCGCTCCCTGACAAGCCATCGATCGCAGTGTTGCCATTCGCGAATATGTGCGGCGACCCTGAGCAGGAATATTTCACAGATGGCATGGTCGAGGAGATCATCACCGCGCTCAGCCGCATCCAGCGCACTGCGCGGGATTGAGGCGGCGATCCGGGATGCAACGACTGGCGCGAAATCCCCATCCGACTCGCCGCCTCGGAAATCGACAGTCGCAGGTGCTCCTCAAGGATCTCGCGGAACAATTTCGCGTGGATGCGTCGGCGCGCAATCGCGCGATTGAAAGGTCGACGGCCATGAAGCTCTGTGCTGGGTTCTCGGTAATTGCCTTCTCCTTCAATGACAAACCCGAGCGCCCTCTGCCTTGGGGCCGGCATCGGGCGGCCGGCAGCTGCCCAACCGCGAAAGCATCCTAATGGTAGGCAAACAGACCGGCCGGGCCGCGTTACAGGTCAGCGCCAGGCGTCGATCGAGATCGTGCGCTCGTAGCGGGCGCCGAACATCTTCCATGCCCCTTGCGCTCCGCCGCCGGCGACCACCAGGTTGATCTCCTTCGGCTCGAACATCTGGACGATCTCGTCGGGTGCTGCCTTCAGGCGACTCGCATAAGGCTCGACGCCCGCCACCGCCAGCGGCCGCAGCAGGGTCTGTACCCACTGGTCGTCCCAGTATTCGCGCGCCGGCAGACGCGCGTTTGCAGCACACCAATCGATCAACCGCTCTTTCGTTGTCATGCCGCGCTCGACAAAAAGCCGCGCAACGATCGGGTCCATCACCAGCAGCGGCGGGAAATGCGCCCCGGAAGAGAGGCAGCGCCGCATCTTCTCCTGCCACGTCTCGCGCGGCCCATAGCCCTCCTGTACGTAGCGCAGCCCGAAGAACACACTGACGGCACTCTCGCCCGCCGGAAGGCCTTTCCCGACGTGCAGCGGCTCCCACGGGCTCTTTTCTTCGTTCTCGGCAAAGCAGGCGCTGTAGGCCAGCCCATTGCCGAGCGTTCCCATATAGGTCTCGCCCGGCACTGAGCCGCCCTGCAAGTTCTGCGAAAACAGTGCGTAGGCGCGACCAATCGTGACGTTGGCGTGATTGTACGGACCCAGAGCGCCGATCCCGCAGTTCATGCCGATCTCATGGCGGATCGGGCCGTTGACCACCGCCATGTTGGTCATCGAGGTCGTGCTGCTGGATTTGGCGGTTGATCCGCTCGCTGCCAGCGCCAGGATCACCGGAAAATATTCCGGGCGAGCGCCCGCCATGACGGCGTTCACTGCAACCTTCTCGACCGTATATTCCCAGAACTCGCGGAACGAGGTCGGCCGCATCCGGCCGACGATCTCGTCGGGCGGATGGCTCGTGCCCTTCAGCATCGCCGCGACGCGCTCTTCGGTCGGCAGCACGATCGGCAGATAGTCGGTCCAGTGGTTCTCGATAAACAGCCGCTGCAGGTTCGCTTCGCCGTCGGGTGCGAGCAGGCGCGGTGTCGAACGATCGAACGACAAGCCGGTCAGGTCGTCCGCGTCGAGCGGGCAGGTCAACGCCTCGATGACCTCGCGCATGAACGGGCGGCCGGAGGTCGGGTCGTTGCCTTCGATGTAGGCGCGCAGTTCGGCGCGGCTGAGATCGACGACCGGCTGCGGCACAAAGGCTTGCCGCGTGCGCGGAATGCCATTGGCAGTGGCCGTCGCCCGCGCGACTCCGGCAAACACGTCGGTATGCACAGCGACGCTAGGGATGCCGGCCTCTTCCAGCAACATGGCAAGCCCGACGACCGTCGGGCTGCAGGTGCTTCACAAGCCGACGCCTAGAATGGCGCCGTCCCCTTCCCGGGCGACCTTCGCACGCATATCGGCGTCGTCAACCCAGCTCTGCCGCGGTTGGATCAGCCGCGTCCTGACCGAGGGCAGGTTCTTGCCGAACCATTCAGCCAGCTCGCGCATGAAGTTCTCGGAATTGTCGAACAGACAATCGACGAGATAGAGGGTCTTGCCGTCGAGGCTCTCGGGCCGCTGCGCCAAACGCTTGCCGACAACGCTGGGCGGGTAACCCCGCGGATTGCCTCAATCCCGAATATCAAGTCGCAACCAACCAAGGCAACATAACCCAATCGCCCACCCGAGACCACCTCGCGATCCGCGTTCATCTGCACCGACTATCGCGAATCGCGCGCCACACCCGCTCCGACGTCGCTGGCATCTCGATGTGGCGTACGCCGAGCTCGCTGACCGCATCGACGATGGCGTTGGTTACGGCAGCGAGGGCCGGAGTGGTGCCGCCTTCTCCACCGGAGCGCACCCCGAGCCGATTGCTCGGCGCCGGCACTTCGCTGAGCGCGGTGGCGAGTGCCGGCAACAGATCGGCGCGCGGCATCGCATAATCAATGAAGCTTGCTGCGAGGAGCTGACCGGTCTCTCGATCGTAGTGGCAATCTTCGAGCAGCGCCTGGCCGGCGCCCTGGGCGATGCCGCCGTGCGTCTGGCCATGAAGGATCATCGGGTTGACCGCGCGCCCCACGTCGTCGACAGCGGCGTACCGGACGATATCGACCCTATGGTGAAGGCTCTGAGGCGGGCGGCGCCTCTCATGCGTCATTCGCGGCATGGGGCAGGTCCGCTTTTCCGCCGCGCTCATCGAATGGGCGGCGGGCGGCGGCGAATTCCGTGAGATGAAACCGATGGCCGCTGTGTCAAACAGCATCGGACGAACCGGGGCACGAACTGGTCTCCGCGCGCGAGGAACTGAAGGTTCGAATCCATCTCCCTCCAGCGGAGAGTCAACAAACTTTCGGTTCCTGTGAGAGTTGCGCCTTGTAAGCGCATGGAATTCGGTCGCCTGTGATGGCGACCGCGGCAAAGCCTAACCAACAGCCGTGTACCGAGTCTTGCGTGGTGTCCGGCAACGGCCACTGCGAAGCGTAGACAGGGAGGGTGTAGGTCGGAACGCAAGTGAACGGAGACATAGCCCCGAAATCGATCGTGGTGGAAAGCGCCGACCTTATCTCTCAATGGGGAAGGCAGTATTCCAGGGCGACACGGTGAGCGTCCGGGAGGCTTCCGAGGTTCGTACCGCTGGCATGAAACCAAAGGATTTCATGGCGAGCCCCAAGGTGAGATCGTCAATCTGGCCGACCGGCGCGCCGAAGCTTCGCGCCGAGGCCAACTCGACCTGCTGGCCTCGCTGGGCCCGGACCGGATCGTGCGCGAGATGCGTGGGTTGTCGGCGACCGGCCTGCCCTGGATGGGGCACGCGGCGGGCCCGACCCGGATGAGCCGCATCGAGACCGACAAGACTATCCTCCCGCACCTGC
>Ga0306923_10007437_pt1 | contig 10906 bp, 10 predicted proteins | sample sta12Can44000108_FD_203841 | JGI IMG/M metagenome (GOLD analysis project Ga0306923, IMG submission 203841) | Lab enrichment of tropical soil microbial communities from Luquillo Experimental Forest, Puerto Rico - statanox.12C.anox.44.000.108 (v2)... | ecosystem: Environmental > Terrestrial >...
TACAGCTACGGCTGGTATCAGAGCCTCGGCTGCGTCGAACTGCCGCCGGACACGGCGCAGCGCATCTGGCCGTACCTGACCTACGGCACCCTGGTTACCGTCCGGGGCCCGGTCGCCTGAACGGGCAGGGTGGGGCCGCTTATTAGCTTGAACGTCCGGGGTTCGGCAGCCGGCGCGGGTCAGCGCCGCCGCTTTAGGCGGCGGGCATCGCGAGCCGGAAGGCGGCGGCGAAGCGCGAGCCCGGGATCACGCCGGCGATCAGTTCGGCTTCCCTGAAGGTGTCCACATCGGTCAGTTCGGGGAGCATGGCCACCCGCAAGCCGGCCGACGTGAGCCTGTCGAGCTGATGGCGGCCGGTATCCGCCCGGGACATCGGCACGCCGGCCAGCAGCGACCGGTCGGGCCTGCGCAGGCCGAGCAGCCAGAAGCCGCCGTCCGCGGCGGGGCCGAACACGGCGTCCGCCTCCCCGGAAGCCAGCGCTCTGGCGGCGTCCGCTAGCAGCCCGGAGGTGACCTGCGGCGTGTCCATGCCGATCAGCACCATGGGCATGGGCAACGTCGCGTGCGCGTCAGCGAACGTGGCCGCCAGCCGTTCGTCGAGTCCCCCGCCGCGCTGCGGGATGACGCGGAACCCGGGCGGGAGCCAGTCCCCCGGCGCGCCGTCCAGCGCCAGCACCGCTTGCGCCACCGGCGTGGCCGAGACCGCCGCCAGGGTGTCGGCCAGCGACGCCGTCGCCAGCGCGGCGGCGTCGGCCGGGGTGAACGGCGGCGTCAGCCTTGTCTTGACCCGGCCGGGAACAGGCTCCTTGGCGATGACCAGGACCTGGGCCGGGATGGTAGCCCTGCTCGCGTCGCGCGCGGCAGGCGGGTCGAACCAGCTCATGTTGCTCATGCCGCGTATGAGGCGAGGACGCGGCGCATGTCGCGCACTGCCTTCACGGTGCCGCCGACCGTGCCGGTTACCTTGGACTTTCCGGTGCGCGGGTAATACGGGACCGGCGCCTCGCCGATCCGCCAGCCCGCCGCGGACGCGCGCATAACCATCTCGAGCGGGTAGCCGAACCGCCTGTCCTGGAGGTCCAGGGCCAGCAAGCCCTCGCGGCGGGCGGCCCGCATGGGGCCAAGATCGTGCAACGGCACGCCGACCCGGCGGCGGAGCTCGGCGGAAAGCACCATATTGCCGAGCCGCGCGTGCGCGGGCCACGCGCCCTGCGTCGTCGGCGCCCGACGGCCCAGCATGAGGTCGATGCTGTCGTCCCTGACCGGACCGGTGACGATCTCGAGGTCCAGCGGATCGAACGAACCGTCCGCGTCCATGACGCAGACGATCTCGCTGGACGCGGCCAGCAGTCCCGCGTGACAGGCCGCGCCGAAGCCGCGCTGCGGCACGTTCACCACGGTGGCGCCGTGGTCGGCGGCGATCCGCGCCGAGCCGTCCGTCGAGCCGTTGTCGGCCACGATCGGCCGGTATCCGGCGGGCATCCTGGTCAGCAGCCAGGGCAGGGCGCCGGCCTCGTTGAGGCAAGGCAGCACGACGTCAATGGTTTCCATGGCGCCGACGCTAACCGCGCGCCGCCCATTTGGCGGCGGAACTGCCCTTACGGATCTGTGACGGCTGACCGCGGACGGTCGTCTTGCCGCATGTCAGGTGCTTGGCTCGCAGCATGCGAGTACTAGTGACTGGAGCGGCGGGGTTCATCGGATCCCATGTGATGGAGGCCATGGCGGCGGCCGGGCATGAGGTCCGCGGCCTCGACTCGCTGAGCCCCGCGGTCCACGATGGCAGGCCCTCTTATATCCCGAACGAAAGCGATCTTCGCGTGGGGGACGTTCGTGACTCGGCCGCGGTGGACGACGCGCTCGACGGCGTGGACGCCGTGTGTCACCTGGCCGCCATGGTCGGGCTCGGCGTGTCGCTGGCCGACCTCCCGCTCTACGCGGACGTCAACGTGACCGGCACCGCGGTGCTGCTCGACGCCATGGGACGCCGGGAGGTGTCCCGTCTCGTTCTCTCCTCGTCCATGGTGGTCTACGGCGAGGGCGCCTACGAATGCCCGTGTGATGGCGGCGTGCGGCCGCTTCCCCGGGCCGCAGCCGACCTGGAAGCGGGCGTATTCGAACCGCGCTGCCCGGTCTGCGACTCGGCGCTGTCGTCGTCGACGGTGCGCGAGGACGCCGCCCTGGACCCGCGGAACGCGTACGCGACGAGCAAGCTGGCACAAGAGCACCTGGCGGCGAACTGGGCGCGGCTGACCGGCGGCACCGCCGTGGCGCTGCGGTACCACAACGTGTACGGCCCGCGGATGCCGAGGGACACGCCCTACTCGGGAGTGGCCGCGATCTTCCGCTCCTGCCTGGAGAACGGCGTCCCGCCGCGAGTCTTCGAGGACGGCGGCCAGCGCCGCGACTTCGTGCACGTCCGCGACGTGGCGGACTGCAACGTACTGGCGCTCGACGCGACCGATTCGGGCGGAATACCCGCCGGCACGCAGCGGGCGTACAACGTCGCCAGCGGGACCCCGCACACGGTCGGGGAAATGGCGTCCGAGCTGGCCGTATCGTTCGGCGGCATGGTGCAGCCCAAGGTCACCGGCGAGTACCGCCTCGGCGACGTGCGGCACATCGTCGCCTCCCCGGAGGCGGCGGCCCGCGAGCTCGGCTACCGCGCCCGCGTCGGCTTCGCCGAAGGAGTGGCGGAATTCGCGCACGCTCCGCTGCGCGCCTCCGCCGCCGCGACCCGTTCCTGAGCGCGCCGCACGCAGCTCGCCTGCGCGCTCCGACCCGCGGCCGGCCGCGGGTCGGAGCGCGGGCTCAGCGGGTCGCGTGGACCGCCCGGCTCGGCGCCGGCCGGGACACGGCCGGCGCCGCCGGGCGGGCAAGCGGCAGCTTGATCAGGAACTGGCAGCCCGGACCGGTGTTCCGGACGCTGATCTTGCCGGAGTGCGCCTCGACGATTCCGCGGGCGATCGACAGGCCGAGACCGGCGCCGCCGGACGGATCGGGCGTGCGGGCGCTCTCGCCGCGGAACGCCACGTCGAATACCCGGGGAAGGTCGCCGGGCGGGATGCCGCCGCACTCGTCAGCCACGCTCACGCAGGCCATTCCCGCCTGGATCTCGCTGAGGATCTCGATCGTCCCGTCGTAGGGCGTGTGCCGGATCGCGTTGGTCACCAGGTTCCTGACGGCGCGTCCCATCTCCGCGGTGTCGATGAAGACGGGCATGCCGCGGACCGCGGACCCGGTGAGGCGGATCCCCTTGGCCCTGGCCACCGGCTCGGTGCTCGCGACCACCTCGGCGATCAGGTCCTCGAGGCCGACGAGCCTGGGTGACAGGCGCAGCGTGCCCGCGTGGATCTTGGACAGCTCGAAGAGGTCGTCGATCATGGCGGACAGCCGGTCGGTCTCCCGCCGGATCTGGGTGTGATAGTGGCTGACCTCACGCGGGTCGGTCACCACCTGGTCTTCGAGGGCCTCGGCCATGGCCCGCAACCCGGCGAGCGGGGTACGCAGGTCGTGGCTGACCCAGGCGACAAGTTCGCGCCGGCTCGCCTCCAGGGCCTGCTCGCGCGCCCGCGCCTTCCCCAGCCGGTCGTGCGCCTCTGCCAGCCCCGCGGAGAGCCCCGCGAGCTCAGCGGGGAGCTGAACGTCCGGCGGCGTGTAGATGCCGCTCTCGCCAACCTGGCGCACCGCGCCGAGCAGCGTCTTGGTGGCCTTGGTGAGCTTGCGGCCGATGAACAGCGCGACCGCGAGCCCGGCCAGCCCCGCGACGAAGAGCAACTCGAGCACCGGGTTGCCGACAGGGCCCAGCATGAGCCCCACGATGGCGCCCGCGCCGATGAGCGAGGTGGTGACGGTTACGAATGCCGACACGGTGAGCATCGCTCCGATCGAACGGCCCGCCATCAGCTTCAGGATGAAGATGCCGATGGCCGCGACCACGACCGCTATGCCCGCGGCCCACAGGGTCGCGTGCAGCAGGTCGGTTGACGCGACCCCCGGCATGACATCGGCCAGGTCTCGGGTCATGCCGCCTCCGGCTCATACCGGTAGCCCACGCCCCAGACGGTGACGATGCGCTTGGGCATCGTCGGATCGGACTCCAGCTTCTCGCGCAGTCGCCGTACATGCACGGTGACCGTCGACGTGTCACCGAACGTCCAGCTCCAGACCTCGTTGAGCAGCTGTTCCCGGGTGAAGGCCTTCCTCGGGTTGCGCATCAGGAACACGAGCAGGTCGTACTCGCGCGAGGTGAGCTGGATGAGCTTGCCGCCGACGCGGACCTCGTGCGCCGCCAGGTCGACGGTCAGCTCGCGGTCGGAGATGACTCCCTGGTCCGGCTTGTCCGGCAGGCTGTTGCCCCTCGCCCGGCGCAGCACCGAGCGGACGCGCATAGCCAGCTCACGCGGGCTGAACGGCTTGGTGACGTAGTCGTCGGCACCGGTCTCGAACCCGATCAGCCGGTCGGTCTCGTCACCCAGCGCGGTCAGCATCACCACCGGGATCGGCCACCGCTCACGCATCCGCCGGCAGACTTCGAGGCCGTCGATGCCGGGCAGCATAAGGTCGAGGACGACCAAGTCGGGCGGCTGTTCGGCGACACGCCGCAGCGCCTCGTAACCATCGTGGACACACTCCACGGTGTGCCCGTCGCGGACGAGATAGCGTCCGACGACATCCGCCACCGTCGGGTCATCGTCGACGACGACGATCCGGCCTGGCGGGTCAGGGTTATTAGCCACGGGGCCCCCGCCGGATGACGGCCGGGGCGCCGAGTTGAGTATCGCTCACTGTTACAAGGTAAATCGGTATGCAACCGCACGGCCAGCAAATGGGACGAATCCGTCAGCACTCCGTAAGTTCCGGGGTCGGCCGAACGCGGGCTCTTTTTCGTTCAGGGCACCGGACCGACGACGTCACACATCCGTAAGGTCCGTGACGATTCAGTAAGCCCGCGTCCATCTTGCCTGGACAATGCGTCTGGCGGGTGAACACTTATCTCCGTCCCGGCTGCCTACTTGGGAGGAGACCCCGCGTGATCGGCGAACTCTACGAAACCGCCCTCGCCGGGCACGCGCGGCCGGAGATCGAGCACACCGACGGCAGCAGAACGCCACTGCAGGTGGACAACTGGCTGCACATTCGCCCGGGAGACGCGTCGATCGTCGATCGCTGCAATGGCCCGACCCTGGATGTGGGGTCCGGACCCGGACGGCTGACCGTCGCGCTCGCCGAGCGCGGCATCCCCGCTCTCGGCATCGACGTCACGCCCTACGCCGTGAGCATCGCGCGGGCGGCCGGCGCGCTTACCCTCCTGCGCGACGTCTTCGGCCGTGTGCCCGGCACCGGCCGCTGGATGACCGTCCTGCTCGCGGACGGCAACATCGGAATCGGCGGGGACCCGGTCGCCTTGCTGCGCCGGGTGGCCGAGCTGCTGACGCCGCTCGGCCAGGCCCTGGTGGAAGTACAGCCGCCGGGCACGGCGCTGCGCCGTGAACAGGTCAGGCTCAGGCACGGCGGCCAGACCAGCGCCTGGTTCCCCTGGGCGTACGTCGGCGTCGATCAGATAGCGGAGACGGCCCGCACCGCCGGCCTGTCCGCGGCCGAGACCTGGTCGGCGGACGGCCGCTGGTTCACCTCGCTGCACCGCGCTTAAAGATTGATTACGGTCGAGCTCAGCGGCGACCCGGCCGCTGGAACTGATGGCACCCTCGGCCCATGAGTGCAAAACTCCGGGTTGCCGGGATCGTCCTGTTCCTCGCCGCGTTGACTGGCCTGATCTTGCTGGTCGCACGGCCGGGCCTGGACCCATCGAAGATCGTGCCGCTAGCGCTGGTGGCGGGTGCGTGGATGGCGTTCGGCTGCGCGGCGTGGCTGCTGCGGAAGGTAACGGTCCGGCTGGCGGTCGGGCTGATCCTGGCCGGCGGTATCGCCGTCCAGGTGGTCGCGCTCGCGGGGCCCCCGCAGAACAGCAGCGACCTGTACCGGTACATCTGGGACGGCCGGGTACAGGCGGCGGGCATCGACCCCTACCTGTACGCGCCGGCGGACGCCGGGGTGGCCAAGTTGCGCAACGACTTCCTGTGGTCAGGCACCGGACCGGGCAACTACGGGGACTGCGTTACGACCCACAAGCACTCCCGTGTCAGGGCGGACAGCCTGGTCGCCGGCTGCACGAAGCTGAACCGGCCCAAGGTGCCCACCGTGTACCCGCCGGTCGCCGAGGCGTACTTCCTCGCGGTGCAGCTAGCCGCGCCCGCGGACAACTCGACCACCCCGATCCAGGCGGCAGGGGCGGCCTGCGCCCTGCTTATCACGCTGATCCTGCTGTTCGGGCTGCCCAGGCTGGGCAAGGATCCGCGGCTCGCGGCGCTCTGGGCCTGGTGCCCGGTGGTCGCTCTCGAGGCCGGGCAGAACGCTCACGTCGACGTGCTCGCTGTCGCGTTCACCCTGGTGGCACTGCTGCTGCTGGCCACGGCCAGGACCGGGGGACGGGTCGCGATTGGCGGCGTGCTGCTCGGGCTGGCGATCGCCACGAAGGTGACACCCGTTCTCGTGGTCCCCGCGGTGCTCAGGCGCGGCTGGCTGCTGATCTCCACGTCCGCCGTGGCGGCGATCTCCCTCGTGTACGCGCCGCACGTGATGGCCGTCGGCCGCAAGATCATCGGCTTCTTCCCCGGATACCTGAAGCAGGAGGGCTACTCCAACGGGAACGGTTTCAGCGTCATCGGGCTCTTCGTGCACGGCAAGCTCACGACGCTGGTGGCGGTCGTGATCCTGGGCGCGATCGCGCTGGCCATCCTCCGCTTCGGCAACCCTGACGAGCCATGGCGCGGGGGCGTGCTGATGACCGCCGCCGCCCTCGCGGTATGCACTCCGCACTTCCAGTGGTACTCCATCCTGCTCGTCATGCTCGTCGCGCTCGACGGGCGCCCGGAGTGGCTGGCTATAGCCGCGGGCGGGTACGTGGCTAACAATCCGAACCTGCGCGTTGACGGGTTCGTCCTGCACGACTCGCGGCTGGTCGGATGGGGCATGGGCACCGCCGTCGCGTGCGCCCTGGCGCTGGCCCGCCACCTGCTCGACCGGCGTGCCCGCACGGGAGTCACCGCGCCTGGGGTCGACGCACCTGGCCTCGCCTCACCCGGGGTCGCTGCCGAAGGTGCCGTCGAGGCCGGGACCGTGATCGCTGCCGACGCCGCCTCGGCGAGCATGGCGGCGGCCGAGGAGCCGGTCATCGAGCCGACAGCGGTGTACGCCAGGACTGCCGTCTCCGTGACGATCGGAGCGGACGGTTCCCCTGCGTTCGTGTCGGCGGACGTCGGGGAGCCCGCCGCTAGCTAGGCGGTTCTTACCGCATGCTTACCGGGCGTGAGTTATCCGAACGCGGCGGTGCCGGGCAGCCGTCAATAGGAGTATGAGTTTCCAGGACCCGCCGCGCCGCCAGCGCCAGCCGCGCTATCCGGCGCTCGCCCAGTACGAGGACGGTTACTCGTCCTATCAGGACACCCAGGCCGACTACAGCGGGAATGGTTACCAGGACGGCTACCGAGAGTTCGCGGGGCTGGCGGGCACCCCGCAGCAGCAGCAGGCCCCCTGGGACGATCCCCAGCAGGATGGTTTCTGGGGACCCAACACGGGCTCCCAGAGCGTCCTCCGGAACAGCGGCGCGATGCACGCCGTCCACGACAGCGGCGCGCAGGGCACCATCTGGGATACCGCCGCGCAGCGCGCCTTGCGGGACAGCGGCGCTCAGCAGGCCGCGTGGGGCAACCCGGCGGAGATGACCAGCTGGGACACTCCGGCGCAGCAGACCGAGTGGGGACAACCGAACCGCACGTCGGGCCCGTTCTACGCGGCCTCCGACGATGCCCCCGGCCAGCCTGAGCACGCGGCCGGGCGCGAAGCCGACCGAGGCCGCGGACTGCTGCCGGGCGCGGTCGTGGGTTTCCTGGCCGCTGCCGTGGCCATCGGCGTGGCGAACCTCGCGGCCGCTTTCGTGCGGCCGCAGGCTTCGCCCATCATCGCCGTCGGCGAGGCGTTCATCGACCGCACTCCCCCGTGGCTGAAGAACTTCGCGGTCCAGAAGTTCGGTGAGAACGACAAGAACATGCTGCTGCTCGGCATGTACGTGACGATCGCGCTCATCGCGATCGTGATCGGCATGCTCGCCTGGCGGCACGTGGCCATCGGGGTGGCTGGCATCGGCCTGTTCGGCCTGTTCGGAGCGTTCGTCGCCATCACAAGGCCGGAAAGCCATGCCACTGACGTCATCCCGTCGGTCATCGGCGGGATCGCGGGGATCGCGGTCCTCATCTGGCTGATCAGTGTGGCGATGCCAAAAACCCGGTACCGCACCGGATGGGCAGGAGGCGACTCGTAGTGGACCGGCGTAAGTTCCTGGCGGCCGGCGGTGCGGCCGCGGGTGTCGCCGCGGCGGCCGGCTTCGGCGGCCAGTACCTGCAGAACAAGCGGTTCACCGTGAACACCTCGTCGGTGAAGATCGGCGCCCCCTCGGTGAAGGCGCCAACGCTGAAGAAGGGCACGGAGGTCAACGACATCGCCGGCCTGTCCGCGTTCTACACGCCGAACAGCCAGTTCTACCGGATCGACACGGCACTGGTGGTGCCCCAGGTTTCCCCCCAGTCATGGCAGCTGAACATCCACGGCATGGTGGACAAGCCGATGACGATCACGTTCAGCGAACTGATGAAGCGGCCGATGATCGACCACGACGTCACCCTGTGCTGCGTTTCCGAGAGCGTCGGCGGCGGCTTCATAGGCAACGCCCGGTGGCAGGGGGCACTGCTCGCCGACCTGCTCAAGGAGGCGGGCGTGCAGAAGGGCGCCACCCAGATCGTCATGCGGGACGTCAACGGGATGAACCTGGGTGTCGCCACCGATCCCGTCATGGACGGCCGGGCCTCGCTGCTCGCCGTCGGGATGAACGGGCAGCCGCTGCCGCAGGCGCACGGTTTCCCGGTCCGGGTGGTCGTACCCGGGCTGTACGGATATGTGTCGGCCTGCAAGTGGGTGGTGGACATGGAGCTCACCACCTACGGCGCGTTCGACGCGTACTGGACGAAGCGCGGCTGGTCGGCACAGGCGCCGATCAAGACTGAGTCCCGCATCGACACCCCCAAGGGGGGAGGGGGCAACGTCGCCGCGGGCAAGGTGATGATCGCCGGCGTGGCCTGGGCACAGCACCGCGGCGTCGAGGCGGTCGAGGTCGGCATCGACGGCACCTGGCACCAGGCGAAGCTAGCCGCCCAGGACACGATCGACACCTGGCGGCAGTGGTACTACCCGTGGCAGGCGACAGCGGGCAATCACATGCTCCAGGTGCGGGCCACGGACAAGACCGGCCACACGCAGACCTCGGTCATCCACAAGCCCGAGCCCAACGGGGCGACCGGCTACCACACGATTCACGTCACCGTCGCCTGAGGTCCGGGCGCACGCGGGCGCGGCCACGGTCTGGGGATAGCCTCGGAGCCATGTCGATATCCGGGCACGATCTGCGGGCGAGCACGGCCGAGAACTACCGGGCCTTCGCGGTCGAAGCGCATGGCAGGTCGGCGCCCTACGCGGAGCTCGCGACCGCGGTGGCTGACGATCCGCTTGTGCTGACATTCCTCGACAAGCTGCCGGCGGCGAAGAGACAGCCGAACCTGCTCTTCGCCGCCGCGTGCTACCTGCTCGGCGAGCACGCCGATCTCGCGGCGCTGCGCAGGCTGGTCGACGGCCGTCCGGACGAGCTCGCCCGCACGATGCTCGTCCGGCGGACACAGACCAACGAGCCCGCCCGGTGCGCGACGCTGCTGCCCGTCCTGGCACTGCTGCCCGAGCCATTGGCCCTGATCGAGGTGGGCGCGAGTGCCGGGCTCACTCTGCTGGTCGACCGGTACTCCTACGACTACGACGGATACCTCGTCCGGGGCATCGACCCGCGGGCGCCCGTGCTGGCCTGCCACGCGTCCGGCCAAGTCCCCCTGCCGGCCAGGGTGCCGGAGGTCGCCTGGCGCGCGGGCCTGGACCTCAACCCGCTGGACGTGACCGACGAGGACGACGTCCGCTGGCTGGAATGCTTGCTGTGGCCGGGCGAGACCGGCCGGCGGGAACGGCTGGCTGCGGCCATCGAAACGGCGCGGCGCGATCCTCCTGCGGTCTATCGGGGGGATCTGCTGACCGATGTTCCGGCTCTGGTCAGCCAGGCGCCAGCCGACGCGACGGTCGTCATCTACCACTCGGCCGTCCTGGCCTATGTCGGCGAGCCGCAGCGGGCCAGGTTCGCCAAACTCATGCGGAGGCTCAACGCCGTATGGATCTCCAACGAGGCCCCAGGCGTCGTGCCCGGCATCGACATCCCCGAGCGTGACGGCGGCCATTTCGTGCTCGGCCGGGACGGTATCCCGACCGCCCTGACCGACGGGCACGGGGTCTGGCTGCGCTGGCTGTCCTGATCGGCCATGATGATCGGAGCCAGACCTGTAACGCACGTGCATATGCGCATGCATAATGTCGTGCATCTGCACGAGCGACTGCGCGTTTGCTTCCGGCTAGGGGAGGCAGTCCGTGACCGAACGTCCACCACGGCGGATGCCGGTCCAGCTGTTGCTGCGCCTCCCGCTCTGCGCCTCGATCGGAGCGGAAGTCGTGCTGGTGTGACCGGTCCTTGCGGGCCTGGCGATGGCGGCGGTGCGGCTGGCGTGCTGTGATACAGGGCTGCCGTGCCGGTGCCGAGACGGGCGGGTGACCGGCCGGCTCTTTCGCCGGGGTCATTCTCGTCTGGTGATAGGCCACTGCGACTTATGGCGCTGTTCCGGGCACAAACCAGGACAAAATGACGGCGAAAATGCCGGTTCAGCGCCATATGTGCTCCGGAGTGTCCGAATGGCGAGACGACTTC
>Ga0306923_10007438_pt1 | contig 10906 bp, 11 predicted proteins | sample sta12Can44000108_FD_203841 | JGI IMG/M metagenome (GOLD analysis project Ga0306923, IMG submission 203841) | Lab enrichment of tropical soil microbial communities from Luquillo Experimental Forest, Puerto Rico - statanox.12C.anox.44.000.108 (v2)... | ecosystem: Environmental > Terrestrial >...
AGCCTTCTTCGTACGCCGTGTCGGTCGGGTACTTGTCGGCGAGGACGTCCTTGACCCACTGGTTGAGGTCCGCGTACTGATTGATGTCGAGCTTGATCCCGACGGCCTGGAGGTTCTGCGCGACCGCCTGGAGCGTGGGTGCGCCGAGAGCGCCGTTCGGGTCGCCGGCGACGCCGATCGTCACTCCGTTCGGGAACCCGGCCTGGGCGAGCAGCGCTTTCGCCTTCGCCGGGTTGTAGGCGTAGTAGTTCGCCATCGACTGGACGTAGCCGTCGGTGGTCGGATACTCGTCCGTTGGAGTGCCGTACTGTCCGACGATCGCCTTCGTGATCGTCTTGCGATCGATCGCGTAGTTGATCGCCTGCCGGAGTTTCAGGTTGAAGAGGGGATTGGGGTCACCGGCCGGCGTCTTCGGCCCGTGGTCGAGGATCTCCAGGATGTCGATCCCGCCGGGCTCCGACACGACGTTCAGGCCCGCCGACTTGGCTGCAGGAGCCGTCGAAGGGTCGCCCATCGCGACGTCGAGCTGGCCGGACTTGATCGCCTCGAGCATCGTCGTCGCCTGGGTGATGTACTTGACGACGACCTTGCTGAAGTGAATCGCGGACTGGTCGTAGAAGTACTTGTTCGGGACGAAGACGTCCTGACTCCCCGAAACCGTCTGCGACGGATCCGCGACGTAGGGGCCGGCGCCATCAGTGCCCGTGTCGAGCGACGAAGGATTGGCGATCCCCTTCGGGCCGCCGATGAACCCGATGCCCAGGACTTCCGAGAGCAGGAAGGGCGCGCTCGGGTTGGGCGCGGCGAGATGCAGGATCACGTTGTACCGGCCGCTCGTCGAAACCGACTTCACCGGGAGATCGCCGACCTGGAGCCCCTTCGCCTTGAAGTAGTAGTAGTTCATCCAGTTCTTCACGGCCTGGGCGTTCACGGGCGTGCCGTCGGAGAACCGCGCGTTCTTGCGCAGGGTGAACTCGAATGTCTTGTTGCCGGATCCCACGTAGTGCCAGGAGACGGCGAGCCCCGGCGCAAGCTGGCCGTTGGGCTGGAGATGCGTGATCGACTCGTAGGCGAGATCGTCCACCGCCTCGTCCCCGAGTGTCGCGGGATTGATTGTCGTCCCACTGCGGTTGATACCGATCGTCAGGACGGGCTTCGAAGCGGTGTCCGATGTCGGGCGGGCCGCGGCGATAGACGCAAAGCCCGCGACCGCCAGCAAGAACGTTGAGACAACCAACAGCCTTCTCACGTCAAGACTCCTTACGGATGAGGGTGGGCCGCGAATGCGGAAGCAGGTCGAGCAACTCGGTGACGCGCGCGTCTTCGAGGTTCGGTAGGAGCGTGTCCGTGTACGAGTGAAGGCCCGGCTCGTCTCCGACGCCGACCACCCACAGGCCGGCGGCGCGCGCAGCCTTGGCGCCGAAGATCGAGTCCTCGAACGCGATCGCATCCGCAGGGCTCGACTTGACGAGCCGGCACGCCTCGAGATGGAGATCGGGCTCCGGCTTCGGACGAAACGGCGGCGCGAGCCCGACGACGTCGACCCCCGCAGCACCTTCGCCGAGGCATGTGAGCGCCCGTGCAACGACCTCTCTCGGCGCATTCGACGCGATCGCGTGAGGGCGCCCCTGCAGCCGCTCGAGAAGCGCCGCGGCGCCCGGAAGCGGGCGCGCGAGGTCGGCCATATGCGCGAGGAGCGCTGTCGTGAACTCGTCGGTGAGCCGCTCGCGTTCGCCGACGGAGCCGTTGGTGTGGAGCGAGACGAGTTGACCGACGGACGCGCCGGCGAGATGGGCGTCGGACCCTGGGAAGACCTCGACGGTCGCTGCCCTCCACGCTGCCTCCGTATCCACGAGCAGCCCGTCGCAGTCGAGGATCACTGCGGGCAGCGCGGTCATACGACGTCGAGACGAAGCATCAAAGGCGATGCTCCGAGAGCGCATCGGTGTAGAACGCGAGTGCGCGTTGTGACCGCTCTTCGTCTGCGAGTGCGACCGCGACGAGCAAGGCGTCGAGGACGGCAACGTGCGCCAGGCGACTGGCCATCGCCTCGAGCCGGAACGCGGCTTCGCGGCCGCCGGCGAGGATCACGTGGTCGACGAGCTCGGTGAGCGGAGAGCGCGCGAAGCTCGTGACCGCGATCGTCGAGGCACCTGCCTCCTTCGCGGCGGCGACCACGGCCAGCGTCTCTCGCGTCGAGCCGGTGTGGCTGACGGCGAAGCAGACGTCGTCGCCCGTCAAGAGCCTCGCCGCGACGTGCTGAACGTGTACGTCGGCCGGGGCCTCGGCGCGGATGCCGATCGCGCGGAACCGATACGCCGCGTCCTGTGCGAGCGGTGCCGACGTGCCGACGCCCGCGAAGAGCACCGACGGCGCCTCGCCGAGGAGCCGAGCCGCCGCCTCGAGCGCGGCCGGGTCGACCGTCGCGGTCGCGTCGAGCAGCGTCTGCCGGTCGGCGCGGACGACCTTCGCGAGCACCTCGATCGGCGAATCCGTGTCCGAGATGTCGTCGCCGACGTGCGGCGTGACGGCCGAAGTCTCCTGTGCGAGCCGGAGCTTGAGCTCGTGGAACCCCCGGAGCCCGAGCTGCTGGCAGAAGCGAACGACTGTCGACTTCGCCGTGCCCGTCTGCTCGGCGAGCTCGCTGATCGACAGGAAGATGACGGCCTCGGGGTTTGCCAGGACGATCTCGGCAATCCGCCGATCAGCCGCGGCCAACGACGGAAGGAGAGATCGCAGTCGGGCGAGGACCGCGCCTAGGCGCTCCTCGGCCTGCTCGACTCCCTGATGCGGCTGATCGGCGGACGCCATGCCGGGCATCCTTGTCGAACTCAGTTCCCAAATGGGTATCTCTTTGGTGAACCCTGATCCGCGATGTGGTGAACGCTTTGACCCGACTGCGTCACACGGTGCGGCTCGGCCGCCGCAACCCTGGGCGGATGGACGCGTGGGATTCGCTCGCCGACGGCGGTGTCGTGTTCGAGTTGCCGACCTTCGCTGACGTCCAGGCGTTCGGCGCGCGCTTTCGCTCGCGCTGGCCGGGCTGGTCGTACGCAGACGCCGACGTTTGGCTCTTCACCATCGACCTGCTCGCTCCGACCGACGACCTGCCGGTCCTGCTACGTGAGGCGCAGGAGCTCGCGGGCCGGCTCCGACGGCCCACGATCCGGTTCCATCTCGACGGCCGGGTGTACGAGCTCGACGTGGCCTAGCGCGCGTCCGCGTCGGCCGGTTCGACGATCAGCGTCAGGCGCCGCCGACCGACCACCTTCACCGAGTCGCCCTGGTCTGCACCCGCCTCGCACCGGGCTGCCCAGATCGTCCCCAACACCTGCACCTGCCCGTCCGGACGGCATGACGTCAGCACCGTCCCGACCTCCCCGATCAGCGTATGCGGACCGACTGCTTCGGGGCGGCCACGCACCTTCCGATGCCAGAACCCCAACTCGCCGCAGAAACCGACGAGCGCGACCGCGAATCCGACCACGTTCCACGGCGAGGACAACGCGAGCAACAACACGATTGCGACGAGCAGGAGCATCAGGAGCAACCATACGGCTGCGCTTGTTCGTGCGCGGCTTCGGTGCGAGACTGACTGGTATGGGGGGGCGCACTCGCGCGGTCGTGTTCGTGTCCGATTTCGGCTACCGAAACGAGTGGGTCGGGATCTGCCACGCGGTCATCAACACGATCGCCCCGGAGAGCCCGGTCATCGACCTCTCCCACGGCGTCCCGCCCCTCGATGTCAAGAACGGAGCGCTATTGCTGCTGGACTCGCTTCGGTACCTGTCCCCGGATGCGGTCGTGCTGGCGGTCGTCGACCCGAGCGTCGGGCGCGACCGGGACATCGCGGTCGAGACGGGCAGCGGCAGGCTCTTGGTCGGGCCGGACAACGGAATCCTCGCCCCCGCAGCAGCGGCGCTGGACGGCGTCGGACGCGCGGTCGAGATCACGTCGCCGGAGATCGTCCTCACTCCGATCTCGCCGTCGTTCCACGCGCGCGACGTGCTCGCACCCGCGGCCGCCCACCTCGCAGCGGGGACGCCGCTGACCGATCTCGGACCGGCGCTGGAGACCTCGGCGCTCACCAGCCTCGCCCTCTCCGAGCCGTCGGTAGAGCACGGGAAGATCGTCTGCGAGGTGCTCGACCTCAACCGCTTCGGCAACGTGCTGCTCAACGTCCGCGAGCCGGACCTCGCCGGCTCCGGGCTCGCGCAGGCCGGCGCGATCCAGGTCGACTCGACTGCCGGCTCGGCGTGCGCCCGCTGGGTGACCACCTACGCGGACCTCGCGGCGGACGACTGGGGGATCATCGTCGACCCCCGCGGGCGCCTGCTCGTGATCCGCGGGAACCCGGGGAATGCAGCCGAGGGCCTGGGCAACGTCACGTCCGGCGATCCGATCTGGCTGACCCCGGCGCGCGCCTGAAGAGCAGAGGCGAGGAGGCATGGTGATCTGTCCCAACTGCGGGGAGGAGAACCCGGAGAAGTTCCGCCTGTGCGGCTTTTGCGGGACCGCGCTCAGCCCGCCCGTCGCGCCGCAGGAGGTCCGCAAGCTCGTGACGATTCTGTTCTGCGACCTGAAGGGGTCGACGAGCCTCGCCGAGACCCTCGACTCGGAGTCGTTGCGAGAGGTGATGGGCTTGTACTTCGACGCGATGAGCGACGCCATCACGGCGCACGGCGGCACGATCGAGAAGTTCATCGGCGACGCGGTGATGGCGGTCTTCGGCCTGCCGCGGGTTCGCGAGGACGATGCGCTGCGCGCCGTTCGGGCGGCTGCGGCGATGCAGTCTGCGCTCGTCGAGCTGAACGGCGAGCTCGAACGACGTCACGGCGTCACGTTGTCGAACCGGATCGGCGTCAACACCGGCGAGGTCGTCGCAGGCGACGCGACGGCCGGGCAGCGGCTCGTCACCGGCGACCCCGTCAACGTCGCGGCGCGGCTCGAACAGGCCGCCGGCGACTACGAGGCGCTGCTCGGAGGACTGACGTATCGCCTCGTGCGTGACTCGGTCACCGTCGAGCCCGTCGAGCCGCTCGAGCTGAAGGGGAAGGCCGAGCGCGTGTCCGCCTATCGCCTGCTCTCGGCGACAAGGCGAGAGGAGCAGCTCGCTGCGCTCCCGTCGCTCCAGGGCCGCGACGAGGAGCTCGCGGCGATCGCGGCCGAGCTCGAGCTGGTCGTGCGCGAGCGCTGGGCGCGGCTCGTGACGCTCCTCGCGGAGCCGGGAGTCGGCAAGTCGCGGCTGATCGCCGAGGTCCAGCGGCGCGCCGACGCGCGGTTCGTGACCGGTCGATGCCTTTCCTACGGGCGCGGCATCACCTTCTGGCCGCTCGTCGAGATCGCAAGGCAGCTCGCCGGGATCGACGAGTCGGACAGTCCCGAAGCCGCGTCGCAGAAGCTCCTTGCGCAGGCCGCAGGCGACGGTCGCGTCGCAGAGCGCCTGGCCGCGGTGATGGGGCTCGGCGACCGGCAGTTCGCGGTGGAAGAGACGTTCTGGGCCGCGCGCCGCCTGCTCGAGATCGCCGCGAGCGAGCGTCCCCTCGTGGTGTGCGTCGAGGACATCCAGTGGGCCGAGCAAACCCTGCTCGACCTGCTCGAGAACGTGCTCGAGACGGCAGCCGACTCCGCGATCCTGATGATCTGCGCCGCGCGGGCCTCGGTGCTCGAGATCCGCCCAGGCTGGGGCGAGCGTGGCAAGGTGCTGACCCTCGAGCCGCTCGGAGCCGACCACAGCGAGGCGATCGTCCGCGAAGCGCTCGGGGGCGCCGAGCTGGCCGAGTCGGTCGTCGCGCAGATCGTCGACGCCGCCGAAGGCAATCCGCTGTACGTCATGCAGATCGTCTCGATGCTGCTCGAGGAAGGCGCGCTGCCGGAGATGCGGATTCCGCCGACCATCCAGGCGCTCCTCGCGGCACGACTCGATCTGCTCTCAGCCGCGGAACGAGCCGTTCTCGAGTCGGCGTCGGTCGTCGGTCAGCGCTTCTCACGGCCGGCCGTCGAGGCGCTCGTGCCCGAGGCGGTGAAGCCGGACGTCGCCGTGCACCTCGAGTCGCTGACCAGGAAGCGACTCGTGCGCCCCGAGGCGTACCGCTTCGATCACGTCTTGATCCGCGACACGACGTACCAGAGCTTGCTCAAGCGGGCGAGGGCGACGCTGCACGAGCGGCTCGTCGAGTGGGCGCGCGACCGGTCGACCGAGGACGACGAGATCCTCGGCTACCACCTCGAGCAGGCGCACGGGTACCTCGCCGAGCTCGGGCCGCTGGACGACCACGGTCGCGACCTCGGCGTCCGCGGCGCGCAGAAGCTCGAGGCTTCGGGTCGCCGTGCGTTCGTACGCGGCGACATGCCCGCCGCGGCGAACCTGCTGCGCCGGGCGGTAGCGCTTCGCGCGCCGGAGGATCGCGAGCGGCACCGGCTGATGCCGCTCGTCGCCGAGGCGCTGATGGAGATCGGCGAGTTCGCCTGGGCAGAGACGCTCCTCGACGAGGCCGTCACGTATGCCGGCGACGACCCGCGGCTGCTCGCGAACGTCGAGCTGACGCGGCTGTTCGTCCAGCACCGCGTCACCGAGGATCTCTCCGGGTGGTGCAGCGACGTGCTCGCGGTGACCGATCGGACGATCCCCGTGCTCGAGCGCATGCACGCCCACGAGGAGCTCGCCCGCGCCTGGCGGCTGCTCGTGTACGTGCACGGGATCGCCTTGCACTACGGGCGGCAGGCCGAGGCAAGCGAACGCGCCGTCGTGCACGCGCGCGCCGCCGGCGATCATCGGCTCGAGGCTCGGCTGACGGCCGGCTACACGATCGCGATCTGCGAAGGGCCGACGCCCGTGCCGGAGGCGATCGAGATCTGCCGCGGTGTGCTCGCACGGAACCCGGCGGAACGCCAGGGCGAAGCCATCACCCGCTGCTCGCTGGCGTCGCTGCTCGCGATGGCAAGCCGAATCGACGAGGCGCGCGTCGAGTACGCGGCCGCCCGCGAGCTGCTCGTAGACCTCGGCGGCGCCCTTCCCGCCTACGCGTCGATCGCCGCAGCCGGCGTCGAGCTCCTCGCGGGGAATGCCGAGGATGTGGCCCGCGACCTGCGCGTCGTCTACGGCGACCTCGGGCGGCTCGGAGAGCGGTTCTTCCGTCCGCTCGTCGGCGCGCTGCTCGCCGAGGCGCTGCAGCGATCCGGTGACACGGCCGGCGGAATGGCACAGGTCGCCGAGGTCGCCGAGCAGGCGGATGCGAGCGACGTCGAGACCTGGGCGCTGCTCGAGAGCGCCCGCGCTTCCGGCCTGGCTTCGGCAGGCGAGCCGACCGCCGCGGTCGACGCAGCGCGGCGCGCGGTCGACCTCCTCGCCGACACCGACGCACCCGTCGCGCAGGCGCACGCCCTCGTGCGCCTCGGCGAGACCCTGGCCGCCGCCGGTCGGCCGGTCGAGGCCCGGCGGGAGCTGGAGACGGCCCGGCACCTCTACGAGCGCAAGGGCAATGTCGCGGCCGCGGGTCTTCTCAGCGACACCGCCGCGCAGCTCGCCTGAGTCGCTAGCTCGTGATTCGGGGGTCGAAGTCCGTCGCGACGAAGTTCACGTCGAACACGACACCGTCGGCGTCGCCGTCCTCGTCGGAGGCCTGCTGCCCCGTGAGGCACACGTGCGCGGAGGGGTTCGGCATGGCACCGTCCACGCACGGCAGGATCTGCACCAGCGTCCCGCCTGCGAGGACCTCGTACAGCGGCATGGTGGCGGGGTCGACGTGCCTGGGGATGTCGTCGATCGTCAGCACCGCCGACCCGAGTGCGCCGTTCTGCAGCGGAGCGACGTCGAGCTGCCACGAGCCGGGGGTCTGCGCGCCCGGCACCTGCGCCGGGTCGATCGACACCTGCGCGGGAGTGCAGGGCAGCCCGGTCGACGGGTCGCCGGCTCCGAAGCTGACCGTCGCGCCCTTCTGCGTCGGCTTGTCTTCGACGGACAGGCTGTTCGCCGGGTTCGCGAGCGGAGCGCACGTGCCCGCTGCGCTGCTCTTGGGCGGGTAGAACGTCACCGCGCCGACGGGGCTCGCCGGGATGGTGTTGTGCTCGCCCGTCTTCCCGCGCCCGATGTCGAACGTGGCGTTCCCGTTGATCTGCCACGACTCCTGCGCTTGCACCGGTGGGACGGTGAACTCGACGACGAGAGTGGCAGTGGTGCCGTTCTTGACGTTCGCGATCGTGCAGGTGACCACCTTGGTCACGCTGTTGACGTGGGCGTGGCTTGGGCAGGAGGTGACGACGATCGGCGAGGGATCGTCGGTCGTCGGGCCGGGAACGTCGGTCGGCAGGTCGAGCGTCAGCACGACATGCGTCGCGGTGCCGTTGTTCGGCCCGGTCGGCGTGAAGTTCGCTCCCGCGACCGCCTTGTTCGCCGGGTGAGCCGGGTTCGTGCCGTAGTCGGCAGCGCTGCCACTGACCTGGGTCGGCGCGGCGAACGTGCTGTACGTCGCGCTCAGACTGCCGGCGAGGCTCCGCGCGACGAGGGCCAGCGGGAGCGCCAGCACCGCGACGGCCACGAGCCCGACCATCCTCCGACGACTGATTCGCTGGTGCACCGTCCGCCGAATCTGTCGTTCTGCGGCACGGCGGTTCCAAGACTTTCGATCAGGACGTGCTGGCCGACCGCCTAGGTCGGTTAGTCGGGCAGCCGCGCGCGGATCGCCGCCCGGAGACGTTCGGCCACATCGGGATGGCGGCGCTCCAGCTCGCGGAACTCCCGCTGGAACATCACGATCGCCGTCAGCGGCGACGTCGCCAGGACAGAGGCTGTCCGCCGTTCCGTCTCGAGCAGCCCGATCTCGCCGAAGAAGTCTCCGGGGCCGAGCTCGGTGACCACCTCGCCGCCGCGCCGGACCTCCGCCGTTCCGGACGCGATGACGAAGAACTCGTGAGCGAAGCTGCCCTCGCGCGCGAGCTCCGTGCCCTCGGGGACGTCGATCGTGTCCGCCCACTGTGCGGCCTGATTGCGCTCGCTCTTCGAGAGCGAGGAGAACAACGGGATCGCATCGAGCTTCTTGGCGTCCATCGCGCGATCTTGGCAGACGAGGGAACCGGCGATCCCTGTCCGTTCGTCTAGCCCACGACCAGTTAGCTTCCCGCCAATGGAAGCGTCCAGGCTCGCTGCGATACCGCTGTTCAGCAAGCTGAACGAGACGGACCTCGCGGTTGCCGCGGGTGCCGCGACCGAGCAGGAGGTCGCCGCGGGTGAAGAGATCGTCACCGAGGGCGACTTCGGCTATGCCCTGTATGCGATCGAGAGCGGTGACGCGGAGGTAACGGTCGACGGCGGCCGGATCGCCACCCTCGGCCCCGGCGACATCTTCGGCGAGATGGCGGTGCTCGTATCCGGCCGCCGGACAGCGACCGTCACCGCCACCTCGCCGATGCGCCTGATCGCGCTGTTCAAGCGCGACGTCTGGGCGCTGGAGCGGCAGGCCCCCGAGACCGCAACCCGGCTGCGCGCTCTGATCGAAGAGCGCCGCGGCTAGACCAGCGCCCGGTCGCTCAACGCGAACGCCGCGAAGCGTTCGATCGTGCTCTCGACGAACGTCTGGTGGTCGCCCGGAGGCCACAGCCAGGGATCGCGCCACCCCCCGACCGCGAGTCTGGCCGCCAGCACCAGTCTGCGCCCGTGGGCGTCGGCCGCGAGGAACCAGAGTGTCCGCAGCCCCGGGGTCAGGTTCAGCCCGACGTCGTCCGTCCAGAGCAGGAGTGCAGCCGCCTGCCAGGCATCCCTGGGAGCGATCTCGAACGGCGGCATGAACTTGGCGAGCGAGAAGTAGTCGGAGACGTCGTCGGGGATCTCCCACCGCAGCAGCTCGCCCGCTCCGTTGATCGCGAGCCCGGCCGGTATCGCGTTCTCGTCGCAGGAATGGATCAGCCGTCTGAGCGAGACCAGCCACCGGTCGGCGCCGGGCTTGTCGACGGGGTCGATCTGGTCGATCGAGAACAGCTCGGGTGTCGGGAACACGCCTCGGGTCATCGGCGGGGGACGTCGCTTCCGATCAGGAGTTCCTACGGGTACGAGGCCGGAGGAGCCGAAATCAGCCTGGCCGAGATATCCCGTAGGCGCCGGTCATCAGCGCAACGACGTAGCCTACGAACGCAACGGCCAGCGCCCGCATCGTGTCCGGTGTCTCAGCCTGGTTGAGCAGGTAGACGGCGGCGACGGCGAGTGCTACGCAGGCATACATCCAGATCCCGAACGTCTGCGGCCAGCTCGCACTGCAAACGCCGCTTGGCTCGAGCGAAAGAAACTGCCGCAGGCGTGTTCGCTTCGTGATCGTGCCCGACTGGAGGTTGTGCGCCAGATGCTCGTTGACGGCGACGGTCGGAGTCCCGACAGCGAGAGCGAATGCCGACCCAAGGACGCCGGCCAGGGCGGCGGCGGCCGAAACCATCGCGGTGCTGAGTTGCGGAGGCTTGTGGCTCGGCGCTTGCGCGATCTCGACGATGAAATAGGCGTAGAAGCCCACGAAGGTGAGCGTCGCGCCATACAGGACCAGTCCCTTCAGCTCGGAGATTCCGGCTATCCGCATCGACGCCGGCGACGCAGAATCAGCACGAGGCAACCCGCTCTCGGACCGGTCGGCCAGCGTGGAAACGGAATGTAGCGCGGCATCCTGCATGTCGACCCCTGTGAAGAGCGTCGGGCGGACGCGCGAAATACAGCGCTCAGTTCGGTCGAGCTATCGCTGGTTCATGGGCAGTTCGCGTACGGTGGTGGGCCGACCTGCAGCGAGCGGGCCTGGAGCTTCGCGCGGTACGTCGCCAGGACCGAGTTGGTCTGGGCGTAGTTCGGGTCGGTGACGTTCCCCCAGAGGTAGAAGACCGAGCCGTCGCTGTCGGTGAGAGAGGCGTTCGGGTCGCCCTGGACGCCCTTCCA
>Ga0306923_10007440_pt1 | contig 10905 bp, 10 predicted proteins | sample sta12Can44000108_FD_203841 | JGI IMG/M metagenome (GOLD analysis project Ga0306923, IMG submission 203841) | Lab enrichment of tropical soil microbial communities from Luquillo Experimental Forest, Puerto Rico - statanox.12C.anox.44.000.108 (v2)... | ecosystem: Environmental > Terrestrial >...
TAGCACGCGCGGGCGCGCCGGGTCCGCTGGTGATCGGGATCGACGAGATTGCGATCCGCAAGGGTCATACCTATCGGATCGTGGTCAGCGATCTTGTGCGGCGCCGGCAGATTGAAGGCTGCCGATGGATCAATTGCCCTTGGGCAGCTATGGCCTCGAAGTACTCTGCTTGATCACGAACTTCGTAAGGGTAGCGCAGCGTCAGACCCAACAGGCCGCGATCCTCGGTTCGAGCGCGATGACGTGCTCCCCGCGTGTGAGCACAACTCGGCCAAGCGCCACCATGTTCATCTTGCCAATGGTGTCACGGATGACAGCAAAGGCATCCTGTCCGACCTGACCGTCGGGCACGATGTAGTACGGCGAATCGATATAGCGGCCCGCTCTTGTCTTGCGATGATGGCACGCTGCCACAATTTCATTCAAACATTTTGCGAGCCATAAATTTCAGCAGAGACGGGCGATGATCAGCCGGTGGCTCTGGCGGGACGTAATCAGGCCTGACCTCCGCCGCTAAACTTCTAAGCCCATCCGTCCACCCAAGAAGCCTGGCCACATCGACAGGATCCGTACGGCCGCTTTGCGCCCACCCCTCGAACATATCCGCCGGGCCGAGCATTTCGACGGCAGACAAATTGTCCATTGATGCGAATGGGGGTATCGCATTGGCTTATTTCACCATCTCGGACTCTTCCCGGCTTATCGATCGCGAAATGATTGATCCACCCTTTTCGAGAAGCGCTTCGCGAAAATCTTTCGGAAACGGACGCTCCCTTCGCTCCCGCTCGCGCTCATACTCGATCATTCCGCCCTCTCTAATGTAAGCGAGGCGCTCTTTCGCCTTCCGGCGCTCGTCCTCGCTCCCCGCGATTGCAAGTCTCCTGACCGTCTCGGCGTATCTGCGCGCGCACTGTAGAGCATAGTATTCCGGGCGCACCGGCTCATGAGTCTGAGACTTCACGCTTCGCTCCAGGATGAGACCGCAAGGCCAGGTTCGGGTTGTTATTCCGGAAATGTCTTCGGATTCTGGGTCTGGCGACCGATTGTCCTCGCACCTAGACGCAGGGTCTGCATGATATGGCGCTCACCTTAAACTGCTTGCGCCGGCGGCCCGCAGCGATCTAACGATGGCGGCGCTCTTCCTTGGTCAGTTCTACCAAAAACTCTTCGAGGGCTCGCTCGCTGGCGAACTCTGCTTCGCCCTGCGATCGGTAGCCGCCAGCCCCAAGTTTAACCCCCATCGGCTCGCTGTGACGGCGGATCTCCCACCGCCATGAAAACGGACGCTAATCCGTCTGAAAGGTGACAATGTAAACAGTCTGGCTCCGTTGCCATGAAGCCAAAATAGCAGCGACGCTCTCCGCGCATCAACCCGTAGCGACAGGTCGGCGAGCTAAGGCGTGCATCCGGATCTCGATGGCCCACGCTCCCATCCGATGCGCACACTTTTGCGTTTTCGGTTTGGGTGCATGTGGAGTGCGGAGGGGGGCCGGAACGCGCATCAGCGGGTGCTGGTCCCACACCATGGCCTTCAGCGAAAGGCCCAAGATTTGGCACTATTTGCAGAATCGTTGATCTGCGCCTTCAGCACCGTGCATGTGCCGCGTCTCCACACAGATCACTGGTAACTCGGCTTCGGCGAGAGCACTGAATACATTGCGATAACGGCCCGGCTTCCAGTCCGATCCGCTTGAAGTGGTAGGCGGGATTCCCCAGAACCTTCAGAAGAGCTTGAGGCTCGCTCGCCTAAAATCTTCAGCTATCCACAAGCTGAGTCGGCCGATTACCCCATCTATGCCCCGATGGCGACCGGGATTTTGCAGCGCAGCGGGTGTAGCATTGCGTTCCCGGAGAGTGAGTTTTTGTCCCGAAATGCAGATCGGCCGCCATGAGTGGATACTAGGTATTCCTAACAAGGGTCCTGAGTGCAACCTTCCTATGGCCAGCCCACGCCTGGCGCGGGCGCCTTGACGGTCAGCACCTGACCCGTCCGCCGCCCGTCGGTCATGCCTGCGGGGCCATGCCACTCGGTCGCCACGAGAAGCAGCGTCCTCCTGTCGGTGCCCCCGAGCATGCAGGCGAAGCAGCCCCGATCGAGATTGATCGTCTGCAATATTTCTCCGCCCTCGCGAACGCGCACGCACCGCTTGTTGGGAACGTCGGCGTACCAGACGGCGGCCTCTGCATCGAGGCAGATACCATCGGGAACGCCGTCGCCGAGGTCGGCCCACACCCGCCGGTTCGAAAGGTCACCGTTGACCTCGATGTTGAAGGCAGTGAGCTTTTTGCCGTACGACTCGGCCACGATCAGGGTCGAATTGTCGGGCGTCACCGCCATGCCGTTGGGAAAGGCAATCCCTTCCGCCACCTGTCGGGCACAGCCGTCGGCTGTGACAACGGCGACGGTCCCGGGAACGAAATCGGCGCCGGCCATCAGGTCGAAACCTGCCGCGTTGACATATGCGTTGGCGCGACCGTCTACGACGATCTCATTCCAGCCAAATTCGCAAAGACTGGTCAAATCGGCATGGATCGCCAGCGATCCGTCTGGTTCGAGGCGCCGGATACGCCGACCGCTCATGATAACCATGCGTCCATCCGGCAGGAAGTCGAAGCACAATGGAATGGAGGGCTCGCGAACGACGACCTCACTCTTGCCCTCGAGATCGACCGCAATAACCTCATGCGCGGCCCAGTCCGAGACCCAGAAGCGACCGTCGCGCCAACGAGGCGACTCGCCGAACATGAGACCGGTCATCAGGGTTTTCACTTCGGGCACCGATGAGTTCAACGGCATCAGAACCTCCCTGGGCGAGCCCTTCCGGCTGTCTCCCTTGCTCTGTAGCGGCCCTCACCAGAAGGACGGACGAGACGGTCCTGCGCCGACACCCCCGAATGATTTTTTTCAAAACATCGCCGGCGTCGATACCGTCAGTGTGGCCTGTGCGGAGCTCGAAAAGTTCCTGGTTTGCGCCGCCCAGAACTCGATCCATTTGGGGGCATGGGCCATTCCCAACCAATGCCTCACTTGGTGGACAACACGGTCAGCATGGTTGAGCCAGCGGCAAGTCCGGGCATCGTCCGCTGTGCCGCCGATTGTGTTGCAAAAGTCCCAAAACGCTGTGCGGCAAAATTTCCGCTAAACGACATTACAAGCGGCAATCGTCGATCGATGTTGCCTCAAGCGCGCCACCGAAGTCGTCGGTAAGTTCATCACAGAATGAAGTGGTCCCCCACATCAATATTCGATTGCCACACCCACGGCCCGGAAAATCTGTGTTCGGCGAGACAAAAGAGTTTTGCAACACAATCAGGTGCAAGCCGGAAAACATTTGCTCGGTCTGAGCCTTACCGGCTTTGACGCATTGCGGCCATTGCCGCCTTGATGGCCACCAACAATTGCCGTGACTCAACGGAAGCGAAGGGCAATCGGTGAGGAGCCCTGACGGTTAACATAGCTTGGATTTAGGGCCTATCGGAGTAGTATGCGGCTCACATGGGCAAGGGGTGCATGTCAAGCACGGTAGCAGCAAAAGATTACATTTAGAGCGCGTGCCCGGACTGGTTGTTAGAGAGCCGGGAGGCAGAAGTGCTCAGATTGGTCATTAAAGTTGCCCTGATGGGAACGTTGCTGATGGCCGCGATAACGCCACCAGTGATTACGCATGCAGGCGGCGCGGGCGGCGCAGGCGGCGGCATGGGCGGCGGCGCGGGCGGCATGGGCGGCGGCGCGGGCGGCATGGGCGGCGGCGCGGGCGGCGTGGGCGGTGATGCCGGCGGTGGCGGTTATGCTGTCGGATATCCTTTCGCCGGTACACACGGATGGTCTTACCAGAACCGGTTCGACACGAGAGTGTTTCGGATTCGAAGGAACCATAACCCTGGGTTTGGTGGCGGCTCGTTTGGTAGCAGCGCTTTTGTTCGGTTCGACCGACGCGCGCCCCAGCCTGGTTGGCATGTGCGGAGGCACGCGACGCACCTGCGTGATGTCCAGCGGTCTCACAACGATCAGCGGATAAAGGCCTCGCTCAAGCCGCACGAAGCGCTGCGGAAGACGTTGCAGAAACCGGATCCCGCCGCCGTGGTCGATTAGCTCCTGGTGGCGGGGCGGTCCGAATAGTTCCCAGCCGATGACGGCGGGGCCGGCGCGATCGATCGCCTGAAGTTTTCGAGCCAGGGTTTTGACCGGGACCTGACGTGAGGATCCGGTTGCGCTCGCGCATGAGCGGGACCGTCACCCGTAGCCGGTGCGCTCTGTTCACTGATAGAAACTCGCCGCTTCAGCGACGTCGACCTCGAAAGGGCGCGGCTGCTCCATCAGTACCCGCTGCACGGTGCCAGTGCCGATGCCCAGTGTCTTTCCGATCTTCAATATACCGATGCCGCCCTTGTGGAGGCGCAGGATGCGCTTTTCCAACTCGGCCCTGCTCATGCCCCAGCGCTGTTCATCCGCGCTCCGGTCGCCGTCCTTCTTGTTGCCGCGGCCCAGCTTGACGCCCTTGGCCTTGGCCCTCGCCAGCCCCGAATTGACGCGCTCCACGATCATGGCGCGCTCAAACTCTGCAAAAACGCCACACATCTGGAACATGGCCTTGCCTGACGGAGTAGTCGTATCGATTGCTTGCTGATGCAGGTATAGATTGCAGTGAAGGGCCTGAAGTTCGTTCAGAAGCTCGACCAGGTGCTGGAGACTGCGACCAAGTCGGTCCACGGACCACGCCGCGATCATGTTGATACGCCGCGCTGTGGCGTCCTTCAGAAGCCTGTCAAGGCCTGGCCGCTTTTCCCGCCCGTTTGAGCCGGAAACGCCCGCATCCTCATAGATCCCCACCACTTCCCAGCCTGAGCGCGCAGCGACAGCTTCCAGTTCACGCCGCTGGTTTTCCGTCGTCTGCCCATCAGTCGAGACCCGACAACATCATATCTGAATCTATACTAAAAACTGAGGTTTTCGGTACACATAGCACAGCGCGCAGCTGCGCATCATCCGCAATGGGGTCGTTACAGGCGCACGACTTCGCCGCTCCGAACGCTGGCGTCGGCGGCAAAGACGATGCTGAGCGAGTTGATCGCGGCCTCGTGATGCTCGGACAAATCTATCTCGCCACGGATCGCCCGGAGAAACAACCGCTGCTCGCGCTCGCAGAGCTCCTGATGGCCGGGTTCGTCTTCAGTCGAGAGGAGCTCGTCCGGCTTCGCGAAGCGGTTCTCCGCATCCAGAGCGGCGTGATGGATGTGAAGCGCGTTGGTGCGCGTATGCGTGTCATGGTCCGCCGAGCTCGCGTTCGCGTCGGCGCTCTCCTTCGCAACGATCGACACGCTGCCGTTCGGTCCGATGATGTCCTTCACGAAATGCGCAGTCTCGCTCATCATCGGTCCCCACCCAGCCTCGTACCACCCAACCGATCCGTCTTCGAACACGATATGAAGGTGACCGTAGTTGTACATGGCCGGCGCGATCTCCCCCGTGAGCCGCGCCCCGACCGCGTGCACCGCGACAGGACGTGCGCGCGTCACTTGACACATGACGTCGACATAGTGGACGCCGCAATCGACGATAGGGGAAGTCGACAGCATGAGCTTCTTGTGAACCTCCCAGAAGGATCCGGCCGACTGCTGGTTGAGATTCATGCGCATCACGAGCGGCTTTCCGAGCGTCCGGCCTATGTCGACGAAGCGCGACCACGATGGATGGACGCGCAGGATATAGCCGATCAGCAGCGCCTTTCCGCTCGCGCTCGCGGCGCTGACGACGCGCCTTGCGGCCTCCAGCGTGTCGGCCAACGGCTTTTCGCAGAACACATGCGCGCCTGCGGCGAAACCTTGCAGCGCCATGACGGCGTGATGCTCCGTGTAGCTGCAAACCGCGACGGCGTCGGGACGCAGGGTCACGAGCGCTTCGTCATATCGTTCGAAACGCGGCAGACCAGGAAACTCGGTCTCGAGGTCGTGACGGTCGGCCGCGCGAGAGGTGCAAAGGCCCACGAGTTCGAACTCCTCGATCGCTCTGTAGGCGCGAGCGTGGCTGAGCCCCATGGTGCCGAGCCCGACCACGAGAACGCGGATGCGTTGGGCGATCGAAGTGGATGGAAACGACATGGCGATCGCGTCCTTCAGTCAAGCAACCCCGCCAAATCCATGAATCAGAAGCCGTCGGCGGTCGGCCGGCCCTCGATCCAGGTTTCGAGCACCCGAAGTTCGTCGTCGAGATGTACGAGGCTCGCCAGATGCCCAGGCGCGATGCGGCCAAGATCCATGTCGCGCCGGAGAAACGTTGCCGGAATGCGCGACGCCATCGCGAGCGCATCGCCGAGATCGACGCGCGCGACGTTGACGACATAACGCACCGCTTCGTCCATGGTCAGAACCGAGCCCGCGATCGTTCCGTCGTCGAGCCGCAGGCAGCCGTCTGCGCGCCTCACGCGGCGGCCCTGCAGACCGAACTGATCGGGTCCGCCGGCTGCTGGTGGCATTGCATCGGTAATAGCATGAAGCGGTCTCGCCGCTTGGCGGCGAAGGCGACACGCAAGTTCGCGTCGTGCACATGATGGCCGTCGGCGATGATTCCGACGAAGGCGTCTGCGAGATCGAGCGCGGCCCCGACCATGCCCGGCTCGCGTCCGATCGACGCGCTCATCGCATTGAACAGATGGGTGAACGCGCGGGCTCCCGCTCGGACGGCCGCGCGCGCTTCCTCGTAGCCCGCCTCCGAATGGCCGAGTGAGACGAGCACGCCGCGCCGCGCGAGTTCGGAGATGCTCCCCGTTCCAACGCGGTTGGGCGCCATCGTCACCATGACGGCTCCGCAATCCGCCGCCGCGATCGTCTCGACGTCACCTGGTCCAAGGTCGCGGATGTATCTGAGCTCATGCGCGCCCATGCGGCGAGGGTCTATGAAAGGCCCTTCGAGATGGATGCCCAGCGTCGCGGGGGTCCGATGCCACGCCTCGCGCGTCGCTGCGATCGCTGCCGCCATCACCTTCGGCGCATCCGTCACGAGCGTCGGCAGCAAGCCGACCGTCCCGTGGTTGCGATGCGCGGTGGCGATGTGGGCGATGCCCTCGGGCGTCGGATCCTCGTTGAACAGGACGCCGCCGCCATTGACCTGCACATCGATATAGCCGGGCGCAAGCAGGCCGCCGGCGTGATCGCGCACGGCGCCGTGAGGTCTCTCAGCGTAAGGGACGATCGCGGCGATATGCTTGCCCTCGACGACAAGCACGTGGTCGTCGAGAAAACGCTCGCCGTCGAATATCCTCGCGCCGGAAAGAACGATCATCAAAGGGTCTCCGTCACCTTGCGCAGGTTACGCGGGCGGTCGGGATCGCGTCCGAGCCGAAGTGCGAGCGCCTCGGCCAACCGGTAAAATCGGTGGATCATGACGATGGGCTCGAGCAGCGTCGCGTCGCCCTTCGCTACGGCCAGACGATGCGCATCGTCCGTGCCGCCCGCCTCGATTGCAATCACTGTCACGCCCGCATCGGCAAGCCGCGCGAGCGTCGCGAGCATACCCTCGCGCGCCGCGTCGGACGGCACAAAGGCGATGACGGGAAAGCCGCTGTCAACGAGTTCGGCCGGGCCATGCAGCACCTCGGCGGCGGAATAGGCTTCGGCGTGGATCGCGCAGGTCTCCTTGAGCTTCAACGCTGCCTCTGCGGCGATCGCGAGTGTCGCGCCGCGGCCGAGCACGAATGCGCTGCGGGCATTGGCGAGCCACTCCAGCATCTCCGCGGGCGGCGGCGCAGTCTGCCCGCGCAGAATGTCAGGCAGGCCCGCGATGCCGCCTGCGAGTAGCCGGTCCTCGTGCCAAGCTGCGACCAGGCTCGCGCCCGCGACGAGGCCGGCGATCATCGATTTGGTTGCTGCAACGGAGCGTTCGGGGCCCGCCCAGAGCGGCAGCAGCGCCTCGGCCTCGTCGGCCAGCGGCGAAGCCGCCTCGTTGACGAGCGCGACGGCCAGCGCGCCGCCGCATCGCGCTGCGCGCTGCATTTCGACGATGTCCGGGCTGCGTCCCGATTGCGAGATCGCGATGGACACAGCGCCCTTAAGCCGTATCGGCGCGCGATAAAGCGTTGCGATGGATGGACCAATAGAGGCGCAGGGTGCGCCCACAATGATCTCGACGAGATACTTCAGATAGAGCGCGCAGCAATCCGACGAGCCGCGCGCGATGGTCGCGACAAGCGGCGGATCCAATGCGCGCAGACGCGATCCAAGTTCAGCAAGCCGCTCGGCATTGCGGCTAAGCTGGCGCGCGACCGCGTCGCCCGCCTCGCCGATTTCTTCCAACATGTGGGTCATGGTCGTCGCGCCTTTCGGAGCGGTGGCGACAGCGTGAGTTCGGAGACGAAGTCGTAGGCGTCCGAGCGATACCAGGATTTCGTGAATTCGACGCAAGACCCGTCAGCCAGATAGGCGATGCGCTGGATGTAGAGCGCCGGACTGTTGGACGCGACGCCAAGCAGCTCCGCATCCGCGTCGGAGACCAGGGTCGCGCGCAGACGCTGGAGGCCGCGCGTCGGCCTGAATCCTCGCGCGGAGAGCGCCTCATAGAGCGAAGCGCCGGCTGTGTCCCATTCCGGCAGATAGCGCAGCGGCACGGCAGCGCGCTCGACCGCCATGGGCGAATCGTCGGCGAGGCGCAGACGGCCAAGCCGGAACACGCGTTCGTTCGGCCGCACGCCGAGCATCATCGCCTCTTCCGGCGTCGGCAGGAAGACACCGCGCTCGAGTTCGCGTGAGCTCGCCTCCAATCCGCGCAGCCGCATGTCTTCCGTAAAACTCGTTAGGCGTGACGAGGGCTGATCGACGCGCGGTGTCACACGATGAACGAAGGTGCCGGCGCCGTGGCGGTGAAACAGCACGCCTTCGGCGATCAGATCGGCGATCGCCTTGCGCAGCGTTGTGCGCGACACGTCTAGCAGCTCGCACAACACGCGCTCGGCCGGCAGCAGTTGCGTCTCGGCGAAGCGTCCGGTCTCGATCTCGCGCCGAAGCGTGTCAACGACGGCGAGATAGAGCTTCCGGCCCGGCGCGGCCTCGACCATCATCGTCATCGCATGCCCTCCGCTTCGCCGAGGGTTCCGCCGGCGAGCAGGATTGCACCGTCGACCGCATCGCGGCGGGGCGGGACCAGACGCCGCGCGACATTTGGCGGCAAAAAAGGCCGCAACGGCTCCCCGAAGCCGCCGACGAGCGCGATGCGCTCGGCACCGAGCGCGCCCAGCGCGTTCGCGAGTGCTTCGATCGCCTTGGCCGCTTCGCCGGCGATTTCGCGCGCGCGGGCATCTCCGGATCTGGCGACGTCCAGAATTTCGGGTGCGAAGGCGCCGTAATCCCTGGGCTTTGCGTCCGCAGCCCAGCGGCTCATCCGCAATGGATCGTCGTCGAAATGGCGCGCGAGCGCCCGCGCGAGTGCGCTCATCGGCTCGAGGCTGTCGAGCGCGCGCAGCGTCGCCCGCAACGCCGCTTCGCCGAGGCGTGCGGCGGATCCGTCGTCGCCGAGCCAGAAGCCGCGTCCGCCGATTATGGTTGTCTTGGCACCAACGCGCGCGATTCCCGCGGAGCCCGTGCCCGCGATAATCAGGCCGCCATCGCCGAGTCCATTGGCGCCGACGCAGGCCGCGACCGCGTCATTGACCGCGACCACGTGCGCAAAGCCGGGGAGGGCGGCGGCGACCCGCTCTGCTTCCTTGTCCTCCGAAAGCCCGGCGAGGCTGAGGCCGAGCGTGATCTCTTGCCTTGGCACGCCTGGGACAATCGCGGAATCGATCGTTTCACGCACGACCCGCATGGCAGCTTCGAAGTCGATATAGATGTTCGAAGCCGGTCCGACGCCGCGCCCCAGTTCGCGGCCCGAGGAGTCGCGCAGTCTCGCGCGGCAGCGCGTCGCGCCGCCGTCCACGCCAAGGAAGAACTGCGCTGTCGCCAAGGGGCCTCCTAAAAAATTTCTTAACGCCTCTAGACAAGTGGTATGTCACGCGTCTAAAATAAATACAAGAGGTATCTACCATTGGTATTTTCTAGGGGCTGATTTTGGAAGCAGCAGGGAGAGGTGGCGTGACTGCGCCAACATCATGATGATGGACGAGGCGTTGTTCGCGGACGCGCTACTGGCGTCATATCGGCGGGCGGTCGAGTCGGTCGTGGCTGCCTCCGGAGAGATTCGCGCAGCTGCGCGGATACTCGCCGCAATATGGCGCGCTGGCGGCGGCTGGTTTATGTGGGCGCAGGTTCGTCGGGCCTTGCGGCGGCGGAAGATGCGGCTGAGCTTCCCGGCACGTTCAGCCTTGACCAAAGCCGCATCGCGATCGTCCTGGCCGGTGGAACAGCCGAGCCGTCCCGCATCGACGGGGCCACACAGGACGACGCTGCGGCGGGAGCGCGGGCCGTGACCGCATTCGGCGACCTCGCGCGCGACGCCGTGATCGCCGTATCGGCGAGCGGATCCACGCCTTTTACCGTCGCCGCCGCCGCAGAGGCGCGCCGTCGCGGGGCTTTTGTGATCGCCATCGCGCATCGCTCGGGTTCGCCCCTGCTCTCGGGCGCCAACGCGCCGATCTTCCTTGATAGCGGCGAAGAGGCCCTGCGGGGCTCGACTCGACTGGCGGCCGGCGTCGCGCAAAAGGCCGCGCTCGGCATGCTCTCGTCATTGATGGGGTACGAACTCGGCCACATCCATCAGAGTCTGATGGTCAATCTCAAGGCCGACAATGCGAAATTGCGTGACCGCGCGCGCGGGATCGTCGCTACGATCGCCGGCGTCAGCGAGGCTGAGGCGGAAGCCGCGCTTCGCGTGGCTGGTGGCGAAGTCAAGCCGGCGATCCTGATCGCCTGCGGTGTCGTCAGCGTGTCCGAAGCCGTCACATGGCTTGGGGCCGCGGAAGGGCGGATCGATGACGCGTT
>Ga0306923_10007441_pt1 | contig 10904 bp, 6 predicted proteins | sample sta12Can44000108_FD_203841 | JGI IMG/M metagenome (GOLD analysis project Ga0306923, IMG submission 203841) | Lab enrichment of tropical soil microbial communities from Luquillo Experimental Forest, Puerto Rico - statanox.12C.anox.44.000.108 (v2)... | ecosystem: Environmental > Terrestrial > Soil...
GGTCCCCTCGGCTGTCCGTCGTAACGTCGCCACCGGACCCGCTGTCCGGCTGGCGTCTCAGCCTGCACCGGCGTGGCGATGAGCGCTCCGTCGCGAGCCGCCCGGGCCGCGCCGTCAAGGGTAGGCGCCGCGCATGCGAGCACCTTTTCGGCGCCCCCGGCGGTCGCCTCGCGAACCTGGTCAGGCCAGTCTGGCTTGGTGTGGTCGATCACCACGGCCGCGCCGAGCCGATGCACGAACTCGTGATGCTGCGGGCTGGCCGTCGCTACCACCGAGGCTCCCAGGATGCGGGCGATCTGCACCGCGAAATGACCTAGTCCACCCGCCGCGGCGGTAATCAGGAGATGATCGCCAGCTCCCACCGCCAGTTCGTCGGTCAGTCCCTGCTCGGCGGTCAGCGCGTCGATCGGCGTCGCCGCCGCATCGATGATCGGCAGCCCGCCGGGGACAGGAGCCAGCTTCTCCACAGGGCACGTGACGTACTGCGCGTAACAGCCGGTCAAGCCCGGGTAGCCGTACACTGGCGCCCCGTCGTCCAGGGCAGCGTCGGCTCCTGTGTCACCCACCACAACCCCGGAAAACTCACCTCCCGGGACATACGGCAAGGAGCCAGCCCAGCCGCCACGACGGAAAGAGGCGTCCCAGGGGCCAACTCCGGCAGCAATCACCCGGACGAGCACCTCGCCAGAGCGTGGCTGGGGAATTTCGGCCTCGCCAAGCTCCAGCACCTCGGGGCCGCCGAACTGGCTCACCATGATCACCTGCATCGCCGCTCCGCCCCTTCCCGCGGCCCACACTCTGCGGTACTCCCACAGTACTGTCGGCCACGCGAGAACCTGTCCGACGCGCGGCGTCAGTAGACGAGAGGCTAACCCGAAATAGGGCAGTTACTGGGGCGCGGCAGTATCGGCGGAGTGTCGGCTGGGCCGGGTGCTTTGGCGCGGTTAGTCAGGGGCCGCGTTCGAGGATGACTTTGTAGCCGAGGGCTTCGAGTTGGCGGACGTGGTTACGGCGCCGCCTGACGGTGTCGGTGCGGCTGGCGTAGAACCCCGGCACCCAGGTCGGTGCCGGCGGGTGACCTGTTCCGCGCCGACGTCACCGAGGTCGTCCTCATCCACCTTGACGGTGCCTTCACCTTCATCATCAAGGTCACCGATGGCAGCGGACAGTCCGCGACACAGCAGTTCAGCCTCGCCATCAATGACGGCGGTGGCGGCTCGCAGTACGGACCCGGCAGTGCATGTTCACGACCGCATGGGCGAGCAGCTCCGAGCAGCCGTTGATCAGGTGTCTCTTGGGGCACGTCGCCGGACCGCCCGCGCGGCGACGAGGGCCTGCATCGCTCGGTAGCCGCGCGACTGGCGGCATTCTCCGGGCGCCTCACGCGGGTTTCTCGGCGACCAGCAAGCAGTAGCCAATGAGCCCGTCGGCCGCGGCCTGCTTCGCCAGCGCCGTGTACCGCATTACGGCGTCCACGTCGACGCCGGCTGCGGCTAGCCGGCCGGCGGTGCTCATCCGCAGCACGGTCAGCCGGGCCTCGATCTGCTCGATCATCCGTGCTATCGCGCCGTCATGTTCTTCGATGGACACGACCACAAGGCCCGCCCGGGTGAGGATGTCGGTGTATTGGGCGACCGGGCGGGCGTCGGCGATGCAGGCCACCCAGGCGGCCAGAGTCCGCAGTTCCTCCGGCAGTCCGTCTGCGACGGTGACGTCCGTGACGCCTGCCCGGCCGCCGGGGCGCAGCACCCGGGCGAATTCGGCAGCGGCCGCCGCCTTGTCCGGAAACGTGCAGAGCGCGCACTCGCATACCACCGCGTCCGCGATCGCGTCCGAGAGCGGAAGACGTTCGGCGTCACCCCGGTGGAACCGTACGCTGCGGGACAGGTCGGCTTCATCGGCCGCTGATCGCGCACGTCCGACTGCGGACTCGGCAAGTTCCACCCCGTCGACGGTCACGGCGTACTCGGCGGCCAGCAGGCGGGCGGTCGCGCCAGACCCGGACGCGACATCTACCACCCGCCACCCCGGGCGCAAACCGAGGGCCCTGGCCAGCCGCCGGGTAAGTGCGAGCCCTCCGGGGTGGTAGGACCCGCCCAGCACAAGCGCCACCGCGTCTTGGGAGTAGGCGGCGGCGCAGCACGCCTTGACCTGCGCACTCGCGGGGGCCGACCGCCCGGTCACCGCCATATCCCCTGCGGGTCACCCGTGCCTGGGACCGCCCGGCGGCCAACGTTCGTGGCATCTGTCATGTGGTGCCCGTTGCCAGCCCGATACTTACTGCGGGCGATCTTCGATCCGTAGGGTGATTCGGCGAGCAGGGGCTGAAGTTCGGTTGCGTTCGGCACCACGTCGGCAACCTTCACCCCCGACATCTGCTCGCGAACCTGTTCCCGGTAACCGACGGAGTTGTAGGCGCAGAACGGGATCAGCCGTCCGTCCGGGGTGATCTCCTCGACGCAGCACTTCATCAGCTGCTTGACGTTCAGCGTGTAAGGGTCTTGGAAGTCCTGCACCACGATCATGAACGCTCGGTGGGTGAGGTTCGCGATCGCCTCGGGCAGATTCACCCCGCATGCGTCCGCGCAATTCAGCGCCTCGGCAGCGGCGCGCAGCTGCCCGTGGGTGGTCACGGTGCCCATGAACGCCGACGCGCTCCACAGCTTCTCTAGCGCCTCCCGCACCGCGTAGTCGGGGACTATCCGGTTGGACACGTAGTCAAGGTAGTCCTCCACTTGGATCAGCCGCGGAACCGGCACCAGGCCGAAGTCCGGCTGCCCCGGAGTACCCTCGGTGAGCAGGTAGGTGATCGACCGGCAGGCCGGGAAGCAGCACGGCACCGGGAAGAAGTCGTCTTTCCGGAACCAGTCGGGGCGTTGCGCGGCAATCAGCTCGATCACGTCCGAGTTCGTCAGCCGGGTCAGTGGGTTGAACTGCCGGTGTCGCCCCGAGTGGGTCACCGGCTGGAACGACACCGAGTGCACCGCCGGATGAGCCAAACCGAACTCGATGATGGCGCCCAGCTCGTGCTCGTTCAGGCCGCGCTCGACCGCGGCCGCGAGCGTCACCGTGAGGCCGGCCGCGGCGCAGTTGTCCAGCGCCTGCCGCTTGATCTTCCGCAGGTCCCGTCCCCGGACTTCCCGGTGGGTGCGTTCTTCAAGGCCGTCGAACTGCAGGTAGATGTTGATCGACTTGCCATGGCGGCCGTCGCGCCGGCCGAGAGCGGCGGCGAACGTCTTGTCGGTGGCCAGCCGGATGCCGTTGGTATTGAGGGTGACGTTGCGGACCGGGCGGGCCTGGGCGGCATCGATGAAGCCGAGGATGTCCTTGTGGATGGTGGGTTCCCCGCCGGAGAACATCACCACCTCCGCTTCACCCTCCGACGCGACGAACGCGTCTAGCATCCGCTCGCACTGCTCTGGCGTGATCGCATACCCGTCAGGCTGGTGACCGGAATCGGCGAAACAGATCGGGCAGTCCAGGTTGCAGTTTGTGTTCACCTCGATGATGCCCAGGCAGGCATGCTGCTTGTGCTCCGGGCACAGCCCGCAGTCTGAGGGGCAGCCCTCGCGCACCTGGGTCTGGAAGGTCAGCGGGATAGTGCCGGGCTTGTTGAACCGCGCCGACGCGAGATACGCCTGCGCATCTCCATACACCAGCGCCTCGAACCAGCCGTGCTCCCGGCAACGTTTGCGCAGGTACACCTTGTTGCCGCGGATGTTGACCTGAGCGTCGACCACCACCTTGCAAACCGGGCAGATGCTCTTGGTGTACTCGACGAATACCTCGTCCCGCTCTTGCTTGCCCTGGCCGGCGGCCGCGGCCTGCCCGTTCCTGACCACCACCGACGACTCGCCCATCACCAGCACCTCCGCGTCCACGCGGCCAGACCCAGCGGATGCGCGGCATCACACGCGCCATCAGCTTCCTGCACCCATAGTGCGCCCGCCATGGGCTCTCACCGGCCACCGGCCTCTGCTATGGCACCCGCCCGGTGGCGGGCGGGCCGCGGGATCATGATTAGCTATGGCCCCCTGTTCTGGCGGAAGGGCACCTGCTGACAAATAGAGGAGAACCGCGATGGCGCGTTCGGCGCGGATGGCTTGGTGCTCCCTGGGCGGACAGGTGACAGGTGCGCACGGTCTATGACCTAGTCGTGATCGGCGGCGGCGCGGCGGGGCTGGGCGCTGCCCGGGCCGGCGCCGCAGCGGGCGCCCGGGTACTGCTGGTCTCGGAAGGCGAGATCGGCGGGGAGTGCACGTTCACCGGATGCGTCCCGTCCAAGACGCTGATCCAGGCGGCCGCCCGTGGCGCCACGTTCGCTGACGCGATGACCGCGGTACGCGGCGCGGTCAAGACGATCGCCGCCACCGAAACCGCCGAAGTGCTCGCGCGGGAGGGCATCGAGGCGCTGCGCGGCCACGCGGCCTTTACCCGGACGGGCACCGTTAGCGTGGAAGGGCGGGCGCTACAAGCCCGGAGGTTCGTGATCGCGACCGGATCCCGCCCCGCGGTCCCCGCGGTGCCTGGTTTGGCGGAAGCGGGTTACCTGACCAACGAGACCATCTTCGACCTCGATGAACTGCCGGGCCGGCTGACGGTACTGGGCGGCGGCCCGGTCGGCTGCGAGCTGGCGCAGGCCTTCGCCCGGCTCGGCAGCCAGGTCACGATCATCGAGGCAGCGCCCCGGCTGCTGCCCGCCGCGGACCCGGCCGTGTCGCACCAGATCGAAAAGGTGTTCCACGCTGAGAGGATCAGCGTGCGAACCGGGGTGACGGCCGCCAGCGTTACGCATAATGAAAACGGTGTGACCCTGGTGCTGGTGCCGGAAGAGAAGATAGCGGCGGACCGGCTGCTGGTGGCCACCGGCCGCCAGCCCATTACCGACGGCCTGGGGCTGGGGGACGCCGGGATCCGCCTGGACGAACGCGGCAATGTTGTGACGGACCGGCACCTGTCCACCACCGTGCGTAGCGTCTACGCGGCGGGTGACGTGACCGGGCGGATGCTGTTCACCCATGCCGCGTTCGCGATGGGCCGCCTGGCCGCCCGCAACGCGCTCCGGCGCCGCTGGTCGCCAGCTGCCACGTTTGAGACCTCGGCGATCCCGTGGGTGATATTCACCGACCCCGAGGTGGCGCAGGTCGGGCTCACCGAGCAGCAAGCGGCCGAGTCGCATGCGGGCGCGCGGGTGGCGTGGCTGCCGATGAGCGAGGCCGACCGGGCGGTCACCGCCGGGCGCACCGAGGGCTTCGTCAAGATCATCACAGGACGCCGACCGGTGCTGGGGAACACCGGGGGCGGCCGGGTACTGGGGGCGACTATCGTGGCCGCCCGGGCCGGGGAGATGATCCACGAGGTCGCGCTGGCCATGCGCACCCGCATGTTCACCGGCCGGCTCGCCCAGACCTCCCACGCGTACCCCACCTGGTCGCTGGCCATCCAGCAGGCCGCCGCGCAGTTCTTCGGAACCTACGGCGGCCGTACCGCCCGCCCGGCACAGCCGGCCCTTCATGCCTCGGGGGAATCAGGCCCGGGCACATGAGGGCGCATCGCGGTGGTGAGATCCCGCTCGTGGTGCAATCAATACAAGCGTGCCACGGGCCGCGCCGAAGGGTTCACGCCTACCGGGCGAGCGGGCCGGATGGTCAGGCGGTCCGGTTCGGAGAGCACGACCTGGACCTGGCAGCCGCGGTTGGCCAGGTGGCGTGCAGCGACCAGGCCCCCGCCGTAGGTGCAGCGGCTGCCGGCGCCGGTTCGACCCCGGCTACCTAGCCGCGCTCCTGCGGGCAGGCGGACGCAGATCAGCCGGCTATGGCGCGCGTCGCCTGCAGGCCTGCATCGTGCCTGCGAGCACGTCGCTCGGAAAACCGAGGGGCTGGCGGTGCCTGATCCACGGTGGTTTCTGTGCCCGTTCCCGGGGCCGGCGGATTGTGTTAAGAGTGGTTGATGGCGCGCGAGCAGGGCGGCGAGCAGGCTCCGGCACGGGGGGCGGCTGAGGGGGCTACCCGCAGACCCCGTGAGCCGCTCATGCCGGTACCGTTGCTGCGCGGTCCTGCCGCATCGGAGGAGAGTCTCACGACGGTGCTGGTGGCCCTCGGCGCCAACATATTGGTAGCCGTGGCGAAGTCGGCCGCCGCCCTGGTGACCGGGTCGGCGTCGCTCGTGGCCGAGGCGGCGCATTCGTGGGCCGACTCCGGTAACGAGATCTTCCTGCTGATCGCCAACCGGCGGGCGCGCCGCCCGCCCGACCGCGCACACCCGTTCGGTCATGGCCGGGAAGCCTACGTGTGGTCGCTGTTCGCCGCGGTTGGGCTGTTCGTGGCCGGCGGCGCCGTATCGGTCACGCACGGCATCCAGGGACTTATCCACCCCGAACCGGCCGAACGGTTCCTCGTCGGGTACGTGGTGCTGGCCGTGTCGTTTGTCCTGGAGGGAATCTCGTTCCTCCAGTCGGTCCGGCAGGCCAGATCCGAGGCCGGGTCGTTGCAGCGGGATCTGATCGAGCACGTGATGGTGACCTCCGATCCCACGCTGCGGGCGGTGTTCGCCGAGGATTCCGCCGCCCTGACCGGCCTGGTCATCGCGGCGGCCGGGCTGGGCGCCCATCAGCTGACCGGTTCCCCGGTGCCGGACGCGGTCGGTTCGATCCTGGTCGGCGTGCTGCTCGGCGTGGTCGCGGTCGTCTTGATCAACCGTAACCGGCGGTTCCTGGTCGGCGAGGAAGCTGACCCCCGGGTCCGTTCGGCGGCCATCCGGGCCCTGCTGGAGATGCCGGAGGTTGCCCGGGTGACCTATCTGTGGCTGGAGATCGTCGGGCCGCGGATGATCTTCGTGACCGGCGACGTCGACCTCACCGGTGATGACACCGAGTCACACGTGGCGGTCCGGCTGCGGGCGCTGGAAGCGAAGTTCTGCGCCTCGCCCGCGGTGGCCGGCGCCGTGCTGAGTCTGTCCGCCCCCGACGAGCCGTCGCTCCAGGCGTAGGTCCCGCCCAGGCGAGCCGATCACCGGAGTCGCGCCAGGAATCGCCGGGGAAGCGGCGGGATGGTGCGGCCGCCTGCGGGCGACCCGGCGGTGGCGCGCGCCGGTGAGATGATGGCCGCTTGCAGACGGCGGACGACGTCGAGGTGATCGCCGGTCCAGATCATCCGGATCGCCGTGGTGCTGGCTTCGCTGTCGTCGCCGAGCAGGTCGCGGCGTACGGCCCGGGCCAGCCGGCCGTCGGCGGCCTTATCCTGGGCGAGCGGCTGGGGTAGCTCACCGCCGGTGATCATCGTGGTCGCGAGACCGTCGTACCAGCCCGTAACGCGTTCAGCCGAGCCCAGGATCTCCTGGCGTGCGGCGGCCACGTCGCCGCCCGTTTGGCCATTGTCGCCTCGCCAGAGGTCCAGTACCGCGTCAGCCTCCAGACGCAGTCCGGCGACCCCGGTGACCAGCCCGGCCACCTCGGCAAGCGGGATCGGTTTCGCACCGCGCTCGGCCAGGTACGTGCGGAACGCGTCATCGAGCCGGCGCGATGCCGCAGCGGCCCGGGCAGCGTCGCCGGTCACAGCGGGGAGCGCCGGCGTGCCTGGGTCGCCGCGTGCCGTCCCGGATCGCACCGTGCTAGCGAGGTAGCCCGCCCCGTCGGCGTACGCCTGCGCCAGCGCCTGGCGGAGTGCGGGCGCCGCGCCCCGCGGCCAGACCAGGACACCAACGACCAGGCTGACGCCAACCCCGAGGGCAACGTCTTCGATCCGCACCAGGCCGACGCGCCATCCGGTCGGCTGAATGATGTTGAACAAGATCACCAGCGTGAGCGTGAACGCCGCCTGCCCCCCGGCGAACGAGATGACCGCCGGAGCGACCCCGGCGAGAAAGACCGCCGGCGGCAGCAGGAACCACAGCAGCGTGGTGTTCGTGCCGATTCCCGCGAGCAGGACCGCGCCGACGATGAAACCCGCTCCCGTGCCGAGCACGGCGCGAACGGCGTCCTGCCCGGTGGTCAGCGCATTCGAGCGCAGCACCGACAGCGCGCCGAGGACCACCCAGAACGAGTGCTGGACCTCGGTCAGTCTCGCGGCGAGCACCGCCAGCCCCAGCCCGGCGGCACCACGCAAGCTGTTGTGCAACCAGACCGAGTGCGGCTCGAGGTAGGACGTGATCCGCTCCCGCGCCGCGGCCAGCGTCCCCGGCACACCTTCGGGCTGGCGGCCGAGCCACCGCTCCCGCCAGCTCCGTCGCTCGGCGGCCGCGGTCAGCTCGACGTTGCGCGCGATGAGCGAGACCGCATAGCTCAGTTCCTCCGCGCGGAAGGCCGGGTCAAGCGAGGTGATGAACTCGCTGCCCGGCCCCGCGCCCGCGGCCGGGTCGCCCGCCGGCCGCAGGGACCGGACCGGCAGGTCGGCCGTCACGCCCTCCTGCATTTTCGCGTGCGCAGCAGCCAATTCGGTCAGCGCGGCGTCGAGCTCATCGCTGCTCCCGCCCCTCGAGTCGAGGAGATCCGCGGCGCGGTCGAGAACCGCGGCCGCGGCCTCCTTGACCCTCAGCGCTGCGCGGTTGACACCGTCGCGGTGAAGCCCAGGCTGAATGACGATGCTGTTCAGCCAGATCAGCTCGTCTACCAGGCGCACGGTCGTCCTAGCGGGAGTGCTCAACCCGGTTGGGCGGTAGGGCGTCGCCAAGAAGGCACTGCGCAGTGCCTGGACTGCCTGGTCCGCCTGCGCAGCCGCGTGATCGCGATCCCGGGCGAATTGCTCGTCCCTGCCGCTGAGCAGGTACGCGACCCCCGCACGCAGCCGGGCGGCCAGCTCCCGGCAGGCGACGGCCGCGGCACCACGCAGCCGGTCGTGCGCTGGCGCGGGCCACAGCAGCGCCGTCGCAACCAGCGCGACGCCCCCGGCCATCCCCCAGCCGGCCAGCCGGGCGGGCACGGCCGACGCCGGAGCGGCCAGCGACACCGGCAAGATGAACGCCAGCAGCAGCGCCGTGGTCGCCCCGGCCAGCACCGAGCTGACCACGCCAGCAAAGATCACGCCGAACCCCACCACCGCCATCGCAACGGCCGCGAGCCACGCGGTCTGCGAGGCCAGCGTGGCCAGGCAGACGAACACCCCGCCGGTCACGGCGAGCGCCGCCTCCGCCTGGAGCCGTTCCGCCATGGGGCCGCCGAAGTCGACCAGGAGCAGCATCGCGAAAGACCCGAACGCCGCGAACGTAGCCACCTGCGGGTCGCCGATGACCTTGTCGCCTACGGCGAACATGGCCGGCATGATGATTGCTGTCCGGCCGGCACGGCGCAGCGCGGCGAAGCCGCGGTCGCGCTGGCCGAGCCACCGCAGGGGGTGCACGTGCGCCAGCCGCATCTCCGGCATGTGCGAGAGGCCGCCCTCCACATCTAGGCACTACCATCCTTGGCCACCAGCACGCCCATAGCAACGACCGGAGAACGCCGGAGGGCTAGCCACCCGGCGGCGCTGCGGCAGAGCTCTGGCGACCGGTTCATGCACCCCGGCGACGGCTCGCCGGTGCTGCTGCGCTCCGGGCAGGCTGCCGTGACTGGTGATACGAGCCCGCCGCCCGGCCGCACTGGCGGCATAAGGCGTGGATGTCCCAGCCATGTCGCTGGTACAGCGTGGATGTGGCATCCACGTCGTAAAGGCGGGCCAGCGGCGCGCCGATCCAGTAGCGCCCGCCGTGGCCGGCGACTACACCGAGGAATCCGGCGCCTGGCGGTCCTTGGATCCCGGTAGCGATCCGCTTCTGCGCTCCGGATGAGTAGGAGCGAAATGCTGGGGAAACGCCAGGTTGCGGCACCGCTGATGGCGCGGCGCGCCGCACACGGGGCACTCGGACTGGCTCACCGCCGGTTCCAGCCGGGCCAGGGTGTCGGCATCCAGCTTGCGGGGCTCTGGCTGAGCGGGCAGCCTCAGCGGCCCTCGCACCGCCAGTTCGGCCACGAAACGCCGGTGCTCGCGTTCACATTCTTCGCACCGGCAGCCTCGCACCCAGGCCAGCACCGTGCCATGCGGCGGCAGCGCGGGCGGCAGGCTGCCCCATGCGGTCATGCCTTCACGGTAAGACCCCCGGAGCCCTGGCAGGCTCGAGCGCCGGGGTGACTACCGCTGATCTTCCGATGCCTCCGGAAGCGCGCCCAAGAGTGGTGGCCAGCATCCCGATTGACGCGCTCCGCGCGCGCCTGTCTAGCTCATATGCCCTGTGGTTCGGCGGACGGGAAGAAATCCCTCAGCGCCTCTCCGATCCCGGCGCGTACCGGCGCCCCGGAGATGATCACGTCGACCATGGTCACCGACGTGTGGGTGTGTCCGCGGGCCCGGTCGAAGCGTACCGGTACGCCGGCGGCCTCCAGGGCGCGCGCGTAGGCAACGCCCTCGTCTCGCAGCGGGTCGAAGTCCGCAGCGACGATGCAGGTTGGGGGCAGACCTCGCAGGTCGCCGCGCAATGGGGCGGCACGGGGGTCACCGCGGTCGGCTGGATCGGCGTAGTGATCCCAGAACCACCGCATCAGCGCCGTGGTGAGGATGTACCCGTCGCCGTTTTCCTGGTAGGACAGCCGGGTCATGTCCGAGTCCGCGACAGGGCATATCAGCACCTGCCCTGAGATGTGCGGGCCTCCGGCGTCGCGGGCCAGCTGGCACGCGACCGTGGCGACGTTGGCGCCCGCGCTCCAGCCCGCGACGGCGAGCTGACCGGGGATGCCGCCTAGCTCGATGGCGTTGGCGTCCACCCACTGCACGGCCGCGAAGGCGTCCAGCGCGGCGGCGGGAAAGCGAACCTCGGGGGCGTGGCGGTAGTTCACCGACACGACCACCGCGCCCGAGCGCGCGCACAGGTCCCGGCAGAGCGGGTCGTCCGAATCCAGGTTGCCGAGCACCCAGCCGCCGCCATGGAAGTACACCACC
>Ga0306923_10007442_pt1 | contig 10904 bp, 11 predicted proteins | sample sta12Can44000108_FD_203841 | JGI IMG/M metagenome (GOLD analysis project Ga0306923, IMG submission 203841) | Lab enrichment of tropical soil microbial communities from Luquillo Experimental Forest, Puerto Rico - statanox.12C.anox.44.000.108 (v2)... | ecosystem: Environmental > Terrestrial >...
TGTTCACTACGCGGTTTTCTTACCTCCGCGGTGCACTCACGACTCCCTATGGCTATGAGATTATTTTTGTCGGCTCAGGTGGCATATGGTCTTATCGAAACAGCGCAGCGGCCGCACGCAATTTGCATCGCGAGCTTACACCATTACTCCGTCAAGCAGATACTCCGCCGCTAAGTCGATTTGGCACGCAGCCCGCTTGGCTCTTTTATGTTAAACAAGCGATAAAGCGCGTTATCGGTCGATCCGAGCCTGATTTATATGACCTTATGGCGTGGACTGTATTTAGAGAATAGTACAGCCAATTACCACCTAAAGTGCTCCTTTCCTCGCAAAGTTTTGGTAATTGTACCTTTGACAAACCAGGGCTACATGTAGCGAGTAGATGGTCGCGTCCCCGGGCGACTGTCGCGGGGGGCTGCATGCTTCATGGCGGGGCTGCCGGGCGCACTTCATGCGCAATGTGCTGGCGCACGCCGGCAAGCAGGACCGCCGTGGTGTCTGCGTTCATCGGCACCGCCTTCGCCCAGTAAGATGCTGAAGCTGTCCGCCAGTGCAATTGGCCTCCAGGTCATGGATCGGCTCCGGCACAAGGTGCTGAAGCGCGGCATCCTGATAGACGAAGCCGAATCCGACGTCCTCGCCCTTTTTAGCTTTCCCAAAGACGACCGACCGAAGATCGACATCATTAATCCGCTCAAACGCCTCAACGGCGAGATCAAGCGGACGCCTCTAAAAATCGGTTGTTTTTGAAAGCGAATAGCTCGCCCTTGTGATTGAGGAAGCAGGGGATCGGCGATGGCGGGGGCAACCGGATTTTTTGACGGTTGCGGTGGTTGAAGGCGTTGTCGGCGGCCGATGATCCGCCGCAGCGACTGGCAGTGACCGATTTCGACGTGTTTCGCAGCGAGCTGGACACCGCATTGGCGCTCCCAAACCGGTCGAAGGGGGCGGCCGCCCAATTACCTACTGCTGATGTTCAACGTATTGGTATTGCAGACCTTGTAGACAGGTATCAGCTGAAGGGCGGCTGTCGTTCATGCGGTTCGTCGGGCTGGCGCTGCATGATCCGGTGCCCGACGCCAAAGCGATCTGGCTGTTTCGCGAGCAGCTGGCGCGGACCGGCGCGGCGGAGAAGCTGTTCGCCCGGTTCGACGCGCTGCTGCGCGCGAGGGGCTGGCTGGCAATGGGCGGACAGATCCCCGGATCAAGTCCGGGGACCTCCGCCACGGTGATCAAGGGCGGCGGGGTGCCGGTCATTGCCGAAGCTGATCGCGGCAGCGGCATGACGCGGCGCACGCCGAGCTTCGTCCGCGCTCCTCTCGGGCGCTGGCGGATCACCGAGATGGACGAGAGGGACGGATTGACCGACCCGCAGCCGCGCATCTCACGTGAGGATAGCGCCAGCAGGCGTTTTCGCGATCGAAGCCGACCGTGACAACGGTACGGTTCGCGCGACGGCCCCGCCTGCGCCGAGTTCTCCTGGGAGGGGTTCGAAGACGGCAGCCCTGCCAGCGGCCGCGGCTGAGCTCCTTGGGCACCGCCAGCCGTCTTGTCGGTCACATCTTCATCCATGAAGGCGACGACCAGGCTTCGTCGCCGAACGCGAGTGACTTCTTCAACAGCCTGTAGGGGCGGTGACAGCACGCTCAAGAATCGTACTAGACCGCCCTACACGCGCTCTTTGCGAGCGCAGAGAAGGAATTCACGGTTGCCTTCGGGACCCAGTATTGGGCTTTCGGCAATGCCAACGACGGCCCAATAGGGCTGAACGACGACCCAGCCTTTGATGTGGTCGCAAACCGCCCGATGGATCGCCGTGTCGCGAACAACGCCGCCCTTGCCAACATGCTCACGGCCGGCTTCGAACTGCGGCTTTATCAGCGCGATCAGCACGGCGTGTTCCGCAGCCAGCGCAAGCGCTGCCGGCAGCACGGTCGCCAGCCCGATAAAACTCGCATCGCAAGTGATCACGTCAACCGGCTCGGGCACGTGCAGGCGGGTCAGCGCGCGTGCGTTCAGACGCTCATGGACGACGACGCGCGCGTCCTGTCGTAATTTCCAGGCAAGCTGGCCATGGCCGACATCCACGGCGTAGACTCGGCGTGCCCCGCGCGATACCAACACGTCGGTAAATCCGCCGGTCGAGGCCCCGATATCCAGCGCGATTTGACCGGATACATCGACAGCGAAATAATCGAGCGCGTGGGCGAGCTTAACGCCGCCGCGAGAGACCCAAGGGTGGTCGCGGGCCTTGACCATCAGCGCGGTGTCACTGGCGAGCGTGTCGCCGGCCTTGTCGATCCGTCGATCGCCGGCATAGACCAGACCGGCGAGGATCAGCGCCTGCGCCCTGGCTCGGCTTTCCGCCAAGCCGCGCTCCACGAGGAGCAGATCGACGCGCCGCTTAGCCGACAGGAAGCTACGCGCGCGCCGGCTGCTCGGCAATTCCCCGGCCGAGCGCCGACAACGCCGTCGCGACGATGTGGCGCGCATTGAGCCCGGCCTGATCGTACTGAGCTTGCGGGCTGTCATGATCAAGAAAGACGTCGGGCAGAACCATCGTGCGGATCTTGAGCCCGTGGTCGAGTAGGCCGCTCATCGCCAAGTGGTGGAGCACATGACTGCCGAAGCCACCGATCGCCCCTTCCTCGATCGTGATTACCACCTCATGATCGCGGGCGAGGCGGGCGACAAGATCGGTGTCGAGCGGTTTGGCGAAGCGTGCGTCCGCCACCGTCGTCGACAAACCGTAGGCGGCCAGTTCCTGCGCCGCCTTCATGCACTCGCCGAGCCGGGCGCCGAGGCTCAAGAGCGCGATGGTGTTGCCTTCGCGAACGATCCGGCCGCGACCGATCGCGAGCAGTGCGGGTTTCTCCGGAAGCGGCACGCCAATCCCATCACCACGCGGAAAACGCACTGCCGAGGGCGCGTCATCGATCGCAACACAGGTAGCAACCATGTGAACGAGTTCGGCCTCGTCCGCGGCGGCCATGATCACGAAACCGGGTAGGCAGCCGAGATAGGTCACGTCGAACGAGCCGGCGTGAGTCTGGCCGTCTTGGCCCACAAGCCCCGCACGGTCGATCGCAAAGCGCACCGGCAATTTCTGGATCGCGACGTCGTGCACGACTTGGTCGTAGGCGCGTTGCAGAAACGTCGAATAGATTGCCGCGAACGGTTTCATCCCCTCGGCGGCGAGGCCGGCCGCGAAGGTCACCGCGTGCTGTTCGGCGATCCCGACGTCAAAGCAGCGCTTGGGAAATTTGTCGCCGAACAAATTGAGCCCGGTGCCCGACGGCATCGCCGCGGTGATCGCGACGATTCGGTCATCGGCTTCAGCCTCCTTGATCAGCGCCTTGGCGAAAACCGAAGTATAGGAAGGCGCCTTCGACGTCGATTTGGCCTGGGCGCCGGTGACCACGTCGAACTTAGCGACGCTGTGGTATTTATCATCGGCCTGCTCAGCCGAAAGATATCCGCGACCCTTCTGAGTCACGGCATGGACCAAGATGGGGCCGCGCTCTTTGGTGTCGCGAACGTTTTTCAGTACCGGCAACAAATGGTCGATGTTGTGGCCGTCGATCGGACCCACGTAGTAAAAGCCCATTTCCTCGAACAAGGTCCCACCGGTGACCAAGCCGCGAGCCAGTTCCTCGGCGCGCCGGGCTGCGTCTTCTAGTGGCTTCGGGAAATGCCGCGCTACTTCCTTCGCGATATGGCGCAAGGACATGAACGATTTCGAAGATAGAAGCCGTGACAGATAGGCGCTCATCGCGCCGACCGGCGGGGCGATCGACATATCGTTGTCGTTGAGAATCACGATTAGCCGCGAATCCATCGCGCCGGCGTTGTTCATCGCCTCATAAGCCATGCCGGCGCTCATCGCGCCGTCGCCGATGACAGCGATGACATTGCGCCGCTCCCCGCGAAAATCGCGGGCGACTGCCATGCCTAGCCCCGAGGAAATTGAGGTTGAGCTATGTGCCGCGCCGAATGGATCGTATTCGCTCTCCGAGCGCTTGGTGAAGCCGGACAGCCCGCCGCCCTGACGAATCGTCCGGATGCGATCACGCCGACCGGTCAGGATTTTGTGGGGATAGGCTTGATGTCCGACGTCCCAGATCAGCCGGTCATGGGGCGTGTCGAACACATAGTGCAATGCGACCGTCAACTCGACGACGCCAAGTCCGGCGCCGAAATGACCGCCGGTAATTGACACCGCATCGATCAGCTCGGTGCGCAACTCATCGGCGAGCTGGCGCAGATCCGACTCCGGCAGGTGCCGAAGATCCGCCGGCACGTCGATCCGGTCGAGCAATGGCGTCCGATTGGAAATCGGGCGAATCGGGTTTGAATCCAACGCTGCGCTCCTCACGTGCGGCGGCTAATTGCGAATCGCGCCGCCTCTCGCAAAAGTTCCGCTCTTCCCCCGAACAAATCAAGATGCGCGATGGCTTGGTGGACCAGGAGCTCGGCTTGGGCCCGGGCGCGCTCTACGCCGAGAATGGAGACGAAGGTGGCCTTACCGGCCATGGCATCGGCGCCAACCGGCTTTCCGGTTTCAGCGACAGAGCCTTCAACATCGAGAAGATCGTCGGCGATCTGAAAGGCAAGCCCAAGGTCGTGAGCGTAGCCACGCAACGCGGTTCGCGGCTCGACCGACGCTTTCGAGAGAATCGCCCCCGCCTCGCATGCAAATGCGATCAGCGCGCCAGTCTTCATTCGCTGCAGCCGCGTGATCTCGCCGATATCGAGCGTCTGATGCTCGGCGATCAAGTCGATCATCTGGCCGCCGACCATGCCGGCGGCCCCGGCCGCTGCGGCCAGTGCCCCCACCAGTTCGCAGCGTACCCACGGATCGCTATGCGTGTCCGGGTGCGTCAGCGTCTCGAAGGCAAGTGTCAGCAAACCGTCGCCGGCCAGCACAGCGGTCGCCTCGTCGAACTCCTTGTGGCAAGTCGGGCGGCCGCGGCGCAAATCGCTGTCATCCATCGCCGGAAGATCGTCATGGACGAGCGAATAGGCATGGACCATTTCGATCGCCGCAGCTACCTGGACTCCGCACCGGCGGGCGACGCCGAAAAGGTGCGTGCCAGCCAGTACCAAGAATGGCCGCAAGCGCTTACCGGGCGCGAGCGCCGAATAGCGCATCGCCTGGTACACTCGCGCTTCGAGATCCGGCGGGACGGCCAAGAGCCGGTCGAGCGCGGCATCGGTCAAGATTGCCGTTTGCGCCAGCGCTTCCGGGAAATTGGGCGCATCCGCCCATATTTTGTCAGTCAAGTTCTGCGGGCTCCGCGGAGATTGCACCGTCGGGACCGATCACGATTCGATCGACACGTTGCTGCGCTTCATTGAGCTTTCTTTCGCAATGTTGTTTCAGTTGTGCCCCGCGTTCATAAGAAAGGATTGCCTCGTCTAGCTTGACCTGTCCCGTTTCAAGCCGCCGCACGATCTGCTCGAGCTCAACGAGCGCCTCTTCGAAACTCATCACGGCGATATCAGCGGGCTCTGTCACTTCGGCCATTGGCTGTCTTCTTGACAAAAAACCCGAGGATCGTGGTGCGTCCAAACCCAAGGTAGGAATGCAATACCGACCCTGTTGTAAAACCGCAACAACTATACGGACATCAGCACGCGGACGTGAGCAGCCACGCTGGCGGCTAGCGCTGTCAGATCATAGCCGCCCTCTAGTGTTGAAACGATCCGTCCATCGGCATGTCGATTGGCGATTTCGAGAAGCTTTTCGGTGATCCAGGTATAATCCGCCTCGTCCAGCATCAGCTGCGCGAGCGGGTCGCTGCGGTGTGCATCGAACCCGGCGGAGATCAATAGAAGATCGGGGCGGAACGCGTCGAGCGCCGGTAGAACGCGCCCGGTCATGGCGAGGCGAAACGGGACCGAGCCGGACATCGGGCGCAACGGCACATTTACGATGTTGCCGACCCCGGTCTCGCTTGCCGAACCGGTGCCCGGATAGAGCGGAGACTGATGGGTAGAGGCGTAGAATAAATTGTCGTGGGCCTCGAACGCGGCCTGCGTCCCGTTTCCGTGATGGACGTCGAAGTCAATTACTCCCACTCGTTCGAGGCCGTGCACCTCGCGCGCCCGCAACGCGCCGATGGCGGCGTTGTTGAATAAGCAGAAACCCATCGCCCGATCCGGTTCAGCATGATGCCCGGGCGGGCGTACTGCGCAAAAGGCGTTATCGGCTTCCTTAGCCATCACCGCGTCAACTGCCGCGGCAACCGCTCCCGCCGCGTGCAGCGCGGCGGTTCCGGAAGCCGAGGACAGGACGGTGTCGGCGTCGATAGCAACGTGGCCAGATTTGGGAACGGCGGCGAGGAGGCTTTCGACTTGGCGGCGCGAATGGACTCGTAACACGTCGTCAAGGGCCGCCTCCGGCGCTTCGCGTCGCTCGAGCATGGCATATTGGGGATCGGAGAGCGCGGCCAGCACAACCTGCAATCGTGCGGGCGACTCGGGGTGGTGAGTACCCGGATCGTGAGCGAGACAGCTTGGGTGGGTAAAGAGAAGGGTGGTCATCGACAGGCCCCACGAGCAGGTTTTACTGAGTGTCGCACACTCGCGTTGCCGCCAGAATCGGAATCGACGGTTAGGGACGCTGGCAAAGTTTGCGGCGGGTCAGCGCCGGCGGATTACGGCGCCCCCGAGCGCCGCCCAGCCAAGAAGCAAACTCACACCGCCGAACGGCGTCAGCTGCGCAAGCCGCGGAATCCGGGTCAATGCGAGCGCGAAAAGGCTGAAACTGAATAAAAAATACCGATGACAAAACTCCGCGCAGCCATGATCAAGAACGGGCGCGGCCGATCGTGGTGTTCCGCAATAGCTGCTACGGCGACCAGCGCCACAGCGTGGATCATGCCGTAAAACGCGCCGGTGCGAAGCAGCTCAGCTCCGTGCGCGTCACCGGCCGTGACATGCGCGGTCGCGGCATCAGCCGCAACTGAGAAAAATCCAGCGATTGCGGCCGCGGCGAGCCAAGCGCGGGTCATTCCGGAGCCGCTCTTTCGGCAAGAGCCGCGCGATAGAGGGCCAGGGTTTCGCGAGCGACGATTTCGTCGGCAAAGTGGGTTACGATCAGTGCCCGGCCCGCATTCCCCATCATCGCTCGCCTCGCCGGGTCAGCAGCCAGCGAGGCGATGGCGTCTGCCAAGGCAGCGACGTCGCGCGGCGGCACCAGGATGCCGCTCTCGCCCTGGTGCACCGCCTCGCGGCAGCCTGGAACATTGCTGGCGACGATCGGTCGAGCGCAAGCGGCCGCTTCGAGCAAAGTCTTGGGCACTCCTTCGCCGTAGGTTGACGGCAATATCGCGATCGCCGCACGGCTCCAGATTGTGCGTACATCGGCGACGGAGCCGAGCCAGGTGACTCCCGGCTCGGCGGCGAGGCTCGACAAGGATGCGGCCGATAGCGAGCCGGGATTGTCCGAGTCGATCGGACCAGCTAGCACGAGCTCGACAGCCAGACCCCGCGCCCGCAGGCGACGGATAGCACTCACCGCATCGAGTACCCCCTTGTCGCGCAACATGCGTGAGACAAGTGCCACGGTCACGGTGGTGGCGTCCGGCGCTGCCAATGGCGCAAAGTGATGGATATCCACCCCCGATCCTCGGATCAGAGCAATCCGTCGCGGGTTGATGCCTAACGCCGCCAGCGCGCCGCCATCCTCCGGGTTCTGCACCACGACCCGGCCCCGGCCGCTTCCGGCAACAAGCCGCAGGGCAACGCCAAGCGGCGGCCGGAGCAGGCGGCCGGCTAGACCCGTCGTAGAAAAGCCCGAGCCGAGGCCCATGACCGAATCGATCGATGCCGGCATGTTGGCCGCACCACGAAAGGCGAGTGTGCGGGCGAGGCCGCCAAACAGCACCGGCTTCAGCGCCACGTGATGGAGGATGTCAGGTCGTTCATCGCGGTATAGCCGGCAAATCGCGGTCACCGCGCGTGCCGCCCCGATTAGCCCGTCGCCACGCCGACGCCAGACAATCGGTCGCACCTTAAAACCCTCGTCGCTGATCTGCCGACCGTGGCTCCGTACCCGGGTGGCGACGACGACCTCGAACCCGTCCTCCCGCGCCGCCCGGGCGACCGGCAATCGATGCGAGCAAAAATACCAATCCTCGGTGACCAGAAAGAGAAGCTTTGGCCGGCGCGGGGCGTCGCGGTTGCCGGTCGGAAGCGGCGAAGCGGAGGAAAGGATTGCGTCGAAACCACTCACTCGTCGACAACCGGAATCGCAGTTCGAATTCAGCCCCGTCGGTCTTGCCGAGAGACCACTCCCTCTCTAATGCATTTGTCGGCAGATCGCTTGCGCAATCGGGTCGTGGGCGCGACAGCGGAGGCAGGCCTGGGACGCATCCTGGTGACCGGCGCGGCCGGATTTATCGGCCGAGGACTTTGCTCTGAACTCGCCCGGCGCGGTCATGTCGTTCTCGGCGCTACGCGCGGGCCGGGACACCGGATCGCCGGGGTCGAGTTGCGCCCGGTCGGGGATATCGGGCCACAGACCGTTTGGTCGGATCATCTCGCTGGGGTCGACATCATCATCCACCTCGCCACCCGTGCACACCGGCCGCCCAATGCCGCAGCCGGCGAGGTCGAGGTCAAAGCTGCGGCGGCATTGGCGCACGCCGCCGCAGCGGCTCGGGTAAGGCGATTTGTGCTGATCAGTTCGCTCCGGGCGATGGGTGAGACCACCCAGCCGGCAGCGCCGTTTCGCGCCGGCGATCCAGTGCGACCCGGCGACCTCTATGGCCGCACCAAGCTCGCGATCGAGGAGGCGCTGATGGCGGTGGCGCGGCAGACCGGGCTCGACATGGTCATTATCCGGCCGCCGCTGGTCTATGGGCCATGCCCCAAGGGAAATCTTCGGGCCTTGATGCGGGGGGTTGCAAGCGGGCTGCCGTTGCCCTTTGCTGGCGTCGACAATCGCCGCAGCCTCATCGGCCTCGACAATCTCGTCGATCTCGCCGCGATTGCCTGCGTGCATCCCGCCGCTCGTGGGCAAGTGCTCCTGGCCCGTGATATGGCCGATCTGTCAACGCCGGGGCTGATTCGCGCGCTGGCCGCCGGGCTTGGAAGTCCTGCTCGCCTCTTCTCCATCCCCTCCGCCTATATAACCGCGGTCACCCGCCTGCCAGTATTTGGCGCGGTATTCTCGCGCCTAACCACTTCGCTGCAGGCGGACGACGCCGAAACCCGGCGGATGCTTGGTTGGTCACCGTCAGTCGCCACCGAAAACGGGATCGCCGCGATGGCGCGCGCGTACCGGCGGCAATAGCAGATGGATCGCTGCCTCGCGATGAAGTCCACCGGCACGTCGGGGTCTCTAAGGTCGATTATGGGTGCCGGCACTCGCGCAAAAACGTTGGAATCACCCCTGATCAAAACGGATATTCGCACTAAATTGGTAGCTTAAGGGTTCCAGCGTTTCCGGGAGGAGGGCGGTCTTGCCGAGCTTTGACATCGTCTCGCGGGTCGATCTCGCCGAGGTCGACAATGCCATCGCCGGCATGACGCGCGAGATCGCGACGCGCTTTGACTTCAAGGGCAGCAAATGTTCGATCGAACGCAACAATGGTCAGCTGGCCGTCCTTGCCGACGATGAGCTAAAGCTGAAGCAAATGCACGAGCTCCTCAAGGTGCATACGACGCGGCGCAAGGTCGAGGCTGGCGCGCTGGACTTTAGGCCACCCGAAAAAGCCTCAGGTAATGCATTGCGGCAGACGATTGTGCTGCGTCAAGGGGTCGGCGCCGACCTAGCTAGGCAGCTGATCCGCGAAATCAAGGACAGCAAGCTCAAGGTGCAAGTGTCGATCCAGGGAGACGAACTGCGGGTCACCGGAAAAAAGCGCGACGATCTTCAGGGTGCGATCGCCGTAATTCGCGGGGTCAAAATCGGGCAGCCGCTGCAGTATATCAATTTTCGCGAATAGGCGGCCGGCCCGCCCGGCAAAGCTTGCTCGCGCCCGCGCCAACCGCTATTCAGTTCGGCGCGCCTCGTCCCCTTCGTCTAGAGGCCCAGGACACCGCCCTCTCACGGCGGCAACACCGGTTCGAATCCGGTAGGGGACGCCAACAATAACAGGTGCTTATACCAGCAGGCGCAGCTGATGTCCTGGTTGTGTCCCGTTTAGTGTGCGTGGCCGTAGGGGTCATGGTGCTTATTCTCGTAATGCGCGCCGATGAAGACGATCTCCTGTCACCGGTCGGCTTGCTGTCGCCATCCTGCCTGTCTACTCAGACTAGGGCGCCTCCAGCTCCAGCACGCTGCCACTGCATTCTCGGCTGCACTCTCTGGCTTCGCCCTGGTAAGATTATCTATAGATCGCTCCCCTAGCGCATCGCGAAGCGATGATGCAACAGAGGAGCGAACGGGCTGTACCGGTGATGATGCACCAGCGGAGCACCCTGATGATGCATTGGGGGAGCGCTTGCAGCGCGATGGAGCGCTTATGGCGCGCGCGACTTCGAGGAAGTTCAGGCAACAGAGTGTGGCGACATTAGGTCGGCAGCGCGCCCAACTATGAATGCCTATCGCACCAATGATTTCCGGCAGCACTGCGACCACGAGCTTGGGATTGCCCAGGGTGGTGGCCCCTGCCCAAGCCGCGGCGCTGCCGTCGATGAGAAACCCGGCGGATCGGCCGTTCCTCGCCAAGCCAGGCGCACCGCTCTGCGGCCCAAGGAGCACCGGAGGACCATCGCCGTGGCACTCGGCGTGCATCGCACTTGGCCGGGTCCCTCGCGACGCCGGCGCAGGGCGCGGGACCCCCGCATATCGGGAGGGGGAGAGAGAGCCTATAAATAGGGAACCCGGAGAACGAGCCTGTCAACAGTGCCAGGAAGTGTCAACAGAAGGAACGTTTCGTGCCGATTATGCA
>Ga0306923_10007445_pt1 | contig 10901 bp, 8 predicted proteins | sample sta12Can44000108_FD_203841 | JGI IMG/M metagenome (GOLD analysis project Ga0306923, IMG submission 203841) | Lab enrichment of tropical soil microbial communities from Luquillo Experimental Forest, Puerto Rico - statanox.12C.anox.44.000.108 (v2)... | ecosystem: Environmental > Terrestrial > Soil...
CGTAGGGTCCTGTGGTGACTGGCAGCTGACTAGCTGCGCGATGAGGGGGTGTCACATGGTGTTGTGCCGCATTCGGGCGAGTTTCACCAGGGCTGCCGTGACCTACCCAGAGGATCGATGATCTCGGATCAGGCATGGGATAGCGCGTCTGCCCGCTGGCCGGCCGGCGGAGCGCTCGCCGACGCGCGCTGCGGGCCGACGGTGCCGCGGATCGCGCTCGGCGTGCAGCTGCGCCGGCTCCGGGAAGCCGGTCACCTTACCCTCGGGCAGGCGGCCGAGGCGATCCGGGCGAGCCAATCCAAGCTCAGCCGCCTAGAGCGTGGCCGCGGCGGTGTCAGGCAACGCGATATAGCCGATCTGCTCACCTTGTACGGGGTCATTGACGAGGCCGAACGCGAAGAGCTGCTCATACTGGCCCGCCAGGCCAACGTGCCGGGCTGGTGGCAGCAGTACGGCGACGTCCTGCCCAGATGGTTCGAGCTCTATATCGGGCTGGAACAGGCCGCCTCCGTCATCCGCACCTATGAGGTGCAGTTCGTCCACGGCCTGATGCAGACTGAAGACTACGCCCGCGCCGTCATCCTCCTGTCCACCGCCCATGCGCCCGCCGAGGAGATCGACCGCCGCGTCAGCCTCCGGATGCAGCGCCAGCAGCTGCTCGCCCAGCCCGGCGCCTCAGAGCTGTGGGCCGTACTGGACGAGGCGGCGCTGCGACGGCCCCCGGGCGGGCCCCAGGTGACACGCGCCCAGCTGGAGCACCTGATGCAGCTCACCGACCTGCCCAACGTAACGCTGCAGATCGTGCCGTTCCGCGCCGGGCCGCCCGCCGCGGCCGTCGGCGCGTTCACTATCTTGCGGTTCGCCGAACCGGACCTGCCCGATCTGGTGTATCTCGAGCAGCTCAACAGCGCGCTCTACCTCGACCAGCCCGACGACGTCACCGGCTACCTGGCCGTCATGGACCTGCTGTGCGTCCAGGCCGAAACCGGCGCCGCCAGCCAGGACATGCTCCGCGCGCTCCTCAGACAGGCCTAGGCCCTACCCTGCCGCCCGGGCCGGTGCCGACCACCGTGCCCAGCGCGGCCCGTGCCCCGCTACGGCTGCGCACCCACTGGACAGCCGGTTTCCGGTCTGTATTGCAATCGCGGTTCACAGTGATTTCATAGCGTGATCAGGATGGTTCCCGTCAGCCGGCGCGGGATCCCCGGTTGCTAGCTAGCTCGCGGTGCAAGAGGGGGCCGTGATGGGGGATATGGGTATCCGGCGACAATGTGCGAGGCGTTCCAGGCGACGGTAGCGCAGCACCCGGGTGAGCCGGCGCTGCGGACAGCCGGCGGGGCAGTGATGATCACCTGGGGGACTACGCCGAACGGGTCCGGCAGATCGCAGCCGGACTGGTCGGCTGAGCAGATCGCCTAGGTGCTGGCCCATGCGGGCAACCGGGTGGTTATCTGCGAGGAGCAGTTCGTGCCGCACCTGGCCGAGGTCGGGCCGCGATCCTGGCCGATCACCCGGCCATCCGCGCCGCGATCGGCGTGGCGGTCGAGGAGGCCAACGGCAGGTTGTCCCGGAGGAGCAGATCAAGCGGTTCGCCATCGTGCCGGCGTTCTGAGAACCCGCCGGGGATGAGATCACCCCAACCATGAAACTCAAGCGGCGCGCCATCACGACCAAGTACGCCGACGTCATCGAGTCGCTATACGCCGCAGCAGGCGAGCCGGCCTAGGCGGCCAACTCCATGCCAACTTCGCGGGGGCATCAGCTGATCTGGTGCCCAGTCACGGTTCGTCAGCGTGGACGTCGAGTGCTTGCCAGTCCGGAAGTCGCGCTGCGCGGGAGCCATATTCCGGTGTAGATGGCTCCCCGGGGCCGCCTCCACCACCACAGCGTGGGCTAGGCCGACCCAGGCGTTCAACCCGGCGCGTGACCAGACCCGGCTGGGGCATTCCCCGTACCTGAAGACACCGGCTAGGAGCGCTCTGCCCGGCTGGCCTGTCACGGGCTCAAGATGGCGCCTCGCCGATGGCAAGCACGGCGGTGACCAGCTCGTACAGTGGCCCGGACAGGTCGTGTTCGGCGACCACGACGACCCGCTCATCGACGCGAAGATGGTAAACCAGACCCCCCGGAACCGGGCGGTAGCGCGGCGGGGCTGCCAGGGCGCGCGCGATGAGTTCCTCCCACCGGCCGGCCTCGCTGGACACGGCGGTGTCAACCATCCGGCGACCCATGGTGCCGTCCGGGCCGATTCGGGTCACGACGACCCTCATCAGCTCAGTTTGTCCCCCCTCGGCCGCATCTCGGCAGGTAGACAGTCAGCCGGTGACCCTGACGTTTTCCGCCTGGGGTCCCTTCTGGCCCTGGGTGATGTCGAACTCGACCTTCTGCCCTTCTTCCAGGCTGCGGCGGCCGCCGCCGGTGATCGCGCTGAAGTGCACGAACACGTCCGGCCTGCCCTCGACCGCGATGAAGCCGTAGCCTTTGTCGCCGTTGAACCACTTCACGGTGCCCTGTGCCATCTTGACCTCTTGGTTGTGCATGCCGTGCCCCGCCATGGCCGGGGCCGGGCGCGCCACTTGCTCTGGCCAGCCTGTCACGGAACGCGCGGGGCGGAAAGCGTGTGGCTGGCTGACTGCCCGGCAGCTGGAACATTCCCATCCGGCCAGCGAGTCCGGCTGGAGCGAGCACCCGGCCCGGGGGCCGTGCCCGGCCCGGCCCGGTGCCAAGACCCCCGCCGGGTAAGTCGGCGACAACGAGATAATTAAGGTGCATCGGCTGGTCAGCCACCGGCGGGCGGGTGGCCAGGGACACTGAGGCAGGCTCGGTGATGCGATTCGGAGTGTCCAGGGTGCGGCCGAGCGAGGATGCCGCCGGTGGTAGGACTGCCGAGACCGGTCACCGCGGGCAGCGGCGCCCGCTGGCTGCCGGTGGCGGGGCTGGGCTGGCGGCCCACGCGAGGTGCACGCTCCTAAAATCAATTGACGACGCTAATGTAGTACTACACGATCGTAGTTAAGTTGACTGGTGTTTGCCGCGTATTCCTGGGGGTCAGGTGGCGGAGCAGGTCGGTGCTGGGTCCACGCTGGGCCCCCTCGAGGCCGAGGTGATGGCCGTGCTGTGGAGGGCCGGCCAGCCACTGCCGGTCCGGGAGGTGGCCGCGGAGCTGAACGCCGGCCGTGACGCTCCGCTGGCCTACACAACGGTGATGACGGTGATGTCTCGCCTAACGGGCAAGGGGATTTTGGCCCGGTCCCGCTCCGGGCGCCGGTTCGTGTACGCGCCGGTGGCCGCCGACACCGCGGAGATTGCGGTCCGCGGTGTGCTGGCGGAGTTTGGGGACGCCGCGCTGGCCCGGTTCGTGGAGCGGGCCGAACTGGATCCGCGGCTGCGCGAGCGGCTGCGGCGGCTGATGAAGGAGCAGTCATGATCAGGCGGCTGGGCCGGCCTGCCGCGGCATCGTACTGGGTGCTGTTGCCGCTGCCGGTCCTGGCTCACGCCGGCGTGGCGGTCCTGGCGGTGGCCGAATTCGCCACGATGGGCTGGCCGCTGCCAACCTGGTTCGACACGGTCGCGGTCACGCTGGTGCTGGCCGCCGCCGCGGTGGGACTGGCCGCCAGCGCACACGTGACGGTGCGGGCGGCGGCCGATTCCCGGCGCTTGCGGGCACTGATACGCACCGCCAGGCGCCCGGTTCCGCCTCTGATACGGAACGAGGCGGCCGTGCTGGGCTGTACCCCCAGGCTGGATGCCGTCGCGGGCGACGAGGCCTTCGCCGTCACCTATGGGTTGTTCCGGCCCCGGATCCTCGTCAGCACCGGCCTGGCCACGGCGCTGACTCCGGCCGAGATCGGTGCCGTGCTTGCCCATGAGCGGGAACACCTGCGGCACCGGGATCCGCTGCGGCTGCTGGCTGCCCGCATGGTCGCCGCCTGGGGCTGCTACCTGCCCGCCGCCCGCTGGCTGGCCGGCCGCGCGGTGCTCAGCCGCGAGCTGGCCGCCGACCGTGCGGCCGCCGGGTCCTCCGGCCGCAGCGTTCTGGCTGGCGCGCTGCTCAAGCTCGCGTGCACGCCAGCCTGCCCGGCGATCGCGGCCGCCAGCCCGGCCGGGGACGGGTCCCGGTCGCTGGAGGCCCGGGTCACCCAGCTGGAGGCGGGCCGCCCGCCACGGCAGCGCCCAGCCGTGAGCCGACTGCTGGCCAGCGGCGGAACCCTCGCGCTGCTGGCGGCCGCGTCTCTGTGCTGCGCGGCCCTGTCCCCGGTCCTGCCCGGGGGTGTTTTGTGAACCGGTACTGCGTCGGCCCGGCAATGGCGGTGGACTGGGGCGAGGATCAGCCGGAGCTGACTGCCGCCGACCGGCACCGCATGATGGCGCGGGTGCTGGCTTACTTCCGCCCCTACTGGCGGCCCGGGCTGGTGGTCGTCGCCTGCATCGCGGTGCAGGCCGTGCTCGGGCTGGCGCCCGCGGTGGTGTTCAAGTCGCTGATCGACACCCTCGCCCGCCCCCACCCCTCGTTCGCACACGTCGCGCTGCTGGTCGCCGCGGGCATCGTCGCGGCGGCGGCGGGCGGCCTGGCCGGCGTGGCCGAGGCGTACCTGTCGACCAGGATCAGCCAGGGCATCGTCGCCACCCTGCGCGGCCAGCTGTTCGGCCGGCTGCTGGACCAGCCGGTCGGGTTCTTCACCGACCGGAAGGCCGGGGATCTGCTGTCGCGGATCAACACCGACATCGACGGGGTCGAGGACGTGGTCACGGACACCGTGTTCGGCCTGGTGTCCAGCGTGCTGGTGACGATCGCCACCCTTGCCTTGATGCTGCGGTTCTCCTGGCAGTTGACCCTGGTGGTGCTGGTGATGATCCCCACGGTCGCGCTGCCGGCCCGGCGCGCCGGGCGAGCCACCTACAAGGCCCGGGCCCGCACCCAGTCGCTGCGCGGGCAGATGACCGGCTACCTGCAGGAGATCCTCGGCATCTCCGGGATCATGCTGGTCAAGGCGTTCGGCCGGGAAAGCGCCGAGCGGCAGCGGTTCGCCGCGATGAACGCCGAGCTGCGCAGCCTTGAGGTGCGCCAGAACCTGATCGGCCAGTGGTTCGGCATGCTCATGTCCACCCTGCAGACCGCCGGGCCGGCGCTGATGATCCTGTTCGGCGGCTGGCTGGTGGTCACCGGCCGGGCCAGCGTCGGCACCGTGTTCGTGTTTGCGACCGTACTGGGCCAGCGGCTGGCCGGGTCGGTCACGACGCTGGCCGGCATGCACGTCAACATCACCGGGTCGCTGGCCCTGTTCGGGCGGCTGTTCACCTACATCGACCGGGTCCCCGAGATCGCCGATAGCCCCGGCGCCCGCGACCTTGGGCCCGTCGCCGGGGAAATACGGCTCCACCAGGTGACCTTCAGCTACCCCGGCACCAGCCGGCCCGCCGTGGCGGACCTGACCGTCACCATCGAGCCCGGCCAGCTGGCCGCCCTGGTCGGCCCCACTGGCGCTGGGAAGACCACCATTACCGGCCTGGTCGCCCGCTTCCACGACCCGCAACAGGGCCAGATCCTGATTGACGGCACCGACCTGCGCCAGATCACCCGCGACTCGCTGGCCCGCCAGCTGGGGATGGTGTTCCAGGACACCTTCTTGTTCCACGCCTCGATCGCCGACAACCTGCGTTACGCCCGCCCCGGTGCCAGCGACGCCGACCTGGCCGACGCCGCGAAAGCGGCGCACCTGCACGAGTTCATCTGCTCGCTGCCCGAGGGCTACGACACGATCGTCGGCGAGCGCGGCCACCGGCTGTCCGGCGGCGAGAAACAGCGGCTGGCGATCGCCCGGGTCATCCTGCGCGACCCGAGGATCGTCATCCTGGACGAGGCCACCTCCCACCTGGACAGCGTCTCCGAGCACCACATCCAGGCCGCCCTGGCCCGGCTGCTGCGCGGCCGCACCGCGCTGGTGATCGCCCACCGGCTGTCCACCATCCTGGCCGCCGACACCATCCTCGTCCTCGACCACGGCCGGCTCATCGACCACGGCACCCACGCCGCCCTCCTCGCCCGCGGCGGCCTGTACGCCGAGCTCTACCATCGGCAGTTCCGTGCGTCACACCCGCCGGCAGAACCCGCGGCCCCCGACCCGGCACCGGGCCCCGCGCGGGCCGGGGCGGCACCGTCGGTAACCACAGTCGCCTGACCGGGCAGATCACCCGTCGGCGTGCCTGCCGACTAAGTCTCTGGGACGGCGGAACGACCCCACTTGCGGCATCACCGACCGAAGATCGACAACACCGCGGTGTCCGGCGAGCTTGCCGTTGGCGTATCGGCACTCACTGATCGACGGCAGTTCCGGTGGACCCAGGGCACCGGGCCGGGCGGGCCGTTAGGGTGGCGGAGATCGCGTGAAGCGGGCCGGTCGACGGATTGGCCGCTGACCTGGGCGGGCCGCAGATCCTCGACGCCGCGGGGGCTTGCCTGCGACGTGACGGCAGAGATCGGGGCGCGGCGGCCACGGCGTCCTGTTGTGACCCGGTGGCGGCCCGCTGGCCGGTCAGCCGGGCGAGTAGGCCAAATGGAGGAATTCGCCGAGCGCTGCGACCGCCGCGCGATAGCTCCGCCCGGCCGGGGTTCCGTAGCCGATGACCAGCGCGGGGCCGGGCGGTTCGGTGGCGGGGTCGCCGACGTGGTAGCCGCTGAGCCCGTTGAGCGCGAGCCCGGCAAGTGCCCCCTTGGTGATGACCTCGTGCTCATCCGGCCCGGCGCGGGTCGGCGTACCCGAACGCCTCGTCGGGCGCCTCGGCCAGCACGCGGCGCATCGCGGCGGCCCAGGCCTGGCGGGGGAAGCTGGACGGGTCGGCGTGACCGGGCCGCAGGTCATGGCGCGGCCGCGGGGACATCCTGCGGCTCGGTCGGCGCCGGACCCGTACGGAGCGGTCCAGGCGGACGAGAAAGTCCAGTCCGGAACTGGTCCAGGAAAGTTCTGCCTCATTGCGGCTACACATTAGACCATTGTGGCCCCCGGGCCAGAGGCGCAACGGCTGACTTAGCCGCCCGCGATGTCACGGGCCGACGCGCGACTTGGTCTCAAGGCTGACAGTCCTACGTGGTCGTAGTGTGCGAACGGTGAGGTGAGGGGCGGATGAAGATCACGAACCGTCACGAGCGAATCATCGCGGCGACCCCAGAGCGGATCGCCGCACTGGTCGCCGACTTCGATCGCATCTGGCCGACGCAGATCACCCCTGCTCCCCGGCTGCACGGACACCGTCTGTACGACGCCGGGCTGATGCTCTGGGAAGAGTACGATCGCCCGGGTGCCGCCCGCGCGTTCCGGGTGACCAGGCCCGCTGAGCTGCAGGGCGAGCACTGGTTCGAGCTGGGGGTTGCGCAAGGCAGGACCATTCTGCGCCACACGATCCAGGGCTGCGCGGCCGGGAAATACGAGACGATCTGGCGTGAGCGGATCGAGCCGCTGCATGACCTGATACTCGAGGCGCTCCTCGATAACGTCGCAGCCGCAGTCGGCTGACAGATACCGATCCTAAACCGCACCACGGGCCTGCAACCAAACGTGACAGGCGGCCAGGTCACCTCAGAGACGACTGCGAATCACCTATGCCGCGGGCCTTGATCCGCGATCCGGCCGCGCTTCCGGGCTGGCTTGCTACCACAACCCGGCGGGAATGCAAACGCGTCTTGAACAGAGCGCAGGTGCGGCAAGCTGCAAAGCACGAGCCGACGCCAGGCCGTTGCGCCTTGTCAAGCGCAGGGTCTGACGGACCGCATTTGGTGATCATTGCGTGGCCTGGCCGAAGAGTTCTTCGCCGTCGCTGGCACCGAGGAGAAAGATGAACCGGTGCAGGTCGGCGCAGAGAGTGCCGGCGTTGTAGGCGGGGTGGCCGACGAAGGCGGCGAAACGGAGCGTAAGCCGCGTACTCCTGCATGGCGTCCATGTCGGTGATCTGTTCGGGGGTGGCGATGTAGTAGGCGGGCATTCCAACGTTCCTTCCTGTGACCGGCGGCATGATCTGCCCCGGCGGACCGGGTCGCCCGGGCGCGGGCTTACCGTTGCCGACATCTATGCGCCCCCGGGTGAAGACATCGGCCAGCTGGCCGATGTCGGCGGCGCCCGGTGCCCGGATGATGGGCTGGTGGAGATCTGGATCCAGATGGACACGGTGGATCCACCGGCGGGTCGTCTGTCGGTCATCCCCGGTGCTGGCCGAGGTTCGGGTCGGCTGGCGGGAGAGATCTTGTTTACCGGCTGGCTGGGGCTGCTGCATGCGCTGGATGAGGTGACCAGGGCATCCGTTGCCGAGCCGGGGCCGGAGCGGTGAGCACCGCCGGCATGCTGGCCGCGGCCTGCGTGGCGGGGCGACGTAGCATCGGGGTGATGGGCATTCCTGCGCTGGCTCCGCGGCTGCGCGGGCGCGAGACGGAAACCGGCATCCTGCGCGAGGCGCTGGACCGGGTGGCCCGCGGCGGCCCGGCGATCGTGCTGGTGGAGGGTGAGGCCGGGATCGGCAAGACGCGGCTGCTGACACAGGCGCTGGCCGACGCGGCTGCGCGCGGCATGCAGGTAGCCGCGGGACGCGCGGACGAGCTGGAGCAGGCACGGCCGTTCGGCCTGCTGGCGGGCGCCTTCGGCTGCGTCTCGGGCTCCGCCGACCCGCGGCGGGCCGCGATCGCGGGATTGTTGTCGGCTGCGGGCGGCCGCGCAAGCGGGGGGCCAGTCACGGTGACCAGCGATCCCGGGCTGCAGTTCCGGGTGGTGGACGCGTTCGGTGACCTGGCCGAGGAGCTCGCCCTGTCCGGGCCGGTCGTGGTCGGCGCCGACGACCTGCAGTGGGCCGACCCGTCCAGCTTGGTGACGCTGGCCGCGATGGGCCGCCGCGTGGCCGGTCTGCCAGTAGGAATAATAGGGTGCTTGCGGCCGGTGCCCCGCGCAGCGGACCTGGACGGCGCGGTCCGCGCCCTGCAGGCCGCCGGTGGCCGCCAGCTCGTCCTGTCGCCGCTGGGCACCGGGGCGGTCGGCGAGCTGGTCTCGGACATAGTGTCAGCCGAGCCCGGGCCTGGTCTTCTGGCCGAGATCTCGGGCGCGGCAGGAAACCCGCTGTTCATCACCGAGTTCCTGGCCGCGCTGCGGCAAGAAGGCGCCATCCAGGTCACGGCAGGCCGGGCGGAGGTGGCCGAGGCGACACTGCCGCCGACGCTGCGGCTGACGATCTTGCGCCGACTCAGCTTCCTGCCCGGGGACACCCTGCAGGCACTGCAGGCCGCATCGATCCTGGGATCGGCGTTCTCGCTCACCGACCTGGCCCTGGTCTCGGGGCGCCCGGCCATCGGGCTCACCGCGGCGCTGACCGAGGCGATCCGGTCCAACATCGTCGAGGACGACGGCGTGCAGCTGAGGTTCCGCCATGACCTGATCCGCGACAGCATCTACCAGGACCTCCCAGCCAGCATGCGCCGCGGGCTGCACCGCGAGGCGGCACAGCGGCTGGCCGGCGCCGGAGCGCCGCCACTGCGGGTCGCCGAGCACTTCGCCCGCGGGGCTGACGTGGGCGATAGCGAGGCCGTCGAGTGGCTGGCCAGGGCCGCCCGGGACGCGGCCCCGGGGTCGCCGGCCGCTGCCGCCAGCCTGCTGAGCCGGGCGATCACGCTGATGCGACCGGACGACCCAGAACGGGACCGGCTGATAGCCGAGCAGGCCGGGCACCAGATGCTGGCCGGGCACATCGCCGACGCGGAGACCACGTGCCGGCGGCTGCTGGACCGGCGGCATGACCCGGCCGTCGAGGGCGCCGCCCGGATCTGCCTTGGGCACGCCCTACTGGCCCAGGGCCGGATCCGCGACGGGCTGGCCGAGCTGGAACGCGCGGCGCAGTCGCCGCTGCTCACCGGCACCGAGCAGGCCGCCGCCCGGGCCTGGGCGGGCTTCGCCCGGTGGTTGCTGGGGGACCTGGACGGCGCGGCCAGCGCGGCCGGGCAGGCATCCTCCGCCGCCTTGACGGCAGGCGACCAGTACTCGGCCAGCATCGCCATGACCACGCTGGCCATGGTCGCCCAGTTCCGCGGCCGGTTCGCCGACGCGCTACGGATCTCCGATGACGCGCTGCGGCTGGCCGACGAGAGCCTGACCCGCCAGGGCCGCCAGCACCCGGTCCATATCTTCCGCGGGTACATCCTGATCCACCTTGACCGGCTCGAGGAGGCCAGGTCCACTCTGCAGGCTGGCCGCCGGATCCGCGAGGAGCGGGGAGTCCGCTGGCCGCTGCCCAGGTTCGCTGTGTTCCTCGGTTTCGAGCGCTTCATCGCCGGCCAGTGGGATGACGCCCTGGCCGATCTGGAGTCGAGCCTGGAGCTGGCCGAGGAGCTCGGCGAAACCTACGGCGTGATCCCCGCCCGCATCGTGATGTCCCTGATCAGTTTCCACCGCGATGACCTGAACCGAGCCGCCGCCGCTGTCGAGGCCGCCTACCGGGAACTGGCCGGCCGAGACTTTCCCTACGAGCACGCCAACTGGGCGGCGTGGCCGCACGCCCTGCTGCAGGAGGCTTCCGGCCAGCCCGCGCGAGCGCTGAAGACCATGACCACACCCTGGGAGGAGAGTTCCCGCCTGGGCATCAGCGAGGAGCATCCGTTCGTAGGGGCGGATCTGGTCCGGCTGGCCATGGCCGAAGGCGACATCGGGCTGGCCCGGCAGGTGGCGGCGGCGGTCGGCGACGTTGCCTCGCGTAACGACCTGCCCTGGCTGCGCGGCGCGGCACTGCGCTGCCAGGGGCTGGCGGAAGGCGACGTCGACGCCCTGGTCGCCGCCGCCGACGCCTACGCCGGCGCATCGCGCCCGCTGGAGCTGGCGCTGGCGTCCGAAGACGCGGCCACGGCGCTCGTCAGGCAGGGCGACATCGGGCGGGCC
>Ga0306923_10007448_pt1 | contig 10900 bp, 8 predicted proteins | sample sta12Can44000108_FD_203841 | JGI IMG/M metagenome (GOLD analysis project Ga0306923, IMG submission 203841) | Lab enrichment of tropical soil microbial communities from Luquillo Experimental Forest, Puerto Rico - statanox.12C.anox.44.000.108 (v2)... | ecosystem: Environmental > Terrestrial > Soil...
GTGCCGTTGTAGAGAAGGTCCGCCACCGCGATCGTCGAGACCAGCGACGTGTTCTTCAGCTGGATGATCGACTGGTTCATGAACGGCGGAATCATCCGCTTGACCGCCTGCGGCAGGACGACGTGCCGCATGACCTGGTGCCGGCGCATGCCAATCGCGCGCGCTGCGTCCCATTGGCCGCGCTCGATCGACCTGACGCCGCCGCGGATGATCTCGGCGTAGAACGCGCCGGTGTAAAGCGACAGCACCAGCACGGCCGCGACATGCGCCGGAATGTCGATGCCGATGACGACCGGCAATGCGTAATAGAACCAGACGATCTGCACAAGCAGCGGCGTGCAGCGAAAGATCTCGACATAGGCCAAGAGCGGCGCGGTGACCACCAGATTGCGCGACAACCGCAGCAGCCCGGTGGCGAGCCCCACCAGCAGTCCCAGCAAGATCGTGCCGATCGTGTAAGCGATCGTAACTCCGAGCCCGGTCAGGATCAGCCAGCGATAGCCCCAGAGAAAAGAAAAATCCCAGGCGTAGCCGGTGCCTGTCACCACCGCATTCCCGCTTCAGCCGGTCAATAGGATTTCGGCAGCCCGAGGACACGCTCGGCGATGTAGCTCAAGATGAGCTGCGGGCTAACCGGGGCGATGCGCGCGATCTGGATCTCGCGAAAGTAGCGCTCGACATGGTATTCGCGCGCGTACCCCATGCCGCCATGCGTCATCACTGCCGTCTCGCAAGCACGAAACCCGGCCTCGGCGGCGCAATATTTAGCGGCGTTGGCGTAGGCGCCGGCCTCTTCGCCACGGTCATACGCGGCCGCTGCGCGCAGCACCATCAGCTCCGCTGCTTCGAGCTCGACCCAGCGCTCGGCGAGCGGGTGCTGGATCGCCTGGTTTTGGCCGATCGGGCGGCCGAAGACGACGCGCTCGGTCGCATAGCGGGCGGCGCGGGCGAGCGCGGCGCGGCCGAGCCCGACCGCTTCCGCGGCGATCAGGATCCGCTCCGGGTTCATCCCGTGCAGGATGAAATGAAAGCCCTTGCCCTCCTCGCCGATGCGGTCGGCGACAGGCACCTTCAGCCCGTCAATGAACAGGAGGTTCGAGTCGACCGCCTTGCGCCCCATCTTGGGGATCTCGCGTACCTCGACCGCGCTGCGGTCGAGATCGGTATAAAAGAGGGTCATGCCGAGCGAGGGTCGCGCGACCTCCTCGATCGGCGTCGTGCGGGCGAGGATCAGCATTTTCTCGGCGACCTGCGCGGTCGAGATCCAGATTTTGCGGCCCGTCACGACGTAATAACCGCCTTCGCGCACCGCGCGCGTCTTCAGGCGGGTCGTGTCGAGCCCGGCATCAGGTTCGGTCACCGCAAAACAGGTTTTCTCTCGGCCGGCGATCAAGGGCGGCAGAAACCGCTTCTTCTGCTCGTCAGTGCCGAAGACGACGACCGGGTGCAGTCCGAAGATGTTCATGTGGATCGCCGAGGCGCCGCTGAAGCCTGCGCCCGACTCGGCGACCGCCTGCATCAGGACCGCCGCCTCGGTGATGCCGAGGTCGCTGCCGCCATAAGCTTCGGGCATCGCAATGCCGAGCCAGCCAGCCTCTGCCATCGCCGCATGGAATTCGTGCGGAAAGCCGCCCTCCTCGTCCTTCTTCAGCCAGTACTCGACGCCAAACCGCTCGCACAGCCGCAACACGGCGGTACGGATCTCTTGCTGCTCTTGTGTCAAAGCAAAGGTCATTTCGGTCTCCGCGCTCGCGCTGTTGGGTATCGCTGAGCTCAACCCATCCTACAAACTGTTTGTGATAATCTGTCCCGGACTGCACCGGCGGAGCCCGCAATTGCCGCTCGACATCGTCCCCAGCGTTTGCCCGCACGATTGCCCGAGCGCCTGCGCGCTCGAAGTCGAGCGCATCGACGGCCGGCGCATCGGCCGGGTCCGCGGCGCCGCGGCCCAGGGTTACACGCGAGGGGTTGTGTGCGCGAAGGTCGCCCGATATGCCGAGCGCCAGCAGCATCCGGAGCGCCTATCCCATCCGCTTCGGCGGATCGGCGAAAAAGGGCTCGGCGCCGCCGCATTCGTAGCGATTTCTTGGGACGAGGCGCTCGACGAGGTCGCCGAGCGGTTGACCTGCGCGGCGCAACGGCACGGCTCGGAGACGGTCTGGCCCTATTACTATGCCGGCACGATGGGACTGGTGCAGCGCGACGGCATCAACCGGCTGCGCCATGCAATGCGCTATTCGCGCGAGCATCTGTCGATCTGCAGCATGCTGTCGGACGCGGGCTGGCTCGCCGGAGTCGGAGCGAAACGCGGGGTTGACGGACGCGATATCGCGAAATCCGATCTGATCGTCATCTGGGGCGGCAACCCGGCCTCGACCCAAGTCAACGTCATGACCCATATCGCGGCGGCGCGCAGGGAACGCGGCGCCAAGCTCGTGGTCGTCGATCCTTATCGCACTGCGACCGCAGAGCAGGCCGACACACACTTGGCGCCGCTGCCGGGGACTGACGGCGCGCTCGCCTGCGCCGTCATGCACCTCTTGTTCAAGGAAGGTTACGCCGATCGTGATTACATGGTGCGCTACACCGATGATCCGCGCGGCCTCGAGGCGCATCTGGCGCCGCGCGACCCGGCCTGGGCGGCGCCGATCACCGGGCTTTCCGAAGGGGAGATCCTCGCCTTCGCACGGCTCTACGGCCGCACCAGGCGCAGTTATATCCGCGTCGGCTATGGCTTCTCGCGGTCGCGCAACGGTGCCGCGCAGCTGTTTGCGGTCAGCTGCCTGCCGGCGGTGACCGGCGCCTGGGCCTATGAGGGCGGCGGCGCATTATATTCGAACCTCGGTCTCGCCCCAATCGACCCTACCCTGATCGAGGGGCTGGACGCCCTCGATCCGGCGATCCGGCTTCTCGACCAGTCCCGCATCGGGCCGGTATTGGCCGGCGACCCCCGTGACCTCGGCAACGGCCCGCCCGTGACAGCACTGTTCATCCAAAATACCAACCCGATGGTCGTCGCGCCGGAATCGGGTCTTGTGCACCGCGGTTTTCGGCGCTCCGATCTGTTTGTCTGCGTGCACGAGCAGTTCATGACCGAGACTGCGGCGATGGCCGACATCGTCTTGCCGGCAACAACCTTTCTCGAGCATGACGATATCTATCCCGCCGGCGCCCACACTTATTTGCAGCTTGGCCGCTCGGTGTTACCGCCCTATGCCGAGTGCCGCTCAAATCATGAGGTGATCTGCGGGCTCGCCGGGCGGTTCGGAGCGCGCCATCCGGGTTTTGCGATGAGCGCGATCGAGCTGATCGATGAGACTTTGCGCATCAGCGGACTGCCCGCCATAGAGAGTTTCCCGGAAGGCGGCTGGCTCGACTGTTGCCCGCCTTTCGAGACCGGCCATTTCCTTGACGGCTTCGCGCATGCCGACAAGAAATTTCATTTCCGCGCCGATTGGCGGGCGATCGGGCCCGAGCATGCGCAATTGCCCGCCTTTCCCGACCACGTCGCGGTCATCGACGAGGGTGATCCCGAGCGGCCGTTCCGGCTGGTCGCGGCGCCGTCGCGCTCGTTTCTCAACACCAGCTTCAACAACACGCCGTCGAGCATTGCACGCGAAGGCCGACCCACCGCTTTTATCCATCCGGAAGCGCTGGCCAAGCTCGGTCTCGCCGATGGCGATCGCGTGCGCATCGGCAACAAACGCGGCAGTCTCGTCGTGCATACACGCTCCTTCGACGGGCTGCAGAGACGCGTTGTCATCGTCGAGGGGTTGTGGCCCAATCATGCGTTCGAGGAGGGTATCGGAATCAATCTGTTGACGAGCGCCGATCCCGGTTTGCCGCGAGGCGGCGCCGTCTTCCACGATACCTCGGTATGGCTCAGCCCGGCGTGAGGGGCGCGATGAGCAACGACAAGAACCAACTCCCGACCGAGGCGCGTTCCGCCGAGGTCGAGCAATTTCTCGACCAGGTGCGAAAGGCGCCACCGGCGCATCCCGGCGGGCGCGGACGATTGATCTTCGCGCTCGATGCGACCGCCAGCCGCGAGCCGACCTGGGACCGTGCCTGCCGTATCCAGGGCGAGATGTTCGAGGCGACCGCCGTGCTCGGCGGGCTCGAAATCCAGCTGGTGTTCTATCGCGGCTTCTCGGAGTGCAAGGCGAGCAAATGGATGACCACTGCCGCCGAATTGCACCGCGTCATGCGCTCGGTGTTTTGCGTCGGCGGCGAGACCCAGATCGAGCGGGTACTCAGCCACGCGATCCGCGAAACACGCGCGCGCAAGGTCGGTGCGCTCGTCTTTGTCGGCGATGCGATGGAAGAAAAGGTCGACCGGCTGTGCCGTCTGGCCGGCGAGATCGGGTTGCTCGGGGTGCCGATCTTTTTGTTTCATGAGGGCCGCGACCGCACCGCCGCGACGGCGTTCAAGCAGTTGGCCAACCTGTCGCACGGCGCCTATCTCAGCTTCGATCTGTCGAGCGCCGATCGCCTCAAAGAGCTGCTCGCCGCCGTTGCCGTCTATGCCGCGGGCGGCTATCGCGCGCTGACCGCCTACGGCAAAGAAAAGGGGGGTGAGGTGTTGCAGCTGACCTCCCAGTTGCGCGAGTGAGCGGCGGCGATGCTTTATCTTCTCGGCGGGTTCGCGATCCTCGGCGGCTTGCTGATGCTCGTCTATCTGTTCGTCAATGCCGATCCGACGCGGCTCGCCCGCAACCTCAAATGGACCGGAATAACGATCGCGGGTGTCGCGGTGGTCGCGCTGATCCTTCTGCCGCCGGCGCGAGAACTCGCGGCACTGCTGTTGCCGCTTGCTATTGCGACCCCTCTGCTGGCGCGGGTCCGCGCCATTCTAGACCGCTACCGCACTCCGGCGGGCGGTCAGACTTCGACGGTAGCGACGGCGTTTCTGCGCATGACGCTCGACCATGACACCGGGAGCATGGAGGGGACGATCCTGCGCGGCCGCTTCGCCGGCATGCGGCTCGCCGAGCTGGGGCCGGCCGACCTGTTGGCCTTGCTGCGCGAGTGCCGGGCCGAAGACGAGGAGGGCGCGCGGTTGCTCGAGGCTTATCTCGACCGCAGCCATCCCGATTGGCGCGACGAGCTCGCCGGCGAGCGTACCGCCGGCAGCCCAGGGGGCGGCGCCCGACCGGCGAGTGGCGACATGACGGTCGAGGAGGCCTATGCCATCCTCGGCCTCTCACCTGGCGCCGATGCCGAAGCGATCAAGGAGGCGCATCGCCGGCTGATGGTTAAGCTGCATCCGGACCACGGCGGCTCCGATTATTTCGCCACAAAAATCAACCGCGCTCGCGACGTGCTGCTGCACAAATAAAGTATCAAATGCAGTCGAAATGGGCGTAGCGGTCGGTGAGACCGAAATTGGCCGTGTTTCTGAGGCGGGCGGTTTTGTGGTGGGCTGAGCACGCCTTTTGCGCGAGCGTGGTCGCTCCATCGATCCCGTCGATCGCGTCATAGCGGACCGTTACCGCCGCCGCCGAGTTCTCCACAACCGCCGGCCCGGAGCAGGCGGCGAGGAGCACGAGGGCTGCAATGCTGGCCCGCCGCTTTTGCCGGAACCCGACACGGCCTATCTTTGCCCTATGACCCATACCGCCAAAAATTTGCTCGCCGGACATTGAGTCGGTGTCCGGTGCGCCGTCATCGACCGGCCCCGCCGCGATCTCAACATCGGACAGACCCGCTGGTGGGGCGCGAGCCTCCTGGCCGATCCTGGTGCCGCTGATCGTCGCATGCGCAATGTTCATGCAGAGCCTCGACTCGACGGTGATCGCCACAGCCTTGCCGACGATCGCCCGATCGCTCGGCGAGAGCCCGCTGCGGCTCAATGTTGCGATCACCTGCTATTTGTTGAGCCTTGCAGTATTCATCCCGATCAGCGGCTGGACGGCTGACCGTTTTGGCGCCCGGCGCGTATTCAGCGGGGCGATTGTCGTCTTTACGCTGGGTTCGATCGGTTGCGGCTACGCCGATTCGCTTGCCGCGCTCGTCGCTGCGCGCATCGTCCAGGGCATCGGCGGCGCAATGATGGTGCCGGTCGGGCGCCTGGTGTTGCTGCGAACCGTGCCGAAATCCGATCTGGTGCGGGCAATGTCGTATGTCAGCGTCCCGGCGCTGATCGGGCCGGTCATGGGGCCGCCCCTCGGCGGGTTCATCGTCACTTATGCCTCGTGGCGCTGGATCTTTTTCATCAATATCCCGATCGGCATTCTCGGGATCGTCCTCGTCAATCTCCTCGTTGCCGATCTGAAGGAGACCGGCCGCCGTCCGTTTGACTTCGGCGGGTTCGCGCTGACCGGCGTCGGGCTGGCGACACTGGCGTTCGGGTTCGAGAATGTCGGCCGCGGGGCGTTGCCGCCATTGACAGTGATGAGTTTACTCACCATCGGCGCCGGTTGCACTGTGCTGTACGTCCGCCATGCTTCGCGGGTTTCGCATCCGATCATCGATCTGGCGCTGATGAAGATCCCGACTTATGCGTCGGCGACGATCGGCGGCTTTCTGTTTCGCATGGGACTGGGCGCGCTGCCGTTTCTTCTGCCGCTGATGCTGCAGGTGGGTTTCGGGCTCAGCGCCCTGTCATCGGGGCTGTTGACGTTCGCCAGCGCCGCCGGCGCGATGACGATGAAAATGACGGCGGCGCGGATCCTGCGTACCCTGGGTTTCCGCACGGTGCTGGTCGGCGACGCCGTGATCAGTGCGCTGTTCCTATTCAGCTACAGCCTGTTCCGACCGGATACGCCGCATCTGGTGATCTTTATCGCCCTGCTCGCGGGCGGGTTTTTCCGATCGTTGCAGATGACGAGCATCAACACGTTGAGCTACGCCGATGTGCCGTCGGCAATGCTGAGCCGCGCCACCAGCCTCACCAGCATGGCGCAGCAGCTCTCGCAGACTGCGGGCGTAGCTACGGGCGCCCTGCTGTTGCAGCTGATGCTCGTGCGCCGCGGACAGACCGCTCTGACTGCCGCCGATTTCTACCCGGCCTTCATGGGCGTCGCGATGATCTCTCTCGCCTCGGTACCGTTCTTTCTGAAAATGTCGCCCGACGCCGGTGCCGAAGTCAGCGGCCGGGCAGTGGCTCGCTGATCGCGATAGATGAGCTGGTCGCGAGACGATCACACCACCGCGCGGCGCGGCTATCACCACGGCAATCTGCGCGAGGCCCTGATCCGCGCCGCGCTCGAGCTGATCGCCGAGAAAGGACCGGCCGGTTTTACCTTTGCCGATGCGGCGCGCTGGGCCGGGGTCAGCTCGGCCGCACCCTACCGGCACTTCCGCGACCGCCAGGCGCTGCTCGCCGATGTCGCGCGGCGCGGCTTCGAGCTTTTCGAGGAACGGTTGAGCCGCGCCTGGAACGAGGGCCGGCCCGACCCCTTCGCGGCATTTGAGAATGTCGGCCGCGCCTATCTCGCCTTTGCGCGTGAGGAACCCGCATTTTACTCGGCGATGTTCGAAGCGGGGCTGCCGCTCGACGATGATCCCGGGCTGCGCGAGGCCGCCGACCGCGCCTTCGCAGTGCTGCGCCGGGCGACGGACGCCTTTTGCTCGCGGCTGCCGGCCGCCCGCAGGCCGCCGTCACTGATGATGAGTCTGCACCTTTGGGCATTGGCGCACGGCATTGCTTCGCTGTTTGCGCGCGCCGATGGCGGCCGCCGCAGGCTGCCGATGAGCCCCGAAGAACTCTTGGAGGCGGGAGTGCTGGTTTATCTCCGCGGGCTCAGTCTGATCGACGAGCCCTCCGCTTGACAAATGCCGGGGTCGATCCTTATGTCAATGTTAGACACATTCACATGAGGCGGTCGCCATGACCCTCACAGCAAGACTGGACGATTTCGGCACGCCGGCCTGGATCGCTCTTACCGTGGTGAGTTTCCTGATTTGGTGGCCGCTCGGCCTCGTCGTGTTGGGGTTTCTGGCGGGAAGCGGGCGACTGGCACGCTTCACCGGTTGTGGTGCGCGGCGATGGCAGCAACACATGCAGGGCAACCCAGGCGGGTGGCGGAAGGCGCGGTCAGCCCCGAGCGGCAACCGCGCTTTTGACGAATACCGGGCGGAGACTCTGCGGCGCCTCGAGGACGAGCAACGCGAGTTCAAGGAATTTCTCGACCGCCTACGCCACGCCAAGGACAAGGCCGAATTCGACCAGTTTATGGCCGAGCGCGGCCGCCGCCCGCAAGGCCCCGTCCCGCAGCCCGAGAACTAATTCTTCGCGTCATTGCGAGGAGCGGAGCGACAAAGCAATCTCGACGGGCCGAGCGCAACTACCCCGAGATTGCTTCCCCCGGAACGCCCGCAGGGCGGCCATCCGGGGTCGCAATGACCTTCAATCTCTTTAATTTCCCGCGAGCCGCATCGGCTGCTGGGCGCTGGCCAGCTGGCGGTGGATGAGGCGCGCGTAGAGGCCGCCGCGGGCGAGGAGCTCGGTATGGCTGCCCGTCTCGACGACGCGCCCGCGATCGAGCACCGCAAGCCGGTCGGCGTTGCGCACGGTCGAAAGCCGGTGCGCGATGACGACCGTCGTGCGGTCGCGCATCAGCGCGTCGAGCGCGCCGCGCACCTGCGCCTCGCTGACCGCATCGAGATGCGAGGTCGCCTCGTCGAGGATCAAGGTCGGCGCATTCTTCAGGAAAGCGCGCGCGATTGCGACGCGCTGACGCTGACCGCCGGAGAGCTGCACGCCACGCTCGCCGACGATCGTGTCGAGTCCGTCGGGCAGGTTCGCGACAAAATCGGCGAGCGCCGCCTGTTCCAGCGCGCGCAGGATCGCCGCCTCGTCGGCTTCCGGCCGCGCCAGCGCGACATTGGCGCGCAGCGTGTCATTGAACAGGTAGGTGTCCTGCGAGACGAGCGAGATCCGCGCCCGCAGATGGTCGAGCTCGAACCCGCGCAGATCGACGCCATCGATCAGGATGCGCCCGCCGCTCGGATCCCAGAACCGCAGCAACAGATTGGCGATCGTCGTCTTGCCAGCGCCCGAAGGACCGACGAGCGCCATCGTCGTGCCGGCCGGGACGCCGAGCTCGACGCCACTGAGCGCCGGCCGGCGGGCGCCCGGGTAAGCGAAATCCACGCCCTCGAAACGGATCGCCGACCCACCTGCCGGTGATGGCGGGCGCAGCGGGCCATCGGTGGCCGCCGGTTTCTCGCGCTCTACCGTGTAATAGCGGCGGGTCGAGGCGATCGTGTCAGCGAGCTGGCGGCTGACCTGTGCGATCTCCGAGATCGGCAGAAACGAAGCGAACGCGATAAGGATCAGCAGCGGCAGCGTCGTCGCGGCGAGCTGGTGCTCGGCAACGAGGCAGGCGCCAACGACCGCGACCGCGAGCCCGCCGAGCCCGGTAACGATTTCGAGCTGCGCAGTTTGCGACAAGAGGTCGCGCAACAGATCGAGACGGATCTGCTGATAGGACCGGACGTGGTCCATAAAACCGTGCCGCCGGTCGGCAATCGCCTGAAACGCGAGGAGGTCGGCGAGGCCCTGGATCGTCTCCGTGACATAGGCGCTCAACAACCCGAGCCCGTCGCGCGCCGCGGCCCCAAGCCGGTCGATGCGGGTGCGGGTCACGATCGGCGCGAGGGCGGCATAAAGAACGAACGGCAGCAGCGCCAACGCGACCGGCCAGGCGATGACGGCGAGCGTCACCACTACCGCCGACGGCACCAGCACCGCGACCAGCGCCGGCGCGACCGTGTGCGCAAAGAAATACTCGATCGTCTCGATGTCCTGGTTGGCGAGAGCGATCAGGTCACCCGAGCGCCGCCGCACCAGATAGGCCGGCGCCAGGGTATCGAGCTTGCGGAACAGGTCGATCCGCATCTCCGCGAGCAGCCGATATGCGATGTCGTGCGCCAGCCACGACTCGATCCAGTGCAGCAAGCCGGCGAGCGGCGCCGCCAGCCCCAGCAGGATCAGCAGATACCCGAAAGGCGAGCCGGTCTTGACCGCGGCGACCGCGAGGGCGCCAAAAATACCGACCCCGATGAACGCGGCGACCCGCGCGATCCCCGAGCCCACGACGATCGCGAAGCGCCGCCGCCACGGCTCGATGATCTGGAAGAGGGTGCGGAGGGTGGCGGCCCAGCCGACCGATGCCGCAGCCTCGGCCATCACGTCCGTCGCAGCTGCGCCAGTGTCTACTTGCTCGGGGCCGCCGCGCGCGCGCGGCATACCCTCTTCGGCAAAATCGACCTCCTCCTCGCGCTCTTCGGCTTGCGCGCCCATCAGCCGGCGATAAGGGCCGTCACGGCGGATCAGCTCGGCGTGACTGCCGCTTTCGACGATGCGGCCGTTGTCGAGGACGAGGACGCGGTCGGCGTTGATGACGCTCGACAGCCGATGCGCGAGGATCAACGTCGTGCGTCCCGCCGACAGACGATCGATCGCCTGCTGAATGATCGCCTCGTTCTCGGCATCGACCGAAGAGAGCGCCTCATCGAGGATCAGAATCGGCGCGTCGCGCAATAATGCCCGGGCGATCGCCAAACGCTGCCGTTGCCCGCCGGAGAGCATGATCCCGCGCTCGCCGATCATCGTCGCGTAGCCTTGCGGCAGAGCCGAGATGAACTCGTGCGCATTGGCGTCACGCGTCGCCGCTTCGAGCTCCTCGCGCGTCGCGCCAGGCTTGCCGAGCCGCAAATTCTCTTCGACGGTGGCGTAGAACAGGTAGGTGTCCTGGTGGACGACCGCGATCATGCGGCGCAGCGCTTCGGGATCGAGGGTTCTGATGTCGTGACCGCCGATCCGGACGACCCCGCGCTGCGGGTCGAAAAGGCGCAGCAACAACCGAGCGACGGACGATTTGCCCGAGCCGCTGGGCCCGACGATGCCGATCTTCTCGCCGACCGCGACGGCGAAGGACAGCTCGTCATGCGC
>Ga0306923_10007455_pt1 | contig 10897 bp, 9 predicted proteins | sample sta12Can44000108_FD_203841 | JGI IMG/M metagenome (GOLD analysis project Ga0306923, IMG submission 203841) | Lab enrichment of tropical soil microbial communities from Luquillo Experimental Forest, Puerto Rico - statanox.12C.anox.44.000.108 (v2)... | ecosystem: Environmental > Terrestrial > Soil...
TGACCAACTCGAACTTGGTTGGTCGTTCGACGGGCAAGTCCGCAGGCTTTGTGCCTTTGAGTATCTTGTCGACATACATGGCAGTGTGCCGGAATAGATCGTCAAGGTTCGCTCCGTAGGACATGAGCCCGCCTGCGTCCACGAACTCCCGTGCTTGATACATTCCGGGTAATCGTTCGTTCGCCGCTAGCTCCACTATGCGCCGGTGCTCCCCGAACAACATCGGACTCGGCATTACGATGAAAGCGTTCATGCGCTCTTTCACCATCGTGGAGAACGCGCTCGGGATTTCGTCGGGGCGGTCGGCCGGCGCGAGTTGCAGCTGCATTCCCAAGGTCCGCGCCGCAGCCTCGATACTCTTCACGATGTTCGCCATCGTCTGTTCGCCGTATGCATGGGGATGCCAGAGTGCTGCCACGCGAACGAGCCCGGGAATAACATCTCTGAGCAGCTGCAGGCGCTTGGCGACAAGCTCGGGGCCGAGAAAGGTGGTGCCGGTGACATTACCGCCTGGCCTTCCCAGGCTTGCAACCAGTTCGTCGCCCACAGGGTCCGCCATGACGCCTGCGACGATCGGGATGGAGTTCGTTGCCTGCTTGGCTGCGCGGGCTGTCGGAGTGCTCCAAGCAACAATGATATCGACGTTCAGTGCAACCAATTCAGCCGCCAGCGTGGGGAACCGGTCCGGTTTCCAATCTCCGTTTCGTTGTTCTATGGCTAGGTTCTGTCCGACGATGTAGCCGAACTCGTGTAGCCCAGCGAAGAATGGGTCGAGAGTGACTGCCGAATGCTCCGCGGGCCCCGGCATCAATATGCCCAGGCGTGGCATTTTGCCTGGACGGCCAATCGCCTGCTGTGCGCTTGCCAGCTGTGCGCTTGTGACCAGCGGCCACGTTGCCGCCGCGCCGCCGAGCAATGTGATGAACTCGCGCCGTTTGATCATTCGATCACCTCGTCGGCGAGCGATAGAAGATTGTCGGAAATCTTTACACCGAGTGTTTTTGCTGTCTTGAGGTTGATTACGAGCTCGAACTTTGCCACCTGCATTACCGGCAGGTCTGCCGGCTTCTCGCCTTTGAGAATGCGGCCAACATAGAGGCCCACCAGCCGGTACATCTCACTGATGCTGGTCCCATAGCTCATCAGGCCGCCGGCTACCGCATATTCGCGAAACTGATAAATCGCCGGCACTCGATGCTGTAGTGCCAATGCAACCAGTCGCTCGCGCCTAGTGTCGAAAAATGGATCGGAACCAACCAAGAGCGCGGTAACGTGTTGTGGGGCAAGCGCAGAGAAGGCTGCTTCAATCTTCTCATCGGTGCTGCCATCGAGAACGACTAACCTTTGTCCCAGCCCGCGCGCTGCTTCCTCCACGTCCCTAATCTGCACCGGTCCGACGAAGTAATTTGGATTTGCGAGCAGCGCTATCACCTGCGCCCCAGGAACTAGCTCGCGCAGCAGTCCTAGACGCTTTGCTCCAAGGGCCGCTGTCAGAAAAGTGGCACCTGTGACGTTGCCGCCGGGCCGGTTGAGGCTGGCAACCAAACCGTCCGCAACTGGGTCTCCCCCGGTTCCAAAAACGATAGGAATAGTCGTCGTTGCCGCTTTTTGCTGCAGTATCTGGTCTGAGCCGCCTAAAGCCGCGATGACGGCCACGGGGCGGTCAACCAATTCCTTTACCAGCGCGGGCAGGCGATCAAACTGGCCCTCTGCCCAGCGGAACTCGATTGTCACATTCTGAGGCTCGACAAAACCAATCTCGGAAAGTCCTTTGCGGAAAGCGGCGACCACGCCAGCAGACTCGGCGGGGGAGCGCCCGCTGAGAAAACCGATGACAGGATTGAGCGGCTGCTGAGCTCGCGCTGCCGCCCGCCATGTCGCGATCGCGCCGCCGAGAAGCGCGATGAACTCGCGGCGGTTCAGTTGACCGAATCGCATCCGCTGCCCCCGAGCATGGAGCGACAGGATAGCGGATTGGCAAGCATCAAGTCAGGCTTGCTGCGCTGCGGGATTTTGACGCGGCTTTTGACCGGTTTGGGTCACCTTCGGAAGTCGCTGTCTGGGTCTGTATGTCAGCTTTCACCAGCTACGGACATTCCCTGCATCGGCCGATGACCGGGGGTGCCAACAGCAGGCATTGTGCGAGCGACAAGGCCGTCGCCAACATTTACGACACACTGCTAGCCTGCGGCGATCGGACAACTGCTCTGGGAGGGGCATTATGAAATTTCCACACCGTAGGCAATTTTTCCATCTGGCAGTTGGTGTTGCTGCGCTGCCGGCGGTATCGCGTGTTGCGAGGGCGCAAACCTACCCGACGCGGCCGGTGCGCATGATCGTTCCGCTGACGGCGGGCAGCGCGGCTGACATTCTGGCGCGCCAACTCGCGACCAAGATGAGCGAAAGTTGGGGTCAGCCAGTGGTCGTGGAGAATCGGCCCGGTGCTGGGACGACCATGGGCACGGACGCGGTGGCCAAGGCTGCTCCCGATGGGCATACCCTGCTGATCAATTCCGCCGCCTTTGCTGCAAGTTCTGCCATTTATTCAAAGCTTCCCTATGATCCTATCAAGGACCTTGTTCCGATCAGCCAGGTTGCGACTGCGCCAGTTATCGTTGTGGCGGCTCCCTCGCTCGGCGCACGGTCGATCAAAGACCTTGTCGAACTTGGCAAGAGGAAGCCGGGGGAGTTTAGCTTTGGTTCCGCCGGGGTTGGATCGAGTACACATTTCGCTGGCGAGCAGTTCAAGCTTGCTGCGGGGCTCAACGCCGTTCATGTGCCCTACAAGGGATCAGCCGAAGCGCTTTTAGACACGATGACGGGGCGTATTCAGTATTCTCTATCGCCGATATTGCCCGCGATGCCGTTCGTGACGGAGGGGAAATTGATTGCTTTGGCGGTGACAACCGCGCAGCGCTCGCCGATGCTGCAGCAGGTGCCAACCGTCGGGGAAGCGGGCTTGCCCGGTTTCGACTATCAAGACTGGTGGGGAGTTTTCGCGCCAGCCGGGACGCCGCCCGGAGTCGTTGACAAAATTGGTAAGGAAATCGTGCGCGTCCTCCAGTTTGCAGACATTCAAAACCAACTGCTCGCGCAAGGAGCAGAGGCGCGACCAAGCTTACCCACCGAATTTGCCAACTTCGTTCGCACAAAGATCGACGCTGCCCGCGAAGTGGCCGCTTCGGCCAACATTCGGGCCAATTAGAGACATGCACGGGTGGAAGACCGCGCGCCGACGCAAACAGCGCGAGAGCAGAAATGATTTCTGGCTTTGTCCATGCCATGCTGGGGGCCACCTTATGGCATACACGATAATCCATGACGGCGCGGCTTTCACCGCAATTATGGTACCAGCGGCGTGGTTAGGGTCTCAAGGCGCTGACGGTCGATGACATCATCCCCCCGACCGCGACCACAGAGCAGGTGCGCCGGATGAAGGCGACGGCGGCCTAAACGTACAGGTACAAGCTCCAGAGGCCCACACCCGCAAAAGTTTTGGGGGAACCGATAGTCGGTCCCCCCGGTCTCCGAAACGCCAGCGGCTGTGAGCCGGAGAGGCTCGCGCCTAGCCCCTTAAGGGTACGACCCGCTTGTCGGGCTTGATGTTGAACCGTGGCGCGTGCTTTCTGATCGCGTCGGTCACAAACGTCTGCGACAAGTGCCCGTAGTGATGCTCCACCATTTTCGTATCGACGTGACCGAGATTGCGGGCGACGACCATCAGCGGCATCCCGGCCATCACCGCGAGCGAGGCCCAGGTGTGGCGGAGACCGTGAAAGGTGATTGGCGGCTCGATTTTCGCCCGCTGGCAGGCGACCCTTATGCGGAACGCTTGGTCCGAGGGTCGCCAGCCGCTCTCCGCGCGCTTGAAGATCAACGCACTGCCCGTCTTGCCCGCAGTGACCTGCTTGAAGAAAGCCGCGCCCTCATCCGTCAATACGACGTGGCGCACCCGGCCGGTCTTCGAGCGCTCGATGGTGAGCGTATCGCTATCGGGGTTATAGTCGGCGACGGTGAGCCGGCAGAGTTCCCCGTAGCGGCAGCCGGTCTGTAACGCGCCCATCACCAGCTGCCGAAAATCAGGGTCGCAGGAATTGAGGAGGCGCTGCACTTCCTGCTCGTTCAGGTAGCGCGCCCGCGAGACACTCGCCTTCTTAAACGGCTTGACTTTCCGGCCCCATTGCTCCCGAGAGGCGACGCGGTCCTCGTCATAGGCAAAGTTGAGGGCCGCCTTCAACATCGCCATCACCCGGTTGGCGCTGTTGCGGCGGCGGCGCACCCCTTCGTCTTCGGTCGGCATCGGCTTGTACCTCTGGTCGCCTTTGCGCGAGCGCACCATCGCGCGCTGGTTGGCGAGACCCGCGTGCCAGCTACGGGTCACGTCAGCCGTCAGCTCGGACACCAAATAGTTGCCGATGGGTGCCGTCTCGATATGCGCCCGCGACCGCGACATCAAATCTTTGGTCGGCTGGCCCTTCCTTTCCTTATCGGCGATGTAGTCGAGCATCGCCTGAGCGACCGTCAGCTTCTTGTTCTTCTTGACCGGGGCCGCGAGTAGCTCGCGCGCCATCGCCTCCGCCGCCTCCAACGAGAGCCCGTCACCGTCCTCCACGTCGTCGGCAAGGCCGAGCGGCTGGATGGTGTACTTGCCCTTGCGATAGGTCCGCAGCACCCAGCGCCCGCTCTTGTCCTCCAGCCAGCGCTGATAGCCGAGATGAGCCTTGGTGATTCCGCCGACTGACAAATTTAAGTCGCGCCAGCGTACAACCCGACCGTCTTTGAGCTTGCTCTTGAGCTTCGCGCGGCTCGTCCGGGTCTTGAGTTTCGGTTCGTCCTTGACTGTTCCCGACATATCCAGCCTCCCTTTTTGGATCCAAGATGGATCAAAGATGGATCAAAGATGGCGGCCTCTGCCGTGATCTGCCGTCGTTTACGGCGGACGTAAGTATACGATATTACAGGAATTTTAGCTATACCCTAGTTTGCCATAATCTAGGACTCGCGCGTGTGGCGCGCGATAAAGGACGCCCGCGCGGCGGCCACCGCATGACGCGCTGCGCGACGGTGCGCACCGCTCAGCGCGGCAGGAACAGCACGTTGCGCGACTCGATCTCGGTTCCCCAGCTGGTGTTCTTGCCGAGAGCGGCAATTGCGGGCAGCGCCGCGATCCTCTCTCCCCGCTGCACGATGAAAGCATCGTAGCCGAAGCTCTCGCAGATCGCCGCCGTCTCGGCTGCCGGATCCGCATGCGTGCCCGACAACAGCTCGAGCAGGAGCACGGGGCGGCTGCGCCCAAGCGTCGCGCGCGCGCCGTCGAGCACCTCGCGCTCGCTTCCCTCGACATCGGCCTTGATGAAACGCACGTTCGTCAGGTGGAAATCGTCAAGCGTGCGGATCTCCACCTCATAGGTCCTGTCGTCGCGGAACTGGGAGTGCGTACGCTTCAAGCTTCCGGCGAGGTGCAGGACCATGCCGCCATCTGACAGCGGCACGTGCAGCGCGCCACGGCCCGTCGTGTCGGAAAGAGCAAGCTTATGCACCTCGGCGCGGCCGCGCAGCATCCAACGTGCGAAGAAGGCATAGTCGGGATTGGGCTCGAAGGCGACAACCCGGTCGGCAATCTCGGCGAGCGCATAGGCATAAATCCCCTGGTTCGCGCCGATATCGAGGGCAGTGCCGCCGCGCGGCGCCAGCTTGTCGAGGAAAGCGAGCTCCGGCTCGCCCGAGCGGGCTTCCTGGGCGATGCGCCGCCGGTAAAAGCGCGAGGGCGGGAGCAGCATGGCGAACCATTCGGTGAGCGGCAGCATTGTCAGCCCTTAAATCTACCGTCTGCACCCCCGCGCCTTTCACCGTACGTCCGTCACCGCACCTCTGTCTTGCAGCAGGAAGTGAAAAGCCCGAATATCGCAAGGCATCGCAAAAAAACGGCGCGACAAAAGATTGGGAGGAGCCGGATGCGCAGGGAAGGCGGGATTTCGCGTCGCGACCTGCTGGCGGTCTCGATCGCGGCAGGCACCTTTGGTCCGCTTGCCGGACGTGACGCGCGCGCGCAGGCGACGACGGGGGTCGAGCAATTCGCTCCCGAGCTCGAAAAGATCATCTCCACGGCGGAGCCGGTGAAGGAGCTGGCCGCCGGCTTCGGCGGTCCGCTCGGCCCGGCCGAAGGCCCGCTCTGGTGGAAGGAGGGCGGGTATCTGCTGTTCAGCGATATCAACGGCAACCGGCGAATGAAATACGTGCCGGGACACGGCGTGAGCGTGTTCAAGGAGCCGACCAACCGCGCCAACGGATTGACGCGCGACCTGCAGGGCCGGCTGCTGGCCGCCGAGCACGACAGCCGCCGCGTGACAAGACAGGAACTCGACGGCAGCATTACCGTCATTGCCAACAGCTTCCAGGGACGCCGTCTCAACCGTCCCAACGACGTCGTGGTCAAGTCCGACGGAGCCATCTATTTCACCGACCCCTGGACGCTGCCGACCCCTCCCGAACAGTGGGATCTCAACCGGATCGGTGTCTATCGCGTTACGCCCGATCTCGGCACCCTGACGCTTCTGACCGATGATTTCGTGTTTCCCAACGGGCTTGCATTCTCGCCCGACGAAAGCGTGCTCTACATCAACGACACCAGGCGTCGCCACATTCGTGCCTTCGACCTGCTGCCCAACGGCACGCTCGCGCGGCAGACCGACCGCGTGTTCGCCGATCTCGGCGGCAGCGCGCCGGGAAATCCCGACGGCATGAAGGTCGATACCGCTGGCAATGTCTATTGCGGCGGCTCGGGCGGCATCTGGATCCTGGACCCACAGGGCAAGAAGCTCGGCCGCATCGCTCACGGCCAGAGCGCCACCACCAATATCGCCTTCGGCGGCGATGACTGGAAAACGCTCTATTTCACCACCTTCACCACCCTCGGCGCGGTGAACGTCAAGATACCGGGCATGCCGGTGCCGGCCGCGGCAAAGAAATAGCAATGGAAGTGTCAATCAGGAGGAGAATGCCATGCGTGCGACCGCTCTACGAACTGCCCTGGCCGGATTGGCCTTGACGATGGCCGGCGCGCTGCTATCGCCGGCGACGGCGGAAGTGGTGAACCTCAAGGCCGCGATGAATGCCGGCACAGAAGTGCCGCCGAATTCCAGCGCCGGCACCGGCACGCTGACGGCCACCTACGACACCGCCAGCAAGAAGCTGTCCTGGAAAGGGAGCTATTCAGGCCTGACCGGACCCGCCACCGCCGCCCACTTCCACGCCGGCGAACCGGGCAAGAATGGCGGTGTCGCGTTGCCTATCACCCCGAACGCCAGCCCGTTCGAGGGCTCCGCCACGCTCACCGAGGCGCAGGCCACCGACCTCCTGGCCGGCAAATGGTACGTCAATGTCCACACCGAAGCGAACAAGGGCGGCGAAATCCGCGGACAGGTGACGAAATAGCGCCCCCGCTGCTCGCGATTCTTGCGGCCGCGTCGATAGCGACGGGGGCCTCTCTCTTCCACCCGCGTTACGGCCACGCGGCCGCGTCCATCGACTGGCCGACCGCCCGGCGGGTCGAGGTCAGGATGATCGAGTACGAGATCGTCCCGAGCGAGTTCCGGCTTCTTCGCGATCTGCCCTACCGGCTGCACCTCGTCAACGCCGGAAAGGAGGGGCACGACTTCACCGCTCCCGATTTCTTCGCCGCGGTAGAGGTTCACAATGCCGGCGCGCTCAATGAAAGCGGGAGCTCCGTCTTCCTGCAGCCGGGACAGGAAACCGACATCTATTTCATTGCGCGCAGTTCGGGCTTGTTCGCACCGCGCTGCGCCGACCACGACTGGGCCGGGATGACCGCCACGATCGTCATCGACTAGGCGGCGGACAGCGTCCGGGAACACCGTTCGTGCGATTGCAGATGGACGGAACGCGCAGGCAGCTCATCCGTCAGACAGCGTTCCGGGAAGGAGAACCGCGATGACAAGGACCTTCAAGTTCGACGTTGACCGCGTCACCGAGCAACTTGACCGCATTCTGCAGATGGAGCTCGCAGGGGTCATCTACTACACGCATTATTCATTCATGATCTATGGCCACGCGCGAATTCCGATCACGGCCTGGCTCCGGGAGAATGCAACGGAATCGCTGACGCACGCGAACGAGGCGGGCGAGATGATCATGCGGCTGCATCGCAGGCCGGCTCTCGGAATCGCGACGCTGCCGACGACGCGCCACAACACGATTGACGAGATCGTGACCGAATCGGTGCAGCGCGAGGAAGCCGGCGTGCAACTTTATCGCGAGCTGCTCGACCTCGTGAAGGACAAGTCGGTCGTGCTCGAAGAGTACGCGACCCGCCTGATCGCGGCAGAGGCCGTGCACATTCGGGAGATGGAGCTGATGCTGATGAAGCACGCGCCCGAGTAGGCCGATCGAGGGAGCAATCAATGCAAGCCGAGGAACCGGTGGTTGCCGTCAAGAGCAAGCAACCTGGTATCTGCAACTGTGGTTTCTGGTGCTGGTCGCGATGGCGATCGGCATTGCATTGGGCCACCTCTACCCCAGTCTCGGCGCCCAGATGCAGCCGCTGGGCGACGCCTTCATCAAGGCGATCCGCGTGCTCATCGCGCCGATCATCTTCTGCACGGTGGTGCACGGCATCTCCAGCATGGCCAACATGGCCAAGGTTGGACGCGTCGCGCTCAAAGCGCTGATATATTTTGAAGTGCTGACCAGCATCGCCCTGGTCATCGGACTTGTTGCCGTCAATTTGTTCAAGCCCGGCGTCGGAATGAACGTCGACCTGTCCCATGTCGATACCTCGAGCGTCGCCACATACATCGAGCAGACACGCAAGCACACCACCGAGCACTTTCTGCTCAATATCATCCCCGACACATTCGTCGGCGCCTTCAGCGAAGGCAATGTCCTGCAGGTGCTCTACATCTCGGTGCTGTGCGGATTCGCCCTGAGCTGGATGGGCAAGGCCGGCAAGCCGCTGAACGAGCTGATCGAGGCGAGCTCGCAGATGCTGTTCCGGATCGTGGCCGTCGTCATGTGGGCGGCCCCGATCGGCGCGTTCGGCGCCATCGCTTTCACGGTCGGCAGGTTTGGCACCGCGTCGTTGTTCTCGCTGGGAGAGCTGCTGATCAGCTTCTACCTGACCTGTCTGATCTTCGTCTTTGGGGTCCTTTGGCCGATCGCCCACTGGTGCGGTTTCAGCCTGTTCAAGTTCATCCGCTACATCTGGGAAGAGCTCCTGATCGTGTTTGCGACCACGTCCTCGGAAACGGTGCTGCCCCGCATGATCGCGAAGCTCGAGGACGCAGGCTGCGAGGAGAGCGTGGTCGGGCTGGTCATCCCGACCGGTTACTCGTTCAATCTGGACGGCACCTGTCTCTACCTCGCAACCGCCGCGGTGTTCCTTGCGCAGGCGACCAACACGCCGCTGACGATCGGGCAGCAGCTGGGCTTGCTGGCAGTCCTGCTTCTGGCCTCCAAGGGGGCAGCCGGAGTTGCGGGCGCGGCTTTCGTGGTGCTCGCCGCGACCCTGGCCTCCGTAGGCACGATCCCGGTCGAAAGCGTGGCGCTGATCCTTGGCGTGCATCGATTGATGTCGGAAGGCCTCACGCCTACCAATCTGATCGGCAACGGCGTAGCCACCATCGTCATCGCCAAATGGGAAAACGCGCTCGACGAGGGCAGGCTGCAACAGGTTCTCAGCAGAGAGATTTCGGAGCCGGCACTTGCCCAGCCGCAGCCCCTGTAACCGTCACCGGATCGGCTCAGGAATCGGAGCGGTCCCGCAAAACGGGTACCGGCTTTTCGGATCACGCTCCATCTATATCTCGACTTCGACACCGACCTCCACGACCTGGGAGGGCGGAACTCCGAAATAGGCGGCCGGGAGATTGGCGTTGAGGTGCATTGCGGCGAACAGCGATTTTCTCCACACCGCCATGCCGGACGCCTTGTCGGTCGGAATCACCATCACCCGCCTGAAATAGTATGTGATGTTGTGCGGATCGATGCCGCGAAGCTCCTGCTGATGGCAGGCGAGCTTCAAGCCCTCCATCATGTTGGGAGTTTCCATGAAGCCGAAATGGAAGAGGACGCGGGTGATGCCGGCGCCGACGGGCACCAGCCTGATGCGCTGCTCGGGCGCCACGCGCGGGGCATCGACGCTGGTGGAGGCGATCAGCAGCACTCTTTCGTGCAGCACGCGATTGTGCCGCAGGTGATGCGTCAGGCCGAGGGGGATGCCTGTGCTCGCTGCCGTAAAGATCGCCGCTGCTCCCGGCAGCCGGATGGGAGGATTATCGAGCACCCAGGCGATGAACTCGTCCTCACGCTGGCGCAGCTTGGAGCGCTCGTGCTCGAGCAGCTGCCACCCGGCTCGCCAGGTCAGCATCACGAACGCGATGACGCTCGCCAGCAGGAGCGGAAACCAGCCGCCTTCGACCAGCTTTGTCAGGTTCGCCGCGACGAAGATGAGCTCGATCACGAGAAAGAACCCATTCACCGCTGCGACCATGAGCGGGTTGTAGCCCCATTTCAGGGCGACGAGCGCCGCCAGCACCGTCGTGACCGCCATCAGCATCGAAACCGCGATGCCGTATGCGCCGCCGAGCGCATCGGACGAGCCGAAGACGAGCACGGCCGCGAGCGTGCCCACGGCCAGCAGCCAGTTCACGACCGGGATGTAGATCTGCCCCTTCTCGTGGCTGGCCGTGTGCCGCACCCGCATGCGGGGCAGAAAGCCAAGCTGCATGGCCTGCTGGGTGAGGGAGTACGCCCCGGAAATGATGGATTGCGAGGCGATCACGGTGGCGATGGTCGCGAACGCGACCATCGGATAATGGGCCCACCTTGGTGCAAGCAGGTAGAACGGATTCTCGACCGCCTCGGGGGTTGCCAGGAGCAG
>Ga0306923_10007459_pt1 | contig 10896 bp, 8 predicted proteins | sample sta12Can44000108_FD_203841 | JGI IMG/M metagenome (GOLD analysis project Ga0306923, IMG submission 203841) | Lab enrichment of tropical soil microbial communities from Luquillo Experimental Forest, Puerto Rico - statanox.12C.anox.44.000.108 (v2)... | ecosystem: Environmental > Terrestrial > Soil...
AAAACTAAGGCCGCTTTCGGTCTTCCCATCGCCATAGACACCCCCCATTCTGCACTGGAGATGCCTATATTCCCAGCAATACTATTGCCACTTATTTATGGGACATAACACTAGCTCGTCATTTTGTAACTACGCCGTTGCCGTGCGGCAAAAAGAAAAACGGCTTGACAGATAAGTCGGAAAGCGATATATCGGAATCCGAGTATGACGACGAAAATGCAGCCCCATGGCACGCGGCGGCGTCTGCCCCTGTCCCCCGCGTCCTTGCACATTCTCCTGGCGCTCGCAGGAGAAGATCGGCACGGTTACGGAATCATGCAGGAGGTGGCGCGGCAAAGCGAAGGTCGCTACCGGATTGGGCCGGGAACGCTCTACGACAATCTGAAGAAAATGACGGATCAAGGGCTGGTCGAAGAAGCAGCAAGCCCGCCGCCCGCCGATCCGCGGAGGAAGTACTACCGGCTTAAGGCCCTCGGCCGCGGCGTGCTTGCCGAAGAAGTGAAGCGGCTGGAAGGTGTGTTGCGGGAAGCGCGCTCAAACCTGAAAGAGCTGACGGCAAGGAGGGCTTGATGCGAGAGTCCGTGTGTTTTCGTGCTTATCGCTTTCTGCTCGCACTGCATCCGAAGGCGTTTCAGGAAGAGTTCGCTGAGGAGATGCTGTGGATCTTTGAAGAACAGTCGGCGCAAGGCGGCAGTGTCCCGCTCTTTGCGGATGTCCTCGTCTCGCTCGGGCGGCAATGGATGTTTCAGCTAGCCGCATCGGAAGCCGGAGCTGAGTCCGTACCCGCAGCCGCGGGCCAATTGTTTGCATGGGAACACATCGGCATACCCGAGACGCGATTGCCGGTCTTGCGCTTCATGCAGGGCGGCGCAGCGGCGACATTGTTCCTGATGGCGCTGACATTTGCCGCGGTTCGGCCCGTGCATCGTTTGCCGGCGACGGCAGCCGCATCGGGACAGGCTCCTGCCGGGGGTGTCGCGGGCCACGTGTCTGGCGGCGTCCCGGCTCGGGGCGGCGCTTCACGCGGTCTCCCGCCGGGAGCACAAAGCGCAGCGGCGAAAGGAGCGGCGGAACAACAGCTCGCGGCTTGGCTCGAGGAGTTCAATAACGGCGACCAGGCAAAATTCCAGGCGTTCCTCGAAAAAAACTATCCCGACCAGGCCAAGCGCATTGACGGGATTATGGGCTTCCGCGCCATGACCGGCGGCTTTGACCTGAAGAAGGTTGAGAAATCGAGCGACACCGCGCTTGTGGCGATTGTGAAGGAACGCGACTCCGACACCTTCGCTCGCATGGAAATGGAAGTCGAGTCTGGAGCGCCGCATCGCATCACCAAGTTCGACGTGAGGATGGTCCCCACGCCGGTGCAATTCGCCATTCCGCGCATGAGTGAAGGCGAAGCCTTGGCCGCGCTGAAGTCTGAAATCGAACGCCGCGCGGCGGCGGATCGCTTTTCCGGCACGGTGATGGTAACCAGGAAGGGCAAGGCTATTTTTTCAGGAGCCTATGGTCTGGCCGACCGCGACCAAAAAATCAAAAACGAGCTGGGCACGCAGTTCCGCATCGGTTCGATGAACAAGATGTTTACGGCCGTGGCCACGATGCAGCTCGTGCAAAACGGCAAGCTGAAGCTCGACAGCACCGTCGGAGAATATCTTCCCTTTTATCCGAACAAGGATTTGGCCTCCAAAGTAACGATCCACCATCTGCTGACGCACACCGGCGGAACAGGCGACTTTTTCGGACCGGAGTTCGACGAGCACCGGCTGGAGCTAAAGACGCTGCAAGACTACGTGAGACTCTACGGGCAGCGCGGCCTGGAGTTTGAACCGGGCAGCAAGTGGAGCTACAGCAATTACGGCTTTTTACTGCTGGGAGTGATCGTTCAGAAAGTGAGCGGAGAGGACTACTACCAGTACATGCGCGAAAATGTTTATAAGCCCGCGGGAATGACGGCCACAGATTCGCTGCCGGAAGATCAAACTGTTGCCAAACGATCCATCGGCTACCGGAAGGACCGCGCAAGCGATTCGTGGAAGCCAAACACGGACACCTTGCCGTATCGAGGGACGTCGGCGGGCGGCGGGTATTCGACGGTCGAGGACTTAGAAAGATTCGCCGAAGCGCTCAAAGAACAGAAGCTACTGGACGCGAAACACACGGAAATGTTGACGACTGGCAAAGCAGAGACGGGAGACGGCGACAAGTACGCTTACGGGTTCATGGATCGAACGTCCGGAGGAGTCCGCTCTTACGGTCACGGCGGCGGCGCGCCAGGAATGAACGGCGAACTCGCGATCTATCCGCAAAGCGGCTACGTCGTCGCAGTACTGGCCAACCTCGATCCGCCTGCTGCGCAGCGCATCGCGTCTTTCATCGGGAATCGCCTGCCGGAAAAGTAGACGATGCGATCGCGCAGAGAGCCGCTGCAAGATTCTTTGCCAACACACGAGTGTAGGACTAGACGCGCGCTGCCCGAAAAAGGTTTCCTCGCGCGAGCGGCCATGGGTCAAGGTTGCAGATGCGCGTCGAACCAGGCCACGGTGCGGCGAATGCGGTCCCGTTTGTGCTCCGGCCTGACGAACATGTGTCCTTCGTGCTCGTAAACCACCAGCTGCGTCTCCACGCCCAGGGCTTTAAGCGCATGCCAGAATTCATAAGACTGTGGCGTCGGGCATTCCGCGTCGCTGTCGCCGACAATCACCAGCGTTGGCGTCTTTGCGTTCTTGATGAACGTCATCGGTGAACTCTTGGCGTAAATCTCCGGGTCGTCGTACACCGACTTGCCGAAAAATGGAATCATCCACTGATCAATCTTGTTCTGTCCGTAGTAGCTCTGGTAGTTCGCGATGCCCGCTCCGGCCATCGCGGCCTTGAACTTATTTGTCTGCGTCACGGCAAACATGGTCATGTAACCGCCGTAGCTCCAACCTGTGACGCCAACCCGATTGGGGTCAATCGGTGCAATCTTGCCGGCTTGGTCTATGCCGGCAAGGACGTCGCGCAAATCCCCGTAACCAAAATCGCGGACGTTGGCGCGGGTGAAGTCTTCGCCGTTTCCAAAGCTCCCACGCGGGTTTGGGAAAAGCACGAAATAGCCCGAAGCCGCGAGCGCCATGCTGAAATCACCACTCGAAGGCCAGGTGGATTGAACGGCCGCGCCCGGACCGCCGTGTATGGAAACGACCAGGGGATACTTCTTGCCCGGGTCAAATCCCGACGGATACACCAGCCAACCCTGAACCTCGAACCCATCCGACCTCCAGCGAATGCTCTTCGCCTCGCCCCACGCCGGTTTCGCGTTTTTGTTCCGGCGGGTAACCTGTTTCCAGTTGCCGTTGTCTCCCGCCCAAACCTCTGGCGCGTTCTCAAACGAGCTTCGCACCGCCGCGGAAACCCGTCCGTCGCTTGAAATCGAAACCGATGGCCCCCAGGTGCCCGCCGAGACATGATCGGCACCGCGATAAAGCGATTCGGTCCGGCCCGTTGCGGGCTCGAGCGAGATCACGGATGAATCGGCGCCCGCGAATTCCCCGCCGACGATTCGTCCCTCCCGCGTCCAGGTCAACCAGCTGGCTGATGCTTTGCGGTCCGCCGTCAGATTCGTGGGCGGCCCGCCCTTGGCGGGCATGACGAAGATATCCCCGCCCACGGAACTCTCATCGCTCATCACTCCTTCAATAAAAGCGATCGTTCTTCCATCGGGTGACCACGCCGGCATGGCGATCTGAAAGGCAGGCTTGTGAATGGATCTCATCAATCCGGTCGCCGCATCCAGCACGGAAAGTTCGGCGACGTACCAGTTGTTGTCGCCGTTGCCGAGCGCGGATGTCACGACCAGATGCAGGCTGTCCGGAGCCCAGTCGAACTCGTAGACGTAGGTATCTGCCGGCGAGACCTGCCGTAGTTTTCCCGTGGCAATATCAATCAACGCCAGCCGCTGTTCGAAGAACGCATCTTTGATTTCGCCGGTTTCCGGTGCCGACGCCACCAGCGGTCCGGCCGAACGGACGGCGTTTTCGGTGAACAGCACGGCGACGGTCCGTCCGTCCGGGGAAAACTTCGGCGACGCCAGAAATCCTTTCACATGGGTCAGCCGCTTTGCCGGCTGACCGGCCGCGCCTTCCAGGTACAACTGCAGCTGTCCCGATTTCTCCGCATCCGACAAAAAGGCGATGCGCCGGCCATCGGGCGCCCAGGCAAGGTCGCTTTCCGCGTGCGGCGCTCTAGAAGCAGCGGTGATCCGCCGCGCCGGAGCTTTTCCGTCGATCGGGGCTGCAAGGATCGTCGAATTTCCGGTCTCCACTCCGCGTGGGTCGCGAAGCTCCTGTACCCACGCCACTTTCTTCCCGTCGGGCGAAAGGGCTACTTGGTCAAACGAGCCGGCCTCCGCCAGCGCAGCAATCGCTTTCTCCAGCGAAAGCGAGTATTTTTCCTTCTCTACGTCGCGCAGCCGCTTTTCGACAGCTTGCTTCGACGCTCCTTTTCCTGGGCGTTGGCCGAGAACCATCCGGCAACGGCAAAGCACAACCACCACGCAACGCCGCGACTGTTCATCCCTGTCTCCGGTTGTGCGCAAAATAGGTGACCGCCAACATAGTGCGCTTGTCTATCTACCCGGGCAACGCCTCTCTCTATTGTCCGGGCAACCTGAAGAGCTTACAATCCGCTGCGACTGCTCGACTGCCCACGGAGGCCATAATGTCCGATCGCCGCGCATTTCTATCTTCTTTTGGAGCAGCCGCCGCCCTTGCGCTCCCACAGCCCCTTTTTCCACAGGCAATCGCGCACCAAGCTCCGCCACCGCTCCCGGACGCGGCGCTCTACGACAAGGACGAAGAAGCGTACTGGAACGCCCTTCGCAAGCAATTTCTCATTCCGGAAGACGAAGTCTATCTGAACAACGGCACGGTCGGCTCTTCACCGCTGCCGGTGCTCCAGGCGATCACCAAGTGTTATCACGACGCGGAGAGCCTCGCTCAACGCGATCCCGAGGACTATCCCATCTGGGGCTACGCTGCGTGGAACGACTTCCGCGATCCGCTCGCCAAGTTCGTGGGCTGCAGTCGCGACGAAATTGCTCTGCTTCGCAACGCCACCGAAGCCAACAGCTATATCGCCAACGGAGTCGACCTCAAACCGGGCGACGAAGTCCTGATGACCGATCAGGAGCACCCCGGGGGAGAGCATCCCTGGAACCTTCGCGCCAAGCGCTACGGCATCGTGGTTAGGAAAGTGACGCTGCCCAAGCCCGTTCCCGACGCGCAGATGGTCCTCAATCTTTTCAGCGAAGCCATCACTTCCCGCACCCGCGTGCTCTTCTTCAGTCACATCACGACGGTTACCGGCGTGGTCCTACCAGCAAAACAGCTCTGCGCGCTCGCGCGTTCGAAGGGAATTCTTTCCGCGGTGGACGGCGCGCACGTCCCTGGCATGATGAAGCTCGACCTGCGCGACATTGGCTGCGACATGTACTCCTCGAGTCCGCACAAATGGCTGCAAGCCACCAAGGGCACCGGTTTCCTCTACCTTCGCGACGAGGTGATCGATCGTATTTGGAACACCATCGCGACGGAAGGCTGGGACGACAAAAAGATCCGCGCCGAGCGTTTCCAGCGGATCGGCAGTTCCAACGTGCCCGCATTGTGCGGCCTGCGAGCAGCGATCGAATTCGCCAACTCCATTGGCATGGACCGCATCGAAAAGCGCCACCGCGCCAACGCCGACTACCTCCTCGCCGAAATGACCAAACGCGGCGCCTTCTCGTGGACTTCGCCCGATCCCGCGCTCCGTTGCGGCATCGCCACCGTGAACGTCGCTCCCTACACCATGCCCGACCTGGAGAACTGGCTGTGGTCGCAAAAGAAAATCCGCATCCGCGGCGGTGCTCCATCCAAGATCCGCCTCTCCACGCCTTACTATTTGTTGCGCAAGGACGTCGGCCGCTTCCTCGCGTCCTACGACGAATACCGCAAGGCGAAATCTGCGTAGCAGGATGTATTGTTTTGAGGTTTGATGGAGATCGTCCGATGACTAGCGAGCTCGATGCCAAAAGATTTGCGCGCGAGTGGATCGAGGCCTGGAACTCGCACGACCTCGACGCCATCTTGTCCCACTATGCGACGGACGTGGTGCTAACCTCTCCCGTCGCGGCCAAACTCCTCGATGATCCGTCCGGAACAGTCGAAGGGTCCGCTGCCTTGCGGGACTACTTTAAGCGCGGGCTCGAAGCGTATTCTAACCTGCACTTTGAACTTCTCGATGTCATGCAGGGCCTCTCGAGCATCGTCCTGTGCTTCGTCAATCAGAAAGGCACCAAGACGGCCGAGTACATGGAGTTCGGCAAGGACGGCAAAATCGCACGGGTAGTTGCGAACTACAGTGTATGACCCAGCGGCAATCTAACCCTATTTGCCGGCGGCGGCAGCACTTTTTAGCTCTTCCAGGTGCTCAGGCGCGATCGATTGCCCCGTTTTTTGCGCTCGATCCACCACCGTTCGGGCCTTCCCGTAATCCTGCTTCGCAAGGTAAATCGCTAGCAGCGGATTGTACGGCTCGCATTCACACGCGTCCGACGAGGTTCCCATGTCGATCGCTTTTTCAAGGTCGGGGATGGCAGGATCGTAATTCTTGCCCCCAAGATAGCGGGAACCGCGCTGGCAGTAGGCGTCAGCCAGCCTGTACCGGCTCCGTGGATTAAGCGCGGCTTCCTCGGCGAAATCAGAAATGGCCCCATCCAGATCCCCGGTGTCCTCACCCACCAGGCCGCGCATGTCCAAGGCCAGCTCGTGCTTGGGATTTTTTTCGATGGCCTTTGAAAAATCTGTCCTGGCCGGAGCGAAGAAATCGCTGGACTTCCGGCCTTCCATTACGTCGAGCCCGGCCCGCAGGTAGAACGCGCGCCCGCGACGGAAGTACAAGTCTGCATTATCGGGAGCGAGCCCGATAGCCTGCTCGTAGTCCTTTTTTGCCAGTGCAAAGAGCCGTTCGTACTCGTCATTGGAGATGAGTTTGAACGCTCTGGAGTAGCGCGCCTTCTCAGCGTACGCGTCGGCTCTATCCGCGTAGCCGACCGCTTGCTGCGCGCTACTCCTGCCGGCTTCGATCGACTTGGTCGCCTTCGCGACATCCCTGTCGCAACCGTTCAGATGAAGATATCGAGAGACGCGAACACATCCAGCCATGGAAAAGACGCAGAGCAGGAAGCCCAAGGCTCTCGCGGCGGTAGTGCCGGTAGATGACGCCATTGCAATTGCCTCTTAAACTTCTCCGGTAACTGGAGTAGTCGCTTGAGAGAGTATGAGCTATGCCAAACCGTGCGAGTAGCGGTTCGTGAATGCCTTTGCCGGAGTTCGCACTAGCGAGAACCGGACGGGTCCTCATTGACCTCTAGTTTGCCGCACGACTGGTGTACAAACTGGACTCACTCCAAGCTGTGAATGGCCTGGTTGTCCGCTTTTCTATTGACAGACACAGACTCCCGTAGCTGCTCCACAAAGGCCTGCTAACATTTTGGATGCTGGAGCTTTCTTTTCTAGGCAGGCACTCAGGCGCAATGGCGCCCCAAGGGAATCAATCCTTCACGACGTTGACAAAGTAGAGATCGGTTGCCACCCGGATCTCCTCCTTTTCCATCTCCGCAGGCAGTCTTTGCCATTCGGTCTTAGGAAAGATCAGCTGCCACTGTCCGTTTCTTGCGATGCGTACAGGCATCGCAAACTTCGGCTCGTCGGCCAGCCAGCGATAGGAAACGGTGTGTTGAGCTTCGTCACGCTTCAACTCCAGAGTCGGAATGTCCTTATGCCGCAGGTATTGATCGAAAATCGGCGTTAAAGCCATTCCCGTTCGCTCGTTGAAGAAGGCCACGATGTCTTCGGTCATGATGTTCTGGTACTTGAACTTCTGAAACAGATCGTGGATTAGAGCAAACCATTTGCCGTCGTCGTCGATGACACTGCGGAGCGTGTTTAAAAACAGCGTGCCTTTGAAGTATTGGTCGGGAGGCGGCGTTGCATTCACTCCGCGCTGCGCAATGATCGGCAGGTCATTCTTGACTTTTGCCTTGTAGCCATTGGTGTACTTCAAAGCATCGTCCTTGCCCCAGCGGTATTCGACGTACAGGCTTTCGAGATAAGTCGTCCATCCCTCGTGAATCCACATGTCGGAACGATCGGCCGCGCTGACCGCATTCCCGAACCACTCGTGGCCGCTTTCGTGAATAATGATGAAGTCGAAGCGCGGGCTGATACCGACGCTGGTCCAATCTCGCTCGAGATAGCCGTTGGCAAAATGATTGCCGTAGGTCACTGCGCTTTGGTGTTCCATGCCGGAATAAGGAACTTCGACGAGCTTGTAGCCGTCCTTCTTGAAGGGATATTCGCCGAAATAATGCTGGTAAGCCTCGAGCATGGTCTTAGCCTGCTCGAACTGTTTCTTAGCTTTGTCCACGTCCTCCGGTAACGCGTAGTAGTCGAGCGCCAAGTCCCCTAAATGATCGGAGAAGTGTTCGTATTTCCCGATGTTCAGGGAAACGTCGTAGTTGTTGATGGGATATTGTACGAGCCAATCCCAGCGGGTATAGCCGTCGCCCAGGTCCGCCTTGCCGAGAAATTTGCCATTGGAAACATCGACAAGATCGCTTGGAGCCGCAACGCTGATTTCCATGTTTTCTACTTCATCGCGCCATTGATCCTTGTTCGGCCACCACATGCTCGCGCCCAGCTCCTCGCATGCGGTATTGATCCAGGTCCGGCCCTCGGGGTCTTTCTTGAAGGTGATGCTGCCGAATCGTCCTGATTCCGATGGACGGCCCGAGTAGTAAAAATCGATCGAGTAGGTTTGTCCCGCGGCCAACGTTTGCGGAAAGTCCACGAAGACGGCGCCGGAATCGCGTTGGTACTTCAAGGGCGCATCGCCAAAGAGAATCCTGTCAATGTCGAGCGCGGAATCGAGATCCAGCTGAATTCGCGTGTCCGCCTGCAGCATCCTGAAACGGATCGTGTTCTTGCCTGATAGAAACTTCCTCTCCGGATCGACCCGGATGTCGAGGTGGTAGTAAAGCAGGTCGTTATTGGACCGGTATCGGCCATACTCTCCGCGCAATTTCTGGGCGTGCGTTGGCTGAGGTCCGGCCGCAGGTGGCGACAGCACTTCTGGCTGCAAGATCGTGCTGTCGGTCGCCGTGAGAACCAGGAAAGCGCTGGCAAAAATTGTTTTGTAGGACATGGAGCTCCCTGAACGCTCGCATATGATCCCCGCACGTGGCGCGGTTTCGTGGCGTCACGTGACGCAAAACCAGTTTGACGGGGTGCCCAAGCAGTTGCGCTCGCAGATGAAGGCTTACCTTTTCCGTCGCAAGGAAACGCTGCATCAAATAGAACAGCGGGATCTCGAACAATTGAAGCCATCAGGGCAGCCTTGAAACCGATGGCGCCTCCGGCCCGCCTGACGGAGCAGAACGCACTTCCCGCTTGCGCAGCCCCAGCCGATGCCTCACGCCGCGCGTGAAATCGAGTAAGGCGAACCATAGCCGCGACCAGGCGGCCTGCGCCTGCCCGCGAAAACGGACTAAGCCGGCCATGTGGTTTCGCCTGAGCCGTCCATTGCGCAGAACGTAAGTTGCATTTGCGAGAGTCGCAAACTTGCCCTGGTGCAGGCGGTAATTCTCCTGCGCTTCTTCGCCGTACCAAACGCCCTTTTCACCATCGGGATGGTAACCGTAGTCATGATTCTGGTGAATGGCACGGATGTCGCGCGAAGCGTCAATCACCGGCACCTGCTGCGATAGCGGATACCACAGCAGCCAGTTATCCCATCCTGGACGGCCGATTACAAATTCCGGGATCTGCTTGTAATAAAGGCCTTTTGAAAACAAAAAGTAATCAATCCACTGTGAGGGCCTGGGCCGATTCGTTCGGCACGCCAATCGATCCAGCTCAGTTTCCCAATGCGGCTGGTCAAATTTGAGCGGTTCGCGGATATCAACATCCCATCGGCGTCCGGCCATAAGAAATCTCGCTCGCTTGCTCATGACTTCTTGTGCCGCCTGCGCGAAATCAGACTTGAGCAAAATGTCGCAGTTCACGTGGCAAAGTGTGGAGTGACGCGCTATTTCATGGACCTGGTCATAGATGCTGGCCAGAAGCTTTGTTCCATAACGATTCTTTGCCACGTTTGCAATGTGGCGAATGCCAAATTCTTTCGAAACTTCGGCCGCTCCGGCGTCATCACCGACCAGGATAATCTCAATGTTCGGATGAAGGCGCAGCCAGCTCAAAATCGCATTCCTCTGGATGACATCAATGTGCCCGATGAACGCCTTGGGCGTGGAGAAAATCGTGATCATTGCTTGCCCCTGTTCGCGGGGCGTCGCTGACGCACCCACGTCTGAACCGGCCTGTGAGAAATTCACCAGGCTCGGCACTCGGGCGTCCTAAGACAGAGTGGCTAGAGGCACTTGTCCACAGCCCTTCGCTGCAAGTCGACTACTCAGCCTCTCGAAGCGAATTTGTTAGGATTGTAAACCGGTTCGAGGGACAAAAGCTACGGATTCCGGCCTACAGTTCGAGCACATAGTCTTCTTTCTCGAAGTCATTGGGCTGGTCTAGTCCAGGGATCGGATAAACAGCCGCGTGCAGTTCTTGCTCATCTGCTTTGATTAAGTCACGGTGCAGCAGCGTAACTTCCAGCAGCTTGGGTGTCTTTGAATTCGGGATCAGTTCGCAAAAATTGTTAGCGTGCAGATGCGCAACCACAAAGCTAGCTGAAAGCTGATTCATCAAGTCAACAAAATTGGTCCAAAGAATATCGAGATCGTGAAATTCGACTACCAGACCGGTCAAGAAGCGGAAATATTTCGGCAGCTCTGGAAGCACGCGGAACTCATACTGCTCGATA
>Ga0306923_10007460_pt1 | contig 10896 bp, 8 predicted proteins | sample sta12Can44000108_FD_203841 | JGI IMG/M metagenome (GOLD analysis project Ga0306923, IMG submission 203841) | Lab enrichment of tropical soil microbial communities from Luquillo Experimental Forest, Puerto Rico - statanox.12C.anox.44.000.108 (v2)... | ecosystem: Environmental > Terrestrial > Soil...
AAGAGCGCCTGCTGATTATTGGCTCATTATCGAAAACCTACGCCATGACGGGATGGCGTCTGGGTTACGTCCTTGGACCGGCTCCGGTGGTGAGCGCCATGACCAAGCTGCAAAGCCAAAGCACTTCCAATCCCACCTCCATTGTGCAGAAGGCGGCCGTCACCGCGCTTACCGGCCCGCAGGCCTGCGTGCAAGAAATGCGGGCGGAATACATTCACCTGCGCGACAAGGTGGTCGCCGGACTGCGCGATATCCCTGGCCTGAGCTGTGCAACGCCTAATGGTGCCTTTTACGCTTATCCCAATGTCCGGCACTACCTGGAGAAGGGTGGCATGAACGGCGGTGCCGATGTTGCGCGCCGGCTGCTGCATGAAGCTCATGTCGTGGTCGTTCCCGGCGAAGCCTTTGGTACCCAGGACCACGTCCGCATGTCGTATGCGGTTGCGGAAAAAGATTTGGATCGCGGCCTGGAACGAATGCGTCACTTCTTTGCCCGCCTGTAATTGATATCCTGATGACGGGTGAAGCGGCGCCGCGGCGCCGCTTTGCCATCGAGCGTTGGATTCCCGGTCTGCCATGCCCGCCCTCTATCCATTGCTGTTGTTGCCGATTTTCGACGAGCGCCCATGGGGGGTGCGCGATCTGCGGCCCGTTTACCCGAGGATCGTGAAGGAGCCCGTAGGGGAGAGCTGGTTGACCTGGGGCGACAGCCGCATTGCGAATGGTCCTCTCGCCGGCTGCACCTTGGGACAGGTTACCGCTCAATTTGGACGCCGCCTGGTGGGATCGGCCGCGGTCTCCGAGCACCAGTTCCCGTTGCTGGTGAAATTTCTCTTCACTGCCGAAAAGCTGTCGGTACAGGTGCATCCCGATGACGCCCGCGCCCGGCAGATCGGAGAATCCTGGGGAAAAAGCGAGTGCTGGTACGTCCTCGACGCCCAGCCCGAGGCGCAGCTCGCTCTGGGTCTCAAGCCAGGCGTCACGCTGCGGCAATTCGAAGATGCCATCCGCGAAAGCCGTGCCCAGGAGCTGTTGAATTGGATCCACGTCCAGCCGGGCGAGATGTTCTATGTGGCTGCAGGTACCGTTCACACCATCGGGGGCGGCCTGGTGCTGGTGGAAACACAGCAGACCTCCGATATTACTTATCGCCTCTACGACTACGGCCGTCCCCGCGAGTTGCATCTGGCGGAGGGAATCGCCGCCATCAAATTGAATGCCCGTGCGGGCAAGGTGGTTCAGAGTCCGGGCGGTGATCCCAACGTATTGCTGTGCTCGCCCTTCTTCGTGGTGGAAAAGATAAAGCTTGGCGAACCCATCGAGGCGGGAATGTTGCCCGAGTCACCGCACATCGTAGTGGCGATCGATGGCGCGGGGGTGCTGGAATGCAGGGGCATGGAGCCCGTCAGTTTTGCCAAGGGCGAAGCCGTAGTAGTGCCCGCCAGCGTCCCCCAGTACACGGTTCGTCCGCAATGGGAATTGGAAATTATGCGTATGTCCTTGCCAACCGGCGCGGTTGCCGAGCCGCGCACAACGCTCGGATAATCCGTAGTGGCGCAGGGTTCGCGCCGGCCGCTGACCCAGCCAGAGGAAACACGATTTGTCGATCCCTAACTTCCACCCTGTCATCCTCGCAGGAGGCCGCGGCACCCGCTTTTGGCCGCTCAGCCGAAGACGCTGGGCCAAACAGCTGCTGCCTCTCAACAGCCCCAAAAGCATGATCCAGGAGACCGTCGACAGGCTGCAACGGTTCGCTCCCGCAGAACGCTTCTGGATCATCACCAATCAGGATTTGCGCGGGCCTATCCTGCAGCAGCTTCCGTCGCTGGCCGCCGACCAGGTGCTGGCCGAACCAGTGGGGCGCAATACCGCGCCGGCCATCGGGCTGGCTGCGTTCTTGCTGGAGCGTATCGACCCCCGCGCAGTCATCGGAATGTTTCCCTCCGATCACGTCATCCTGGACGAGACCAGCTTCGGCGTCAACCTGGAGAACGCTGCTGCCATCGCCGCCGCCGGTGCCAACATCGTAGTCATGGGCATTCGACCCACTCGAGCTGAAACCGGTTACGGCTATATCGAAGTGGCGCGGAATGCAACCGAAACCGTGTTGCCGGTTGAGCGCTTCGTGGAAAAGCCATCGCAGGAGCTTGCCGAGGAATACCTCGCGGCCGGCAACTACCTCTGGAACAGCGGCATGTTCCTCTGGGGGGCACGCACCCTGGCCGACGCCTTGCGCGAGCACTTGCCCAGCACGGCGCCAATTCTCGAACGTATTGCCGCCAGTTACGGCCGCGCCGATTTCGAAGCGACACTGGCCGCGTTATATCCCCGGTGCGAAAACATCAGCATTGACTATGCGGTTCTCGAGCCTCGCTCGCGAAAGGGCCAGGGCAAGTCGGGAATCTTCTGCCTACCTGCTGCTTTCGGCTGGAACGACCTCGGCTCCTGGACCGCGGTCTACGAGCATCGCAAGGCACAGGAGCCCGCTCTCGAGAATGTCATCTCGGGGGATAGGAAATTTACCCTGGATGCCACCGGCAATTTTGTGCATTCGGACAAGTTCGTGGCGGTTGTCGGGGTACGGAACCTGGTTGTGGTTGAAACCGACGACGCGCTCCTAATCACCACCCTGGAAAGAGCCCAGGATGTGGGGAAGATCGTGGCCTACCTGGACAAGCAAAATCTGACGGACTTAGTGTAGTAACCGGGTTCTAAGATGAACTTTCTATGACCACCCCAATCAAGTTCGGTACCGACGGATGGCGCGGCATCATCGCCGACGATTACACCTTTGACAATGTGCGACGTGTAGGCACTGCCATCGCTCACTATGTGCACGAGCATGAAGACGCCTCCAAGGGTCTGGTTGTCGGCTACGACACCCGCTTCGGCTCCCAGGCTTTTGCACAATCCATGGCTCAAGTGCTTGCCACTTCCGGCATCACCGTCCATCTGTCCGACGACTACACGCCCACCCCGGCGCTCTCGCACGCGGTGCGGAATCTCGGCGCCGCCGGCGGCGTGATGATTACCTCCAGCCACAATCCTTACAACTGGAACGGGGTGAAATACAAGGCCGCTTATGGCGGATCGGCCACCCCGGCCATCATCAACTTCATCGAGGCTGCTCTCGACACTCGGCCCATCGTTCGCCGGGGCGGCAAAGTTGCCGTTAGCAATGTAAAGGCTCCGTATGTCGCGGCTCTCAAGAAGTTCGTCGATCTCGACGCCATCCAAAAGGCGGGCTTCAAATTCGCCATCGACAGCATGTATGGCTCGGGACGGGGCGTGCTGAAACAAATCTTCACTGAAGCCGGCATCGATCACGTCGAGATTCGAGGCGAGTTGAATCCGCTGTTCCCCGGCATCAATCCCGAACCGATCCTGCCTCACATTGCACTCCTGCAGGAAACCGTCGTCGCTGAGCGCTGCCACAGCGGCATGGCCACCGATGGCGATGCCGACCGTCTGGGTGCGGTCGCCGAAGACGGCAGCTTCGTGGATTCGCACAAAATTTTCTCCGTGATCCTCGAGTGGCTGCTGAAGCGCAAGCGCTGGCCGGGCGAAGTGGTGCGGGCTTTCAATACCACCCGCATGATCGACCGCATCTCGAGCAAGTACGGGCGCAAAATGCACGAGTGCGGCATTGGCTTCAAGTACATTTGCGACCTCATGCTGGCCCGTGACATCCTGATTGGCGGAGAAGAATCGGGTGGCATCGGCATCCGCCGTCATCTGCCCGAGCGCGACGGAATTCTCAACTCCCTGCTGCTGGCCAACATCATGGCTGACGAAGGCAAACCTCTCGGACAACTGGTGCGCGACCTTCAGCAGGAGTACGGCGAGCACCACTACGCGCGCACCGACCTGCACCTCGCCAATGAGGTCAAGGATGAAGCCATGCGGCGGGCGGCAGCCAAACCCGCACGGCTGGGGAGTTTCCGCGTACTCGATGTCGCCACCCTCGATGGAGTGAAGTTCTTTCTGGACGCGCCCCGGAACGGGAAAGGGGCCGAGGCCTGGGTGCTGGTGCGGGCCTCCGGCACCGAGCCGTTACTGCGCATTTATTGCGAAGCTGCTACTGCTGAGCTTGTCGCCCAAATCCTGAGCGAGACCGAAGCCTTCGTGCAGCCGGTCGTAGAGGCGGGGATACGCTAGTGGAATCACCAACCGCCGCGCCGACCGTGCCGCAACACAATCCGCCCGACAGCCCGGATGCCCGACGCTACAACCGCATCCGTCGCCGGCTCGGCATCGCCGATGCCGCGATCGGCTTTCTTCTGCTGGTAGCGTTGCTCGTCACCGGCTGGACGGGCTGGCTCCGCGACTGGTCCTATCAGTTGGCAGGCCAGCACTACTTCCCGGCGGTGTTTATCTATGTACTGATGCTGTCGGTCATGATGAAGGCATTGAGCGCGCCCCTCGACTTCTACAGCTTCCGCCTGGAACAGCACTACAACCTCTCCAACCAGGGGATGCGATCCTGGCTATGGGATGAGGTGAAGGGTTGGTTCGTCGGTTTCGTGCTGGGTGTGGTCTTGGTGGGGTTGATTTACGCCGTCATCCGCGTCGCTCCCCAGCGCTGGTGGATCATCGCGTGGGCGGTTTTCGTCGGGCTCTTCCTGCTGGTAATGCAACTCGCCCCGGTTGTGCTGTTTCCCATCTTCTACAAGTTTGCGCCCCTCGACAATGATTCGCTGCGCGACCGGCTCACCCGCTTGGGGGAACGGGCAGGAACCCGCATACGCGGCGTCTACGAGTGGAAACTCTCCGAGAAGTCCAAGAAAGCGAATGCCGCACTGATGGGAATTGGTAGCACTCGCCGCATTATCCTGGCCGACACCCTGCTCCAGAACTACAGCGAAGACGAAATCGAAGCTGTGCTGGCGCACGAGCTAGGACACCATGTTCGACGCCACATCGTGAAGGGCATTCTCATGCAGGTGGGAATTACCTTCCTCGGCTTTTGGCTCACCAACCAGGTCCTGCACTTTGCGCTGGCTCGAGACTGGTTTCCGGCGCTCGATCCCCGGCTCTACGATTTTGCCAACCTTCCGCTCATCATCCTGGTGGCGACGGTCCTCGGACTTCTTCTGATGCCGGCAATGAACGCCCTCTCCCGCAGGCACGAACGCGAAGCCGATCTTTATGCCTGGGAAAGCATTCCGCAGATCCGGCCGTTCGTTACCGCCATGCAGAAGCTGGCGGACCAGAACCTTGCCGAGCGGACGCCCTCGCGGCTGGTGGAGATTTTCTTCGAATCTCATCCTTCCGTCCACAAACGCATCGCCGCCGCCGAAGCCTGGGAGAGCGCGCGCGGCGTTGTCAGCTAGCCATCGGCTGGAAGAACACCGGTTGAAATACGGCATCCGCGCTCGATGGCTCCCAGCGCCTCGACCACCTACCGAGGCCGCAGGTATTCTCGAACAGGAACGCGAGCGCCTCGAACAGCTCAGGCTGAAAGAGGAGCGCAAGAAGGCCGAAGAGCAGGCGCGGCTGGAGGAGCAACGCAAGGCTGCCTCGGAACAGGCGAGATCGGTTGCGGGGCACCGAGACCAGGCAGCTAATGACCGCCGAGAATCTTTTCTACCCGCTGCAGATCGGCTTCCGTATCTACTGCCAGCGTATCGAACTCGGTCTCCGCCACGTGAATCGGCAGGCCGTGATCGAGAAATCGCAACTGTTCCAGCCCTTCGCAGCGTTCCAACCGGGACTCCGGCCACGAACAGAAAGCATCCAGCGCAGCTTTGCGATAGGCGTAGAAACCCAGGTGCTTGAAATACCGGACATCGCCGGTCTGGTCCCGATCAAAAGGCACTGTCGCCCGCGAAAAATAAAGCGCCCGCCCGTCAAGAGCCGTTATCACCTTTACTGCACTGGGATTGTCGATTTCTTCCGGCGCGCACGGGGTCTCCAGCGTGCCCACCTGAACGTCGCCATTCACCATCAGCGCGAGAAGCGCCTCCAGGTGCTCGCGACGCGCCATGGGCTCATCACCCTGCACGTTGATGTACACATCCGCCGGTGCCAGCCGGGTTACTTCGTGAATGCGTTCCGTGCCGTTACGATGTGCCGACGACGTCATGTGCACGTCCCAGCCATTTGCCCGGCAGACCGCCGCGATCTCTGTCGAGTCGGTGGCCACGATCACTCTGTCCAGGGCAGGGCACGCTCTGCTGGCTTCATAAACGTGCGCCAGCATGGGACGTCCCCTGATTTCACGCAGGATTTTGCGCGGCAGCCGGGTCGATTCCAGCCGGGCAGGAATGACGGCGATGGTTTTCACGCTGCTAGTTTGCCGGTCCGGTAGAGCTACAGGCAAGCCCCGCCGGATTTGCAGCCTGGTGGCGAGTCAAAATTGACCGAAGTATCTGCGAAACATAGAATCAAGGAGTTGTACGCACTCCGGGAAAATCGCTGTGCCGCTATACGAATACCAATGCAAAAACTGCCACCGCCTCACGGAGCGCATACAAAAGTTCTCCGATCCTCCGCTCACCATCTGTCCGCATTGCGGAGGCGAGCTTGAGCAGCTGATTTCCGCTCCCGCCCTGCAATTCAAGGGTGCCGGTTGGTACGTGACCGACTACGCGAAGAAATCGGGCGCGTCTGCAGCCAGCGGGAACGGTGGTTCCCCGCCGGCGCCTGCCTCCGAATCCAAGTCAGGCGGCGAGACTGGTTCGGGCACCCCCCAATCGGAAGCCTCTACCCGCAAGGACGCCACCAAGGCCCAGAAGGAGACATAGGTCATGCCTCGAGACGCTGTGACCATTACCGACCATCGCACGGGCAAAAGTTACGACCTGCCCGTAGAGCATGAAACCATTCGCGCCATGGAGCTCCGCCAGATCAAGGTCAACTCCGACGATTTTGGCCTGATGACATACGATCCCGCCTTCATGAATACGGCTGATTGCAAGAGCACGATCACTTACATTGACGGCGACAAAGGCATACTTCGCTATCGAGGATATGACATCGACGACCTGGCTGAAAACTGTACCTTCCTTCAGGTCGCCTATCTGCTGCTTTATGGCGAACTCCCCAATTCCGAGCGCGAACGGGAGTGGGTGCACGACATAACCTTCCACACCATGCTGCACGAGACCACCAAGCAGTTCATTGACGGCTTCCGCTACGATGCCCATCCCATGGGCATCCTGGTCAGCACCCTGGCGGCACTGTCTACCGTCTATCCCGAGGCGCGCCACGTGCGCGACCGCGAGAGCCGGCAGCGCCAGATTGTTCGCCTTATCGCCAAGTTGCCGACACTGGCGGCATATTCCTACCGCCATCGCCGCGGACACCCCTACATCTACCCTGACAATGATCTCAGCTACACCGAGAACTTCATGAACATGCTTTGGCGCATGACCGAGCCCAAGTATGTTGCCAGTCCCGTGATTGCCCGCGCCCTTGACATCCTGTTCATCCTGCACGCAGACCACGAACAGAATTGCAGCTCCACCACCATGCGCGTCATCGGCAGCGCCGAGGCCGATCCCTATCTCGCCATGGCCGGTGCGGCGGCGGCGCTGGCCGGGCCGCTGCACGGCGGGGCCAACGAAGAAGCTCTTCGCATGCTCGACGAAATCGGCTCGGTCGCCAATATTCCCAACTACATCAAGCGGGTGAAAGCCGGCGAAATCAAGCTGATGGGTTTCGGCCATCGGGTTTACAAAAACTACGACCCGCGTGCGCGCATCATCAAGGCAGTCGCCGACCAGGTCTTCGAAGTCACCGGCCGCAATACCAAGATCGACATTGCGCTCGAACTCGAACGCATTGCCCTAAGCGACGACTACTTCGTGACGCGCAAGCTGTATCCCAACGTCGATTTCTATTCGGGAATCATCTACCAGGCGATGGGATTCCAGCCCGACATGTTCACCGTGCTGTTTGCCATTCCGCGGGCTGCGGGCTGGCTGGCACAGTGGAACGAATTGATGACCGATGTCGACCAGAAGATCTCGCGCCCGCGGCAGATTTATCTCGGCGAGCAGCATCGCAAGGTCACCACCCACAGCAGGGCAGCCGCGCCTATCGCCGTCAAGCAGAGGAAACCAGTGGGCGTGCTCTAGTCCGTTGCCAGCTCGGGCAGGTATCGGTGCAGTGCTCCGGCCGTCCCGGCAGTCCGGTTTCGTTGGCAGTCGACGTGGGTGTGGCCGCAGCACTTCACCGGCGGACCCGTTTTCGCATCAGGGCACGGTTTTTGCATTCCCCGACAAGTGGTCATCTACTGGCGTCCCTTTTTCCCGGCTTGGCTGTTAAGCTGACGCACCCCGACCAATGCTGCTGCGGGTGGCGCCCCCCTGTCATGGTCGCCTTGGCATCGACGCAGGACGGAGAGACGCAGGCTCCAGACTAGATGCAACAGCTTGTAATTTGCATCCGGGGGCACCTATAGTCATATCTTCCAAATCTGGGCATCGGCGACGGGGAGGAAATCATGTTCAAAGGCTTTCGCGAATTCGTCATGCGCGGCAATGTCGTCGATATGGCGGTGGGCGTGGTAGTGGGCGCCGCTTTCGGCTCCATCGTGACTGCATTCGTGAAAGATCTGCTCACCCCGCTGATAGCGGCATCCGTCGGCAAGCCGGATTTCTCGGCGTACCTTTTTGAAGTCAATGGCTCCAAGTTTCTCTACGGCGATTTCCTCAACGCCGTCGTTTCTTTTTTTCTGATCGCCGCAGCGGTTTACTACTTCGTAGTGTTGCCGCTGAACACCTTGATGGCCCGTGTCCATCGCGGCGCGGCTCCGGCTCCAGACAAAAAGAAATGTCCGGAGTGCCTCAGCGATATTCCGCTAGCCGCCCACAGGTGCGCCTTTTGCACTTCCACAGTTCCATAATCGATATACCGAGCGGGCTGGCATCCGGGCGGCAACTTAAAATCCTTACCGTCTGGCAAGACTTTGCCCTCGCGGCCACCCGCTTGTTGATCGGGATCAGCCCCGCGAGTCAGTCATCGAGATGGCGAATTCCGGCTTCCCCAAGAGCCCTGCTTCCCCCCCTACCCCGCCCCCCCGTTTGCCCACCTGCAACCCATTCATTCGAAGGTTTTTAGCTACAAACTTCGGCACCTGGATTGGCACCCTTTGTGGTAAAATAGACGAAGCATCGTGGGCCTCTCAAATCGTTGAAATTACTGATACTTGGGTCGCTTGAACAAGGCCGCCGCGCCGCTGACACGAACCCATGCGAGCAAGCAGGAAGCGCCACCGATCAGCGTTCCTGATGGAATGGAGCAGGATGTCCCCGACCGATACGCGAGCTGCCACCAAGGCGTCCGAGCAAAAAAACAACCTCGCAACTCAGAACGTGAATCCGTCGAACGGCAAGAACGGCAATAGTCAGTCGGAAAACGACTACACGGCCGACTCCATCAAGGTGCTCGGTGGGATGGAGGCTGTGCGCAAGCGTCCTGCCATGTACATCGGTTCGACCGGCGACATGGGGCTTCATCATCTGGTGTATGAAGTGGTAGACAATTCGGTGGACGAAGCGCTGGCTGGATTTGCCGACAGCATCGACGTGATCATTCACATCGACAACTCCATCACCGTGATTGATAACGGTCGCGGCATCCCAACCGGCGAAATGGAAGTTGATGGCGAACGGCTGCCGGCCGCGCAAGTCGTCATGACCAAATTGCACGCCGGCGGAAAATTCGACAGCTCCAGCTACAAGGTCTCAGGCGGATTGCACGGTGTCGGCGTCTCCTGCGTCAACGCTCTCAGCCATTTGCTGGAGCTGGAAATCTGGCGCGACGGTGCTGTGTGGGAGCAGTCCTATTCCCAGGGCGAGCCCACTAGCAAGCTGAAAAAGACCGGCAACACCAGGAAGCGGGGGACGAAGGTCCACTTCGTTCCCGACCGGACCATCTTCACCGTCACCGAATACAACTACGACACTCTGGCGCAGCGTTTGCGTGAGCTGGCCTTCCTGAACAAAGGACTCTTAATCACGCTGACGGACGAGCGCACGACCGACGCCAAATCGGGCGAGCCCAAGCACACCGAATTCAAGTTCAACGGCGGTATTGCTGAGTTCATCAAGCATCTCAATCGCGGCAAGGCGGTACTGCATGACAAGCCGATCTATATGGAGGCCGAGCGCGATGGCGTCAACATGGAAATCGCGCTGCAATACAACGACGGTTACTCGGAAACCGTCTTCAGCTTTGCCAACAACATCAACACGGTCGATGGCGGCTCGCACCTGTCGGGCTTTCGCACCTCGCTCACCCGCACCATCAATTACGCCGGGCAACAACTAGGCCTGTTCAAGGACGTGAAGGAAAACCTGACCGGTGACGACGTGCGGGAAGGTCTCGTGGCGGTGGTTAGCGTAAAGCTTCCCCAGCCGCAGTTTGAAGGGCAGACCAAAGGCAAGCTCAACTCTGATATCGCCGGCACTGTGCAGGCATTCGTGAACGAGCGATTGGGCGCGTTCTTTGAGCAGAACCCTCCGGTGGCCCGCAAGATCATCAACAAGGCCGTCGAGGCCGCCCGTGCCCGGGAAGCTGCCCGCAAAGCTCGCGACCTTACTCGCCGCAAGGGCGCGCTGGACTCTGGCGGCCTTCCCGGCAAGCTGGCCGACTGCTCCGAGCGCCAGCCCGATCGCTGCGAAGTGTACCTGGTCGAGGGTGAGAGCGCCGGCGGCACCGCCAAACAGGGCCGCGACCGCCGCTTCCAGGCCATTCTCCCGCTCAAGGGTAAGATCCTTAATGTCGAAAAAGCGCGCTACGACAAGATGCTGGGGCACGAGGAAATCCGCGCCATGATCACCGCTCTCGGCACGGGCATCGGCAAGGAAGACTTCGACGCCGCCAAACTCCGTTACGGCAAAATTATCCTGATGACGGACGCCGACGTGGACGGCTCGCACATTCGCA
>Ga0306923_10007462_pt1 | contig 10894 bp, 8 predicted proteins | sample sta12Can44000108_FD_203841 | JGI IMG/M metagenome (GOLD analysis project Ga0306923, IMG submission 203841) | Lab enrichment of tropical soil microbial communities from Luquillo Experimental Forest, Puerto Rico - statanox.12C.anox.44.000.108 (v2)... | ecosystem: Environmental > Terrestrial > Soil...
CTGCTCCAGGCCGTCGACGACAGTTTCGCCCCGGAAGGCATAGCGACTGTCCAGCGACGCCCAAAAACCCGGCGTAACGCTGTAGCTGAGGTGCGCTTCGAGGCCCGGGAGCGGCTCCTGGTGGAGTATTTCTACGCCGCGGTACGAGGTGTTGTCGGTAAAGAAATAGGCGTTGATGTAGCCGTCGACTTCCCACTTCCGTTCGGGCCCGAAGGGATACGAGATTCCCAGCTCTGGCTTGAACGACCAGCGATGTGAGCCGAGATTGAGCACCTTGTTGCCGTCATATTCTCCGGTAGGCACGCTAACCGTCAGGCTCATCCCCAGAATCATCGTTCGCTCGTAGCTCGCAAGCTCCGCCGCGCTGAGGGCCGGCCCTCCTTTCAGTAACATCGCGAGCTCGAAACTCGAATCCCCTATGCCGCTGGTCGAGCCGGAAGCGTTGGTTCCGGTGACGGTGCCTGTGAGCGAAGCGAGCGGCACATTCGCCGATACCCACGCCAGGCGGCCCAACATGCTGAAGTTGTGCGTATACGAGAAGGTCCCCTTATTCAGGTCGAGGTTCTCGCTGCCGACCACGAGGGCGGTATCTATCGAAGCGGTCCCACGTACGTACGCATAGGTGAACTCGAGCGAATTGAGACCCACCGGCCCTTCAGCATAGTTGCCCGCGTCCGTGAACTGGGCCCATGAGATCCGGAGAAGAACCAATCCCGCGATGGCGGCAACGGCGGGCAACAATCGGATGACTGACATTCGGAACACGACAAAGTGCGGAGTTGGTTCTTAGGGCGCGCCTTCTTCAAGTTGCAACATCTTGCCATTGGTCGCCAGGTGCTTCGCGCGACCACATCAGGAAGGTCACGGAGCATACGTCTGCACCCGCGGCTGGACATCGCGTCGCTGTCGGGCGACGCTCGAATGTCAATGGTCTACCGCCTGGCTGCGCGCACCAGATGCTCGCGCAAGGACTCGTAGATCGGCTTGTTGTGCAGGAGCGTTGGCACAAGCATGGCGGTAAAGCATGCCCCCAGCATTGGCAGCAGCATGGTCACGCTGTTGGTCATCTCAGTCACCAGTACGATTCCCGTGATCGGCGCTCGCACGACCCCGGTGAAGAAGGCCGCCATACCCACCACAGCGAACGCCTCGGGCTGCAGATGCAGACTCGGGAATGACACGCGGCAGAGCGCCGCAAACAGCAGTCCGGACTGCGCCCCGAGGACGAGTAGCGGCGCGAACAGTCCCCCTGGCGTGGCGGCTGCGTAGGAGACGGCACCGAGGCCGAATCTGAGCAGGAAAGCCAACGGGACGAGCGACAGGACCTCGCCTCCGGCGAGTGTACGCTGGGTAATCGCATCTCCTCCGCCGACCAGTTGGGGCGCAAACCAGGCGAGGGTGCCCACGGCGGCACCGATCAGTCCGGCACGCAAATGTACCGACAGCACGTCCAGGCGCTCGGCCGCCTTCATCGTGGCGAGCAGCGTTCGGTTGTAGGCGACCGCAAGCAGGCCCGAAACACAGCCGAGAGCGAAGAACAGCGGCCGCGACCCGGCGGTCCCATACTCGAGCGCACCAACATGGAAGTCCGGCGCATCCCCCAATAGCGTGCGCGCCAGCGCGATACCCGTCGCTGAGGCTGCAAGAGCAGCAATGGCAATACGGTGCTCGAACCGTTGCACGAGCTCCTCGAGCACGAACACCGGTCCGGCGATTGGCGCATTGAATGCTGTCGCCAGCCCGGCGCCTGCCCCGGCGGCGAGCAGGACCCGGCAATCGGGCCAGCTGCGCCCAAAAATTCGCCCGGCGACAACACCGCAGGAGGCCCCAATCTGCACGCACCGGCCCTCGCGGCCAAGGGCGAGCCCCGACCCGATGGCCAGAATCCCACCGACGAACTTGATCGGTACGAGTCCGTAAGGCGCTGGAGGCAATTGCCCGTGCAGCACCGCCTCGACGTGCGGAATACCGCTGCCTGCGGCGTGCGGCGAGAATCTGCGTACCAGCCACGCGGCGATGATCGTCGCCGCAGTGCACGTCGCTATGACGATCAGAAAGCCCGCCAGACCTTTGCCGTGTGCCCAGGCAATCAGTGCGCTCCGCAGCCCCTCGCTGTGCTCGAGCCCAATCCGCAGCGCCGCTCCGGCGACTGCGGTCGTTGTGCCGACAATGAGTGCGAGCGCCGCAAGCGTCAGCAGTGGGCCGGGTCTTTCGGCCGTCCGCGCAACCTGATCGGGGCCATGCTCGTTTGCATGTCCTGGAGCCACGTGCTCGCCGTTTTGTGCTTCCTGGCCGATCGTCTTGCCCTCGCAATGAGGTAAACCGCTGTCGACAACAGTAGCGTCGACGTTTGCAATCAGTGGCTCACGGTATTTCCCAGGTCTTCTTCCACGAACCGCAGCAGCGCTTCGAGCAACGCCTCGCGTGGGTAGGCATTCTCGGTCACGAACATGGAGGTGATCCACGGGTGAGAGCGATCCACCGGCACCGCTAACGCCCAGTGATCGGCGTTCACGTAGCCGACCAGAGTGCTTCCCGGGATCACTTCGTCGTAGAAGACGAGCTGGCTGTCATTGCGCCCGTCCACCTTGCTCAGCTTGTCGTAACTGCCGCGCAGCATGCGGGAGATGTGCTCGGGGTCCGGATAGGTGACGAGTGAATAATACGGAACATCGTGGGGTAGAGGATGTTGGGCGAGCCAGGCTTGGCGCACATTGGTTCTCAGGCTCCCGACCCCCTGCTCGTCACTCTTGCATCGTGCGCCCGGCCAGTGTTGCAACAGATCGGCCTGAGACTCCTTCGCCGGATTGGCGAGGGGCGAGCCCCCCACGGCGCCCGCCGCACTGACCACGGCAGCCAGGTACGGCCGGATCTCCGGGTACCTGACTACCGCCTCGAGAAGATCCGGTGCTCCCTTGGAGTAGCCGATGAGAACGAGCCGCCGTTCCCCGGCAGCCAGTGACATGCCGAGGACTGCATCGCGGATCTGCCGGGCATTCTCCTCCGTGCCAGACAGTCCGCCGACCTCCACGAGCCGGGCATCGTAACCATATTGGGCAAGGTGAGCCGCTACGCTGCCGGTCACATGCAGCCAGTCGGAGAAGCACTCCCACCCGAGCCCCGGGACGAATCCCACTACCAGGTGGCGCCGCGATGATCCGAGATCCACCGGTTTACCGCTCGCCGCGGGTTCTGCTCCCACCCGGCTCAGCGCGCTCTCACAAGGTCTGTAGTCCGGCAGCGTGTGACCGTGTGCTTCGAGCACCGCGCAATAAATCTCCCGAAAACGGGCTCGCTCATCCCGGACGCCGGCCTGCTCGGTGGAGACGAGGGTCATCGGGACGGAGTCTTTCGTGAACGGCGACAGCGGGGGGCTCGAGCATGCACATAGCGCAGCGCACAGCATCACTCCTGCACGGAAATCTCCTCGACTACGAAACCATCCCTGAGGCTTCACGCGCAGCATCCCCGGGTGCAATCCTAAGGATAGTAACGCCAATCAAACACGAGCCGAATGCCTACCGACCAGACATCGCGAAGGTCGACCGGCGGTCCGCCGGGCGGGGCCACAACACTCGCCGAATGTGGCACGTCGAGCGAGGTGAACAGCTGAAACAGCACCGCCGAGCTCTGATTGCTGGAGAAGGAACGGTAGGCCCGGTACTCGAGGATTGGCAGGTCGAGGGCCGTCGATCTGTACTCCACCACGCGGGCGGCACCGCCTGCAGCGCCAGGTGCGAGTACGCGATCATCACCTGCAATCCCGTAAAAGGTCACGCCGAGTTCCCGGCCGAGCACGAACTGGAAACGGCCCACACCGGTCGCGAAGCCCGACTGCCAGGGTATCAAGCCGCCGTTTGCCGCGGTCACGGCGATGGCTTCGTAGCGCTCGGGAGCGATGAAGTAGAGCGGTGCCAGAAGCAGGAGATCGCCTGGGATCAGATAGAAGGGCATCCTCAGGCGTGTCGACACCGCAGTGCGCGCGGGGATCGCGGAGGTGACGTTTCCACCCGCCTGAGACGAGGCAACGCTCACCGAGTTGGTGGATGGAGTGTCACCCCGCAGTCCGACCGAGATGAAGGCAAGACCATCGCCTGAATCACGCATCACGCCGTCCAGACCGAGGCCGAGCCGGGCGGCCAGCTCAACGCCGCCTACGAAGCCGTTGCCATTCGACGGCGTGAAGCCGCCATCAATCCATCGACCGTCTATCGAGCCGGCCAGACCGACGAACGGCCCGATCTCACTGCGAAAACGCGGCAGCGCCCCCAACCCGGTACCGAGCCCCGGTATCGGCGTTTGCACCAGAACCGCGGCGAGATCTGCCACAACCGCATGCTTGTATGTGTCCGGCGCGGCCGTTATGTCGGGCCGATCGATCAGTACCTGGTTCTGGCAGACATTGAACGCGTCCGGACGGCTGGGGGCCGCCGCGGGCATGGACGGCGGCTCGGTGGCAGGCCTGCGGCCACTGGCGGTGTCGAGTAACTGTTCGAGGCTGGCGCGCACCGCCGCGGCGGCACGTTCCGCGTCCTCGGGGCGCATGTTGGCGTCCCCCATCAGCACGACCGACTGACTGCCTCCACGCCAGAGGAAAACCTCGAGGCCGGCCTCGTTGTAATAGTCGTGCGTGCCCTGGCGCTGCGAAGCATTGCCCCAAGTCCCGGCCACATGCCCCGCCGCGAAAGCATCCTCGAGGAAGTGAAGGGCAAACGCTTCATCGAACAGCATCGCGCGCACGAGCGCCTGCCGCTCATCTGCACCGAGTGACTGGCGGGCGAGCCGCGTCGCCTGCTGCAGGGCGTCCCGGTGATACCAGACATACACTCCAAGAGCGTTGATCCTGGACCCGATCCGCAGGCTCAGTAGTCCGTATTCCTGCGCCGAGATTCCTGTGTGCGGGCGGGCGAGCAGGAAATGCGCATTGCTCGAGTACGCACGCGTGGCATATTTCGAGTCGGCTCGCTGAATGCGATTGTCCGCAGTTCGCACTGCATTCCTGCGGGCTGCGCGCGTGCTCACGCTCTCCACGAGCCGGCGAAGGTCTGAGACCGTGTCCGGTGCACCTGCAAGCTGCTCAGGGCGCGGGCGGACCGCGATATGCGCGAGATCGACCTTCAGGCGCGCCGCAACGTCGGCTACCGTGAGAATCCATCGGGATTCGAGAACCGTCGAGCTCATTTCCTGCGCCGAGCACGAATGGTCTCCGGCAACCGCGGAGAGTGCGGCCCAGTCGATGCAGGAGGGCGCCACACCTTGTGCAGGGTCGGCGCCGAGCTCGCAAAGACGCGCTTCCTGAGTGGCACGGGCCGACTGCCACAGCTCGTCGAACACCGCCCGTCTTTCCGGGTCGAGCTTCTCGACGGCCAGGACCGCGATATCGCGATGCTCGGGGTAGACCCACGCGCTTGCCTGTCCGGCCAGGCCCGCTGCCGCGAGGGTTAGCAGGCCGCCGAGTCTTTGGTGTGGGTGATGAGTGTTGGACGCCAATGCCGATCTGATGTCAGAAATTGCAGCCCGGTCTCACGCGCAAATTTCCGCTGATTGCCCCACTTCCGGTCGGTCTTGGTCGCTGAATTACTCTCGGTCCGGTCGGGCGATCAGCCAGAAACAAATGAGAAGGATCACACCGCCGATCACATCGACCGGTAGTGACAAGAGTCTCGCAACCCCGGGACCCAGGCCGGCCAGGCGAGAGGGTACCCGTACCATCAGCTCAAACAGAAATACCGCCAGGCCCATGGCGGCGCCAACGGCGGCATAGGCGCCGAGTGACGTCCATTGCTGCTTCCGCAGCAGGAAATGTGCAGGCATTGCGACCAACACCGTAGCGCAATAGCTGACCATGGCATAGTGAACTAACAGGGCAGGGGCGCGAGGGTCACCGTTGAGCGCCGCGGGCAACGTCAACAGCACTGTTGGCACCAGCGGCGCGATGATCAATCCAAGGATCGCCCGTTCACGCTCGGTAAGTCTGCGCAAGGAATCAACCCCTCTTGTACGGCATCGGGCTCGTACGCTCATCGGGCTCGCCGGCCGCTTTGCCCTGAAACCTGGCGACTGCCTGTTCGAGGCCGAAACACATCCGCTCACGACCGAGCGCCAAAGCTAGCGGCGAGCGGCGCACCATTTCCAGTACCCGCGGGTTGAGGCCAGCGAGACAGAGGACTATCCCTTCCCCGCGCATGCGCTTTTCTGCTGCCACCAGCATCTTCAGCGCCGTGTACTCGATGTCAAACACCGCGCTCATATCGAAGACGACAGTATGCGGTGCGGCCGCGGCGATCAGTGCGTTGGCTTTCTGGCCGAGGACCTCCGCATTGAGGAAGAATATCCGCGCTTCCGTGCGCAACAACAGCAGCCCGGGAAAGCTCTCATCCTGCGGATGCTCCTGAGAGACGGGCCGGAATACGTTAGTACCCGGCTTGCGTCTGAGCGCGTAGACCGGTGGGTTGGACTCCTGGTGTGCCAGCGCAACCAGTGAGACACAAATAGCCACCACGATTCCCTGCAGAGTTCCAAGTAACACCACCCCACCCATCGCGGTGACTGCCCATAGCAACTCCGTGCGCCGGATATGCCGGATGGCACCGAATTCGGCCGGGCGTATTAGTCCCACTGCGAACACCATGACGATGGCGGCCAGCGTGGCCTGGGGCATGTCGCCGATAAAGGGCGCGAGCAGGAGCATCGTGCCGAGCGTCACGGCGGCAGTAACCAACTCCGCCAACTGCGTGCGTGCGCCCGCGAGTCGGTTCACCGTGGTCTGAGTCGTGCCGCCACCGGCCGGCATCGCTCCGAGGAGGGCACCGCCCGCGTTCGCGAGGCCCGTGGCGAGCAACTCGCGGTTGGCGGCCGGGGCAGGCTCGTCAGCGGCGGCGAACGCCCGGCCGGCTGCGACGGTCTCCGTGAAGCTCATGAGCGCAATAGCGACGGCCGGCAACAGCAACTGCACTGCATGGGACAGGTCCGGTGCGGTGAGCGACGGCAGGCCTGTCGGAATGTGGCCGACCGTTTCTACACCGTAATGTGGTAAAGCCAGCAAGCTCACCGCGACAATGGCTGTGGCCACCACCACGAGTGCGGCCGGCAGCCGCGGCAACAAACGTTGCATTCCCAGCAGTACGCCGATCGAAACTGCACCTACGGTCAGGGTGGCAATCGATGTCTGAGGAAGGGCGGTCCAGATTGCAACCAGATTGTGCAGGAACGATCCCTTGGTGATGTGAATGCCGAGCAGCTTCGGCAGCTGATTAAACAGGATTACCACACCGATTCCGGCCTTGAACCCGGTCAGGACCGGATCGGAAATGAAATTTGCAACGAAGCCAAGCCGCAGCAGTGCGGCCAGTACCAGAACTGCGCCCACCAACAAGGTGAGCGTGGGTAACGCCGCGAGCAGGTCCGCTGCAGCGCCTTGGGGAGCGACGCTTTCCAGCGCTGCGCCCGTCAGAATGGCAACGGTCGCGGTGGTACTGACGCTGAGCGGCCTCGAGGTCCCGAGGCACGCGTAGATCACCATCGGCAGAAATGCGGTGTAGAGACCGACCTGCACCGGCAGGCCGGCAACTGCGGCATAGGCCAGAGCCTGTGGGATCACGACCGCAGCGGCGGTCAGGCCGGCAATCACATCCGGCCTGAGCCAGTCGCGCCGGTAGTCGTGCAGCCAGCCTGGTACGGGAAGCGAACTATGCGTTATTGAGCTGTGTGAGTGGTTCGCTTCCATAGCGCCGTCGGCCCGTTGACGGGGCGGGCCTCCTCGCCTGGCTACCAGCGGAACGTTGCTCCCAACTGCGGACCAGCAACAGTCAGGTTCTGCAGCCGGCTCGAGTGGATCTGAAAATCGATGTAGCGATACAAAAAGCTGATCTCACCCCAATGAAACACGTAGGCGAGGCCCGTGGCTCCCTGCCAGGTGAACTGTGAGCTGCCCGTGCCGACGTCGAGGTAGTAAGGCACACGCCAGCCGCCGTCGCCCTGAAACCGACCCTTGACTCCTACGATTGCGTCGACGATGTCGCTACTGATCTCGGCGTTACCGGAGCGCGCTGCCTCCGGCAGAGTGCCGATCGACCCGGTGAAACTCCACTCCAGTCGCTCCTTCAGATAGAGGTAGCGCAGGCCGGCAACCACATCCACGGTGCTTTCTCCCCGACTCAGCACACGATACTCGCCCACGGCATTCACGATCCAGCTCTTCATGTCGATACTGACATCGGAGGTGGTAGCGGCAGGTATCCCGATGCCGCCGATGGTGAAATCGTGGATGTTGGTATTGCGCCGACCGATGTCGAGATAGAGCACATCGGTAAAGAACCCCCAGGGGCCGCGGCGAGCGTCGAACGCTCCCATGAAGGTCATCTTCAGGTGATCAATGAGGTCTGACTGACTGAGGCTGAAGTTCGCGCCCGTGGCGGCCACGGGAAAATAGGCTGTGCCGGAGATCTGCGGCAGATATCCGTAGGCGGTGACCGCGAACTGCCAGGATTCGGCGGGACTGTGCTGAGCCTGCGCCTGTGCGACTGTCGCCGCCGGCGCCAGGACGCACCAGGTAAGCATCGCGCGGACACCCGCTCGCATTGGCTTTCCCTCGATGTGGGCGATTCTTGACGGTCGCACCAACTTTGCGCGCGTAGCATAGCGGAGGGCCGAATGGGCCGTCTGCTGCGCGATGTTGGTCCCGCCCGCACGAGCTGGGGCCTGTGCTTGGCACCTCAACACCGTACCCGATCCACGCGCGCCCGTTCGCGATCCTTCTGCGCGCTTGAGGTGTTGGCAGGGTGCTAATATCGATGCGGGCGTCAACTTCATTCCACTTCAGCAGCTTGTGCAGACCGTGCGGCGCTTCGCGGCAAGCCTGGTCGCGTTTCTCGTGGCTACCTCGGCGGCTGCTACCGCGTGGGCGGACTCTCCAACCGAGAACCTGCTCAAGGATCGCTTCGTCATCGATGTCGGCGGATTCGTGGTCGCGTCGTCGATCGATGGCAGCCTGAGCGGAAGCGCGAACACCGGCGATCAGCACATCAATTTCGACAAGCAGTTCGGCACCGATGCCGATCAGACGCGCCTGCGCGGTGCTGTGTTGTGGCGCATCACTCCGACACAGCACTTGCGCTTCAGTTACTTCGACAATGACGTCCGGCGGACCCGCACCATCGATCAGGATCTCCCATGGGGTGATTACACCTTCAAGGCGGGTGGCGAGGTCACTGCGGAAACCAAGTTCCGTGTGTACGAGCTGGACTATGAGTTAGCATTTCTGCGCCGCCGCAACTACGAAATCGTGGCGATCGCCGGCATCCACCTCGATGATCTGACATTGAAGCTTTCCGGTAACGCATCGCTCACCATCGACACTCCGACCGGACCCGTGGAACAGACTGCGACCTTCACGAGCAAGTCCAATTCCGTGCCCGCGCCGCTGCCGGTCCTCGGCTTTCGGGGGGACTGGGCGGTTTCGCCGCACCTGTATCTCGATGCTTCCGCCCAGGTGTTCTCGCTCAGCTATCAGGGTATCGACGGCAATTGGTCCGACCTGCGGGCCGGAGCGACCTGGATGTTCAGCGAGCACTTCGGCGCCGGTATTGGCTATGACCGCTTCGCTACGCACTCGGACGTGAGTAAAGGCAACTTCAACGGCCGCCTGAACTTCGGCTACCAGGGGCTGCTGATCTACCTGAAGGGCGGCTTCTAGCGACTGTTCTCCAATTGCTGCCGCTGCTGCAGCGCGGGTTGCGCGAGTGCGGGGCGTCGGCCAGCGGGTTTCATCGCCTATGACCGTCCTTGTCACCGGCAGCTGTGGACATCTCGGTGAAGCACTGGTGCGCTGCCTGCGTGTGCAGGGACGCGACGTGCGGGGCATCGACCTCAACCCTTCTCCATTCACTGACGCCGTCGGCGCGATTACCGACCGCGGCTTCGTCGGCGACGCCATGCACGGCGTTGCAACGGTGCTGCACGCTGCCACGCTGCACAAACCGCATCTCGCCACGCACCCGGCACACGAGTTCATCGACACGAACGTCACCGGTACGCTGGTGTTGCTCGAGAGCGCGGTAGCGGCGGGCGTGCGCGCGTTCGTGTTCACGAGCACGACGAGTACCTTCGGTCTGACCAGCGAGTCCGCCGCCGATGCGCCGGCTGCATGGGTGACGGAGGAGCTGCGCTGTCACGCTCGGAATATTTATGGCGTCAGCAAGCTGGCCGCCGAGAACCTCTGTGAGCTGTTCGCCCGCACACGCGGGCTGCCGGCGATCGTGCTGCGTACTGCGCGCTTCTTCCCGGAGCAGGACGATGATGTCGGTATCCGCAGCCACTACGAGATCGCCAATGCGCAGGCCAACGAGCTGCTCTTTCGCCGCGCGGACATCGAGGACATCGTCACAGCGCACCTGCTCGCGATCGACCGGGCGGCGGTCATCGGTTTCGACCGCTATATCCTCTCGGCGACCACCCCATTCACGCGCCGGGACCTGGTAATGCTGCGCCACGATGCGCCGGCAGTGGTGCTGCGACGGTTTCCGGAGTGTGCGCACCTCTACGCTGCCCGCGGCTGGAAATTGTTTCCGACCATCGACCGGGTTTACGTGAACGAGCTGGCCATGCGCTCACTCGGATGGCGCCCGCGGTACGACTTCCATCACGTACTGGAGAGCCTGCGCGCCGGGCGGGACTTTCGCAGCGCGCTGGCGCTCCAGGTCGGCAGCAAGGGCTATCACCGACGCACCTTCGATGACGGGCCGTATCCGGTCCTGCCGTGAAGCTTTGTGCCGCGGGGCCCGCGCTCGGGGCTCAACTTTATGCGGCAGAGGACATCTGCCGCGCCACTCCTGCCTCGAGCAGTCGTTTCGCATCCACCAGGCCGTAGACCTGGATCAGTCGCGCGACCAGCCCG
>Ga0306923_10007463_pt1 | contig 10893 bp, 11 predicted proteins | sample sta12Can44000108_FD_203841 | JGI IMG/M metagenome (GOLD analysis project Ga0306923, IMG submission 203841) | Lab enrichment of tropical soil microbial communities from Luquillo Experimental Forest, Puerto Rico - statanox.12C.anox.44.000.108 (v2)... | ecosystem: Environmental > Terrestrial >...
GAGCATCGTCCCCGCGCCGCCACAAGCGGGCAACAGCTGCACAGAGTGTTGCGTGAGCTCGTCGCGGGACTTCAGCGCCTGGTAGATCTCGCGGTTGTCCATCCACGAAGTATGCGAGCAGGCGGCGAAACTCCTGCCGGGCCGCATCAGTGTGATATCACCGCACGGTGCAGTAACGGATGAAGGCGCTGAGCCGACATTCAACTCGGTGCACACCGTCCTGAGTTGCTCCATGGCATCTGCCGCTACCATGCCGGGATAGTCTGTCCATCCGGTGACGATGGATGCCTGCTGGCGGTTGTGATGGTTGGTAACCCGGATATTGGTAGCTCCGTTGTCTGACTGGCTCAACTGGACGACAGCATCGGCCTCTGCCGGCGTCTCGCTCAGCACCATCTTTGCCGCCTGGAAGTCGGCGCGTCGCTCGAAATACGGAGCTACCAGGCTGTAAGGCAAAGCAGAAGTCTCGGAGGTCAAGGCCACAGTAATACATCGGCGCTCCTCCAACCCAGCGCGCGCAGAACCGGAGCTCGGTGCGAATCCCCGGGCCACGGCTGCTGGCTGACCGGCATAGTCAGGCGCTGGTTGTGCTGCGATCGGCAATGCCACCGCTACAAAGATCACCCAGTAAACTGTAAGTCTCGGATTCATAGGGAGCTCCCGTCAGATGTAAAGGTTAATGAATTGTGCACTGGAACTGCACTCAACGCTGAAATACGTCGTTCGCGAATGCGATATACCACGTTGCAAGCCGCGCGTTCAGCCAAGTTGAGCCCATGCGCACTTTACGTCCTCCATCGAGTCGCGATGTTAGCGACCGGGCCGCAGAGTTTCTATGGGGTTTGTGACAGTTTTTGCGCTGTCACACTGTCTTGCGCCGGAGTTCTGGGCGCAGATCGCCGCCTCTGCGGTGCTGGTATTCCGATGCTCTCAATGCGCGTGCTAGCAACTTGACACGGGGTTGCTTTCTGCAGATTATTGCGGATGCCGAACTACTCGCTTGACTCGCCGTGGCGAGCCGATATTACGAACGGCTTTGTGAATACCGTCGCCACTCGGCGGGAAGTCGCCCAAGTTGGCTATCTTGACCTATTACGATTCGCGGCGACCCCCTCTACGAGTGCCCAAGGACCCTGACAGAAAGATGAGGCGGCTGAATCCCCCGATTGAGGTCACACTGCGAGTGGTGGTCCCGACCCTCGCATTAACCCGCTAGCCAAAAGGACAAACACATGCCTTGGACTGAGACGAGTACCACACTCTCCGCGAACAAGACCGTCGCGATCAACGCGCAAGATGCCTTGCACATGATCGGCTACCAGCCGTTTTTGACGTTAGTCGACGCCAACTCCGGCAAGTCGCAGTCGCGCATTCAGAACGCTGACGGAAAGCTGGTGTTTTACACGCAGAGCGCGCTCAATTCGGGGTTGCCGACGGTCGTATTCAACACCCTCACAGGTGCGCCGCCGCCTAGTGCGATCGAGATCCACGCACAGGATGGCATTCAAACGGTGGGCTATCAGCCATTTCTTACGCTGACAGACGCCAACGCCGGTTATGCCAAGGTGCTCATACAGAACGCGAATGGCGGATTGGTCTTGTACACCCAGGGCGGCATTGCCGGATCGAAGCCGGCGATGGCCCTGGATGGTCCCACGGGAGACGTGCTGGTCACCGGCAACCTTACCATGACTCAAGGCAACGTGACCCTTTCCCAAGGCAGCCTGACCGTGGCTCAGGGTGACATTCTTCTCCCGGGTGCGGACTGTGCAGAACAGTTTGACAGCCATGCGCCGCAGTTGCTAGAGCCGGGAACGGTCGTGGTCATCAATGAGGAGGGCGGCGTGTGCCAAAGCCATAGCGCATATGACACGAAAGTCGCCGGCGTAGTTTCTGGCGCAGGGGCGTACCGCCCCGGCATCATCCTCGATACGCAAACGTCGGAGGCGGATCGCGTCGCCGTCGCGCTAGTGGGCAAGGTGTATTGCAAAGTCGACGCGCAATACTCTCCGATCAAGGTGGGCGATCTGTTGACTACGTCGCCCACGCCCGGTTGCGCCATGAAGGCCGGCGATCCCGTCAAGGCTTTCGGCGCAGTGCTAGGCAAGGCGTTGCGTCCCCTGGCCGCGGGCTGCGGCCTGATCCCAGTTTTGATTGCCTTGCAATAGGGAGCAGTGCAATGGACAGATCGTCCGATCATGATGGCGGCACAGGAAAGAAACGACGGCTGCAATATCGGCTCACTACGGACCTGGAAGCGGGGATTGCGTTTGGGGCTCTGAATTGCAGTGCAACAGGTGCCGGTGGGGCTTCGGGCACGTCGTTTAAAGATAACGGCGCGCAGAAGCTCACTAACGTTCGCGTGCTGCTGATTTTTTGGGGTCAGCAGTGGGCGGGTAACCCAAATGCATTGGCGAGTCAGGTGACTGCCAACGTGACAAGCCTATTGGCTGGTCCTTACATGTCATATTTGGTGCAATATGGGGTTCACCGAGGCTCCCTGTGGGGAACCAAGTTCTTCACGGGCGGCGATCCTCCGAACCCTTTCACCACTCAGAGTGTGGGGAATTTCCTTATCAATCAACTGGACAACGATAATCTGCCGGAACCTGATTCAGACTGGCCCATCTTTTACTGTGTGATCATGCCCACGAATGTCTCGTTTCAGGGCTTGAAGCCCCCTGACCCTGTCCTTCCGCTCCCTCCTGGGACGTTGTCGCAGGTTGTCGGAGCGAATTCCTCCATCGTTTGGTACGATTACGACCTCGGCGATGTCGATAATGATCCGGCGCACTTTGCCTGGATCGGGAACAACGGGTCTGCTAACTACATCACAACCGTCCTTTCGCACGAGTTGGTGGAAACATGTACCGATCCGAACGGAGGCAACGGGATCGTGCAGGTGAGCCCGCCGCCTCAAGGAAACGCCGCTCAGATCGGCGATCCCTGCACGCAATGGTGCGATTTCGTACGTGGTGTCAGAGTCCAAGCCTACTGGTCCCAACTTGACTCTGTTCAACCGGGTCTTCAGTCGCGCGGCGGTTGCGTCCTTCCGAAGCTGTATTCCGTGCGGCGCACACTTGCCGATCGCACCATCAGTGGCCGAATCAGCTCGTTCGGTAAACCCATCCCAAGTTTAAATAGGCTTATCACATCCTTGTTCTAGCCCAGCGTCGCATACAAGCAGATGGACCAGGGCGATTACAAGGCTGCGATTGTCTAACGGTGCATTTCATCACCAGAATTGAACAGTGGGAAGTAAGATTGTGTGTCCTTGAGTTAAAGAGGAAAACGATTTGAAACGAACTCAAAGTTCACCCGTCAGCCGACCCAGAGCAGAATTGTTGAAGTTGACTCCTCGTAGTTCGCAAGTAATTGCAATCATCGGAATTTTTTCGCTATTCGCTTCCATCGGCTTAGTCTCGATGCTGATGTCTCCGGTGCGCCAGACGATCGAGTCCGCTCTGGTGACGGTAGCAATCTACGGCGGTTTCGCAGTCGGCTATGCTGCGTTATGGATCGCCCGCAAGTTCTGGCTAATTCCCGTTTGGGCGCTATTGCAGGCGGCAGCGCTCCGTCTAATCGCAAACATATTTCACGAGGGAATCATCGCGGGGCGCAAGGAGCTCGAGCAACAGTTGATTGCTCTCGGGATATGCGCGATCCTTGCCATTGTCGTCGGGTATATCGCCATCATCAACTTCGTTCGACGCGAAGGAAGTCGATATTTCCGAATCCAAACAGAAATTGAGCTTGCCCGCGAGATACACCGTTCCCTGGTTCCAACTTTTGAGCGAAAGCTCGACGGATACGAGATCTTCGGCGCTTCGATCCCGAGCGGCGAAGTGGGTGGCGATTTGGTGGATATCGCTGAAAGTTCCAACGAATGGATCGCTTATATTACCGATATATCCGGGCACGGCGTCGCTTCCGGTGTGTTGATGGCGATGTTAAAGACGTCGATTCGCAGCGGTTTGGGAGCTAACCGTTCGCTGAGCGGGTTGCTCGAGGGAGTGCATCGCACGCTTTACCCCTTGAAGATGCCGAACATGTTTGCTACCGCCGCTGTTCTGCAACTCCGGCCGGGGAGCAAGTCAGTGACCTACTCACTCGCCGGACATCCGGCACTCATGCGTTACTCCAGTCAACAGGGCGCGATTGTGGAATACGCATCTCAAAACCTGCCCCTGGGCATACTCCCCGAGCAGCAATTCGCAACCGATCGGCTGGAATGTGATCCTGGCGACGTTCTCCTTATGCTAACGGATGGGTTCAGTGAAGTGTTCGATGTTAACGCTGCCGAATTGGGTATAGAACCTATCAAGAGAGCCTTTCTGGAAGCTGCAGACCGACCTCTCTCAGAGATCTTCGAGCGCCTTCGGAATGTCTCGCTAAGTTTCGGTAAGCAGGACGATGACCAGACCGTACTTCTGGTCAGATGTACTGCAGACACATCCACAGCCGTTTCGTCTTGACGACCTGACATAAAGACTCTGTGCTGGTAAAGAAGCAGCCGTGCCGTAAGGATGTCTCCGCGTAAATCTATCTTACCTTTGATGGCTGATCACGACTCAATTCCATAGTTGTCGTTAAATCGTCGCTATTTCACAAGTAGCGCAGCATTGAAAATCGAGGTGTCGGTCTGGGTCATAAGTACTCGGTCGCCGAGGCGAAGCCGATCAGGGGTGTACCCCGGAGGGTGTGGGGTACGGTTTCGCGGGCCAGCGGCCGAGCTGACAGCCCCGGCTGTTTACGCCAACTATCGTTAAGCGCATAGTATGTCGGGGAAAACCTATGCGTGCATTTCTCATAGCTGCTGCTTTGGCCTGTGTCTTGTTCTGCGGGACGACGTGCCCGGCTCAAGCCGTGAACCCGGGAACCATCGATACCCAAAGTGCAAGCGATTCGGCGCGCCCAAGTATGACGGGGCCGGTCCATTCGAGCATGGCTATGCGCTCGTCTGCATGGGTTGTCATGAAACCTGCATAATGCCAAGCGATGCGACGGCACACTCGGAAGACGATTGCGAACACCGAACCATGACTGGTGGTGAATGGTTCAAAATCAACAAGGCAGGCCGCGTCATAGCAAGAGTACCCGAAGACGCAAGAGTACCCGACGAGTCTTGGGCGCAGAGCTGGCCGACATACAATATCGACAAACCAACCATATTGGCTTTCTTTGCTCCCGTGAACCAAGCACAATCAAAGGACGCTGCGGCAGATGAGACGCGGGCTGATTTCCAGTTCTACGGCCAGCAAGCTCGGAAGCCCCTCGCCACAATCGGCGTTGATTACAAAGAGATTTATATGCCCGGCTTCGTCGTAAGAGTTGGGCACGTCACGACGACATTTCGAACTAATGGCGTCGGCTATTATTTCGTGGCACCGGGCAAAAAGCCACATGTCAAGTACGGAGTCATGACGGATAGCGACCTTCTACAGGCAGCCCGCAACTACTTTGGCGCGAACGGCAAACAACAACAATGACGGGCCGATAACTGGCGATAAACCCCATTTCACAAGTGTCGCCGGAAGTGAAAATCAGGCCTCTGTCTGGGCGATGGGTCCTCGGCAACCGATGCAAGTGCGATCAGTGGTGTACCCCCGGCGGGGGTGGGGGTGCTGCAATCGATACGGCTGGGACGAAGATGTGTGGGCCATGAGCACCCCCGTGCCATTGACAGTGGCATGACTGGGAAGCAGGATTACTGCGCCTCTCTGTACTCTGCCAGTTCTTCTGGATGGCGCACCAAATTCTTTCCGATGCGCAAGGGTTCGAACCCAAGGACAATCTGAAAACAAAACTTGGCCAGTTCTTGCACAGGTCTTAATCGGTCGAGGCATTGTGCGCTGGTTCGCCGTGCCAGAAGGCCCTCGGACACAAAGGACAGAAGGATTATCACGAAGCGAACGCCATTTTATGAACACAAAGGAGATGACCATGAAAGGCAGCACCGTGACAAAGTCCCTCACCATTGCGGCAGTGATCGCTCTCGCTCTGGCCGTAGCGCCCACAGCGAGGGCGGGCGAGAAAGGATGCTCAAACGCCACCCTGCAGAGCAGCTTCGGATACACCGCCACAGGCACAATTCTCCCTGCTGGCGCTCCGCCGCCGTTTGCCGGGCCTTTCGGAGAGGTCGGCAGGCAGACCTTCGATGGGAAAGGCGACACTGAGGCAATCGCGACGCTAAGCGCAAACGGCAACATCATAAGGATCACCGCTGTGGGCACTTATACGGTGAATCCGGACTGCAGCGGCTCTATGACACTCAGCGTATCCCCCTTGGGTATTACCTCCACAACATACTTTGTGATCGACGATGACGGGCTGGAGATTCGAACCATCGCTACAGACTCAGGGTTGGTTGAAACTCGTGTTTACAGGAAGCAGTTCCAGCGAGATAACCAACAATAGCCGGGTGCCCCACAAGCCCGCTTTTGGCGTGAGCGGGGTTGTTGCCGGTTTCAAGACTCCCGACGAGGAATCGTCCAGCGATTTAAGTAAGCGGGCGATCCGCATTGCTGGAGATGACGATGCGAATTGGTTCTTCTCGGCGCACCCAAACACCGTGCGAAAGCTGCGGGATGAAAAGCAGCTAGTACGGCTCGGGGGTCTCTACCTTTCGTCCATGAGGTTCGTGGCTCCGCCTGCGATTGGCAGCGAATCTGTCGGCGTGGGTCCTTGGTTACAGAGGCGAGGCCGATCAGGGGTGTACCCTGGAGGGCGGGGGCTCTATTTCAGGTCAGCCAATGCGTTCGATAGTGACCGTGATCTGGGTGTGTCTTGATCAACTCCGTCAGTAAACAGGACTTGGGCTCATTCAAAGGCGGTTCCGTCCGCCGAACATATATACGAGGCCGGCTTTACTCGTTCAACTTCCGTGTTGCCGAAAATAACCGGCCAATGTGTCTAATTCAAACCTATAAAACCTGTAGCCGGAATGCTTTATTCTCTTGCAGCGATTGGATTTTGAGGAGAAGGAGCTCCGCTTCCGGCTCAGATCTTGGCAGGTCAACGTCGGTGGCAGAGCCCCATCGACTACGATTCTCTTTATCCCACTTTCTGTCCCGCTGCACAAGCTTGAAACTGAGTGGGAGAAGGACTGCGATAAGATCCTGCGGAGATGCCCTGTATGTCAACGGGAATCGATCATCGGCCACGGACGCCGACGCAAACAGGCGCACGATCGGGATCATGATTGGATTACGATTCATCGCGGTCGCTGTGCGGCGTGCGGAAAAACTTTCACTTTCCTGCCATTGTTTTCTCTCCCGTATACGCATTACAGCTTGCTGGCGCGTTGTTATGCGTTCCGGCGCCGATTGGTAGAACACTGCTCCTGGGAAAAAGCAACGCCTATGCTTAAGGACTCGAATCGTGTGCCCGATCCTTCCACACTCCGTCGGTGGTCGAGCGGGCTGGACCACTCTCAACTTGCGCTGTCCTTTCTGCGCCAGGTGCTTGCTCGGATTGCTTACTGGCTGAGGCGTGGCGATCGACGCGATCACCAAGCTTGCTTTGTGGCTTGCCTGACTCCGGTTCTGCAGATCCTTAGGCCATTGCGCCTTTGAGAAAAAAATTCTCTTCGACCCACCATCGTTGCCTGGGAATGGCAGCGGGCTCGCCGTAGGCTGGGGCCGTTGGAGCAACAGGGCTCATGGCCGAGGATGTCGAAAAACTCAAACAGCGCTGGCCGCTACTCGACTATTTACAGAGGCTGAACTGGGTTGCACAGCCCGCGGGCTACGGCTTCGAGTTCGTCGGACTCTGTCCACTGCACGAGGACACTCGGCCTTCGTTCTACGTTAATGCCCGCAAAAATCTCTTCTATTGTCATGGCTGCGGTCAGGGTGGGGATGTCATTCGCTTTGTCGAGTTGTCCCGCCATCTATCCTTCCGTCAAACTCTGACCTACCTCGAGCAACGGAGTGCTCCGCCAGTCAAGGCAGACGATTCTGCCGCTGTGCTTGAGGAAGCGGCCGCATTTTATCAAGAGCAACTCGACCGCTATCCCGAGGCTTGGCGTTATCTTAATGGGCGCGGAGTTCACGACGTTGCGCTGACCCAAGAGCTGCGCATTGGCTATGCTCCAGGCGGGAACTTGCGCCGCCATCTCACTACTGCAGGTTATTCTTTCGATTTCCTAAGGCGTGTGGGCCTGCTTAACCCGCTCGGGCGCGACGCCTTCTACGCTCGCGTCGTTTTCCCCTGTGCCCAAGGCGGGCGTATTGTCAATCTCTATGGCCGCAGCCTGGGCGACGCTTTTCCCCATCGCTTTCTGCCCGGCCCCAAGGGCGGCTTATACGCCTGGGACCGAGTTCAGCACTGTCCTGAGATGATCGTCGTCGAGGGACTATTCGATTACGTCGTGTTGCGCCAAGCAGGATTTCATCACCTCACCTGTGCCCTGGGTAACCATCTCAGCGCCTATCAGTTTCGGCAGCTCTGTGACAGACCGCGCACGGTTTATCTCACCTTTGATTTCGACGCCAATGGCAGCGGGCAACAAGCCGCGCAGCGGTTAGTAGACCGGCTACGCGCGCGAGGTATTCACAGCCGGCGTGTCCTCCTCCCGGATGGCCATGATCCCAACTCGTTCTTCGTGCAGGGCGGCGATGCGCAACAGTTTCAATCTCTGCTGGAGGCTGCTCAGCCATGAAGTTCCGCATAATCTACCAGCAGAGCTCGCAGAATACGCAAAGCCCGATTCGCGTCATCGAGCAAACCAGCCAGCGAGAAGTTGGCTGGATTAATCGCTACCTGGATCGCGAATACGTCCGCCGTCTAGCCGACACATCTTTGCGCGCCTATGCCTATAACCTGCTGCACTTCGTTCGCTGGTGGGCCAGTATCCATCACACCGGCGACATCGCAGAACAAGATCTTAGCCAATCGACACTCCTGGATTACGTGCGCTTCCAGTCCAGCCAGCAACCTCGGCCTTCGGCTTCTACCATCAATGACCGCGTTGCCGTCGCGGATCGTGCCCTCCGTAATGAGTTCCCGGAAGCGCCCTGCCAGATGGCGCGCGGTTTTCACCAAGCATTCTTGCGGCGTGGACCGATGGGCCTTGCTCGCCCACGACAGGCGATGAGCCGCCTACGAGTGAAGGTACCTAAACGCAACATCGTGCCGCTCTCGGTGAATGAAGTGGCCCGTTTCTGGTCCAGTTTTCGCACTTCACGCGACTTAGCCATGGTGGGTTTGATGCTCCTGCAGGGGCTTCGGTCCGCCGAAGTATTGGCCTTGAATTGCGACGATGTGTTGCTTCCCGAAGCGCAACTTCGCGTTCGCGGGAAAGGCAACAGACTTCGCTTCCTTCCCCTGGCCCCAGAAACTATTCAGCTGCTCGATCACTATCTGCGACTCGAACGTCCAAGCCCCTGCAGTGCCGCGTTGTTTGTCGTTCTGAAAGGGCGCGCACGCGGAACACGCATGAATGCTGCGGGGTTGCGTTCCTTGTTCCGCCACCATCGGCAAACCACCGGGATTAGGCTCGCCCATCCGCACCGTTTTCGACACACCTTTGCCTCGGATATGGTACGCGCGGGTATGAGCCTGCCTGCGCTCATGCGACTGATGGGTCACGCCGACATCCAAACCACTCTCCAATATGTGCGCATCACACCAGAAGACGTCTATCTTGAGTATGCGCGCGTCGTGGCGCAGCACATTCGTCCTCTGGCGAAGACTTCCTCATGAATCGCGCGCGCCGTGCTCCCCTCCAACATCCTCTGGCCCCTACGTTCGCTCGGGCTGTCGATTCTCTCAGTACTGCGCTCAGTCCCGATACGACTCGCCACTACCACGGAACCGTTCGAAAGTTCCTGGTCTATCTTGGCGCCCAGCATCCGGAGGTGAATCGGCTAGACCAGCTACGCCGTGAACCTCACATTCTGGGCTGGATGTCTTGCCTGCGCTCGCAAGCGCCCCCACTGACGATCGCCTCCTCCATCAACCGGCTCATTGCCATGCGCGTTGTTTTTAACGAACTGGCTTGGGCGGAACAGCTTGTGGAACTTGCTCGCCTCATCCGTCGCGAGGATATTCCGCGTGCACCGCAGCGGCTACCACGGCCACTGACGACCGAGCAGGATCAGCTCCTCCAGAAGGAATTTCTTCGTCGCAACGATCTGGGCGGCAATGTGTTTCTGTTGATTCGCCATACTGGCATGCGCATCGGCGAGTGTGCCGATCTGTCGTGCGATTGCCTTCGTTCTACAGGCCCCAATCAATGGGCCGTCCATGTACCGCTCGGCAAGCTTAAGACCGAACGTATGGTTCCTGTAGATTCGTTTGTCTGTGAAATCGTTCAACGCCTCGCATTCTTTCGTTCCCTGGATCCGCTACCTGCGGATGGAAAACTTCTGGCCCGTCCACGCAGCAAAGAAGCCCTGGTTCGTCAGCTGCGTGATTACTTGCATCAAGTCTGCCATGCTCTGGGCCTCTCTACCCGCGTTGTTCCTCATCAGCTTCGTCATACTTACGCCACCGAAATGCTTCGCGCTGGCGTGAGCTTTCCCGTGTTGATGAAGCTACTCGGTCACACCTCTCCCGAGATGACCATGCGTTATCTCGACGTGGCGTTAACTGACCTCCAGCGAGAATTTCAACTGGCTCGTTCACAACCTCGTCACCTTGTTCCCCAGCCGAAGGTGCCGCTCGCTCGCCTTCGAAGGGGTTTAGACGGGGTGGTTGATTCGTTACTCACGGCTCAACACGTCCTGGAGATGTTTCGCCGGGGGCTGCCAAAAGGGTCTACTCGCGAATGGCTCGACCGCCTCTCTAACCGGCTTACGAAGATTGTTAGCGAAACCCGCAAACTTCCCACGCCCTGAGTCCGAGCAGAGATTGGCCGGTTAAGCCAGTCATTCGCTAGATGCCTGATTA
>Ga0306923_10007464_pt1 | contig 10893 bp, 10 predicted proteins | sample sta12Can44000108_FD_203841 | JGI IMG/M metagenome (GOLD analysis project Ga0306923, IMG submission 203841) | Lab enrichment of tropical soil microbial communities from Luquillo Experimental Forest, Puerto Rico - statanox.12C.anox.44.000.108 (v2)... | ecosystem: Environmental > Terrestrial >...
GTGCTTTTTGAGCTGGCCGGAGCCCTTGCCCGGGATGATCTCGACCAGCGGCGCCTTCTGCCTGACCGCCTGGTCCATGATGTCGCGCAGCGCCCGGTCGATGTCCCGGCCGCGGTTGTACATGTCGTGCAGGTCGAGAGTTAGTTTCATCGGGCTGTCTCCGTTTAGCCGATTGCCACCCACGGTACGCTCACCGGCAGGTACGGGCGCGACCAGCGGTCGCCCGCCGACCACAGGGAGACTGCATGCGCCTGGCCCGGCCTGCCGCGGTCGCTGCCGTAGCGTTCCTGGCCGCGGCCGTCGCCGGGACCGGCGCCGTCGCGGTCGCGGGCCGCGCCGACCGCCCGCCGGGCGCGCCCGCCGCGCGGGGCAACGTGGTGACGATCCGGCCCGGCGTGATCCACGCCCTGGCCGGGGCCCTGGCCACGCCGCCCACCACCGCGTTCTGCGAACGGCAGTTCCGCATCGCGTGCTACCTGCCCGCGCAGCTCCAGCGGGCCTACAACCTGCCCCGGCTGTACCGGCAGGGGATCACCGGCCGGGGGCAGACGATCATCATCGTCGACTCGTTCGGGTCCCCGACCATCCAGCGTGACCTGCGCCGGTTCGACCGCGCGGCCGGCCTTCCCGCGCCGCCCTCGCTGAAGGTCATCCAGCCTGCCGGGCCGGTCCCGCCGTACCAGCCGAACTCCGACCGGGAGGGCTGGGCCGGCGAGACGGACCTGGACGTCGAGTACGCCCACGCGATCGCCCCCGGCGCGAGCATCCTGCTCGCCGAGACCCCGACCTCGGAGAACGAGGGCACCACCGGCTTCCCGCAGATCGTCACGGCCGAGAAGTACGTGATCAACCACCATCTCGGCGGCGTGATCAGCCAGAGCTTCAGCGCCACCGAGCAGACCTTCGGCTCCCGGCAGTCGCTGCTGGCGCTGCGCGGCGCCTATATCGACGCCGCGCGCCAGGGCGTGACCGTGCTGGCCGCCTCCGGCGACAGCGGCGCGGCGGACGTGAAGTACGACGAGGTGACGTACTACCTGCACCGGGTGACGTCGTGGCCGGACAGCGACCCGCTGGTGACCGCGGTGGGCGGGACTCAGCTGCACCTGGCCGCGGGGGGCGGCGACGTCACGCCGGCCACGGTCTGGAACGACACCTTCAACGCTCCGGCCAACGAGTTCGTCGTGGGCGGTCCCGGGCCGAGCCCGCTGGCGGGCGGCGGCGGGAGGTCGGTGGTCTTCGCCCGGCCCCGCTTCCAGAACGGGGTGCGGGGGGTCGTGGGCGGCCACCGCGGCGTGCCCGACATCTCGATGAGCGCCGCCTGCAACGGCGCGGCCGACATGTACCAGAGCTTCGCCGGCCAGCCCGCGGGCTGGTACCCCACCTGCGGCACCAGCGAGGCGGCGCCGGAATTCGCCGGGATCGTGGCCCTGGCCGACCAGGTGGCCGGCCACCCGCTCGGAGTGATCAACGGCTACCTGTACCGGCTCGCCGCGCAGCACGCGCCCGGCATCGTCGACGTGGTGTCCGGCAACAACACGGTCTCCTTCCGCCAGGGCGGCAGGCTGCGCACCGTGCGCGGGTTCCGCGCACGGCCCGGCTACGACCTCGCGTCGGGCGTCGGCACGGTGAACGCGCTGCGGTTCGTGCCGGAACTGGCCCGGGCGGCGGATCATCGCCGTTCCGGATAGCGGCGCCCCGGCGTGATCTGCGTGCTCGGCGACGCCCACCTCGACGTGGTCGTCTCCGCCCGCGGACCCGTGGCCGAGGAAACCGACACCCCCGCGCGCACGTCGGTGGGGGTCGGCGGGCAGGCGGCGAACGTCGCCGCGTGGGTGGCCGCGCTGGGCGGCCGGGCCCGGCTGATCGCGGCCCGCGGGACCGACCTGGCCAGCCAGCTGGTCGTCGGCGAGCTGGCCCGCCGGGCGGTGGAGCTGGCCGGGCCGGTCATCGAGGGCCGGACCGGCGTGGTGGTGTCGCTGGCCGACGGCGCCACCCGGTCGATGCTCACCGACCGCGGGGTCGGGCCGGGCCTGGCCGCCGGCCTGCTGCAGTCGGCCTGGCTCGACGGGTGCGACTGGCTGCACCTGCCCGCCTACAGCCTGGTCGCCGAGCCGGTCGCGGGCGCGGCGCTGGCCGCCGCCGCGCGCGTGCCGCGGCTGAGCATCGACCTGTCCTCGACCGCCGCGCTGCGGGCCTACGGGGCCCGGCGGTTCGGCGAGCTGATCGCGCGCCTGCGCCCGGACGTGGTCTTCGGCAACGAGGCCGAGGCCGCCCTGGTCGGGGACCTACCCGGAACCGAGCTGGTGGTTAAGCTGGGCCCGCGCGGGGTCCGGGCGGGCGGGACGGTGTTCCCCGCGCTGCCCACGCAGCCGGTCGACGCGACCGGCGCGGGCGACGCGTTCGCGGCCGGCTACCTGGTCGGCGGGATCAGGCTCGGCCTGGAAGCGGCGGCGCGGGCGGTGGCGACGATGGGGGCGATGCCGTGACTTCCGCCGCGGGACCTCCCGTAGTGCTGGCCGACGAGGTGGCCGAGGCGCTGCAGGGCGGCCGGCCGGTCGTGGCGCTGGAGACCACCCTGGTCTCGCACGGCTTCTCCGGCGGGCGGGGGCTGGCCGTGGCACGGGCGGCCGAGGACCGGGTGCGCGCGGCGGGCGCGGTGCCGGCCACGGTCGGCATCGTCGACGGCACGCTGCGCGCCGGGCTCGGCCCCGCCGAGCTGCGGCGCTTCGCGGCGGCGGGCCCCGCGGCCCGCTAGGTGAGCGCGCGCGACATCGCCGCGTGCGTGGTGCAGGGCGCGCTCGGGGCCACCACGGTCGGCGGGACGCTGGCGGCCTGCCGCGCGCTCGGCATCAGGTTCCTGGCCACCGGCGGCATCGGCGGCGTGCACCGCGGGTTCGCCGACAGCCTGGACATCTCCGGTGACCTGCTGCAGATCGCGCGGACCCCGGCGGTCGTGGTGTGCTCCGGGGCCAAGTCGATCCTGGACGTGAGCGCGACCGCCGAACTGCTGGAGACGCTCGCCGTGCCGGTCCTCGGCTGGCACACGGGCACGCTGCCGCTGTTCTACCGCGCGGACGGCGGCCCGGCCGTGCCCGCGGTGGTCACCTCGGCCGGGGAGGCGGCCCGCATCGCGCAGGCCCAGTGGCGGCTCAACCCGTCATCGGGACTGCTGCTGGCCAGGCCGCCCGCGGGCGGCCTGGATCTCGAGCCGGTGATCGCCGAGGCGGTACGGCAGGTGCAGCGCGAGGGCGTGACCGGGCAGGCCGTGACGCCCGCGGTCCTCGCCCGGGTCGAGGAGCTGAGCGGCGGCCGGAGCGTGGCGGTCAACCAGCGGCTGATCGCCGACAACGCGGCGCTGGCCGCCGAGGTGGCCGTGGCCTGGGCCGGGCTGGCGGGGTAGCCGGCGTCAGGACGCCAGCGCCTCGGTCAGCCAGGTCCGCAGCGCGGGGGCGGGCGCGGCCCCGGTCTTGCGCGCCGCCACCTGCCCGTCGCGCAGCACCATCAGGGTCGGTATGGCCTGCACGCCGAAGCGCTGCTGCAGCCCCGGTGATTCGTCCACGTTGACCTTAACGAGCTTCAGCCGGCCGGCCATCTCCGTAGCCAGTTGCTCCAGCGCCGGGCTCACCATGCGGCACGGGCCGCACCACGGCGCCCAGAGGTCGACCAGCACCGGGACGGACGCCTGCTCGGCGACCTCCGCGAAGGTCCCGTCGGCGGCGTCGACGATCCAGGGCAGCGGCTTATGGCAATGGCCGCAGCGCGGGGTGCCGGCGGCGGCCGCGGGCACCCGGTTCCTGCGCCCGCAGTGCGGGCACTTGACTAGGTCAGGCATGTGCTTTCTCGATCTCGCCGAACGGCACCGCCGGATCGCGCTGGTGCCGTACCGCCTGTAGCAAGCCTTCTCGTCCCCGTGGTATTCCGGGCGTGATCTGCGTGGCAGGCGTGACGAGCGGTACGGGAGGGGCAGAACGGGCAAGCCGCCCATCATGATTGTTCCGGGCATCTTCCCGAATAACCTGCAAATACCACGCGGTCGCGAGACTATGTCTGCTGCGCGGCCGGGAGCCCTCGCGGCCGCGCAACAGGCGCGATGGGGAAAGGGGCTTCAACGCATGCCAAGCGGCGATGCTGGCATGCCCGGGATCTGCTGCCGAGGCGGGGGCGGAGAGCGAAGTTCCTGGCCGACGGCCTCTTGACAGGCGCTTCGGCCGCTCCTTACGCTCATCGTCCACGCGTGACTTATGCCTACTTGCCATGACTTGGGTAAGGAAGTGATTACATGCGCGCTTTGCGAAAAGCCCGGGCAGATACCTCGTCCGGCGCCGCCCTGAGAGTCAGCCGCCGCGAGATGCTGGCCGGCGGGATCGGGGCCGGGGCGCTCATCGCGCTGCCTGACCTCTCGCTGGCAGGCCGGGCGGCCGGGCGCTCCGCCCGTTCGGCGAGCCCCGCCGGTTCCCGGCACGTGCTGCTCTACGGAACGCCCCAGGCGGAGCCGTTCCCCGGCGGGTCGGTCGCGGCCGCCCGGTCCCCGGCGTCCCGGGCCAGGTCGTCGCCCGCGGCCACGTCACTGCCTGCGGCCAGGCCGGTCGCCACCCAGCTCGCGTCCGCGCCGGTCGCTTCCGCCGATCAGGCCAGCGTGGCGCTGGTCACCGTGGACGCGGCGGGATCAGCGGCGAAGGTGACGCTGACCGTCGTCGACGCGGCCACGGCCGTCGTCAGCAAGCAGGGGTCGCTGACCATCACCGGCATCGCGGACGGCACCAGCATTCTCCCGACGCCGGTCTTCGCCCCGGGCACCGCGATCATCGCGGTGGTCCTGGCCATCACCGAGCCCATCGGCCACCGCCTGGCCCGCAAGGTCGATCTGGCGACCGGCCGCGCCGTGCCCATGCAGGCCGCGACCTGGAGGTCGCGCCACGCGCTGGCCTACTTCGACCAGGCCAGCGAGACGTTCGCCGGGCCGTTCCACCTCGGCAACGCGCCGGCGCTGGCGCTGACCACCGCGGCCGCGAACTCTTCCGACCTGTTCGTGTGGACCACGAGGGAACCGCAGCCCGCCCGGACGCGGCCGCAGCCGCCCCCGCTGCCCTGGGTCAGCGTGTTCCCGCTCGGCTCGGGCCGGGCCCGGGCCTCGGTGCCGTCCCCGGCTCCCTGGCCGGCCAGCGAGCCGGTGGTCACGCTGGGCACCGGCCACGCGGCACGCCTGGTCAACGGGCGCGCCGTGCAGGTCAGCTCGGCGAAGACCGGCGAGGTGACCCACACGGTGATCGAGCCGCTCAACGTCACCCGGGCCAAGCCGAGCGCGGTGACCATGCAGGCGCGCCCGGACGGGACGGTGTTCCTGACCAAGCCGGGCATCGGCCGGGCGGTGGTCGCCGACCCCTCGCGGGAGTTCCGGGTGACGGCTCAGGTGGACTACCCGGTGCCCTCGTCGCCGGGCGGCGCCCCGGCCAGCAAGGCGGTCCTGTCGCCCGCCGGGGACACGCTGTACGTCCTGGGCGGGGCCAAGACCGGGGGCATCTCCGCATACGACATGGCCACCGGCAAGCTGGCCGGGTCCTACAGTCACGGCCGCCAGTACTTCGGCCTGTACCAGCTGGCCAGCGGGACGTTGCTGACCCTAAGCCCGGGCAACCCGCGCCTGGAGTTCTTCTCTCCCGGCCTGAGCCTGCTCGGGACGGCCGCCACGAACCTGCACGTATCGGCCGTGTTCTGAGCCGGCCGCACGATCTGCAGCTGCCAGCACCTCGTGTTCACCAGCAATCGTTTCCGATGGGGAGCCAGCCATGGCGGGATTTGACACCGCAGGACAGATCCAGAACACCTACGTGTCGGCGCGCAACGAGTTCGGCCGGGCCCCGGCCTTCTGGATCCGGTACTTCTCGCCGTCGCCGGCCGCCGACATCTTCGCCGACGACCCGGTGTCCGAGAGCCTGGGCGCGTGGAACAGCGGCGGGCCGGCCGTCGGCTGCGTCAGCGCGCCGTTCCAGTCCCGGCTGAGCGGCTCCGCCGCGGAGGGCTTGGCCGACGCGCAGACCTACGCGGCCTCGATGCTGGCCGCGTGGAACGCGGTCGCCCAGCTCAAGCTGCCGGCCAACCACCACCTGTGGTGCTTCCTCGACCAGGAGTACTCCACGGGCCTGTCTCTGAGCTACTGGGACGCCTGGGCGCACTACCTCGCGGAGTACAACTTCGCGAACCTGCACACCTACCCGCTGTACCCGGCGGTCTACTGCGACCCGTTCTCGCCGTTCCCCAACTGCTCGGTTTTCGCCGCCACCAGCGGCGTCAACACTCCCGCCACGGTGTGGTCCAGCGAGCCGGAACCGTGCGGAAGCCTCGGCCACCCGCCCGCCTTTGACGCGGACGAGTGTTCCTCGACGTCGCGCTCGAAGGTCCCGTCGCACCTGTGGCAGTTCGGCGAGCAGGTCGGCTGCGGCTACTCCGCCAACGTCGACCTGGACCTGGGCAACCTGAACACGCGCAGCTACTGCTTCGCGGTCGTGGCCAAACCCTAGCCGCCGGCCCGGCGGCGCTGCGGTGATGGGCTGAGAGCGTTCGGCAGCGGCATGGAGACGGATTAAGAGAGGACAGCGGGTGGCCCAGATCGGTCCGGGTACGTCGCTCTTCCTGGCCGGGTGCGTGGCCAGCTGCGGCATCCTGCTCGTCGTGGCCGGGGCCAGCAAGCTGTACCGCGCCGCCCGCCGGATACCGGACGCCAGCGCGGTCCGGCGCGCGCTGGGTATGACCAAGCGCCGGTGGCGGCGGGCGGAGGCGGCGGCCGGGGGGCTGGAATGCGCGGCCGGGTTGATCGTCTGCGCGGGGGTGTTCCCGGTGCTGGGCGGGGGGGTCATGGCCGCGGCCGGGGCCGGGTTCTGCGTGCTGCTCGGGTACGCGAGGGTCAGGCGGGTGCCCGGCGGCTGCGGGTGCATACAGTGGCGAACGGCACCGCCGCCGGCCGCGGGGATCGTCTCCTGGCGGGAGATCGCCCGCGCCGCCCTGGTAGCGGCCGCGGGGGCGGTCGGCGCGGTCTTCCTGCGCGGCGAGGCCGGCGCGGTTGATCGTCCCTGGTTCTGGGCCGGGATCGCGGCCGGGGGCGGCGTGCTGATGCTGCTGAGCATGCGCACGCTGCCGCGGACGCCGGTGTGCCGCAGGCCGGTGTGGTTCCCGGCGCGGGCCACGCTCCGGACGCTGGCCGGGCACGGGGTGTTCGAGGCCATGGCCGAGTCGGCCGGACCGTTCGGGCCGGTGGTGCGGTACCGCCGGTCCGGGTGCAGCGAGGAGTTCTGGTTCACCCCGCTGCCTCCAGGCGCGACCGGACCCGGCCGCGCCGGTGACGGCGGGCAGCGGGCCGTGGTGTTCCGGACGCAGTACGCCACGCGCGGCGGGGGGCTGGCCGTGCAGGCGTCGGTGCGCGACGCCGAGGCCGTGGCGGACCGGCCGGCCCGGTCCATCGGCGCGCGGGACTCCATGCTCGCCGGGCACGGCTGAGATTCGCGCAACCATGCCGCAGCGTGTGCCGTCCTATCAGACGGGCAGCGGTACCAGGAGGAAGAGCGATGAGATTCGATGCGGCGCATGATTCCCGCGGCCGCGGGGCCGCGCGTACGGCGGGCGGCCCGGCGGTGGCCGCGATCCTGGCCGGCGCGGCGGCCTGCGCGGTGATCCTGGCCGCCTGCGGAAGCACGCCGGCCCCCGGCAGTGCCCCGGCCGCCGGGAGCACCCCGGCCAGCGGCAGCGCCCCGGCCACGGCCAGCGCCCCGGCCACGGCCAGCACCCCATCCCCGACCGCCACGGCGACGAACACGCCCGGCACCTCGGCCGCGAGCGCCTGCACCGCGTCCGCGCTGAAGGTCGGCCTCACGAACACCGGCGCCCTCGGCGGCCAGGCCGGGGCTTATCTCCGGTTCACCAACGACGGTGCCACCGCGTGCCGGATGACCGGCTGGCCGGCGGTGGTCGCGCTGACGGCGGCGGGGAAGGCCACGACGTTGCGGCGCGCGCAGTCGACCATGTACGGAGCCTGGCAGGCGCCCGCGTCGCTGCCGGTGGTCATGCTGCCGCCCGGCGGCTCGGCGTACGCGGTGGTGGCCGCCGATGACCAGCCGGTCGGCAACGCCACCAGCTGCCCCGCACCATACGTGCGCCTGCGGGTCAGCCCGCCCGGCAGTTCCGGCAGCGTGGTGGTGTCCGCCTGGCTGCCGGGCGCCCGCTCCTACCTGCCGTCCTGCACGTCGATCACCGGCTCGCCGACCGGCGAGGTTTCCGCGATCACACCGCTGTCCGGCCTCGCGCACTAGGCCGCTATCCGGCCTTCGGCATGGCCCCTTTTCCCGGGCCCGCGGGCTTAGCTCGCTATCCAAATCTCCGGCGCTAAGCGCCGGCGGGTAAGGCCGCCGAAACCAAGCCGGCAAGGCATTCTCCGGCATTCCCGGGCGTCCACCGGGCCGCTCCGGGCCTGGTCCGTGCGGCAGCGTCGGCGGCCGCCACGCGAATTCGTGTACCACGACACGATGGCGAATCTAGCCCGTAAATACACCGAAATTGGCAACAGGTACGAGACTATGACCCCTGTGGCGCTGGGGGAAGGAAGCAATTTACGTGCGGTCTCTACATCGGGCAGGCGCGGGCGGCTCATCCGGTTCACCGGGGGTCAGCCGCCGCGAGATGCTGGCGGGCGGCGTTGGCGCCGGCGCCCTCATCGCGCTGCCGGACCCGTTGCTGGCCCTGCCCGGGGACAAGCGGCCCACTCGGTCGCCTAAGCCCGTGATGCCCGGTTCCCAGTACGTGCTCCTGTACGGAATGCCCGAATCGGGGCCGCCCTCGGGCGGGTCCGTCGCTTGGGCGCCGTACCCGGGGCCCCGTTCGCGCGGGCCGTTCCCCGCGTCCCGGACGCGGGAGCGGCTCACGGCTAGGCCGGTCGCGACCAGGATCGCGTCGACGCCGGTCCTGTCGCCCGACCGGGCCACCGTGGCCCTGGTCACCGTGCAGACCTCGGCGGCCGCGGCCAAGGTGACGCTGGCCCTCGTCGACGCGGCCACGGCCGTCATCAGCAAGCAGAGGTCGCTGACCATCACCGATATCCGCAAGGACGCGAACATCCTCGCGACGCCGGTCTTCGCCCCGGGCACGCCCATCGTCGCGCTGGTGCTGGCCATTACCGAGCCCACGCACGCACGCCAGGCCCGCAAGGTGGACGCCCACACCGGCGCCGCCGTGCCTATGCACGCGGTGACCTGGACGTCGCGTCACGCGCTGGCCTACTTCAACGCACACAACGGGACCTTCACCGGGCCCTTCCACCTCGGCAACGCGCCGTCGCTGGCGCTGACCACGGCGGCCGCGAACTCTTCGGACTTGTTCGTGTGGACCACGAAGGAGCCGCAGCCGGCGAAGACCCGGCCGCAGCCGCCCCCGCTGCCCTGGGTCAGCGTGTTCCCGCTGGGTTCGGGCCGGGCCCGGGCCTCGGTGCCGTCCCCGGCTCCCTGGCCGGCCGGCGAGCCGGTCGTGACCCTGGCCACCGGGGAGGTAGGCCGCCTGGTCCACGGGCGCGCCGTGCAGGTCAGCTCGGCTAAGACCGGCGAGGTGACCCACACGGAGATCGAGCCGCTCAACGTCATCCGGGCCAAGCCGAGCGCGGTGACCATGGAGTCACGCCCGGACGGGACGGTGTTCGTGACCAAGCCGGGGATCGGCCAGGCAGTGGTCGCCGACCCGGCCCAGGACTTCCGGGTGACGGCCAAGGTCAGCTACCCGGTACCCGCGGTGCCGCTCGGCGCCCCGTGGAGCAAGGCCGTGCTGTCGCCCGAGGGCGACACCCTCTACGTCCTGGGCGGGGCGAAGGCCGGGGGCATCAGCGCCTACGACGTGGCCACCGGCAAGCTGGCCCGGTCCTACAGCTACGGCCGGAGGTATTACGGCCTCTACCAGCTGCCCAGCGGGGTCCTGCTGACCGTCAGCCCCGAGAACCCGCGCCTGGAGTTCTTCTCGCCCCACCTGAGTCCGCTCGGAACGGCCGCCACGAACCTGCATGTCTCGGCCGTGTTCTGATCCAGCAGTGCCAGCAGTTGCCAGCAGCCGTTTCCGTATGAGGGATGCGAGCCAATGTCGGGATATGACACCGCAGGACGAATCCAGAACACCTACCAGTCGGCGCGCCAAGAATTCGGCCAGGCCCCGGCCTACTGGATCCGCTACTTCTCGCCGTCGCCGGCCGCCGACATCTTCGCCGACGACGCGGTGGCCGAGAGCCTGGGCGCGTGGGAAAGCGGCGGGCCGTTCGTCGGCTGCGTCAGCGCGCCGTACCAGTCCCGGCTGAGCGGCTCCTTCGCCGAGGGCCAGGCGGACGCGCAGACCTACGCGGCGTCGATGCTCGCCGCGTGGAACGTGGTCGCCCAGCTCAAGCTGCCAGCCAACGGACAGCTCTGGTGTTTCCTCGACCAGGAGTACTCCACGGGCCTGTCCCTGAGCTACTGGGACGGCTGGGCCAACTACATCGCGAACTACAACTTCGCGCACCTGCATACCTATCCGCTGTACCCGGCCCTGTACTGCGCCCCGTTCTCGCCCTATCCCAACTGCACGACGCTCGCCCGCGCCAAGGGCCTCAACATTCCCGCCTCGGTGTGGTCCAGCGAGCCGGAACCGTGCGGGACGCTCAAGCACCCGCCCAGATTTAACGCGCAGCAGTGTTCCTCGTCGTCGCGCTCGAAGGTCCCGTCGCACCTGTGGCAGTTCGGCGAGCAGGGAGGCTGTGGCTACTCGGCCAACGTGGACCTGGACCTGGGCAACCTGAACACGCGCAGCTTCTTCTTCAAAGTCGTGGCGAGACCCTAGCCGCCGGCCCGGCGGCGTGCGGTGACAGGTTAAGAGCGTTCGGCAGCAGCGTGGAGA
>Ga0306923_10007465_pt1 | contig 10892 bp, 13 predicted proteins | sample sta12Can44000108_FD_203841 | JGI IMG/M metagenome (GOLD analysis project Ga0306923, IMG submission 203841) | Lab enrichment of tropical soil microbial communities from Luquillo Experimental Forest, Puerto Rico - statanox.12C.anox.44.000.108 (v2)... | ecosystem: Environmental > Terrestrial >...
GCAAAAAGCGCCGCACAACCTCGGACATGCCCAGCAATGGCGTGAACGTCATCCAAACCGGATTGGCGCCGATATTGGTTCTGGTGAGCGCCTCGCTGTAGATGTCCATTGGCGGCTCTTCATCGAGCCAAACCCAACTCAACGTCTCGCCCTGGAATTTCTCGCGGCCCGATAAATAGCTTTTCAGGCCTATTACAGATTGGCCGCCAGAGACGTGATTGACTTTGATGCTGTCGAGCAAATCGGGAATGCCACGCGCCGATACCAGCTCCGCAATGGCGTCCTTCGGGATTGCTCCCGTTCCGGTTTGGCCGGGACGCCCAATGAGCACGCGCTGCACCGTGTCTCTGACAACCTCGCCAGTAACGCCGCACGCCCATCCGATTGTCGGCCGATCAAAGCGTTTACCGGTCCACCACTGCGGATACCGTCCTGTGGCATGCATTGCCACCTCGAAACCGCCCGCTAACGTTTTGCCGAGCTGATTGCCCGCCATCAGCAAGCGTTCACGATACGTAGCGCCCGCGTCGTGAAACTCCGCTTGCTTTGGATATGGCTGGTAGTACCGCAGCCGGTCTTCAGTTAATCGACGGGTTTTCTCCGTCTCCAAGCTCTTGAGTAACAGCTCCTCGGAGCTGGGCTCGGAGTTTGGCAATGAAGACATCTAATTCCTCGTCGGATAAATCAGTTAGGCGCGAATCCATGATTTCAAGCTCTTTCGGCATTAGGCCGGCGACAATACGAATGTATTCAATCGGCTTCTCCACACGCGCAATTTTCAGAGCCTCTACGCCATGTTGCTCGAAATCTTCCGCGAGCGCCGTCAGGAACGCATGAGACAAACGGTTCTTGGCGCCCTTGGCGCGACCGCCGGTTTTGGGGCGGCCCCTTTCAAATAGGCTCATGCTGCCTCCTTATGGGGGAAATTCGAACACGGCGACATTCCGATCGTTTCATTTCAAGCCACCTTCTCTTGAAGCAATCCGCGTTCCCGCAGGTCGTTGACCAGCGCCCGGCGGCAAATGTAACTGAGGCTGGTGAGGTCTCGCTGGGCTGCGAGCTCCGTTGCCTCGGCGACCGATGCCGGTCGGGCTACCACCATGCGCCGCCCTGTGGTGGATCAAATGACAAAACTTATTTTTCGTTTCTGCGATCGGGGGCAAGCCCAGCTTTCTCGAAGCGCTTTTCTGGAAATCTGACGTCGTGATCGGCATCGATCAGTCGGCGGATCATGCGGTATTTTGCTGCGTCCTGGAGAACCGACTGAAACTCGTATTTCTTGGATGGGTCGTCCATTGGCATTTTCCCTAATTGAAAGCGAAAAACGACTTCGCAATTTGTTTATTGTCTTGATTGCCTCGCGGAGGCGTGTCTGGCAGCTTGACCGTATTCGGCAGATCGCGCCTTGCGGATTCGCGAACCTCGTTCAGCAGATTGTTCTCATGTAGCCGGTCCCATTGGTCGCGAATGATTTCGTTGCCGCGGGCGGCGTGACAAGCAAGGAATGCAAAGCAGTCGTGCACCGACACCATCGGCATCGGGATTGCTTCCTCGATGGCCTCCAGTTCGATCGCAAGTGCAATCATCTGTAAATGGCAAGCATCGGCGGCGTGAACAAAGTTTGCAGCTATACCGTTCGCTGCGTCACGCGGCTCAATCTTGTCAGTATGGCCGACCGTGAGACTGATATAGCGGCGCCCGCCGCGCGTCGGTACGGCAAAGCGCTTTATGATAGGCTCGTAATAAGCACCAATGACAGGAAAGCCCAACGGCGTAGTAAAGCAGAGCGGCTTGTTGTGCTTGGGTTTGGCACAAATCCCGGCAAGCTCTCTGAGAAAAGTTCGAACCCCCACCGCTACGGGGGCATTCTCCGCAACCATTCGGTCAAGGATTTTGACGAACATGTACGGCAAGTCTCTGCCGACGAACCTTCCGTACTCAATGCGTTTCTTCTTCTTGGCTTTCTTCTTTGCCATAACGCTACTCCCTGCGTTTGCTGCGCCCCGACTCTTCAAAATGGTGGTGTCAACCTTATAGGTTTTGAACTGAAGACTGCTGAACTTGCCGTAGGTGAAACCGTTCGCCTGATAGAGCGCGAAGCGGTCACCCCGTATTGGTGTCGGCTTCTCGCCTTTCTTCCTTTTCTTATCATTTCTCTCACCGAGTACCTTACGCACTGCGTCCGCCATGCCTTTCAGGGTGCCGCCGTAAAAGAACGACACAATCGGTCGCTTTACAATCTTGCGATCGGCTGGACCATTCATGAGCTGTTGCAGCCGTGGACATATCCGCAGCCGCTTCCACAACGCGAGTGCCATCATGCCGTAGAAATCGGCGCCGGCACTTCGTTCGACCACAGCGTCGATGATATCCCCGTCCAGGTCCAAGACGACGCGATCGCCGCCCTCAGCCTGCGGAGTGATATTTACGTATCGACCCTCTTCCGATCGCGTCATGCCGCTGATGTGCTGCAGCCCGGAGCAGCAAGCGTCGTATATCAAAGGCAGCTGGGTCTTGAATTTCGGCCCGATCTTGAGCGCTCGCGCAAGCTCGATACAGGCGGCGAGGAATTGCCACGGCTCGTCGTCGTCCGACGGCAGCAAATATTTTATGCTGGCGAAATCGTCGCCACGAAGCACTGCTTCGCCGATATCACATAGCGTGCGGAGATATTCTTCCGTCCACGCTATTCGGCCTTCCAAATCCAGCCTGCTGGGCTTTGGCTCCCGGCTCCATGCGTTGCCATCGGCCATGCGGGCAACGTGAGCCTTCAGCTGGCGCGTTCCTTCCTCGCCAATGGGCTGGCCGTCGGCAAATAGAAACAGCGCCCGAACGTGATCTTTCCTGGTGTAGTTGAAATAGCAGATGGGATTAATGCGGCCGCGAAAGTCGAAGTGCAGCGGTTGCCAGAACCTGTCCACGGCAGCGGTCACCTCGGCGATCGCCAGGTCAAGCTCGAAAGCCTTCGCTTTTTGCCACGCCGCCCATTCTTTCCGACTGGATTTTTTCCACGGCTCATAGATGGCGGGCTCGGGAACGGGCGGGCGCGGCGCGCGTCGCATGAATTCGAACAGCGGCCGGTTGATGACGAATGCCGTGTCCTGCAAGTAATTCAACGCATCAAGAACGCGCCGCATCTTGCCACTGGCGATTGCGCCAGAAACGGCAGCCTCGATGCTCGGATGATGCTCGGCAATGAGAGGAACGCGCCAGTCGTGATCCGCCGGCAATCCGCCCTTACGAAATTCTGTCCAGGGCTCGGGGCGGCTGAACATTGGCGACAACAGGATACTGTGATGCTCGGCAGCGAGCTGAACGATTGCGTTCAGGCTTTCGTCCTGCGCGTCGGTTAGCTCAATGTCGATAAGTCCGTCGTCGTGGACGACAAAGATCGGCAGGGTTTCCAGCAGGCGAGTACCCCAAATGCCAACCTTAAGGTTTAAATCCGCGCGACGACCATCAAGCCGGAGGCTGCGGCCAATCCAGAGGAGGGTGTCGCGTAGGTTCTTCTCGCCGGTCCTTCTGTCCGCGCCAATGGTCGTGGAATGGCAGAGCGACACACCGGCAGTGAGCAGGCGCTTTGACAACGTGTAGTCGTCGAAGCCGGCCAGGGCGTCCCAGACGTCCTTGCTGCGCCCGTTCCAGACGTCCTTGCTGCGCCCGTTTGGGCGATCGGCGGCAATGCTAACAGCAAGCTGGCGCAAGTACTGATTGACGAGAAGTCGCCCCGGGCCGGTGTGGCCGTAGCCTAGCGCTTTGGCGAGGAAATCCTCGCGATCGGCAATAAGGTCGAGGCTGCGGTCGAAACCGACGCTGTCCTGGCTCATGTACCCCCACTTTTCTCCTATAGTGCAACACGGCTGGTATGCGGTGATTTGGCAAACCGGGTCAAAACGGCTTATCCCCAGGCCCTGTGGATGGGACCCAATTTTGAATGGCCGTATAGACGGAGATGGGACCCTAGGCCCAGATGGGACCCGTTCAATAGGCGAACCCCCCGTCGACTTTTACCGGCTAATCCGATTTTGGGTGGCGCTTGAGGGCGCAGAATCCGTTTATCTGATTCAGCGAATCGCAGTCAAAACGGCTTATCCCCACCATGCGCGACTGGTGGAGAGCATCACGGCCGACGAGCTCGCGCTCGCGCCTAGCCTCGGCCCTGGCGTTCTTGGACACGGCGGTCTCCCGTTCAACGGATTACTAATCCCTTGGAAATAGATGACTTGTGCCCATTTCATCGCATTATAATCGCAGCAATGCCCGCTTGGGCAACATACGGGCAACAAACACGCAGATTTCGCTACCGGATCGCCCAAATCGCCGGTCGTCCAGTGCCGCCAGCGCGACCAATTTGGTGAGCTCCGAGCCGGCGCAGCGCCTCGCGAATAACCTCGTAGTGCCAATGCCGATGCTCGCGACCAGCGTAACACCACGCTTTCAGCTCGCGCATCGAGCACATGCCATCATGCGCAATCATGCAGCGCCTGGCTTGCGTCGAAACGCGCCCAGCACGCGGTAATGTCGGAACAGCTGACAATCGCGCTCTACCGATAGCGGCGGGGCGCCCCTCTCTCAGTCCCATCGATATTATGTTCGGCATCAAAATCTATTTCGCCTCGTCTACGGCTAGCCTGCTTTAAATGCGTGGAATGCCCTATTGCCATCACGTCAATGAGTGTCCTCAATCCCAATCACTCTACTATCTCCCAGTATTATTATTAAGAAGAAGAGGAAGAAGAAGTAAGAATAGGCACCGTATGTATCCGTCGGACACATGCACATGTATCCAACGGAACACTTGGAATGTATCCGTCGGAACACTTAGCCGAGGTGTCGCACTGTCACCAACGGAGACTTGCGGCCTCGCTCCTCAACGGCCACGAGCCCCAGCTCACGTAGCTTTGCAAGCGCCGCCTTCTTCCCCTTGCGGCCAACACGCCTCCCCGCAAGCATTACGTTGGTAAGCTTGACGACGGGTTCGTGTCCTCCGCTGACTAGTCTCCAAGCCTCGTACAATAAGACAATGGCGACTGCGTACGTGGCGCCACTCGCGCGCGCCTTGGCCAGAGTTTCCTCCCAGAGCCCCGGCACCTTTGTGAACCGCTTTTCGCTGCGCTTCTTCGTTGGCTTGCGCTTGCCACTTTCCTCTGCGGTCTTAGTCAGCGTGGCCGCGAGCTCCGGCGACAGCTCAAGGTTCTTAGGGTCGAATGGGTCAAACGTCTCAGCCATTATATTGCTGCTCTCCTCGCAACAGTGATTTGCTCAATCAGCGACGTAACCGCCGCCCACATCTTGGTGCCGCGCTTATCGGCGTAGCGATCCGGATACCGCACCACCACCGCATCGGTTGCCAGCTCGAAACCTTTGAGAACCACGCGTGACGTCTCGGTCATAGCCGCGCGCATCTTGGCGATGTCGGCATCGAGCCGATCGAGTGGCGCACAAATCAGCACCGCGTCATGGACAGGCGCGCACACCTCAACGCCGCGCTCTGTGCCTAAGCAGCACGCGAGCCGGAGCATCTCGGCGCCGTTCGCCTGCATGGGGAAGTTGCGCAGCGATCGCGGGTTGGAATCGGCGCCGATGTGTATTGTCCAGCCGAATACCGTGTGCAGCGAACTCGTGATCATCGCTCGATCGACGGCGCCGTCGGACCATTGCCAGAACTTGCGGAATGTTTCCTGGTGCGCGCGCAGCAAGTCCCGCGCCACCACCGGCGGCTGGCCGATGCGAAGTGCGAGCGCGTCCGGCCCCATGCCGTACTGCACCGCCAGTACACAAGCCTTGAACAACTCGCGCTGCGCCGAATGCGACCGCTTCGTCGCGTCGGGCGGCACGGCGCCCGCCTGCTTGGCGAATGCTAAGTAAGGATCGCCGGAGCGATATGCGGCGATCATGTTCGCATCCTCCGACAGGGCGGCAGCGATACCGAACTCTTGCTGCGACCAATCGATGTAAGCGACGCCGTGGCCCGGCGGCGGCTTGATCAGTCCGCGCAACCACACGCTCGGTCCAAATATAAATTTCGAATTGCTGGGCTGATTCCGGCCGGTGCGCGCTCGGAACGCTGAAAGGATAAGCCGGTTGCGGCCGTCTCGTCCGACCGCTAGATCGTTCAGGCGCAGCTCTGACAACGCACTGCGCAGCTCGCGCAATGGTGCCACCACCGGGTGCGATCGCGCGCACTCGCGGAAAGCTTCGTCGCTCAAGTCTAGCTGGCCGCTCTCAAGCCGCGGCCACGGGATGTTCGCGCGCGCCAGCCACTCCGCAAACTTGGCGGCCTTGAATGTTCGACCGTCGAACACGCCGTAATCAGTATCAATGCGGGCGATTAGTTCGTCTTGAATATCGGTCCAATGCGCGCGCAGTCGACCAAGCATTTCCAGATCGACCGGCACGCCGGCGTGCTCCATGTGCGCAGCCGCAGCCATGTACCTCCCGCGCAGCACCGCTCTCGGCATATCGATCTTCGGAAGCATCGCCGGCAGCAATCGCGCTAGTGCGTCGACGTCCGACTGGCAGTAATCGAGGATTGCGACGCGCTCGCCGTAGGACCACGGACCACCCCGCATAACGAGGCCTCGCATCTCAGTCTTCTCGCTGGCACCGATACCGTCCAGGCCGTAGGACGCGAGCGCGCCGAGGAGACTGTTGCCGGCGATCGTATCCAGTCCGTTAGTCTGAGTTCTGAATTCTGTGAACAGGTCGAGTATTCGCGCTGGCATCGGCCAGCCGAGTGCGAGGTGGCATCCCAGTTCGGCGGACGCGTAGTAGGCAACGAATAGGCAATCGGCGCCAATCGAGTACGGTGGCACCGGCCCCAACTGGTCGCGCCACAGACGAATTATTTTTCCGGATTTCAGTTCGCGCGCAACGAGGCAGACCACATCGGGCCGCTCGCCGGGGTGGGCGACGAACTCAAAGTCCGCCGCCCACACCTCGCGCCAAGCATCAAGCATTGACCGATCAGCTTTCGCCCCGGAGGCGCTTGAGCACCGGGTGGTCAAGGCTGTCGATCAAACTTTCGCGGAAACCGATCTTGAGCAGCTCCTTGAAAGTCGCCGTCGGCCACACCGGATCGGGGATAGTCGCGGTGGCCTCGATCATCTCGTAAGCGCCCAAATTCATGTTGGCGCGTACAAACAGCCAACGCGTCATCGCTCGCTCGGCAGCTTCCTGGGCGGAGCGGTGCCATTCGTTAATCTTCCCGTCCGGCCCCGGCAGCTTTACCGGCCACAAGAAGGTGACGCCTTGCCGATTGATCGCCGCGTGAAGCAGCACCGGAGTGCTTTCGGGTGTTTGGTGCGCTACGTGCGGAGGCACAAGATATACCTCCCGATCGTCGCGCAGTTCGATGATCGCCGCCGTTAGGCGGTAGGCCGGATCGGAGTGAACGCGCACCAGCTCCTGGCGATGCGGTTTCCGTACGGGTACGGTCGTGAGTAATTTCTTCACGCCAGCCGTCTGAGCGAATGACTGATCGAGCCGAAGATTTTCCGGATCAAATGGGTCGGGCGGCGGTTGCATTTCAACAACGTTCGACATATTATCTCTCCATTGGAAGTGAGTGGAGGCCAGGGCGGCAACCCCGGCCTTTTTTGTTACCCGGCTTCGTGGACGCGGATGCTGTCCACGACCTTGCCGCCCGGGCCCATGACTTTCTGGGATCGGAGTTCGACCTCCTGGCCGGCCCAATCCTGATCATCATCGGCGCCGGTGATCGCCGCCAGCATGCCGAAGTTGGTTTTGTTGACCACCATCGGCGCGGTGCTGTCCGAGAAGTGAAGCACCGCCTTAGTCACATCCTCCCCATCGTCTTTAAAGGTTTCGTGCGTCACCCTCTCGATGGTCACAGTCCGCGGCTTACCTTGCAGGTCGGCCGCGCGCAGATACTTTGACGGAAACAGGTCTTGCATTTTCATTTTAGATTTGCCTTTGCGTTTGCGTTTAGGTTTCAGTTCAGTTTCAGCAGCGACCGCCGGCTGCTCCGGCCTGTGCACCTTTCCGGTGCGCAAGATGATCGGCTCGGTTGGCCGGCCAAATTGTCGAACAACCCTTTCCAGAAACGTGCGAAGCTCGCGGCTCACGTAACCGCGCCCGCACTCGCAGCCTTCACACCAGAGCTGCCGATAGAGCGGCGCCGGACCTCTGCCGACGAAGGCCGTCGAGCACCCACAGTTCAGGCAACGGTCGTGCACGGCGACACGCACGCCGAAAGCGTCAACACCCACGGCCGCACTCCGCCATTCTGCGGATCAGGCGGCCCGCGATCGCTATGTCGTCTAAGATTGCCTCCGCGGCCTTCCTGCTAATGGTGACGAGCTCGCCCGGCGGGCGCGCCGCCAGCTCCAGCTCATCCCGCGCGTTGCGCAGGCGATCGATCGCGCGCCATGCTGCGCAGCTCATCGCTTGCCCCCGGCGCGGCGCAGAAACTCCGGTATCGGCGGATCGGGCAGCGTCGCGTGATCTGACGGCGTGCAGGGTTGCCAATCAGGTGGAGCGCTGTCCGATTGCGTCGGAGCCCGAGACCTTCGTCCCCACGCTGTCTCCCGCTTGATGCGATCCCAGTCGTTGGCGGCGGCGATGCGCCGAGCCGTGTCGGGATCAAGCGGGATGAGGGCGAAGTGCAGTGCGGTTACGCTGATTTTCGGCCCAGCCACGATGCGGCCGGGATACTGCGGCCAACACCCATCTTCAGTGCCCATTTCATGCGGGTTTCTTGAGCCCAACTTGCATGACTGGCTACCTAGGGCAGGATTACGCAGGTTCGCTTCAAAAAGTGCTGGATTTCTGCGGTATTCCGTTCGGCAGGCCGGCCGGCGGCAGAACTTGCGATTTTCCTCCGGCTTGGGGCGCTCGCAGACGATGCACCGGCGCAGGTAGAAGCTGCCGTGGCAGCCCGTGCAGCAAAAGGCGTGGCGACGGCTATCGGCCGGTGCTGTCAGCTTGCTGCGGCACTTCGGGTTGCGGCAGTAATGCCGCAGTTCGGGCTCGCCGCTCATGACGACTGCTCGCCGTTGAGCAGCGCCTTGATGGCCGCTTCGTACTCGTCTTCCGCCCAAACGTTCTTGGCGTTCGGACCGAAGCCAAGCTTCTTCGGTGCGGGGAATTTACCCCCGCGAACCAGGCGCCACGTGTGCGGCTTGCTGTAAGGCCAACCGCGCTCGCGCAGGTTGGCGTAGGTGAGAAGTTTCATGTTCGTGTTCTCCTAGGGAGCAGCACGAACAAGAGCGTTCGTGTTCTCCTATAGTGCAACACGAACGCTTTAGGCGGCGCCGTACGCGCCGTAATTCCCTATGTCGCGGGTTGAAAACTGGGATCGAGCTTCACTGCGCCGCCCGCAACTCGACGACATTGGCCGGCGGCGGTTCGACGATCGCACGCAGCCGGTTATTCCAGAGCGTCAAAGCTTCGCGCTTCTCGTCGATATACTGGTGCCGGTCATACACGCCTTTGATACCGGGGCGAACGTGCGCAAGCACAGCTTCGCGAACTTCTTCGCCAATCCGAAGCGCTGACAAGTGCGTGCGAACGGTGCGCCGGATGTCGTGGTTGACAAAGGGGGCCGGGGCCATTCGCTTGGCATCCTTGCCAGCTTCCGTCGCCATCTGCTTCAATTCCTCGACTAGCATGGCATCCAGACGCTCCTTAACGTCCGAGAAGTGGTTTGGCTTTACAGGCCGCTGGCCACCGGTGTGCGAGAATAAGTGGTCGCCGCCATCGAAGCGCGGCAGCGGACTGAGAACCGCAAGCATGGCATCGGTAAGCGGCACCATAAACGGCTGGGCGCCGCGTTTGGTCTTCTTCATGCGCGCGCCGGGTATCGTCCACTCGCGCTGCTTCAGATCAAACTCAGACCAGTGAGCGCCACAAACCTCACCGAGCCGTAACCCGGTGAGCAGCAGCATCCGGTAGAGCGGGCCATATGGATAGCCAAGCCGTTCGGTCGCGCGCCAAAACGCCCGCAGCTCGTCATCAGTCAGCACGCGATCGCGCGCGTGACGCTCCCCGATCAAGTCGCCGGTATTCAGCCGCCGACACGGATTAGCTTCCAGACCATACCGATCGGTGCCTATGGCCCAATTGAAAAGGCGGCGGATCAGCGCGAAATGGCGAAAGGCTTGATACCTGGCGTCACGATCGACGGCCTCACCGATCACGCGGCTAACGTCGCTTGAGGTAATCTCCGTTATCGGCCGCGCACCCCACCGCTTGATAAACGTCTCGCGCAGATTGTGCTCCATCACAGCAGCGGTGCGGAGCTTCAACTTGCTATGAATGTAGACGATGAACTCATCGGCAACGCTTGCAAATGTGGTCTGGCGCCGGCGCTCTTCTATGGCGCGTGGATCGACATTCTTCTTGATTAGCTTTCGCCACTCACGCGCCTTGTCGCGCGCTTCCTCAAGCGACATCACGCCGTACTCGCCAAGCGCGCGGCGCGTCGGATTGTTGCTGTGTGGATAGCGGGTGAGAAGAACGAATGTCTTGCGACCACCGCTAACTCGGACACCGAAGCCGGGGACCGCGGCGTCCATGACGTCGTAGCGATCCGCTTCTGGCTTAAGAGACTTGAGCAGACGATCAGTGATATTACACTTGGTGTGCTTGGCCATTGGCCCCCCGGGCAACATTTGGGCAACAAAATGCGTGCAATTGGATGTTGCCCAATGCAGTGGGGAGATATGATAGGAACGAGAGAAACGCAAGTAATGCGGGGGATATTTGCGATAGGCTGAAGTGACACGAAATGCGAAGAAACAGCTTCGGTACTGACAAGTCGTAACTAGGGCTAGGTAGGTGACCCAAGGCGCCCCTGCCAAGAAGGCACAGCCATGAAACCTAGATACAAGCATTTGCCCGCGGACTGCCGCGCGGTGAGCGATGTGCTC
>Ga0306923_10007468_pt1 | contig 10892 bp, 8 predicted proteins | sample sta12Can44000108_FD_203841 | JGI IMG/M metagenome (GOLD analysis project Ga0306923, IMG submission 203841) | Lab enrichment of tropical soil microbial communities from Luquillo Experimental Forest, Puerto Rico - statanox.12C.anox.44.000.108 (v2)... | ecosystem: Environmental > Terrestrial > Soil...
GATTGGGCGCGCATTGGCGGTGATCCACGCACGTCCGACCGAGGCGTGGACCGCGGAAACCCTGGCGCTTGAAGTTGGCATGTCGCGTTCAGTATTTGCGGAGCGATTCACTTCATTGGTCGGACAGCCACCGGTGCACTACCTGACTCTCTGGCGTATGCACGTGGCAGCTCAACACCTGCGCGAGGGACACGGCAGTGTCGCGCAAATCGGCTTCGAGGTTGGCTACGAGTCCGAAGCAGCGTTCAGTCGCGCGTTCAAGCGCCAGTTCGGCGCATCACCCGGCATCTGGCGCCGGCGGTTAGGCTGAGGGCTCCACTTCGGTACCCAAGCCAGGGTCAGCTATCCCTGGCAACTGTCGGCAATCGGGCGGTGACGCGACTGCCAGCCCAGGGGCGAGCGCCGTAGCGTTACGGCGTGCGGTAAGCAATGGAAGCTGATCAGCCGATGAGGTGTCGCCCGAATGCGAGCCACCAATGCGGACGTGCCAGAAACAACCACATGGCCAAGACTTGCCCACCAAGAATCGGGGGCAGTGCGAATACGTACGCACGGTGCACACGGCCATGGCGCACGAGGTCGTAGACGAGGCCTAGCAGCAGCAACAGATCGACTCCCGCATACCAGCGCAGCGCCAGGATCGTGAACGGAAGGCGCGCGAAGGCCGCCGCGGTCAGAAGACATGTGGCAATGAACATCAGCCGCCGGTGCGCGTCTGGCCGCTTGCGCCACCAGGCGGCCGCGGCAAGGGTGCCGGTGAAGAAGATCATATCGTTGAACGGGATGGCGAGAAACGCACGCGCGAAAGATTGGTCTCTCAGCTCATGGGTGACATTGAACTCCCCCATGGCAAGCGATGTTGCAATCCCAATTGGCAGCATCGTGGCTCCGAACAGAAGCCCTGCGGCTCCAAGGCTTCGATGCCAACGCACGCGCCCAGCCCGCACGAGCGTATTCTGCGTCAGGAAGACGCCGATCCATCCGAAGAAGACGGCGGCATGCAGCCACAGGATGCGGGGCCGGGGGATCGCCGCATGCAGCAGGTTTTCCGAGAGAGTCTGGGCGAACCCGGAGGCGACAACCGCGGCGATGATCCACGCGGCCAGGAAGAAAAACCAACCGTCACGCCAAGCGCGCGATTGCGACCGTTGTCGGAGCGGCTCATGAGCTTGCGCAAGCTCGAAAGCTGCTGTTGAAGGTTGACTGGCCATCGGACCCCCTTACGGCCAGAACGCCGGACGATGTGCGCGTACCTGGCCGCGACCGTGTGTCAGCTTTTGGGCAGTCTACTCCACCGATCGGCAGGCTGGTTCTGGCGGTTAAGCGGTGACGGGCATTACAATCCCGGGAAAATTCCAAAGCTATTCCGCTACGACCAGCAGGTCGACGGCGCGAAAGTAGGGGAACCGCCCATGCTTACACTTCACCTCGCGGTCTGTTTCATCGCCTTGCTGGCTGGCGCCCTGGTCCTGATCGCTCTGTGCGGCGGGCGACGGCGGCCCGCCTGGGACGCGGTGTTGCTATTGAGCACCGCGCTCATCAGTCTCACGGGCTTTCCACTGGCCTCTCCACCTGGAACTCCCAGCCCCGACCCGGCGCGGATTTTGGGCGCCATGGAGCTCGTGATAGTGGCGATCGCAGCGCTCGCGCTCTACGTCGGCCACCTTGCGAGCGCCTGGCGCGGCATCTACATCGTGGCGATCGTGCTGGCCGTGTACTTCAACGTCTTTGTCGCGGTTGCGCAGGCATTCCTGAAGATCGGCTTCCTGCACACACTCGCGCCGACAGGGAAGGAGCCGCCGTTTCTGATCGCCCAACTGGTGACGCTGGCACTGTTCGTGGTCATCGGTGTGACCGCATTCAAACGATATCGCGGACACACGGGATGACCGCACTGCCGGCTTCGGGAACTTAGGCTTTTGGAGCGCTCTCCGCGGCGTCTGACTCGCTGGCGCTCATTTGGCGTTCACTTCAGATCAAAGTGTTAGGTTCGTCGTCAGGTGACGCGGCTCCTCACAGGCGCGGCGGGTGGTGGAGCAGGGCGTCGTAGTGCGGGTCATCCTTGAGGAGCAGATAGACCGGCTCGGGATCGTCGAACAATTGCGTGGGCGCGCCGTAGGGCACACGCAGAAGCCTGTCGATCTCCGCGTAAGCCTCGGCAGTTCGCCCGGCGCGTGCCAGGACCACGCTGCGGAAGAAGGACACCGCCGGCCCGTTGACCGGATCGAGCGACTCCGGCCAGCGTGACCGCGCCCGCTCCATCGTCTCGATAGCGGCGGCATGCTCGCCGAGCATCGACTGCGCCAGAGCGAGATGCTTGTGGGCCTCGTCGGCATCGCCTGCGCCCGCGCGCACCTTGGCTGTCCAACTCCGCTCAAGAGCGTGGAAGCCCTCCTCGGCTGCGCCGCTGTCCCCCGCGGCGCGATAAAGGAATGCGATGCTCTCGAGCCGCCGCAGCGGATCCGCGTCGGTGCGTGATTCCCACTGTGCAATCGCATCCCGGTACCGTCCCTCCCCCTGGGCGAGCTGCGCCTCGAAGCTCCTGCGTGTGTCGGCCTTCGAGCCCGGGCGCTTGAGGAACTCCCGCAGCGGCTCGAGGCTTTGCGTGGCGAAAGCGTTGATCCGTGCCGTCGCGATGTCAGCGTCCTCCTGAGCGGGAAAGCGGATTTTGAACATCCGTGCCTGCTCGAGCGCTTCGGGGTAGCGGCGCAACCCGAGCAGGGTGAGGAACGGATCGTAAGCGTACGCCTGGTTCAGCGGGTCGAGATCCGCGGCGCGCTCGAAGTACGGTATGGATTCCACCATGCGCCCGCGCCGGCGCAGCGCAAAGCCCAGGGCTTGCTGGGCTGCGGGCGAGTTGGGGCGCAGCCGCGCCACCGGCTCGAGATCGGCGAGCGCCCGGTCCAAATCTCTGACGACGTACAGCTCGTAGAGGCCGCGCGCCAGGCGTCCATCGACCAGCTGCGGATCGATGGCGAGCGCACGCCCGAAGGCGAGCTTGGCGCGCTCGCCGTCGGCAGCGAGCTCACTGTGCACATACGTCAAGGTGGAGGCGCGCGACAGAAGCGCGTATGCATCGGCGAACTCCGGATCGAGATGTACCGATTCCTCGAGCAGGCGCTCCGATTCGGCCAATCCGGTGTCGTCGTCAGGGTCTGGCTGCATGAATAGCGCCACGGCCTTCAGGTAACTGCGGTACGCGTCGCCGTTGTTGGTACCGGCGTGTGACAGCTCGCCGCGCTCGTAGGCAGTGAGCGTGGCAGTGAGCGCTTCGGCGACTGCGCGCGCTACCTCGCTCTGCAGGCCGAGGATGTGGCCAATATCCCGGTCGTAGTTGGGGGCCAGCAGGTGACTGTCGTCGCGGGCGTCGATCAGCTGCGTGGTCAGCCGCAGCGTATTGCCTTCGCGGCGCACCGAGCCCTCGAGCACTGTGCCGACGCCGAGTCGTGCGCTGATTTGACGAATGTTGCGCTGCGGCCCGCGATACTCGCTCACCGAGCTGCGCGAGATGACCTTGAGATCGCGAATTCGCGCCAGCGCATTCAGGATTTCCTCCTGCAGCCCATCGGCGAGGTAGGCATCCTCCGGGCGACCAGTGAGGTTCTCAAACGGCAGTACCGCGATGGATTTGCGATCCGGCACCGCTGCGGTCGTGGCAGCCGCAGGGCCGACAGCCCCCGTGCCGCGATGCAGCCAGACAAAGACACCGGCAAGCGCGACCGCGCCTACCGCCAGCGCCGCGACGAGCGCGTACACGCGGCGCGGCCCGGTCGGCGAAAACCGAGCCGTCGCATGCGCCCCTTGCGCGGTTGCCGCCTTGGCTCCCATGAGCAGGTGCTGCACCAGTGCAATGAACTCAGGTGTCGTCGCGCCGGCCGGCAGATTGGTCCACTGCCGCTCGCGGAAGCGCTCGGGAACGCGGGCACCGCTTTGCGGTGTAGCATCGATTACCACGGGCAGCAGGAACGCCTGATCGTCCGCGAAGTGGAACGAGCGTTCGACTGCCAGGCGCCACTCGAACCGGAAGTAACCCTCACTGCGTGCCTCGGTGGTCGCGGAGATGATCGGTACGAACAGGGCGCACTCGTGGATTTGCCGGCGGATGTCGAGGTCCCACGCATCGCCGCCGCGCAGCTCGTTCTGATCGAGCCAGACTTCGATCCCGCCTTGCCGCAGCGTGTTGGCAATGCGGCACGCCGCCTCAGCGTCCTGAGACGCGTAGCTTATGAAGATCGCCTTCGAAGAGCGGGTCGGAGCAGCTGCAAGCTCCCCTGTGGCCTCCGCTACTGGCTTCTTCTGCTCGCGAGCCTCACCCGGCAGACCTTCCGGCACCCAGCCCCCTTGTCATATGTTCCCGATCGTCTTAGATGCGTCGGTCTGAATCAAGGCCGCGGGGCATCTCTCGGGGCGCCACAGGCGGGTGTGCACAGAGTTTGTCTTGCCGGGCTTCGCGGTTCGCGTGACTACCTGGGTCGGACCGAGGCACGGCTGCGAGGCTCGTAGCGTTGCAGGTCGCGCTGTATAGCGATTATCAGGTTGGTGAGCTGCCGTTCAGCAGGCACTGCCACGCCGGCGAACGCGTCGATCGAAGGATCCGTCGATGCCGGGATGAGGATTGCCTTCTTGCCTCTGCCATAGGCCGCGAAGAACGCGACCTCGCCTGGCACTGAGACCATGTAGAACTTGTCGAGCGGAAGGTGCTGCCGCGCGGCGTAGGTTGCCCGCACATCGACCAGCCGCCGGGTGATCTCAATGTTGGCATAGCCCCCGCGCTGAAAGTGGCCCCGCGTGAGCAGCATCAGGAAAGCGTCGACGACCTCACCCTGCGACACCACGGGAAACAGGACCGCCGAGGTGGTGCCGGCGGCCAGGAGTGCGGTCGGATCACTCGCTGCGCGCAGGAGTTGCACGAAGCCGAGGCCCACGATCGGAAAAGGAACACCGAGGGAGCGCGGCGCCGCGCTGGATCCCTGCAGATCGAGCTTCCGGCTCTCGGGCAGAGCCATATTCAGTGCCTCGGCGAAGTTCAGCTGCGGCAGTGCCCCCGGGGGCTGCGGAGGCGTGGGAAACGGCGGAGGGGCAGGGGGAGCCGGCGGACCGCCGTCAACCGTGAGGACGGGGGCCTCCGGTGGGATCCTGAGCCTCCACTGGTCCAAGTAGTGCATGGCCGTGACTGGGACGCCCATGTCGCTCACGGGAGTACGGTAAGTGCTGAAAGGAATCGGCCGACTGTGATTCTCGCTGAACTGAACACCATTGGCCGGGCCGCACGCCGGGAACGCCTGGGGAGGCAGCAGATCCGGTACAGGCCAGGGATCCCAGATCTGCAGCTGCTGGGTCCCGCCGTCGTCCGAGTAACCGGTCACGACGAGTTCGTGGTTGCCTATCGGGGTGTTGGTGTTGTCCGATTGATAGTTCCACACGAACAGGACCGGATGACCCGCGTCGATCTCCTTCGTCATGGTGTCCCAGTCGAGTCCCTTGGGGTCGGGGAACTCGCTGCCCCACTTGAAGGCGAGTCCGCTCAGAGGTGGAGTGCCCCAGGTATTGCAAGTCACCCCACCGAGATTGTTACTGGTGGTAGTGCCCTCGCAGTATGACAAGTAGCCAGGGAGTGTGCTGGCGGAAGGGTGCGCGGGAGCGGTCGACCAGTACCACGCCAGATAACCGGCATCCTGTGCCTGGCTCGTAGGGAAGAGCGGGGGGATCGGCGGCGGCGTGCTTGGTGGTGTCGGACAATGCGGGAAGGACTGGTTGACGGCGAGCACGTCGGCCGCAGCCCAACACAGCTTACTCTCATACTGTGGCTCGGCATCCGTCAGCACCAGGTACTTGCTGGCAGCCCGCGCTGTCAGAGGCACTGTCATGATGAGTGACGCAGCGCAGCAGACGACCGACGCGGCAAGCCGGGTTTTCATGCGCGTTCTTATAGTGGATCGCTCAGTAGCAGTTTGAACCAGCTGCGGGTACAGTCAAGCAGAAGCGGGAAGTACGAAAGGCCAATCAACAAGAAAAGGCAGTCACTTAAGAAAAGACAGTCAACACGAAGAGGGGGCAAGCGATGGCCACTAAAAAAGACTCGATCCAGGACGCGCGGACCCAAAACGTCTCTGCGCCACAACCCGAGCCGGAGGCTGCGAGCGTGACTATTCCTAGGCGTGAATTGTTGACCGGCGCCGCGTTGGTGCTCGTGGGAGCAGCCAGCGGTTGCGGGCCCAACGCGGCTCCCGGGGGAAGTTCCGGCAGTGGCGGAAAGTGCAGGCACCCAAACCAGCTTCGCACCAAGTTCATGGCGGATTTCACCAACCAGTTCATTGGTGACTCGACAAAAATCAAGCAACTGGGTTGCGATGACCCTTGGCCTGACCCGGACACGGGTGGGACAAACAAGCGCCTTTGGCCGCGCCAGGGACAAGGCAGAACTGAGATCGTTGCCGACTACGCAACGTTCGTGAGCGTGCTATTGACGGTCGGCTATATCGGCGGGCCGCCTCCTACGTACCCGCCCGGCTCTTTGGCCGCGCAGATTCTGCAGTACCTCCAGGCGCAGAATTGGCCGAACGGGACCCCGCCCCCGTCGGAATACTCACAGGAGGCGGGCACCGTAACCCTGGTGGAGATCGCCGTGATCCAGGATCGCCTGTTGCAAGCGATCAACTCGTTTCATTTGTCGGGGGGTGGCTCAAGTGGCGGGGGCAGCAACTGGCCTCCGCACTGACGGCGGACGTCCACGCTCATGATTTCGGCGGCGGCGTTGCCAACGCCGCCGGCGCAAGCGTCCTGAGGTTCGCTTCGTTCTCAGCGCGCACGCGTTCCAGCAGCGCGCGGAAGTCGGTCCGCGGACGCAGGGTGCTGAAGTACGGCTCGCGTTCGGCGAACCAGACCTCGCACCAGCCCTGATCTGCAGCACGCTGCAGAGCGCGCATCGCCCCATCTGCGTCGCCGCGCAAGGCCGCAACCTGCGCCTGTAGCACATACACACCGTGGCGGCGCATGCCCGCCGCAGTCAACCGATCGAGCAGCGCCGTAAGCGCGGCCAACTGTTGGGCCGCCCCCGCTGCATCGCCGGTCGCCTGGTGCGCCGCCGCGGCGATCAGCAGGTAAGCGCGTCCCGTCCGCGCCAGCCACGGGCTGGCCAGGACATCGGGCTTGAGTTCGGGTGAGGCAAGTGCCCGATCCGCGAACACACGCGCGGCCTGGGGTTCGCCCGCGAGCAGCTCCACGTTTGCCAGCTCGAAGAGCATACCGGGGTCGGTCGCGTCGGCGAGACGCTGCGAAGCAATCCGCTGGTGCAGCGTCTCGAGGCCACCGCTGGCGTACGCCGAGATGAGCCCGACGGAGCTAAGCCAGGGGCTGGCATTCGCATTGCCGGTTGCAACCACCGCCGCCTCGTAGCTCTCGCGTGCGCGCTCGGGAAGACCGAGGCTCAACAACAAGAAACCGCGCTGCGCATACACGTCCTCAGCGTCTGCCGAGCGCGCGAGAGCAGCGCTGTTCCAGCGCAGCGCCTCGAGCAGCCGTCCTCGCGCCTCTTCCATATCGCTCGACACGCTCAAGGCCCATACGGCCTGGGGGTTGAGGCTGCGCGAACGGTCGCAGGCGGCGGCTGCGCCGTCGTACTGCCCGAGATCTGCGAAAGCAGTGCACCGTTGCGCGGCAAGGTTGTAGTCGAGCGGATCGAGATCCGCGGCGTGACTGTAGTAGCGCAGCGCATCTCGCGGCTGACCGTTGACGAGGTAGTAGAAGCCGAGCTCGGAGGCGGCCTCGCGCGAGTTGGGATTGAGCGACTCGGCGTGGTGCAGGTCACGCAGTGCCGCATCGTTCTGCAGCAGCTCGGTCTCGAGGGCGCCGCGCACGACGTAAACGTCGGCGAGGCGCGGCGCTTCCCGCGCGGCCCGTTCCAGCAGCGGCGTGGCGTCACGCGCAATATCCGCGATGGGCCGATCGTTGAAATAGCGTTGATTGATATAGGCGTAGGCCAGACCGACCTGGGCCAGGGCGAACTTCGGATCGAGATTGATGGCTTGCCGGTACAGCTCGATGGCGCGCTCGTTGTCCTGCTTGGTGCGCTGTTGCTGATGGTAGCGCGCGACGAGATAGGTTGCGTAGGCCTCGGCGCTCGAGCTGCGCCGCTCGCTCAGACTTGCCACGGTCACCTCTGTCAGGCGCAACTCGAGATTGCTCGCGACTGCGCGTGCGACTTCGTCTTGAACTTGCAGGACATTGGTCGCCGCGGCGTCGTAGGAACCGGACCACACGTTGTAGCCATCGCGCGTGGAGATGAGCTGCACGCTTACGCGCACGGCATTCCCGTTGCGCCGCAGCGAACCTTCGAGCAGGTGCGTTGTGCCGAGCCGACGCCCGATCTCGCGCACGTCGGTCTGATGGTCGCGGAAAGCGAATGCCGAGCTCCGCGCAACGACTCGCAACATGGGAATCTGCGCAAGCCAGTTGGAGAGCTCCTCCGTGACCCCGTCACAGAAGGGCTGTTCGGTTTTGCCGACCGTTAGATCGACGATCGGAAGTACCGCAATCGAGGGCGGGGCAACGGGACTCACTTGGCCGCGCCACCAGAACAAGGCACCGGCCGCCACCAGCACTACGGCGCTGGCAGAAACAATCCAGCGCCGAACGGACTGGCGACGGTGGGGCCTCCGGTCAGCGGCGAGGGCCCCGAGGAGCTCCTCCACCGATGCGGTTCGCCCCTTACGCTCGAAGGCCAGCGCTCTTGCGAGCGCCACATTCTGTTCCCGTGACAGTCCCTGAAGCGGCGGCAGTTGGGTACCCGCTGCCTGAGCCTCGAGCGCGGTGAGTTCTCCGAAAGGACGCTCCCCGCAAAGCATCTCGTAGATCACGCAGGCGAAGGAGTAAATGTCATCGCGCCGGTCCGCCTCCTTCCCCTCGAGCATCTCGCAGCTCGCGTAAGCGGGGGTGAGCACGCGCGGGCCCGAGCGGGCATGCAGCAGTGGACCGCGCGATACCCGCGCTATGCCGAAGTCAAGCAGCTTGGTCCTCCCCGAGCTTGCCACAAACACGTTCGCAGGCTTCAAGTCGCTGTGGATCACGTTGTGGTCGTGCGCGTTGCCCAACGCCGCACCCACATCCTCGATGATCGGCCACGCATGGCTGAAGGGCATGCCGCGGCCAAACTCCTCATTGAGCAGCGCATCGAGCGACTTGCCCTCAAGGTATTCCATCAGCAGGTACAGCCTCTGGCCGTCCACATTCACCGAATGCACGTCGACGATGTTCGGATGGCTGAGCTTGCGCGTCTTGCGGACTTCCTCGCGTAAGAGGTCGAGCGCCTGCGGGTCATGGGCCCCCTTCAGGACCTTGATTGCGAAGGTTTCGCCGGCGACCTGCTCATCCCGGGCCAGGTAGACCACCCCCATCCCGCCCTCACCGAGTTCTCGCTCGATCCGGTAGCGGCCGGAAAGCATTTGACCGCTGACGAGCCTCTCGCCGGCGTCAGCTTGTGCAGATGAATCCGGTGATCTATGCACACGCTCGACTTCCGGACCGCTGGTCCAGTAGCCGGCGGGCTGCAGATCCCGGTCACTCTCCAGAGGTGGGATCTCGGTCGGCGGCGCGCGGCGGTCTTTTTCCGAGGTCATCGGGTCTGCGATACCCCCCCAACGGCAGGGAAAAGCATGCGCCAACTCGGCTAGTGGCAGCAAATCCGATCAACGAAGATGCACGACCAGGCGTTCGGTTTTCGAATCCCACCCCGTCCAGTGCGAGATGAGCGACGCTGAGAGTCAGCCACGATTTCTGCGCAGTCCCGCAGATATTAGGTGCTGACGCTATCAAAAAAGCGGAAACTGTCAGAGACAATGAAGAATTAGAAGGGGCGTTGCAAGCAGCTTGCCATGGACCTCATCGAGTATTTCGAGCGCCAAAAACGGCGATGTGAGCGGGAGCTCCGATACGCGGACACGCCGGGCTTTCAGCTGTTTGAGAGAACTCCACAGGGCGAGCAGGACATCACCCAGCAGCATGTTCAGCAATTACGCGAAGCCCGCGACGAGTACGAGCGGATGATCGAGTACCTGAAGGCGCGGGGGTGAGCAGCGGCGATACGCCCTACCGAGTAAACGTCGAGGCTCGAGTCAAATCTGTATCAACTCTGCTGCTGATAAATTGCGGTGACTTCGTAAATGAGTTGCAGCAGGCAGGCCCGCCTTGAGGCATGGTCCTGGCCCCGCGAGCCTTGGCACTCGAGCAGTCCTTCCGAGCGGTGCGTTGCGTCTGTTAATGCTGCCCTGACGGCGCCTTTGAGGTCGAACTGCCCGTCGCAGTCGGAATACGGACATCGGTATTCGAAGAACGCACGGGCCGGCGGATAAAGCATGTGCGTTTGGGGGGTCGGCACGCTCGAGCCCGAACCCTGGAATCTCAACTCAATGCGCAGATGCTGCACAGTAGGAAACGCCGCACGCAACACCGGCGCCGTGGTCCGATCGCGACGCGACTGTTCTATTTGCGCTTTGCGCGTGGGAGCCGAAACAGCGAATTTCATGTACGACTCACGGAAGTCGCATAGCAATATGGCAGCAGTCTCAGGGCCGGCCCGCAGCCCGCGCGGCTCGCGTCCGCTGCTCTTCCCGCACTTCCTCCAGCGTCAATCGCGTGCTAACCGCAATTACATCGAGGATCGGATGCGCTGGGTCGGATGGCATGCGCAGCTGATGAATTCTTTCCCAGGTTCGAATGCGGACGTTAGGCGGGTTCAGGTCGGAACGCTGCTCGGCCAGCTCCTGGCGTCTCTTTTCCGCGCGCTCATATTCCTCACGAGCTATGCGTTCGGCGGGATTTACTAAGTCGCCCGTACGAGACGTCGTCATGTGTTGAGCCGCCGAGGTCTCAGTAGCGTCGCGGACCGCCCCGCGGCC
>Ga0306923_10007476_pt1 | contig 10884 bp, 11 predicted proteins | sample sta12Can44000108_FD_203841 | JGI IMG/M metagenome (GOLD analysis project Ga0306923, IMG submission 203841) | Lab enrichment of tropical soil microbial communities from Luquillo Experimental Forest, Puerto Rico - statanox.12C.anox.44.000.108 (v2)... | ecosystem: Environmental > Terrestrial >...
ATCACCGACAGCGCGATGTAGCCGCCCCACAAGAAATAGGCGCCATGGGAGAGATTGACGATCCGCATGACGCCGAAGATCAACGACAGGCCGCTGCCCACAAGGAAAAGCAGCGCGCCGTAGGATACACCGTTGAAGGCTTGGACGATCCAGAATTGCGTATTCATTCCCCCTCTCGTCCTTCTGTTGATCCGAAGGTTGGGGGAAGCTTACCTGAGGTTCACGGGTAGTGAAGCCCCAAAAATGATCGCCGGAGATCGACGCCGGCTATTTGCAGCGCTTCTTACCCGCCGCCTGTTTTTTTGCTGGAAGGGAACCGCCGAAATGCAGGGTGGTAGTGCCGTTTAATATGGCGGGCGGCCGGTCGCGCGGACCGTCGTGCAGGATCGCCGTACGTGGAGCGATGCATAAATGCACAGAATGGGTCAGCGTTTGCGCTTGAATTTCGCTTGTTGTTCCAGCACGACACACACCGCGGCGGTGTCTTTGCGGCCGAGACCGGTCTTCATCGCCTTCAGATAGATTGGCTTGCTGGCGTCAAACATCGGCGTTCGCACTCCGATCTTCCGCGCAAAGTTGCCGATCACCTTCATATCCTTGTCCCACACGTCGATCTTCATTGTGACGTTGTCATAACTGCCCTTCACCATCATCGGTGCGCGCAGTTCGAACACGCGAGAGTTGCCGGCACCCGGCGTGATCAGGTCGTAGATCAGCTTTGGCGGTAAACCGGCCTTCATGCCCACCACCATGGCTTCGGCAGAAGCCACGTTGTTGATGGCGACCAAGAGGTTAGCCACGTATTTGATTTTGCTGCCATTGCCGAAGGCGCCGACGTTGAAGGCGCGGCGGCCGAAATCATTGAAGAGCGGAGTCAGTCGCTTAATCTGGCGCGCATCGCCGCTGGCGTAGAAGATCAAATCTTTCTCCTTGGCCTGCGATCCGGTGCCGCTGACCGGTGTGTCGAGCATCTGGTGTCCGGCTTTCTCCAACACATGCGCCGCCTTTTCCTTGTCGGTGATTGCGAAGGTGCTCATTTCTACGACGAGCTTGCGCGGCAGCTTAGCGGCGACGAGGTTGCGCACTATATCCATGAGTGCCTGCGGCTTGGGAAGGCTCGTCAGAATGACCGGCGCTGCGGCCGCCACTTCGGCCGCATTGCGAGCAATTTTCACGCCGGCGCGCTGAGCTTCGCGGCGGCGCGCGGCGCTGATGTCGTAGCCGGTCACGTGCCAGCCGGCGGCGGCCAGGTTTTTCGCAAATGCCCCGCCCATGATGCCAAGGCCGACAATGCCCACCTTGCCTTTCGTTATCGCCATTCGAAGTCCCCCCAGCCCGTTGTTATTCTATTTTAGAAAACGCCCACTTTTCTTTAGGGGGCGGGGACGAACGTGTCGAGTGGGGTTGTATGGCGGCTTTCATGTTGCGGCATGATCGCCTATCGTCGCGCCAAAAGCCTGCGGGAGTCATAATGCAGATCGGATTAGCGGGAGCTGGTGCCATGGGTAGCGCCATAGCAGCGCGGCTCATGGAGGTCGGCCACCAAGTGACCGTGTGGAATCGCACCGCTGAAAAAACCAAGCCGTTGGTCGATGCCGGCGCCAAGGTCGCAGCCACGCCCGCGGATCTGACCAACGGCTGCGCGGCGGTCATCACGATGCTCACCGGCGCTGCCGCGATCGACGCGGTCTACAACGGGCCGTCCGGGCTGCTGTCCGCTAATCCCAAAGGGAAATTGTTCATTGAGATGAGCACCGTGGCGCCCAAGGTCGAGACCGATCTTGCCCCCAAAGTGCGGGCTAAGGGCGCGGCGCTGGTGGAATGTCCTGTGGGGGGCTCGACGGCGCCAGCGCGCAAAGGACAGTTGCTCGGTTTAATGGGGGCGGAGCCGGCCGATGCCGCGCGCGCGAGACCAATCCTCGAGCAGCTTTGCCGCAAGGTCGAGCATTGCGGGCCGGTCGGCGCCGGCTCGGCGATGAAGCTCGCGATCAATCTGCCGCTGTTGGTGGCGTGGCAGGCCTATGGGGAGGCCTTCGCGATTGCCCGCCAGGTCGGCTGGGAGCCCAAACGGCTGCTCGATCTGTTTGTGGAAAGCAACGGCGCCAACAAGGCGTTCGCCATGCGCGCCGACATGATCGTGTCGATGTTCGAAAACCGAGATCCGGGACCGACGACCTTCAGCATTGCTAACGGCGTCAAGGATCTGCGCACCATTATCGAGACGGGGGAGGCCGCCGGCGCTGACATGCGCGTCACCAAGGCCGCACTTACCGGTTTCGAGGAGGCGACCAAGAACGGCTTCGGCGGCGGCGACGGCGCGCGCATGGCAGTCTATTGGTCGTCACAGCGCAAGAAATCTTAGTCGCGTAAGGAGCCGTCAATGTCTGTGACGCTTGCGCAAGCTTCTACCATAGTCGATGCCGCGCTGAGGAAGGCGCGCGAATTCAAGCAAATGCCGCAAACCGCGCACGATGATGGAGCGCGTGGCGCAAAACCTGAATTTTCTCATCGGCATCGTGGGGGCGAGCAGCGGGCGGCTGGTGCCAAATCCGGACGGCGTGCTGATCACGACGTAGGTGACGCGGTGCTCGGCGGAGCGGGCATCGAGGCGGCCGCATTGAAGACCGATTCAGATAGGTCAAAGAAGTAGAGGCGTTGCCATGAAACTGTTTTCGTTCTGGCGTTCACTCGCGACGTTCCGCGTGCGCATTGCGCTCAATCTTAAGGGCATCACGCCGGACGAGGTGATCGACGTTAATTTGATGCAGGGCAAGCAACGCGAGGAAGCGTTCCGCAAGATCAATCCGATGATGGCGCTGCCGGCGCTGATCGAGGATGACGACACGGTGCTGTTCGAGTCGCTCGCCATCCTTGAATATCTTGATGAGACCCACCCCAATCCGCCGCTGTTGCCGAAGGATGCGAAGGCGCGTGCGCGCGTGCGTGGCTTGGCGCAGATCATCGCCTGCGACACGCATCCGCTTATCGTGCCGCGCGTGCGCGAATATCTGGCGAATGAGTTCAAGGTTGACGAGGAGGGCGTGCTAAAGTGGGGTCACCACTGGCACAAGCAGGCTTTGCAGGCGCTAGAGACCAATCTCGCGGTCTCGCCGCACACCGGGCGCTATTGCCAGGGTGACCAGATCACCATCGCTGACATTTGCCTCGCCGGCCAGGCGGCCGGCTCGAGCTACTTCAAGGTCGACCTCGCGCCATATCCGACCGTAAAGCGCATCGTCGACACCTGCATGGCGATCGACGCGTTTGCGCACGCCCATCCTCTCAAGCAGCCGGGGGCACCGGCCTCGGTGTGAGCGCATGCCTAGAACTACGATCGTCGGCCTCGGCTGGCGGGAGCAATACGCTGGTGAAGGCGACGCGCGCGTTCGGCGTGCCGCTCAACCTTTCAACTGGCGACTCCACGACCGCGCTTCGAATTGGAGAGCGGCGCCGCCGGTACGCTCGACACCACGATTCGTGCGACCGGCAGCTCGCGATCTACCGCACGAATTGCGACGCCGAAAGCGTAAGCGAAACATGCACGATCGCGTGCCGCGCCAGGCGGGATTCGGAGGTGATCGACGGGCCGGCCCACAACCATCTCGGCCGCAATCTCGATTAATCCGCCAAGGCTGCGCTTGGGCAGGGCACCTTTCCGATCCGCCCAACGGGATCCTACAAACGGTTGCGGCGTCGGAAGCGGTGTTCAAGTCGGTCGGTTAACAGCGACTGGATAACGGTATGAGCTATGCTTCAGGATAAATTCGAGCCGCCCAAGGACGCCTTCACCCGCAGCGTCACGGTGCGCTTCTCGCATTGCGATCCGGCTGGCATCGTCTACTTCCCGCACTACTTTGACATCTTCAACGGTCTGATCGAGGACTGGTACAAGGAAGAACTCGGCTACGACTACGCCGAGCTGGTGATGGGCAGCCGGTTCGGATTCCCATTCGTCCACCTCGATTGCGATTTCAAGATTCCGAGCCGCATGGGGGAATCGATCAATCTCACTTTGCTCATCGATAAGATCGGCCGCTCATCCTTGACGATGTGCATTGTTTGCCACGTTGAAGGGCTGGAGCGTCTGCGAGCGCACATGGTTACCGCCATGATGTCGCTGGAGACGCGCAAGCCAGTGCCCTTGCCGACGGCGCTGCGCGGGAAGATCGAGGCCTATCAGAAGCGGACGACGGGCGGCTGATCACTTCTCGATTGGGAAACCGACGATGCTGCCCCATTCGGTCCAGGAGCCGTCGTAGATCTTGATGTTGGGCAGACCGAGCAGCCCGCTCAGCGCAAGCCAGGCGATGGTGGCGCGGTGGCTCAGCCGGCAATAGCAGACGACATCGTCAAATTTCTCCGGCGCGAGGCCTTTCGCCTCCAGCGCGCCGCGTAGCTCGTCGGGCGACTTGAACGAATCGTCTTCGTTCAGCAGCTCACGGAAATAAAGATGTCTGGCGCCGGGAATGCGCCCGGCGCGTTCGGCGCCGTGATCGACTGGGAAGGAATAATCCGACACGCGCTCGCGCGAATATTCCTCCGGCGAGCGCACGTCGAGCAGCAGCCGCTGCCGATCGCGCAGATGTGCGCGTACGTTGTCGCGGTCGATACGCATCGCCGAATTGCCGGACGGCGAGGGATAGTCGACCGGCCGGAAACACGGCACCTCAAACGCGCCCGGGATGTGTCCCTCGCGATAGACCTTGTCATTGTTTAACGAACAGACTTCGAAAATGCGGATGTCTGGATCGGCGAGATGCTGAGCGAGCCAGGCGGTGGAAACCATTGGCGACGTCATCTAGGCCTTCGCCATCTGCAAACGCGCGGCGCCGTGCGGCTGCGCGATGGCCTGTTCCCAAGCCTGATGAATGTGCGCAACTTCGGCTTCGAAGCGCTCCAGGAATAAGCGCGCCTGCGTGGTGAGGGTACGCCGCGTTGGCTGGATCAGCACGAATTCCGCATGCAGCTCCGGCTGCACGATCGGGTTGACGGTCAGTTCGCCGCGGCCGACGTCGTTGATCGAGATCACACTCGGCAGGATCGTCACCCAGTCAGAGCGGGCGACGAATTCGAGCGTAGCGATCATAGCGTCCATGTCCAACGTCGCCTCGACTTCGACGCCGTGGCTGTGGAAGTACGTTTCCAGGTTGCGCCGGCGTATATTGTCCGGACCGGGCAGCACGAATTTTAGCGGTCGGTATTCGGCGAGCCGCACCGGCTCAAGCGGCGTGAAGCCGCGGCGCGGGCCGGAGATCAGCATCTCGCGGTCGCGCACCAGCAGCCGCGATTTCAGTCCGAGGGTGCCTTCGAAGGCGGGCACCACCGCGAAATCCAGTTCGTCGTCGAGCACCATGTCCGTGAGCGCGTTGCTGTAGCCCTCGACGATGTGCAGCCGCACCTCAGGGCAGCGCGGGACAAAGTCGTCAAGCACCGGTGCCAGCACGGCGCGGGTGAAGGTGGGCATCAGGCCTATGCGCAGGTCGCCCACCACGTGGCCGGCGAGGGAACGCGCCTCCTCGGCAGCGTGTTCAAGCGCACCGACGGCCTCGACGCAGCTCTTGTAGTAGCGCAAGCCCGCCGGTGTCGGCGTCACGCGCCCGGCTGTTCGTTCGAACAATTTGACTCCAAGTTTGCGCTCGACCGCGGCCACGTGCTGGGAAATGCCTGATTGGGTAGCATTTTCGCGCTCGGCGGCGCGGGTAAATGAACCTTCCTCACATACCGCGATCACGGCGCGGACTTGCCTTAACGGAATACTTCGCATCGAGGAAAACCAGCGGCATTAGGAAATATAATGACGAAGGCACAATTATATTATTTCTGTCGCGGGCGCTATCCGAATAACATTCCAAGAATTGCGCAGGAAACGGCGCGGTTGGCGCGTCGGATCGGGAGGACAGCATGGGCACAGCAAATTTCGGCACCCTGGGTATGGATTGGCAGCAGCGGATAAATTGGGACCGCCTGCGTGAGTATCGTATCGACCGCGCGCGGCAGATGATGAAAAAGCACGGCCTCGGCGCACTGCTGTGCATGTACGATGAGAACTGCCGCTACATCACCGGCTCGTTGACGCCAGGCTGGAATCGGCTCAAGCCTGGCTTGAAATACGCTATGCTGTGTGGCGACGGCCGCCCCGTGCTGTTCGAGCAAGGCGATATCGGCATGCAGGTCGAGCGTCACTCGCCGTGGTTGCCGAAGGAGAACATTCGCCACTCGTTCGCCTGGATCAAAGGTGCCGCTGGCCCGGCCGCGACGTCGCAGGTGACCAAATTCACCAACGCGGTCATCGAAGAGATGAAGCGCCATAGCGTCGCCGGGCAAAAGCTTGGCTGCGATTTCATCGACATCAACATGATCAACATCTTTAAGGAGAAGGGCATCCACTGGGCCGACGGTATGACACCGATGATGGAAGCGCGCGCGGTCAAGAACGTGGACGAGCAGGAGGCCTTCCGCATTGTCGGCGCGATCGGCGACGCCACGCACTGGGAATGCATGAAGTTCCTGCGCCCTGGCATCACCGAGAATCAGGTGACTGCGCACCTTATGGAATACCTCTACAACTTCCCCGGTATCGAAGATGTCGAGGACGTGATCGTCTCTTCCGGTCCGAACACCTGGCCAAACTGGCGCAACTTCTCCGACCGCATCATCCAACCGGGCGACATCGTGTTCATGGATTTGGCCGCGCTCACCTGGAACGGTTACAAGTCCTGCTACTACCGCACCTATTGCGTGGGCAAGGAGCCGACCAAGGAGCAGAAAGAAACCTACCAGATCGCGCTGAAGTGGCTATACGACTCGATCAACGCGGTGAAGGTCGGCGCCACCACGCGCGATATCGCCTCCAAGTGGCCGTCGGCAATGGAGACCTGGGGCTACGAGGACGAAGATCAGGCTGCCGCCAACCTGTGGGGCCACGGTCTCGGCCTCGCGCAGTACGACCAGCCGGTGATCTCGCGCATCTGGTCGCTCGATCATCCGATCGAGATCAAGGAAGGTATGACCTTCGCTCTCGAGACGCAGCACGGCAAGAAGTTCCATTATGGCGTGCGCATCGAGGAAATGCTGATCGTCAAGAAGGACGACATCGAAATCGTGTCTAACTTCCCGGTCAAGCAGATTACCGTCGTTGATCCGTTACCAGGCTACGGCGATCACGTGAAGTGACGCGCTTAAACTCTCCCCGCATAGGGGAGAGGTCGGCCGCGCGGAGCGGTGACGGGTGAGGGGCCCTTGGTATTCTGAGCGCGTGGTTACGCCCCTCACCCCAACCATCTCCCGCACTTACCGAAAGGAAGCGCGCCGAGTCTGCTGCCGAGTTAGCTTGTATGACCACCTTCATCCTTCCGATCAGCGATCCCGCCGCGACCGACGCCGATACGGTCGGGCCGAAGGCAGCCAATCTGGCGGCGCTGATGCAGGCCGGGCTGCCGACCCCCGGCGGCTTCGCGCTCAACGCGGCGGCCTACAATCATCAAATTCGCCATCTCGGCATCGAGGAGCTGCTGCGCCAGTTCAACGATGCCGACCGGCCGACCTCGCGCAGGCTGTCGGTGCAGATTCGCCTGGAGCTCCACCAGAAGCCGATCGCGCCGGAAATTCTCGAGCCGTTGCTTGCGGCCTGGCGTGCGCAGCGCGCTGACGGATCATGCGGCGCGGTGCGCTCGTCCGCGCTGATCGAGGACCGCGCTGGCGCCAATTTCGCCGGCCAGTTTGAAAGCTTCCTCGGCCTCACCGACGAAACCGAATTTCTCACTGCGGTCCGTGCATGCTGGGCGGCGCTGTGGACCTCGCACGCGCGCCGCTACATGGAGAATTACGGCCTCTCGGCCGCCAACACAGCAATGGGCGTATTGATCCAGCCGCTGGTTGCTGCCAGGGCTTCCGGCGGCGGCCTGAGCGAGACCGCCGAACGCCAGATGCTGATCTCCGCGACCTGGGGCCTCGGCTCAACCATCGCACAAGGTGAGGTTGTGCCCGACCGCATTGTACTCAGCAAGAACGGCTTCTTGCGCACGATCGACGCCGGCCGCAAACGGCACCGCGACACTTGCACGCACGGGGTTTCGGCGCCGGAACTGGTGCCTAAGGGCGAAGTGAGCAAGCCTTGCCTAACGCCGGGCGAGGCGGTGACGCTCGGGCGGCTGCTGCGCAGGTGCGAGCACCTAGCGGGCGGTCCGGTTGAGATCGAATGGGCGATGGACGAGGGTGGCTTCAAGCTCTTGCAATCACGGCCGCTGCATATGGAGGCGCCGATCGTGCCGGACGAGATCTGGCTGACACATCCCGGGCTCAGCGGCCACCCGGCCGGTATCGGCTGGGGCTCCGGCCGCGCCGTGGTGGTGAACTGCGAGTGCGAATTGTCGCGCGTCGCACCCGGCGACGTGCTGGTCACCAAGGTTGCTGGTCCGGCACTCAGCCACATTTTGCCGCGCGTCGCTGGCGTCGTGGCCGAGCTCGGCGGCTCGACCTCGCATCTGGCGTCGCTCGCCCGCGAGCGCGGCATCCCGATGGTGCTCGGCGTGCTCGACGCCACGCTCAAGATTCCAGACGGCACGCAATGCGCCGTCGACGGCGTCGCCGGCGTGGTGCGGTGGATCCAATGAGCAAGCCGCGCGTCTTTGTCACCCAGCCGATCGCGCCGAGCGCACTCGACCGGCTGCGCGGCGTCGCCAACGTCAAGATCAACACCGATTCGAGCAAGATCCTCATCAAGTCCAGGCTGCTTGCGGCGGTAAAGAAGGCCGACATCCTGTTTTCGCTCCTGCACGACAAGGTCGACCGCGCAGTGCTGGCGGCCAATCCGAAATTGCGTGCGGTGGCCTCGATGTCGATCACGCCGGACAATATCGACGTGGCGGAGGCCACCAAGCGTGGCATCGCCGTGACCGTGATTCCTCCCATCGTGGCGGAGGCGACCGCCGACATTCATTTCGGTCTCATGATGGCGGTTGCGCGCCGCATGATCGAGGGCGACAAAATGGTACGCGCCGGCAGATTTCCAGGCTCGCAGTCGAATCAGCTCGCTGGCAGCTTCGTGCACGGCAAGACCATCGGCCTGATCGGCGCCGGGCGCATCGGCCAGGCGACAGCGCGGCGCGCCCGCGGCTTCGAGATGAAGATCATCTACTGGGCGCCCCGCCGCAAGCTCGAGGCCGAGCGGGCACTGGGCATGGAATACGTTACGCTTGAGCGGCTTTTGGCGGAATCAGATTTCGTGTCACTCCATCCCGCGCTCAATGCCGAGACGCGGCACATGATCGGCGACGAGGAATTCGCGCAGATGAAGCCGACTGCCTTCATCATCAATACCGCGCGCGGCGCCATCATCAACGAGGGGGCGATGGTGCGCGCCCTGAAGAAGAAGCAGATCGCCGGTGCTGGCCTTGACGTGTTCGAAAACGAGCCGCATTTGCCGCCGGCGCTGCGCACCATGAAGAATGTGGTACTGACGCCGCATCTCGGCAGCGCAGTGATGGAGGTACGTGACCTTATGGCCAATATCGTGGTCGATAACATCCAGGCGTTGATCGACGGCCACACGCCGCCGAACTGCGTCAATCCGCAGGTGCTTCCACTTCGCTGACGGGCCCGAATTCAAAGCTGGAGGAATGCCATGGCAGACTTGCCCAAAATCGATGTCGTGATCGGCAATAACTTCGGTCACCTTCCCATGTTCATCGGCGCGGAGAAAGGCTACTTCAAGCGGCACGGTGTCGACGCCAAGATGCTGGTGGTCGACACCGGCACTGACATGGTCAACGCCATGCACGACGGCCGCGCGCAGATCGGCGACATGAGTACCACCACCTACCTAAAGGCGGTGCATGCCGGCGAGCCGTTCAAGGTGATCGGCCTGATCATGAACGACGCCACTCGCGACAACGCCGACGACCCGCTCGCCATCGTTACCAAGAAAGGCCGCGGTATTGAGAAGGGTAAGCTCTCTGATCTCAAGAACAAGAAGATTGGTCTGGCGCGCGGGCAAACCTCCGACGAATATTTCAAGATGGTGCTGCGCCGCGCCAAGATGAAATACTCGGAGCTCACAATCGAGAACATCTGGTCGCAGTTCGGCCTCGCGCCTGCGTTGGCCGAGGGCAAGGTCGACGCCGTGGTGTCGTGGGAGCCCTATGTGACGCAGGTGCTCACCCAGGTGCCGGATTCATATGAGGTCATCCGCGGCGGCCAGCACATGTCCTACGTGATGGTGGCGACCGCGCATGGCCAGACAGTCGAGAGCAAGCCGCAACTGGTGAAGGCGATTGCCGCCGGCCTCGCGCAGTCCTCGCACTTCACACGCAACAATCCTGACGAAGCGGTGGAGATCTTCGCCAAATGGGTGCCCGGCACGGACGTGGCCATCGGTAAGAAGGCGATCCGCAACATCAAATACGATCCGCGGCTGTCGCCGAATGTGCTGCGCGCCTTTGAGAACGCCGAAGATGAGGTGCTGATCAACACACTGCCGGGCGCGCCGCGGCTCGACGTGCCCAACCTCTTCCGGCCACAGTTCATGACTGACGTTCAGAACGAGAACCCGGAATATTTCGCGGATCTGCCGTCGCTGAAGTAGCCTCCTCGTGGCAAAATAAACGTGTGATGGCCGCGGGTCGTTCCGGCCATTTCATTTACAAATTCCCGTGCTGGCAGGTGAGGATGACGCGCACCGCCTTGTCGTTGACATTAGAGCGCAGCATTGGCGAGCTTTCGATGTGCAAAAGATTGTCGCGCTCGAAGCGGCCGCCGAACCAGATCTCATTGCACGCCGCTTCGACCTTACTGATGACGTTGCCGTCCGCAGCGGTTGCGGCCGCTATTAGCGATCTGCTGGGCAGCGTCTTGGCGCGGTCCTAATCGAACTTCGGTATCGACCGA
>Ga0306923_10007478_pt1 | contig 10884 bp, 9 predicted proteins | sample sta12Can44000108_FD_203841 | JGI IMG/M metagenome (GOLD analysis project Ga0306923, IMG submission 203841) | Lab enrichment of tropical soil microbial communities from Luquillo Experimental Forest, Puerto Rico - statanox.12C.anox.44.000.108 (v2)... | ecosystem: Environmental > Terrestrial > Soil...
GCGAAGGGGCTCGCCGCGGTGCGGCGCAGCACGATCGTCGTCCAGGGGCGGCCCGTCGAGGGACGCCCGGCGCGCGTCGGGGGCCTCGTGCTCGCGGCCTACGGCGCGGCGATGATCGGCGTCGGCGCCGTCCTCGTCCTGGCCCTGCTCGCGCGCCGCTGATGGCGGCGCCGGGGAGCGGGGCGCCGCAGGACTTCCGGCGCGTTCGCCCGTGTTCCGGACATGCGAACTCGACTAAGATGGCGCCCCCCATGACCCATCGATTCCTCGCCGCCTGCCGCAAGCAGCCCGTGGACCGCCTCCCCGTCTGGATGATGCGCCAGGCCGGTCGCTACCAGCCCTCGTACCGCGCGGTGCGCGAGAAGGTGTCGTTCCTCGAGCTCTGTCGCTCGCCGGAGCTCATCGCCAAGGTGACCGTCTCCCCGATCGACGAGTTCGGGTTCGACGCGGCGATCCTCTTCTCCGACATCCTCGTCCACCTGCCGGCCATGGGGCTCGATCTCTCGTTCGAGAAGGGCGAGAAGGGGAAGGGCGACGGCGGCCCGAAGATCGCGAACCCGGTGCGGACGCGCGCCGACGTCGACGCGCTGCGGGTCCCGGAGCCCACGAAGGACCTCCCGTACGTGCTCGACGGCGTGCGGGCGATCCGCGCCGCGCTCCGCGATCGCGTCCCGCTCATCGGCTTCGTCGGCGGCCCGTTCACGGTCGCGAGCTACGCCGTCGAGGGCGGCAGCCAGGGGTTCACGCGCCTCAAGACGATGCTGTACGCCGAGCCGCAGACGGCGCACGCGCTCTTCGAGAAGCTCACCCGCGCCGCGATCGTCCAGATCGAGGCCCAGATCGCGGCCGGAGCGCAGGCGGCGCAGATCTTCGAGAGCTGGCTCGGCGAGCTCGACCGCGCCGACCTCGAGGCGTTCGCGTTCCCCTACCTCGCGCGGATCGCCGAGGCGGTCCGGCGCGCCGGGGTGCCGGGCATCTTCTTCGCGACCGGGATGAGCGGGCACCTCGAGGCGATCGCGAAGCTCGGCTTCGACGTCGTGTCGGTCGACTGGCGCATCCCGATCGACGAGGCGCGCCGGCGCGCGCCCGGCGTGGCCATCCAGGGCAACCTGGACTCGACGGTGCTCCTTGGCCCCAAGTCGGTGGCAGTCGAGCGGGCGCTGTCGATCGTGCGCGCGGCGGGCAAGGAGCCCGGCTACGTCTTCAACCTCGGCCACGGCATCCAGGTGGGCACGCCGCCCGAGAACGTGAAGGCCGTGGTGGACGCCGTCCACGCGTTCACCTGGAAGTGAGGTCGCCGCCGTGATCCAGATCCCGTCCTGGGAGCTCATCAAGAAGTACGACCGGCCGGGACCGCGGTACACGAGCTACCCGACGGCGCCGGAGTGGTCGGACGCGTTCGGCCCCGGCGAGTACGCCCAGCACCTCGCCCGGGCCGACGCGCAGGGCGGGCCGCTCTCGATCTACGTGCACCTGCCGTTCTGCCGCGAGATGTGCCGGTTCTGCGGCTGCAACGTGGTGGCGACGCACGACCGGACGCGCGCCGACGCGTACCTCGACCTGCTCGAGCAGGAGGTGGCGCTCGTCGCGGCGAAGCTCCCCACGCGCCGCACCGTGACCCAGCTCCACTGGGGCGGCGGGACGCCCACCTTCCTCGACGAGAGGCAGCTCACGCGCTGTCACGAGATCATCGCCCGCCACTTCCAGTTCGCGGACGACGCGGAGAAGGCGATCGAGATCGATCCGGCGATCACGACCCGCTCCCAGATCGAGACGCTCGGGAAGCTCGGCTTCAACCGGATCTCGATGGGCGTGCAGGACTTCGACGCGAAGGTGCAGGAGGTCGTCGGGCGGATCCAGGGGTACGCGGAGACCGCCGACCTCGTCCAGGCCGCCCGCGACAACGGCTTCCAGGGCGTGAACCTCGACCTCATCTACGGCCTGCCGTACCAGTCGCCCGGCACCTGGAAGAGCACGCTCGAGCAGATCCTCCGGATCCACCCGGACCGGATGGCGGTGTTCGGCTTCGCGTACGTGCCGTGGTCGAAGCCGCACCAGCGGCTGCTCCCCCAGGAGGCGCTGCCCAAGACCGAGCAGCGGGTCGAGCTCTTCCTCCAGGCGGTGGAGGCGTTCACGTCGGCCGGCTACCGGCTGATCGGCCTCGATCACTTCGCGCTCGAGTCGGACGAGCTCGCCCGCGCCCAGGACGGCGGCTACCTGTATCGCAACTTCCAGGGCTACACCGTGCGTCCCGCGCCGGACACGGTCGCCTTCGGGATGACCTCGATCTCGGACATCGGCGGCGCGTACGCCCAGAACACGCACAAGCTGAAGGACTGGGGCGACCACGTCGCGCGAGGGATCATCCCCGTGGAGCGCGGCGCGTCGATGAGCGAGGACGACGTGCTCCGGCGGTTCACGATCAACCGGGTCATGTGCCTCCTCCGGCTCGACCTGCGCGAGGTGACGGAGAAGTTCGGGCCGGCGGCGCGCGCGGCGATCGAGGCGTCGCTCCGCGCCGGGGTGGCGGAGCTGGAGGAGGATGGCCTGGTGACGTTCGACGGCGAGGTGCTGCAGGTCGAGCCGCTCGGCCAGCTGCTGGTCCGCAACGTGGCGATGCTGTTCGATGCGTACCTGGGAAGGCACGCAGGAGAGAAGCGCCCGACGTTCTCGCGGACGGTCTGACCGTCCGACCCGTGGGTGCCGGAGCTCGACCGTCTCATGGAACACACGGCCGTCTTTCTGATGAACCTCGGCGGTCCGCGAAGCCTCGAGGAGGTGGAGCACTACCTCTACGAGCTCTTCTCGGACCCGCTGCTCATCTCTGCGCCGTTCGGACCCTTTCGCCCGCTCGTGGCGAGGATCATCTCCCGGCTCCGAGCGCCGTCCTCCTCCGAGAAGTACGCGTTGATCGGCGGCAAATCGCCGATCGTCGAGGGGACTGCCCGTCAAGCCCGCGCGCTCGAGGCGGTCCTCGGGCCGGGCTTCTCGTGCCACCCCGCGATGCGCTGCGGTCATCCGAGCACCGCGGAGGCCGTCCGGGACGCGCTCCGTGCCGGAGCGACTCGCGCGCTCGCGCTTCCGCTCTATCCGCAGTACGCGAACGCGACCACGAAGAGCTCGCTCATCGAGCTCCGCCGCGTCTGGCCGAAGGATCACCCGCTGATCGAGATCTGCACGTGGCACGACCACGCCCGCTATCTCGACGCGTCGGCCGCCGCCCTGCGGGAGGCGCTCGCCTCGGTGCCGGAGGACGAGAGGGAGTCCGTGCTCGTCGTCTTCAGCGCACACGGACTGCCGATGAGCCAGGTCCGGAGGGGTGACCCGTACCCCGAGTACATCGAGCACTCGGCGCGCGAGACGGCGCGCCGGGCCGGCGCGACCGAGTACAGGGTCACGTACCAGAGCCGGGTCGGCCCGACGAAGTGGCTCGGCCCCGACACGATCGAGTTCCTCGAGAGGAGCTCGCGCGACCGGACGATCGTCGCGGTCCCCATCGCGTTCGTCTCGGAGCACCTCGAGACGCTCTACGACCTCGACATCCTCGCGGCGCAGGCGGCGCAGGAAGGCCGTGCTCGTCGCTTCGTCCGGGTGCCCGCGCTCGGCACGCGTCCGGACTTCGTGGCGGCGCTCGCCGAGATCGTCCGCGAGGGGCTGCGCGGTCAGACCGTGGCCGCCTGAGCGGCAGAGCGTGATTCGCAAACGGCGGGGCGGGGGCGCAGCCCCCGTTAGAAGGTTCAGCTGGTCGCCGTCGCCGCGTTGATCCAGTGAAGCGCGCTCTTCAGGAGCTCGCTGCCGCCGCGCACCTTGAGCGCCTCCAGCAGGATGCGGCGCGCCTCTGCGACGTTCCCGAGCCGTCTCTCCGCGATCGCGAGCGCGACCGCCGCGCGGGGGTGCTCCGGCATCATCGCGAGGGCCTTCCTCGCCGTGCGCTTCGTGCGTCCCGAGCGCTCGGGCTCCGCGGTGCTGGTGTCGAACAGCTCCGCGAACGCGAGCATGGCCACGTACTCCGGCTCCCGGGGGTTCCCGTCGACGGCCTGGCGCAGCGCGGACAGGGCATCGGCATGGCGGCGCTCGCGGAGCGCACGCTCGCCCCGCTTGAGCGCCACCTCCGCGTCGGGGTTGATGCCGGGGCGCCGCGCACCGGAGAGCTCGAGCCGGAGGAGAAGAAAGGACAGATACGCCCGTCGCTTCTCCTCGTTCGAGAGCACCCGGTACGCTGCGGAGACCTTGTCCTGGACCGCGGTGAGCAGGTCCGCCAGCTCCCCGACCTCGTACTCGGCGAATCCGTCCGGATGGAACCGGCTCGCCACCGTCTGGTAAGCGCGCTCGACCTCCTTCCCGTCGGCCGCGATGTCCACCCCGAGCGCGTGGAAGTACGTTCCGGGCAGGATCTGGAGCGCCGCATTTCGCACGGCCTCGGCGCGGTCGGCCGGGAGCGGCCTCGGCTTCCGGATGGGCGCCTTCCCGTACGCGTCGGACTGCTCCGGCGCCTCGTGGAACGCGACCGCACCGAGCATCGAGAGGAACCAGAGGAGCGAGAGCGCGTCCTTGAGGTCCGTGCGGTGGGCGTCGAGGAACTCTCGGGTGGACGATCGACCGTCGATCGCGAGCGAGAGCCGGAGGTCCGCGCTCGCGAGTCCCGCCGCGGGGAGGATCTGCTGGAAGTCCCCGGTCCTGACGGGGTAAGCGGCCACCACGGCCTTCAGCGCGTCCGCGAAGTGCTTCGCCGGGATATGGGCGCGCGCGCCCTCCAGGATGGGCTGGAGCGGAAGGATCTCGACCGGCTGCACCTCCGGCGCGAACTCCGTCCCCGCGTGGAAGCGCCAGCGGCCGTTGCGCGTCCCGACGGACCGCACGATGGCCGCGCGCAGGTGCGCCGCGAGCGTCGCCTGGAGCGGCTCCCCGGGCTCGAGCACGCCCGCCGCGATGAGCGCCGCCCCGTGCGACAGCCCGCTCGCCATGGCGTCGAGCGCGCTCTGGTGGGCGGCGCCGTCCATGCGTCCCGACCGCACCAGCCAGCGCGCGAGCGAGTCGGCGGGATCGTCGCTCTGGCATGCGACCGGGACGCCGCGGAGGAAGAAGACGCGCCGCTCGCGCCCGCCGTCCTGGAGCGCCAGGACGCCGTCCGACACGCCGCGCCAGATCTGGTGCAGGAGGCGCGCGACGACGCCGGGCCGGACGTCGCCGTGCGCGGAGGGCGGGCGCGCCAGCACGAGCGCCGTGCCACGGAGCCGCGCGCGGGGTCCGCTCTGGGCGACGAGCTGCTGGAGCCTGGCGATCAGCTCCGGACCCGTCGGATCGGCGACGTAGGCGTTCGCCTTGAAGGGGAGCGTCGCCTCCAGCCCCCGCGCCTTGCCGAGGTGCACCCTGTCGGCCACGACGAGGAGGACGCGCGGGTTCGCCTCCCTCAGGCGCTTCGCGAGGCCGTCGCCGTCGCCCCCCGCGAAGTCGGCGGCGACCACCACCACCTCGGGTCGGCGCGACGCGTACAGCTCGTAGGCGGCGCGAGCCTCGTCGGAGGCGAGGACCTCGAACCCGGCATCCGTGAGCGCGCGGGAGACGAACTCGCGCGTGGGGCCGTGGCCCTCCGCGAGGAGGATGCGGGGCACGACCCGCATTCTACGTGCGAACGCACGGAAAGACGACAAGCGCCGGGCGCGGCGCGGGTGCTATGATCCGCGCTCCGCCGAGGCTCGCGGGCGCGATGAAGGAGCTCCTCAACCCACGCCATCGGGCGACGCTGGCGCGCTTCGTCGGCGAGCGCGCCGCCGCCGCCGTCCTCCTGGCCTTCGACTACGACGGCGTGCTCGCCCCGCTCGTCCGCGAGCCGGGCGGCGCCTTCATGCGCCCCCGGACGCGGCGCCTGCTCTCGCGCGTGGCCCGCCGTTACCCGGTCGCGGTCGTCTCCGGGCGCGCCTGGCGCGACGTGTACCGCTTCGTCGGGCCCATCGTGCCGACGATCGTCGGCAACCATGGGTTCGAGCTCGGACGCCCGGTGCCCGTCCCGGCGGCCGTCGTGGCGCGCGTGCGCGGCTGGCGGCGGCGGCTCGAGGCGGAGCTCGCGGGCGTCCCCGGCATTCACTTCGAGGACAAGCGGTCCACGCTCGCGATCCACTACGGGCTGTCCCGCGCATGGCGCCGCGCCGAGCGGGCCGTCTACGAGGCGGCGAACGGGCTCGAGGACACCCGCATCATCCCGGGCAAGAAGGTGCTGAACGTGCTCCCGCACGAGTTCCCGTCGAAGGGCGACGCGGTGCGCACGCTCGTGGCGCGCCTCGGCTGCGAGGCCGCGCTCTACGTCGGCGACGACGTGACGGACGAGGACGCGTTCGCGGTCGGCGCGCCGCTCGTGTTCGGCGTGCACGTGGGGCGCGGCCCGTCGCTCGCCCCGTGGCACCTGCAGGCGCAGGACGACGTCGACGTGCTGCTCGAGCTGCTGCTCGCGCTGCGCGCCCCCCGTCGCGTCGTCGCGCGGAGCGGGGCGACCGCCCGCCCGGTCCGCCCGCGCGCGGGGAGGGTGCGCCGTTGACGCGCCCGCGCAGGCCGGAGATCGGGACGACGGGCGATCTCTTCGCGGAGCGCGAGCGGGCGCTGCCGAGGCCGTGGAGCGTCGGCGAGCTCACGCGCGCGCTGCGAAACGCGGTCGAGCCCAAGTTCCGCGACGTGTGGGTCGCGGGCGAGATCGCCAACCTGCGCCGGCAGGCGAGCGGGCACGTCTACTTCTCGCTCAAGGATCCCGAGGCCGTGATCGGCGCGGTGCTCTGGGCTTCGCAGGGGCGGCGACTCGGGTTCGCGCTCGAGGAGGGCCAGGAGGTCATCGCGCGCGGGTTCGTCGAGATCTACCCGCCTCACGGTAAGTATCAGCTCGTCGTCCAGGAGGTCGAGCCGCGCGGCGCCGGCGCGGCGGCGCTGATGCTCCAGCAGGTGAAGGAGCGCCTTCAGGCGGATGGGCTCCTCGATCCCGCGCGCAAGCGTCCGCTGCCCTTCGTCCCCCGCCGCGTCGGGGTCGCGACGAGCCCGACCGGGGCCGCCGTCCGGGACTTCCTCCGGGTGCTGCACGGCCGGTTCCCCTCGTTGCCCGTGCTCGTCGCGCCGTGCCGGGTGCAGGGCGAGGGCGCCGCCTCGACCGTCGCGTCCGCGGTGCGCGCGCTGTGCCGTGCGCGGGTGGACGTCGTCGTCGTCACGCGCGGCGGCGGGTCCGCCGAGGAGCTCGCGCCGTTCAACGACGAGCGGCTCGCGCGCGTGATCGCCGCGTGCCCGGTGCCGGTCGTGTCGGCCGTGGGGCACGAGATCGACGTCACCGTCGCCGATCTCGTCGCCGACGTGCGCGCCGCCACGCCCACGCACGCGGCGCAGCTCGTCGCGCCGGTCCGCGAGGAGCTCGTGGCGCGCGTCGCCGCCCTGCGGGCGCGGCTCGATCGCGCGCTGGCGGGTGTGCTCGACGCGCGCCGGAGCGAGCTGCGCGCGCTCCGCGCCGAGCTCGCCGATCCGGCGCACCTGCTCTCGCGCGAGCGCCACCGCCTGGACGATCTGCTCCACCGGGGCGCCGCCTCCGCGCGCGCGCCGTTCCGCTCCGAGCGGGACCGTCTCGACGGGCTGCGGGCGGTCCTCGTCCGCTCCGATCCGCGCCGCAGGGTGCGCGAGCTGCGCGCGCGCTTCGAGGCCGGCGCGCTCCGGCTCGGCGCGTGGCAGTCGAAGACGTTCCGGAGGGAAGCCATGCGCGTCGAGCGGCTCCGGTCACGGCTCGAGCCCGCCAACGTCGCGAAGCTCCTCTCCCGCGGCTTCTCGCTCGTGCTCCGCGAGGGACACCTCGTCTCGCGCAGCGCGCAGGCGAGCGAGGGAGATGACGTCCGCATCGCGCTCGGCGAGGGCTGGATCGACGCTCGCGTCACGGCGCGCGACGCGGGCGAGGACCCGCTCCCCGGGCGGGCGCGGCCCGAGGGGGATCGCGACGCCGGCTCCGGAGGGGCGGCGATTGACCCCCTTTCGCGACGTCGTTAAGTAGGAAGCTTGGAGGTCGCGTGAACCAGCCGAGCGAGCGGACGGCGCAGGCCGAGGCCGAGGAGACGTACGACGCGCTCGTCGTGCGCCTCGAGCGCGTCGTGGCGGAGCTCGAGTCCGGGCAGCTCGGGCTGGAGCAGTCGATCGAGAAGTTCGCCGAGGGCGTCCGCCTGGCGCGCGACGCGTCCCGCAAGCTCGACGAGGCGGAGCGCCGCGTCGAGCTGCTCGTCCGTACGGCGGACGGCGACGAGGAAGCCGTGCCGTTCGAGCCCGAAGCCGGCCGCGGATCCTGACCCGATGCCGGCCGATGAGCGCATGAAGAAGCCGAAGGTCATCATCGTCGACGATGATCGCGACACGCGCGAGATGCTCACGCTCGCGCTCGAGCTCGAGGGGTTCGACGTCGGCCAGGCGGCGAACGGGCTGAGGCTCATCTCGGCGATGCACGTGGATCGACCGGACGTGATCCTGCTCGACGTGATGATGAGCTGGATCGACGGGTTCGAGCTCTGCCGCGCCATCAAGAAGAACCCGACCTTCGGCGACATCCCGGTGATCTTCATCTCCGCGCGGAAGAGCGCCGAGGACGAGCGCGCCGGCATCGAGGCCGGAGCGGTCGACTACTTCCCGAAGCCGCTCGACATGGATCGGCTCATCGCCCGCATCCGCGAGATCCTCGACCAGCGCGCGGGCGCCGTGCCCACGCCGGCGTAGCGGGGTGACCCGCGCCCCCGCTCCCTCCCTCGATGTCCGAGGGCGGGTTCGAGCGCGGAAGCTCGACGGGTACCCGAAGGAGCGTGGCCCCGTTCCGGGTGCTCGCGTGCGCGTACCATCTGAGTGTCGGCGGCGGTTGTGCTAAAAGGTCCACCGCCTTGTCTGACTTTGCCATCGAATCCTACGTGCGCTCGGTCGCCGCGCGCGTCGAGCCACGGCTCGCTGCCCTCGCCGACCAGCGCGTCGGCAAGGGGCCCGCACGCCTCGTCGACGCCATCCGCTACGCCCTCCTCGGCGGCGGCAAGCGGCTCCGCCCCGCGCTCATCCTCGCCGCCTGCGAGGCATACGGCGGCGACGCCTCGGACGAGTCCCTCGCGATGCGCTTCGCCGTCGCCATGGAGGCGGTCCACACGTACTCGCTCGTGCACGACGACCTGCCCGCGATGGACGACGACGATCTGCGCCGCGGGCGGCCCACCGTTCACAAGGCGTTCGACGAGGCGACCGCGATCCTGGTCGGCGACGCGCTCCAGTCGCTCGCGTTCGCGCACCTCCTCGGCTCGCCCGATGTGCGCGCCGCGGCCCTCGCGCGGCTGCTCGCGGAGAACGCGTACCTCATGGTCGAGGGGCAGGCCCGGGACATGGACGGCGAGCACGCGAAGCTCGCGGAGGCCGAGGTCCTCGAGCTCATGCGGACCAAGACCGGCGCGCTGCTCGCGTCGTCCGTCGCCGGGGGCGCGCTCTGCGCCGGGGCCGACGCGGGCGACGTCTACCCCGCGGGGCTCAAGCTCGGGCTGGCGTTCCAGATCGCAGACGACCTCCTCGACCTGACCGCCGACACCGCGACCCTCGGCAAACGCGCCGGGAAGGACGCCGCCGCGGGCAAGTCGACGCTCCCCGCGATCATCGGGATCGAGGCCTCCCGCGGTCGCGCCGAGGAGCTCCTGGACGAGGCCCTCGCCGTGTTCGCGCCCCTCGGGCCCCGAGCGGATGCGCTGCGCGCACTGGCGCGCTACGTCCTGTCGCGCAAGAAGTAGCACCGGAGGAGAATCCATGGGCCGTCTGCTCGACAGCATCGACTCGCCTGCCGACCTGAAGCGCCTGCCGGTGGAAGACCTGCCGCGGCTCTGCCAGGAGATCCGCGACGAGATCATCCAGACGTGCGCGAGGAACGGAGGGCACCTCGGCTCCTCCCTCGGTGCCGTCGAGATCAACGTCGCGCTCCACTACGTGTACTCCTCGCCGGTCGACAAGCTGGTGTGGGACGTCGGCCATCAGGCGTACGCGCACAAGCTCCTCACCGGCCGCCGCGAGCGGTTCCGGACGATCCGGACCCCGGGCGGGCTCGCCGGCTTCCCCGAACGGCACGAGTCGGAGCACGACGCGTTCGGCGTCGGCCACGCGTCCACGGCGATCAGCGCCGCCCTCGGCATGATCGAGGCGAAGCGGATGACCGGCGAGCCGGGCAAGGTCGTCGCGATCGTCGGCGACGGCGCGATGACCGGCGGCGTCGCGTTCGAGGGGCTGAACCAGGCCGGGTATCTCGGGCGCGACCTGCTCGTCGTCCTGAACGACAACGAGATGTCGATCTCGCCGAACGTCGGCGCGATGTCCGAGTGGTTCTCGAAGAAGTTCGCGTCGCGCACGTACAACCGCTGGCGCCACGCGGTGAAGGACTTCCTCTCGCACGTGCCAAAGGGGCCCGCGGCGATCGAGATCATCCGCCACGGCATCAACGCCACGAAGGCGCTCGTGACGCCGGGCATCCTGTTCGAGGGGCTCGGCTTCCACTACGTCGGTCCGGTCGACGGCCACGACGTGAAGGGGCTCGTCGCGACCTACCAGAAGCTCGCGACGTTCGACGGCCCGGTGCTGCTCCACGCGATCACCACCAAGGGGAAGGGGTACGAGCCGGCGGAGTCGGACAAGGCGACCCGCGGGCACGGCCTCTCGTTCTTCGACGTGGCGACCGGGAAGCCGGTGAAGAAGCCGTCCGCGACGAAGGGGTACACGGATCTCTTCGCCGAGGCGCTCTGCGAGGAGATGGAGCACGACCCGCGCGTCGTCGCGATCACCGCGGCCATGCTCGAGGGCACCGGCCTCATCAAGGCGAAGAAGCGGTTCCCGGATCGCACGTACGACGTCGGCATCGCCGAGCAGCACGCG
>Ga0306923_10007480_pt1 | contig 10882 bp, 9 predicted proteins | sample sta12Can44000108_FD_203841 | JGI IMG/M metagenome (GOLD analysis project Ga0306923, IMG submission 203841) | Lab enrichment of tropical soil microbial communities from Luquillo Experimental Forest, Puerto Rico - statanox.12C.anox.44.000.108 (v2)... | ecosystem: Environmental > Terrestrial > Soil...
CTCGCGATTCCGGTGGTGGATCAAGGCGATGGCCATCGTGGTCACCTGCGGCTTCTTCATCGAGGTGTTCTTCTCGACCAAGAGCCTGCTCGGGTGGCCCGGCACCGGAGCGCTCCCGCCCCGGTTTCAATTGCTGTGGACCCGGGTGGTCGAACCCGACCCGAAGATCAGCGATCCCGGCGCGATCTACCTCTGGGTTGAGGAACTCGACGAGAACAACGTGCCCAGCGGCACCCCGCGCTCCTATCGGCTGCGCTACACGCCGCCACTCGCGGACCGCTCGCTCAAGGCGCGCGACGAGATCATGGCCGGCAATCCCCAGGAAGGCACCGCCAACGACATGGAAGGCGACGATTCCAAGGCCAAAACGCAGGAGCACGCCGAGCAGCTCAACGGTCCCAATCGCAATGAGTTCGGGACCGGAAATATCGATCTCGACATGCTGATTAAGCAGGCGCAATCGGTCGAGTTCAGGCCCCTGTCCGGGCCCGCGCTACCCCCGAAATAAGCCGAGGCGCCGCGGCTCAGACCCGTTCCGGCTCCGTTTCCGTCATCGACAGGAACGCCTGCTCGACGGTCGTGGTGCCCGTCGCCGTCAGCAGCGCGGCGGGCGTCGTATCGGTCAGCACCTTACCCTTGTGCATTACGATGACGCGATCGGCATCGGCGACCTCGTCGCACAGATGCGTCGCCCACAACACGGCGACCGAGCGTTCGCGGCGCATAGCCAGAAGGAGCTTGAGCAGGTCGCTGCGACTCGCCGGGTCGAGCCCCACCGTCGCCTCGTCCATCAGGAGCACGCGCGGCTCATGGAGCAAGGCGCGGGCGAGTTCGACCCGCCTTCGATTTCCGCCGCTCAGCGTTGCGGTTTTGTCATGGGCGCGGTCGGCGAGTCCGAGACGCACCAGCTCCTTCGCAATCCGCGCCTTGGCGATGGCGCGGGGAATGCCGTGCAGGCCGGCGTGGAACAGCAGGTTGGAGGTGACGGACAGTTCGAGGTCGAGGGTCGGCTGCTGAAACACGATGCCGAGCCGCGCCAGCGCCGGCACCGGCTTGCGCGTCATGTCGTGGCCCATGACCTCGATGCGCCCGGAATCCGGTACGAACAGCCCGGACAGGAGCTGAAACAGGGTCGATTTGCCGGCGCCGTTGGGGCCGAGCAGCGCGATGAACTCGCCGGGATGAGCGGTGAAGCCGACGCCGTCGACCGCGCGCACCGGCCCATATGTCTTGACCACGCGGTCCAACAGCAGGGCGGGCACGGTCTTTGCCCCACGCGAGCGTTCGTCCATCAGCAAAGTTCCCTCCCGCGCGCGGCAGGTCTATATAGACGGCCCGGCGAGCCATTCGGCTCACGTCTTGCCCCGTCGCTTCGATAAGTCGTACGCTGGCGGCAACCATTTCCGCAAGCGCAAGTCAAAGAGAACCCCCTCGTGCCCATTCGTCCCCCTTTGCGTTCCCATTTGCGTCCGCTTTTGCGCCCCTTGTTGGCTTTTGGCCTCGTCGCCGCGTACCTCACCGGCCCGTGCTCCGGCGCGTCGGCCAAGGACACCGGCCTGATTTTCGTCAGCAACGAGAAGACCAACAACGTCATCATCATCGACCCCAAGACCAACAAGGTGGTAAAGGATTTGCGAACGTCGCGGCGGCCGCGCGACATGCACTTCAGCGCCGACCATACCAAGCTCTACGTTGCCTGCGGTGACGACGACGTGATCGACATCATCGACGTCGCCAAGCTCGAGGTGGTCGGCAAGCTCACCACCGGATCGAGCCCGGAGACCTTCGGAATCGACGAGAAGCGGCGCCGCATCTACGTTTCCAACGAAGAAGGCTCCTCCCTGTCGGTCATCGACATGGACCAGAACATCATCATCCACGAGATTCCGACCGGCGCTGAACCCGAAGGGGTGTTCGTCAGCGAGGACGGCCATTTCGTCTATGTGACCTCCGAGGTGGGCGATCTCGTCCATCTCATCGATGCCGATACCGGCAACGTGGTGCAGGACGTGGTGGTGGGCACGCGTCCGCGGCGCTTCGCCGCAACGCCCGACGGTAAGGAATTGTGGGTGTCGGCCGAATTGTCCGGCGAGGTCTACATCATCGACCGCAAGGAGTTCGCCGTCCAAGGCAAGATCGAGTTCCTGCCGCCGGGAATGCGCAAGAGCGACGTGACTCCGGTCGACCTGCGGATCACCAAGGACGGCAAGACCGCCTATGTCACCCTCGGCCACGCCGCCCATGTCGCGGTGGTCGACGTCGCCACCCGCAAGGTCCAGAGCTACATCCTGGTCGGTAAGCGATCCTGGGGCCTCGGCCTGACGCGCGACGAGAAGACGCTCTATGTCGCCAACGGCTTCGGCGACGACGTCACCATCATCGACCTCAATACGCGCAAGGCCACCGTGTCGATCCCGGTCGGCCGCATTCCCTGGGGCGTGGTGATCGATGACTAGCGGCGATTTCGGCATGGCACACGTAGGGTGGGTAAAGGCGCACTTCGCGCCGTGCGCACGCTTTCCGTGTCACGTGGGCACGGCGCTGCGCGCCTTTGCCCACCCTACGCGAAGGGGCTGGAAGAATGCCGCAGCGCTGTTGTTGGCGCTGGCGTTCGCCGACATCCCGGCGACCGTGGTGGCCCAGCCTGCGCCGTCCTCGCCGCCTCCGGCAACCGCGGCACCGGCGCGGCAGCGCGTCGTGATCGGCTATGTCGATATCGAGGGCGACCCGCGCTACGAGCCGGTGCGGGCCTATGAACGACTGGTCCTCAAGACCCGCGATCATCCGTTCCCCGGCGCGCAGGTCGGCATTGACGAAGCCCAGGCCCTGGTGCGGGTGCTCAACACCGAATTCGCCCTGGAGCGCATCACCGTGAAAGCGCCCGATCAGGTGGCGGGCGCCGTCACGCGGGCGATGATGGAGCGCGGCATCAAGTTCTTCCTCATCGATGCGCCGGCCGAGGCGTTCAAGCCGCTGGCGGCGGCCGTCAAGGGCCGCGAGGTGCTGCTGTTCAACGTGTCGGCGCCCGACGATTCGCTGCGCCGCGAGGTGTGTGCACGCGAGATGGTGCACACCATGCCGAGCCTCGCCATGAGCATGGACGCGCTGATGCAGTATCTCGTCTCGCGCAAGTGGCGAGACATGCTGGTGTTCGAGGGGCCGCTGCCGGCCGATGCCCAGCGCACCGACGCCTTCGTCCGCTCGGCGCAAAAGTTCGGCGCCCGCATCGTCGCCCGCCAGAAATTCAAGCCGGGCACGGATCCGCGCGACCGCGAGCAGAACAATCCCGCGCTGCTGAGCGCCGTCCGGGGCGACTATGACGTGGTGTTCGTCGCCGACGACGCCTTCGACTTCGTGCGCACCGTGCCCTACCACACCGTGCGCCCGCGCCCGGTGGTGGGCAGCATCGATCTCGAGCCGGTTGCCTGGCACTGGACCTGGGAGCACAACGGCGCCCCGCAGGTCAATTCCCGCTTCGACAAGAAGTCCGGCGGCCGCCGTATGGAGGGCGCCGATTGGGCCGCCTGGATCGCGGTGAAGATGATCGTGCAGTCGGCGCTGCGGACGCGCTCGGCCGACTTCGCCAAACAGCGCGATTTCATTCTCGGCGATGCCGGCTTCGACGGCAACAAGGGCTTGCCGGTCGGGGTGCGCCCGTGGGATCACCAGTTGCGCCAGGCGGTGCTTCTCGCCGCGCCCTATATGGTGGTCGAGAGCGCCCCGGTGGAAGGCTTCCTCCACCGCATCAACAACCTCGACACGCTCGGCGACGACGAGCCGGAAACCCCCTGCCACCTCAACAAGTAGGCGCCATGCAACTCGCTCACGCCGGCCGCGCGCTCACCGCCGTCACCATGCGCGAAATCGTCAAGTTCACTCAGCAGCGCGGGCGGCTGTTGTCGGCGCTGGTGCGGCCGCTGATGTGGCTCGCGGTGTTCGCGGCGGGATTCTACAACGTGTTCGGCGTCTCGATCATTCCGCCCTACAAGACCTACATCACCTATCAGGTCTATATCGTGCCGGGCCTGCTCGGCATCATCCTCTTGTTCCACGGCATGCAATCCTCGCTGTCGATGGTCTATGACCGCGAGATGGGCGTGATGCGGCTCTTGCTCACCGCGCCGTTGCCGCGCTGGGTGCTGCTGGTCTGCAAGCTGATGGCGGGAACGGTGCTGTCGGTCATCACCTGCTACGTCTTCCTCGCCATCTGCATCCTGTTCGACGTGACCTTCGAGCCGAGCGGCTGGCTCGCCGTGCTGCCGGCGCTGATCGTGTCCGGCATGATGCTCGGTGCGCTGTGGCTGTTCCTGTCGGTGCACATCAAGCAGCTCGAGAATTTCGCAGGCGCCATGAATTTCGTGATGTTCCCGATGTTCTTCTTTTCCTCCGCGCTCTATCCGTTGTGGAAGCTGCGGGAGGGCGGTTCCGAGGCGCTCTATTACATCTCGCTCGCCAATCCGTTCACCCATGCGGTCGAGCTGATCCGCTTTGCGCTCTACGGCGAGTTCGAGCCGATCGCGGCCGCCGTCGTGGTCGGCTCCACCGTGGTCTTCTTCGCGCTCGCCGTGATCGGCTACAATCCCCAGCGCGGCATGATCCGCCGCGGCGCGCCGCAGCCGGCGTAACAGGCGGGCTTTCTTATTTTCTCAACCTCATCCTGAGGAGCGCGCCTCTTGGGCGCGCGTCTCGAAGGATGGCCACGTGGAGAGGATACGCATGCCCTGCTTTGCTGCCATTCTTCGAGACGCGCGCAACGGCGCGCTCCTCAGGATGAGGTCCTAAGAGAGCCCTTCTACCCCACCGCCTTACCCAGCCGGCGCGCAATCTCTGCGCGGATTTCCGCCCGCTCGATCGCCGACTGCGACCCGCGCGGGCGCGCGATCGGCACTTCGGCGACGACGCGGGTCGGACTCGACGACAACAGGAACAGCCGGTCGGCGAGCCCGATCGCTTCGTCGATGTTGTGGGTGACGAGAAGGGTGGTGACCCGCCGGCTCGTCACCAGGACGGCCAACTCGTCGCGCAGGCGTTCGGCGAGGGCGTCGTCGAGGGACACGAAGGGTTCGTCGAGCACCAAGAGGTCGGGCTTGACCGCGAAGGCGCGCGCGAGCGCGACGCGGCGCGCCTGGCCGAGCGACAGCTCGCCGGGAAAATGATCGCGATGGGCGGCGAGGCCGAGCGCCGCGAACAGCGCGTCGAGTTCCGCGTCGCTCGCCGCCGGCGCGCCGAGCCGCACATTCTGCTCCACGGTGCGCCAGGGCAACAGGCGCGGCTCCTGGAACACCATGCCGAGCTTGCCGTGGTCGGGCAGGCTCACCACCCCGGAATAGTCGCGGTCGAGGCCGGTGATGATGCGCAGCAGCGTCGTCTTGCCGCAGCCGGACGGGCCCACCAAGGCGGCCACCGCCCCGGCGGGAAGGGCGAATTTCAGCCCCCGCAGAACGTCGAGCCGTCCGCCCGACGCCGCCCGGTAGGATTTGCTTTCGATGCTGACATCAAGCTGGGCGGGGACGCCAGCGGGAGACATGTCGTTCAATCGGCTGCACCAGGAATGTTTCGATCGCCAGCATGACGACGACGAAGGCAATAGCATAGGCGAGGATGCGGGTAACGTCGAAAAGCTGGAAAGCGATGCCGATCTCGAAGCCGACGCCGTTGGGCCGTCCCAGCAGTTCGACGATGAGCACGATCTTCCACACCAGCGACAGCCCCGAGCGCGCCGCCGCGGCGAGATAGGGGGCGAGCTGTGGAATAAGCACGTGCCGCAGCCGCGTCCAGTTTCCCATGTGGAACACGTCCGCCATCTCGTCGAGCTGGCGGTCGAACGAGCGCGCGCCCTCGCGCACGGTCACCGTCGCGTTGGGGAGCTTGTTGAGCGCGACGGCTGCGATCGCCGCCGTCTCGGTGAGGCCTGCCCACACATAGGCGAGGACGATGATGACCAGGGCCGGCAGATTGAGCAGCACGACCAGCCAGGGATCAGCCAGCCGGTCGGCGACGCGCCAGCGCCCCATCATCACCCCGAGCACGGTGCCGAGAATCATCGCGATGGTGAAGGAGACCGCGACCCGCGCCAGGGTGGCACCGAGCTGAAAGGCGAGGTCGCCCGACTGCGCCTCGCTCCACATGGCGAGGAGAACCGCCTCGGGGCCCGGCAGCATCCGCGGACCGGCGATCTGCGAGCCCACATACCAAGCCACGACCAGGAGGCCCAGGGAGGCCAGTCTCGCAACGAGGTTCAATCGGCCTTCCCCGGATCGTAGAAGGTGCCCTTGTCCATCTCCCGGGCCGTACCGACGAGGTTGGCGCCGCCGATCTCGGCCAGCACCAAATAGAGGGCGCGGGAATCGCGTTCCTCGTCCGCGACCGGCCGCCGGGGAATCCCCTCGCTGTAACGCTTGCGGTAGATCTCGAGCGCGGCCTTGTCGGACACGCCGATGCGCGGGGCGAGCCGCTGCCACTCCGCCTCCGAGGTGGCGAGGATGTCCTTCGCCTTGGCCGCGGTCTGGAGAAAGCGGTCTACGGCCGCTTTGTTCTTGGCGGCCCAGCCGGCATCGAAGGCGTAGCCGAGCAAGGCGACCGGACCGCCGGCGCCGAGCTGCTTCGTGACATCCTCCATGTCGATGGCCCGCTTGAATCCCTTGCCCTCGAGCTCGGCGCAAAAATTCCAGAATGTCAGCGTGGCCTCGATCTCGCCCTGCAGTGCTTTTTGCGACAGCAAGGGCGGGGCGCCGAAGACGATGTTCGCCTGGTTCTTGAGATCGAGGCCGACGCGGCGCGCGACCGCCTGGAGCATCAGCCAACTCTTGTCGAGCGGTCCGCCGGCGATCGCGAGCTTCTTGCCCTTGAGGTCGGCGATGCCGGCGATGCCCGATGACGCCGGAGCCATGACCGCGCCGAGCGTCGACGAATAGGGGTAATACACCAGCTTGGCGCCGAGCGCGCGTTCGCGCGCGACCCACAGCCAGTCGGTAACGATCAGATCCGCGGAGCCGCTGGCGAGCGCGATCCGGCCGGCCTCGGTGGAGGCGAGTTCGACCACCTGGATGTCGAGATCGGCCTTCTTGTCGAGGCCGTGGCTGCGGATGATATCGAGTTCCCAGGCAAGCGTGCCGGTCTTTTGCGCCGCGATGCGGATGCGGTCGGCCGCGCCGGCGGAGGTCGCCAAGGAGGCAATCAGGCAGACGCCCGCGACGAGCGATGCCCCCAGCGGCAAAATTCCTCGCAGGCCATTCCGAATCCCACGTAAGCTGTGGCCTGATCGTCCCCCCAGCGATGCTTCTGCGCCCCTCAACATCGCTTCTCTCCGTTTCGTTTGCGCGTATTCGAATAGCCCGACATGGTAGGGCGCAAGATCGCATAAATCCCATGGCCGCCGGGGGTGGCGCAGCATACATGCTTCAACGACCTTGGCTTCCGAGGTTTTTCCTTTTCGCGCTATTGGCTTTTCCTATGACGCCGAGGGCGTCCTGAATGTGAGGCGAACGATGCTCATCGGCGTGCCGAAGGAGATCAAGGACAGCGAAGACCGGGTCGGCCTGGTGCCGTCCACGGTGCGCGAGTTGACGCTGCGGGGCCACCGCGTCCTCGTGCAAAAGGACGCCGGTGTCGGAGCCGGCCTTTCCGACGATGCCTATGTCGCGGCGGGGGGCGAGATTTCCGGCGACGCCGATCGCGTGTTTGCCGAGGCGGATTTGATCGTGAAGGTCAAGGAGCCGCTCGCTGCCGAGCGCAGGAAGCTGCGACACGGACAGGTGCTGTTCACCTATCTGCATCTCGCCGCCGATCGCGAGCAGGCCGAAGACCTGCTGGCATCCGGCGCCATCGCCATCGCCTATGAGACGGTGACCAGCCCGCAGGGCGGCCTGCCGCTGCTGGTGCCGATGTCGGAGGTGGCGGGTCGCATGGCGCCCCAGGCCGGTGCCCACTGCCTCGAAAAGGTCAATGGCGGGCGCGGCGTGCTGCTGGGCGGGGTTCCCGGGGTACCGGCCGCCGACGTGGTCGTGCTCGGCGGCGGCACGGTGGGCGCCAATGCGGCGCGCATCGCCGCCGGGATGGGCGCCGAAGTGACCGTGGTCGACCGCAGCCCCGACGCGCTGCGACGCATCGACAATACTTACGGCAGCAGCGTGCGCACGGTGTTCTCCACCCGCGATGCCGTCGAGACCCTGTGCCGGCGCGCCGACCTCGTGATCGGCACCGTGCTCATCCCCGGCGCCATGGCGCCCAAGCTCATCACGGCGGAGACGGTGAAGGCGATGAAGCCCGGTTCGGTCATCGTCGATGTCTCCATCGACCAGGGTGGCTGCGCGGAGACATCGCGGCCGACCACCCATTCGCATCCGACCTACATCGTCGACGATGTCGTGCATTACTGCGTCGCCAACATGCCGGGCGCAGTCGCCCGCACGTCGGCCTTCGCGCTCAACAACATGACCTTGCCGTTCGTCCTCGCGCTTGCCGACAACGGCTACCGCGTTGCGCTCGGCCAGAATCCCCATCTGCGCGCCGGCCTCAACGTCCACGAAGGCCGCATCACCTACAAGGCGGTCGCCGACGCGCTGAAGCTCCCGTACGTCCCGGCCGAACAGGCGCTGCGGATGTGAGGAGTGGGGTGTCATTCCGGGGCGCGCGCAGCGCGAACCCGGAATCCAGACGACCTCGTCCGTTGCGCCACAGCCTGGATTCCGGGTTCCGCCTGCGGCGGCCCCGGAATGACGACCCAACTCGTAGGGCGGATCAGCGAAGCGTAATTCGCCGCGGGCTCCAGGTAAGGTTGGCGGGCTAAAGCGAGCCCGCCCTACGCTCTGCGGCGCACATCACGCATTCAACTGCGTGATGAACTTGGTGTTGAGATACGCCTCCAGCGCGTCGGCGCCGCCCTCGCTGCCATAGCCGGAATCCTTGATGCCGCCGAAGCGGACTTCGGGTAGCGCCAGGCCGTGGTGGTTGATCGACACCATGCCGCTCTCGATGGCGTGGCCGATGGCGGCCGCGGTCTTGGTGGAGCGCGTATAGGCGTAGGCGGCGAGACCGTAGGGCAGGCGGTTGGCCTCGCCCACCGCTTCCTCGAAGCTGTCGAAGGAATTGACGATCGCCAGCGGCCCGAACGGCTCCTCGTTCATGATGCGCGCTTCGCGCGGTACGCCAGTCATCACTGTCGGTTCGAAGAAGTAGCCCTTGTTGCCGATCCGGCGCCCGCCGGTCTCGACCTTGGCGCCCTTGGCGACCGCATCGGCGACGAACGCCTCGACGGCGTCGAGCCGGCGGTTGTGGGCGAGGGGCCCCATCCGGGTGTCCTCCTTCAATCCGTCGCCGACCTTGAGCCCCTTCGCCGCGGTGACGAACTTGTCGACGAACTGGTCGAACGCCGGCTCCTGCACCAGGAAGCGGGTCGGCGACACGCAGACCTGTCCGGCATTGCGGAACTTGTTGGCGCTGAGGATCTTCGCCGCGGTGTCCACATCGGCATCGGCGAACACGATCGCCGGCGCATGGCCGCCAAGCTCCATGGTGACGCGCTTCATGTGCGCACCGGCGAGCGCCGCGAGCTGCTTGCCGACCACGGTCGATCCGGTGAAGGAGATTTTGCGGATCACCGGATGCGGAATGAGGTAGGCCGAGATCTCCGCCGGCACGCCGAACACGAGGTTGATCACGCCGGCCGGCAGGCCGGCCTGAACATAGGCATCGACGAGGGCGGCGCAGGACGCCGGCGTCTCCTCGGGCCCCTTGAGGATGATCGAGCAGCCGGCAGCGATCGCGCACGAGACCTTGCGGACCGCCTGGTTGATCGGGAAATTCCACGGCGTGAAGGCCGCGACCGGGCCGACCGGCTCCTTCATCTCGAGCTGCCACACGCCATCGGCACGCGGCGGAATGGTGCGGCCGTAACTGCGCCGGGCTTCCTCGGCGAACCAGTCGATCACGTCGGCGCCGGCCAGCGTCTCGCCCTTGGACTCGGCGATCGGCTTGCCTTGCTCCATGGTCATCAGCGTGGCGATTTCGCCGGCGCGGCCGCGCACGATGTCGGCGGCCTTGCGCATGAGACGGTAGCGGTCATGGGGCGAGACCTTGCGCCACGCCGCGAAGCCCTTCTGCGCGGCGGCGAGCGCGGCGTCGAGATCGGCCTTTTCCGCATGGGCGACGGTCCCGATCTCTTCGGCGGTGGCGGGGTTGAGCACGGCAAGCGTCTTGCCGCTCGCCGCCGGCCTCCATGCACCATCGATGAAGAGGTTTACGTTCTGATACATGATGCACCTCTCGAATCTGTGTGGAGCGTCTTAGAGGAGCCCCGACCGGCCAGCAACGCCTAATGTGGCGCAGCCGACATGCGCATCGTGGGAGTAGGATGGGTTGAGCCCTTGCGAAACCCATCATAAACGCATGATGTGGTCGCGATGGGTTTCGCGAGGGCTCAACCCATCCTACGGAGCTCCAAGAGGCATAGGTGAACATCCGGAAACTTAGAGATGCTTTGACCGCGCTCGGAGTTCGTCACGGCGCTGTGAGCATCGACGGGCTGGACATTACTGACGAACAGTACCGTCTCGAAAAGGAGAAGGGTTTTTGGACCGTGTATTATTCTGAAAGAGGAGGAATGATAGGAACGCGCAAGTTTCTCGACGAAGAGGACGCGTGCAACCATCTCCTCGATTTGGTGAAATCGGATCCAACAACTCGCATCGCTCGATGAAGCCCGGTGGGGCGATTGGAGCACCCTTGACGCATCCCGACATTCTGTTCGTGCCCTACCGAGACACGTTGAAGCTGCTCTCGCTCGACGATGCCATGCGCATCTGCGAGGAGACTTACCGGATGCATGCGCGCGGCACCGTCACGTGGTCGAAGCCGCCGAGCTTCAAGCTCGATGTCGCCGCGC
>Ga0306923_10007487_pt1 | contig 10879 bp, 7 predicted proteins | sample sta12Can44000108_FD_203841 | JGI IMG/M metagenome (GOLD analysis project Ga0306923, IMG submission 203841) | Lab enrichment of tropical soil microbial communities from Luquillo Experimental Forest, Puerto Rico - statanox.12C.anox.44.000.108 (v2)... | ecosystem: Environmental > Terrestrial > Soil...
AGGCGCAGGCTCAGGGTGCCGAGATGCTGCTCGGTACGGCGCAGTACGGCCCGGCTGGCGGCGGCCAGACGGGTCGCCAGGTGGGCCAGGTGCTGGTGGGACTGGGCAAGGCGTTGCGCCGGGTGGACCAGGCGCCGTTGCAGCCAATCCAGTCGCTGCAGCAGATTGTTGATCTGCCAGTCCATGGCACCGCGCAGGCGCTGGGACAGGTCGTCCACCTCATCGGCGGCGGCATACCAGCCGGCGCTGGCCAGTTCTGCGGCGGCGGTGGGGGTGGCGGCCCGTAGGTCGGCGGCGAAGTCGGCAATGGTGACGTCGGTCTCGTGGCCCACGCCGCTCACCACTGGCAGGGACGAGGCAGCAATGGCCCGGGCTACCAGTTCTTCATTGAAGGCCCAGAGGTCCTCGATACTGCCGCCGCCCCGGGCCACGATCAGCACATCACATTCCTGCCGTTCGCCGGCCGTGGCAATGGCGGCGGCAATCCGTTCGGCACTGCCTTCGCCTTGGACCAGGGTGGGGTAGAGGATGATCGGCACATGGGGCGCCCGCCGCCGCAGGGCCACCAGGATGTCGCGCAGGGCGGCCGCCTGGGGCGAGGTGACCACGCCGATGGCGCGAGGGTAGCGGGGTAGGGGGCGCTTGCGTTCCGGGGCGAAAAGGCCTTCCCGTTCCAGTTGTTCCTTGAGGCGGGCAAAGGCTTCGAACAGGCGGCCCAGGCCGCCGCGGCGCAGGGCTTCGATATTGAGCTGAAAGTCTCCCCGGGGTTCGTAGAGTCCCGCCAGGGCTCGGGCTTCCACCTGCTGACCGTTTTCCAGTTTCCAGGGCAGCACCGAGGCCCGGGAGCGGAACATGACGCAACGCACTTGGGCGCCCTCATCCTTGAGGGTGAAGTAGATGTGCCCCGAAGCCGCCCGGGTCAGGTTCGACACTTCACCGGCCACCCAGCACAGGGGCAGGGCCCGTTCCAGGGCCTGGCGGGCGATGCGGTTGAGTTCGCTGACGGTGAGGGTTTCCTGGGCCATGAGGGGTGGCGGCCGGGCCGCCGGAGGTGCGGGAATGAAGTGGCGGGGATTCTAATCGCCGTTGCCCAGGCGCCGGACAAAATGCCTGTTTCAGCCCTTTTTGCTTAATAACCCATTTCTCTGAATGGATAATGGCTAGGGCGAAAGTTATAGGGAGAATTTTGCCGGGCCTTGTGGCAGGCCGAGGGGCGACTTGTGTCGTGTACCCGCTAAAGTTTTCCACCGCTCGCGGCACCAACTTTTGCGTTTTGTCAAAGCAAAAATAAACAGATCGTGAAACCGGCCTAGTTACGCGGCAGATTCGATAAACAATTGATTTTTATGAGTAAGTTTTTGTTGGTCAATTTTGCGACGGTTTGAGAAAAACCCAGTGGCTGGGCAGGTTTAGGCAATCTTGGCTGGTTCTATTCACACGTTTATCCACAGATTTTGTGGATAACGTAACGGGGCTTCCATAAGCCCCTCTTTTCAGGCGCTTTGCGGCTTATTCCGCCGTCTATCCTTTCGCCCATGTCCGCCCTGGTTCCCGCCCACTCTTCGTCCCTCGCCATTGGCCTGTTGAAGGAAGCCCTCGACAGCCAACTGGTGGTGCGTGGCGCCGAGCGGGCCCTGGCCCTGCTGGGGCCGGAGGATGGTTTCTGGCGGGATATGCCCCCGGAGGAACTGGCCCGCATGGCCGAGGCCGGTAATGCCCGGGCCCAGGCCGAATTGGCCTGGCGTTGCGTGACCGGTGAAGGTGCGGCCAAGTCCCTCGCCCAAGCCGTGAGTTGGGCCTCCCGTAGCGCCGAGGCCCAGTGCGGTGCCGGTGAGGCGGTACTGGGTTGGCTGCTCTACCACGGCCAGGGCTTGCCCAAGGATGCAAATGAGGCCGCCCGCCTGTTCCGCCTGGCCGCCGATCGCAACGACCCCCGGGGTGAAACCTGGTTGGCCCTGTGCCTGCTACGGGGGGAGGGCATGGATGCCAATCCCCAGCGGGCCCGCGCTCTACTGGAGTCCGTGGCCGGTCGGGGCATTCGTGAGGCTCAATATTGGTTGGGCCGGCTCTGGTATTTCGGGGAGGCCGGTACGGTGGATTTTGCCCAGGCCGTCCGTTGGCTCAAGACTGCTGCCGATCAGGGGGAACCCCATGCCTGGGACCTGCTGGCCCGTTGCCGCTTCTTCGGCCGCGGCGTGGCGGAAGACCGGGCCGAGGCGGCCCGACTCTGGGCCCTGGCGGCGGAGCGCGACATCGACGCCGCCCGCTACTGCCTGGGGCTTTGCCTGTATTCCGGTGAGGGCGTACCCCAGGATGTGGGGGCCGCCGTGCGCCATTTCGCCGAAGCGGCCAAGGCCCGCATTCCCGGCGCCATGTTCTTTCTCGGCCAGTGCTACTTCCAGGGCCACGGCGTGGAAAAGGATTTGGACCTGGGCCTGGCCTGGTATCGCCGGGCTGCCGCCCGGGGCCACCGGGAAGCCCAGTTCGCCCTGGGCGAGGCCCATGCCTTCGGCCACGGCGACCTGCCCCAGGACATGGAAGAGGCCGTACGCCTGTATCGCGCTGCGGCCCGCCAAGGCCATGCCAAGGCCCAACTCAAGCTGGGCCATTGCTACCGCTGGGGTGAGGGTGTTACTGAAAACAAGGACCAGGCCCTGGTCTGGTACCGCAGGGCTGCCGCCAGCGGCGACGTGGCGGCCCAGGTCTGGCTGGGGGATTGCCACGAACATGGCGAAGGCGTGAAACAGGACGTGGCGGCGGCGGTGGAGTTCTATCGCGCCGCTGCGGCGGCCGGCGACATCCACGCCCGAGCCGAACTGGGCCGCTGCTATTTGCATGGTGTGGGGGCCCACATTAATCTGGCCCGGGGTGAAGAGTTGCTGCGTTCTGCCGCTGAAGCCGGCTGGAAGCCCGCCCTGGGCGAGCTTGAGCGTTACTGGTTCGCCCGGGCCGAGGCCTTCATGCAGGGCGATGGCGTGCCGGCGGACATGGAAAAAGCCGCCGTCCTCTACCGCAAGGCGGGGGAGTTGGGTCACCGTCGGGCTGCCTTCAAGCTGGGGGAGTGTTACCGCCACGGCTGGGGCGTGGAACAGGATTCGGCCCAGGCCGTGTTGTGGTTCCGCCGCGCCATCACTCTGTTCGACGCCAAGGTGGCCCTGGGGGATCTGTACTACGAAGGGTCTGGCGTTGAGCAGAGTTACCGTGAAGCTTGGCGCTGGTATGAACAGGCCCTGGCTCAGCACGAGGATGCCTACGTGCTCTATTGCGTGGGGTTCTGTCTACTGCATGGACAGGGCGTCCGCCGTGACGGCAAGGCCGCCGTCAAGCATCTGCGCCGGGCAGCAACGCTGGGTGAAGCCAATGCCCAGTACGAACTGGGCACTGCCTACTACCGGGGCGTCGGTACCAGCATTCCCCGTAATCCGCGCCTGGCCCTGCGTTGGCTACGCCAAGCGGCCGCCTTGGGTCAAGAAGAGGCTCGCGCCTTCCTGGAGCGGCTGGAGCAGGGGCTGCAACTCAACTGACGGTTGTCTTTTTCTAGATAGCCAAAGCGTCGACGATCTCTTGGCCAATGAGGGCGGGGGCACGATCGGTGGTATCGATGCGTAACGCCGCATAGCGTTGATAGAGCGGATTCCGTTCCGCAAAGAGCGCTGCCAAGGATTGGTCCGGACCCATGACGATGCCTCGGTCGGCGAAGTCGGTGATGCGGGCCTCCAAACTGCTCAGGTCGCAGTGGAGATGCACGATGCGAGCAATACCGCCCAGATGGGCCATGCCTTGCTGGCAATACACGGCACTGCCGCCGGTGGCGATGACGGCCGGTGTTGCCGGCAGGCTGGTCAGCACCTCATCTTCCAGGGCAAGCAGTGCCTCGATTCCCCCGTCGGCAATGATGGCCTGCAGGGGTTTTCCGGCGCGGGCTTCGATCAGGCAATCGGTGTCCACGAAGGGCAGTCCCAAGTGTTCGGCCAACCAATGGCCGACGGTGCTCTTGCCGGCACCGGGCATGCCGATCAGGGCGATGGTGGAACGCCCGGTCATGGCGCGGCCGTTGAGCTGGTCGGGACCGTCTTTGCTATCCATGTACCGTCGGCTTTTTGCCGCAGCCATTCCCTGTACACCATCAGCGGTACCTGAGCATCAGTGGCAGCGTAACGCAGTTGCCCCGGGCTGTAGGGCAGGCGTGACCAGTTGGTGGTGGAAATCTTTTTCGACTTGAGCAGCTTCTGGCCGAAGAAATGGGCCACGGCGGTCTTGGCACCGAAATCCTGGCGCTGGATGCCGCGCAGGGCCACGGATAGGTCTACCACGCCCTGCATGGTGATGCCGTATTTGCCGGCCAGACGCTTCACGTCGTCTTTGAGGCCGAAGCCGACCTTGAGGATTGTGGTGGATTCCAGCAGGGGCTTGAAGGGTGCCAGGTCGGCGTCTTGCGTCAGGGGGAACAGCCAGGCTCGATCCGCCAGGGCTAGTTGCAGCAGGTGGGGGCCGGTGGATTCTTCCCCTTTGCGGAAGGTGGGCTTGGACTCGGTGTCAAAGCCCACTGCTTCGGCGGCCAGCAATTGGGCCAGGGCGGTATCCCGCTCGGCGGCGGATTGGACGAGGCGTATCTGCGCTAACTCCAGGCCTGGATAGGGTGGAAGCTCTGGGGCGGCACTGCTGGGTTCGGGAGTGGACGTCATGGAAATGGGTAAATCGGCAATGTGACTAAAGATACAGGGAAGCGGGACGGAGTTCCCCTGTTAATGAATTAGAATATGCTTATAAACACTTGAATCGGAAAGTGCCGTCCATGCGATTTACTCCCGTCCTTCCAGCCGTGTTGTTGCTCTTGTCTTTGATAACACCCGCCTTGTCGATGGGGGCAGAGCCCTTGAAGGGGCAGAAGGTGGAATTGAAAGCGGTGGATCGCACTATCGCTGCCGACGCTACGGTGGAGGCGGTGCGCCAGGCCACGGTGGCGGCCCAGGTCAATGGCCGGGTGCTGGACGTACGGGTCGATGCGGGCAGCCGGGTCAAGGCGGGCGAAGTGTTGATGCGCATCGATTCCCGTGAGGCCGCCCAGGGGGCTGCGGCAGCCCAAGCCCAGTTGATTCAGGCCCAGGCCCAATACGAGCGGACCCGCAGCCTGATCGAGAAGAAATTCGTCAGCGCCGCAGCCCTTGATAAAGCAGAGGCTGATTACAAGGCTGCCAAGGCCGTGGCAGTTCAGGCGGGCGTGGGGGCGGGCTACGGCACCATCACCGCGCCCATGGCCGGGGTGGTGGGCCAGCGCTTGACCGAGTTGGGCGAAATGGCGGCGCCGGGCAAGCCCCTGATGACGGTGTTTGACCCTCGTAGCTTGCGTGTGGTTGCTGCAGTGCCTCAGCAGTCGCTGGCCGAGTTGAAAGGGGGCAAAGCGCTGCAAGCACGTATTGAGTTCACCGAGTCGGGGCGTTGGCTTGACGCTGTCCGGGTGGAGGTGCTGCCCACGGTGGATGGACACACCCACACCGCAACAGTGCGGGCCTATCTGCCAGATAACACAGAACGGGTGCTGCCCGGCGCTTATGCCCGTTTGTATCTGATTACCGGCAAGGCAGAAAAACTGCTGGTGCCGGCCAGTGCCGTGGTACGTCGGGGAGAAGTGACCTTGGTGTACGTACTGACTGAAAAGGGAATGCCACATTTGCGGCAGGTGCGTCTAGGCGAAACCATGGTCAACGGCATGGAGGTGCTGGCGGGCATCAATGGCGGCGAGGTTGTGGCGCTTGATCCGGTGAAAGCTGGTATGGCCATCAAGCAAGGGCTGTGAGGCGATGTCAATGGATGAGATGAAGTAGCAGGAGGTAGGTCTTACGTAGTTGTTACAAACATAAAAAGGAGGAGAGCAACATGGCAAAAATTGTCATTATCGGTGCTGGAATCGGTGGAATGCCGATGGCTTATGAAATGCGGCACATGGCAAGGAAAGAGGACACGATAACTGTCATCACCAATAATCCAAAGTTTCATTTCGTGCCATCCAATCCATGGGTTGCTGTGCAATGGCGAAAGCGGGAAGACATCGAGATAGAAGTCGCACCGGTCTTGGCAAAACAAGGTATTCACTGTTTAACCAGCGGCGCGAAGCGAATCGATGCAGAGAACAATCAGGTCGAAACAGAAGACGGCACATTGGTTCCCTATGACTATCTCGTGATCGCTACGGGGCCAAAGCTCGCGTTTGATGAAATTCCCGGTTTGGGGCCAAACGGCTATACACAATCAATTTGCCATGTTGACCATGCGCAATCAGCGCAAGAGGCTTGGATGCAGTTTGTTGAGTCGCCGGGCCCGGTTGTGGCGGGGGCTGTCCAGGGGGCTTCTTGCTATGGCCCCGCCTATGAGTTTGCCTTGATCATGGATGCTGATCTGCGCAAGCGAAAAATCCGTGATCGGGTTCCTATGACCTTTGTTACCGCGGAGCCCTATGTCGGGCATCTTGGTTTGGGAGGTGTCGGAGATTCAAAAGGATTGCTGGAGTCGGCCTTAAGAGAGCGGCACATCAAATGGATTTGCAATGCCAAGACGACCAAGGTCGAAGATGGAAAGATGTACGTCACTGAACACAATGAGGACGGCACTCCCAAGAAGGAGCATGTCTTGGATTTCAAGTATTCCATGATGCTTCCTGCGTTTAAGGGCGTGGATGCAGTGATGGGCGTAGAAGGTTTGACAAATCCACGGGGGTTTGTGGTGATCGATGAGTATCAACGCAACCCGAAATACCAGAATATCTATGCAGTAGGGGTATGCGTGGCGATTCCCCCGGTGGAGCAAACACCAATTCCGGTTGGGGCACCCAAAACCGGTTACATGATTGAGTCCATGGTCACGGCAACGGCACACAACATCCGCGCTGCTATGAATGGCCAGGCACCAACGAAAAAAGCTACCTGGAACGCGGTTTGTCTGGCCGACTTTGGAGATTCCGGTGTGGCCTTCGTGGCATTGCCGCAAATACCGCCGCGAAACGTTAATTGGTTCTCTGAAGGAAAGTGGGTGCACCTTGCCAAGGTGGCATTCGAAAAATATTTCATGCACAAAATGAAAAAGGGAACATCGGAGCCCATCTACGAAAAGGTACTAATGGGCACGATGGGCATCATGAAACTTAAAGACCGCTGAAGTCGCAGGGACGGGAAGACGTATGGGAATTTCGGGACGGATCGCTGCATTTTTTTTGCGGCATTCGCTGACACCACTGATTGCTGTGGTGGCTTTGCTATTAGGCTTGTTTGCCACGTTGATTACCCCAAGGGAAGAAGAACCCCAGATCGACGTGACTATGGCCAATGTGCTGGTACCTTTCCCTGGTGCTTCGGCAAAGGATGTGGAAAGCCTCGTTGCACGGCCGGCAGAGCAGGTGCTGTCGCGCATGGCAGGCATCGACCATGTGTTTTCCGTCTCCCGTCCCGGTATGGCAGTGATTACCGTGCAGTTTCAGGTGGGGGTTCCCAACCAGACGGCGCTGGTACGGTTGTATGACACCATTGACTCCCATAAGGACTGGCTCTCGCCGAATCTCGGCGTAGGCCAGCCCATCATTAAACCCAAGGGAATTGATGACGTTCCGATTGTGGCCCTGACTTTTTGGAGCCGAGATCAGGACAAGTCAGCCTTTGAGTTGCAGCAGGTTTCCCGTGCGGCGGAAATTGAGTTGAAACGCATAAACGGTACTCGGGACGTGGAAACCATCGGCGGTCCTGGCCACGTGATCCGCGTGGCCATGGACACCGAACGCATGAATGCCTATGGCGTCACGGCGCAAGATTTACGCAATGCCTTTCAGCTTTCCAACGCCTCACAACCGGCGGGAAGCCTTGTCAGTGGTAGCAAAGAAGTACTGGTAGAAACTGGCACCTACATCGAATCCGCCGCCGATGTGAAGGCCCTGGTGGTGGGCGTGCAGAATGGGCGGCCTATCACCGTGGCGGACGTGGCCAAGGTGATTGACGGGCCGGATCAGCCCAGTCGCTATGTGTGGTTCGGTGATAAGCAGGGTGAGTCCCCCGCAGTGACCTTGGCCATCTCCAAGAAACCCGGCGTCAACGCGGCGGACGTGGCGGAGGCTGTGATTGCCCGGGCTGAAGGCTTGAAGGGTACGGTGATTCCCGAAGGCATCGATTTCACCGTGACCCGCAACTACGGTGAAACTGCCACGGACAAGGCGCAAAAGCTCATCGGCAAGCTGGTGTTCGCCACCTCCTTCGTGGTGCTGCTGGTGCTGTTTTCTCTGGGCAAGCGGGAAGCGGTGATCGTTGGCACGGCGGTGACGTTGACCCTGGCGGCCACCCTGTTCGCCTCCTGGGCCTGGGGCTTTACCTTGAACCGGGTGTCGCTATTCGCGCTGATTTTTTCCATCGGTATTCTGGTGGACGACGCCATTGTGGTGGTGGAGAACATCCACCGCTGGCAGGCGCTGTACCCGGAGAAAGGTTTTCTGGAAATCATTCCCGGCGCGGTGGACGAGGTGGGCGGCCCCACCATTCTGGCCACCTTCACGGTGATTGCCGCTTTGCTGCCCATGGCCTTCGTGACCGGGCTGATGGGGCCCTACATGAGCCCGATTCCCATCAATTCTTCCATGGGCATGTTCATCTCCCTCGCTATCGCGTTTGTGGTCACGCCCTGGCTGGCACTCAAGTTGATGAAGCACGCTCATCACGGCAAAGATGACGTAAAGGATCAGAAACTGGCGGGCAAGCTGGATGCACTGTCCCAACGCATCATGGCGCCCATGCTGGGTCCGAAGGGTGTTGCTAACCGCCGCAAGCTTTGGCTGGGCATCGGGGCGGCCATCGTGATTTCCGTCTCCCTGGGCGTGTTCAAGCTGGTGATCCTGAAAATGCTGCCCTTCGACAACAAGAGCGAATTCCAGGTGGTGCTAGACATGCCCGTGGGCACGCCCCTGGAAGAAACCGCCCGGGTGCTGCGGGAGATGTCGGCGGTGCTGGCGGAGGTGGAGGAAGTGCGGGACTACCAAGCCTATGCGGGCAGCGCCAGCCCCATCAACTTCAACGGCCTGGTGCGCCAGTACTACCTGCGTAGCAACCCGGAAATGGGCGACATCCAAGTCAATCTGGTGGACAAGCACCACCGTAGCCGCAAGAGCCACGAGGTGGCGGTGTCCATTCGCGACAAGGTATTGGCCGTGGCCAAGGCCAATGGCGGCAATGCCAAGCTGGTGGAAGTTCCACCGGGCCCGCCGGTGCTATCGCCCATTGTGGCCGAGATTTACGGCCCCGACTACGACGGCCAGATCGCCACCGCCAAGCAGGTGCGGGCGGCTTTCGAAGCCACAGCAGACATCGTGGGCGTGGATGACACAGTGAATGCCGCCTCGGACAAGGTGGTGCTGCGGGTTTCGCAAGCCAAGGCGGCTCTGGCAGGCGTGGCCCAGCGGGACATTGTGGATGTGGTGCGCATGGCGCTCTCTGGCGAGGACGTGACGCCGGTGCACGACGGCGAGTCGAAATACGAAGTGCCGGTCCATGTGGTGCTGCCCGCCGAACGGCAGGACAACATCGATCAGCTGTTGCGCCTGCGAGTGCGGGCCAATAGTGGCGCCCTGGTGCCGGTGTCGGAACTGGTGGAGGTGAAGAAGAGCCGCCGCGAGCAAGTGATTTATCACAAGGATCTGCTGCCCGTGGTCTATGTCACCGGCGATATGGGCGGGCGGCTGGATTCGCCTCTGTACGGCATGTTCGGGATTCGCAGCAAACTTCCTGCTGGGTTAGACGAGTATTTCATCCACCAACCCAAAGACCCCTACGCCGCTTACGCCCTGAAATGGGATGGCGAGTGGCAGATCACCTATGAAACCTTCCGCGACATGGGCGCCGCCTACGCCGTGGGTCTGGTGCTGATCTACCTCTTGGTGGTGGCCCAGTTCGGCAGCTATCTGGTGCCGCTGATCATCATGGCACCGATTCCCCTTACCATCATCGGCGTAATGCCCGGGCACGCCCTGTTCGGCGCCCAGTTCACCGCCACTTCCATGATCGGCATGATCGCCCTGGCGGGCATCATCGTGCGCAACTCCATCCTGCTGGTGGACTTCATCAACCAGCAGGTGGCAGAGGGTGTGGAGTTCGCTACGGCAGTGATGCGCTCGGCAGCCGTGCGGGCCAAGCCCATCGGCCTTACCGCCCTGGCCGCCATGTTGGGGGCGCTGTTCATCCTCGACGACCCCATCTTCAACGGGCTGGCCATCAGCCTGATCTTCGGCATTCTGGTCTCCACCGTGCTGACCCTGGTGGTGATTCCGGTGCTCTATTACGCGGCCATGAGAAACCGCATTCCTCACCCCTAATCAGGAGAATCCACCATGACCGTCAATCAATTCGTCCGTATCTTTGCCGGTGCTTTCATCCTCATCTCCCTGACCCTGGCCCATCTCAACGGTCAGGTGGATATGGGCAAGCTGTCCTGGCTATGGTTCACCGCCTTTGTCGGTGCCAACCTGTTCCAGAGCGGCTTTACGAAGTTCTGCCCTCTGGAGAACATGCTGCGCAAGTGTGGCGTCAAGGACTAAAAAATAACGGCATCCGAAAAGGATGCCGTTATGTTGTTGCCTGACGAGCGAGGCAATGTCAGTGCCTCGCCTGTACAAACACCAGCCGAATCAGCCGACCTTGGGCAAATGCCGCAGGCTGTCGGCGATTGCTTCCTCCGGATAGTCGTAGTCTTCCAGCTTGCCGGCGAAGTAGCGGTCGTAGGAGGCCATGTCGAAGTGGCCGTGGCCGGTGAGGTTGAACAGGATCACCTTCTCCTCACCTGTGGCCTTGCAGCGCAGAGCTTCGTCGATGGCGGCGCGGATGGCGTGGCAGGACTCGGGGGCGGGGACGATGCC
>Ga0306923_10007488_pt1 | contig 10878 bp, 8 predicted proteins | sample sta12Can44000108_FD_203841 | JGI IMG/M metagenome (GOLD analysis project Ga0306923, IMG submission 203841) | Lab enrichment of tropical soil microbial communities from Luquillo Experimental Forest, Puerto Rico - statanox.12C.anox.44.000.108 (v2)... | ecosystem: Environmental > Terrestrial > Soil...
CTGGGACCGTGAAACAAACCGCGTATTAGGCGTCAGCTCTTTGCTGTGGCCAAATCCAGGCCTGAGTGTCGTAAGCGCGGGGCTAATCGGTCCCGCGCTTTTCGTTATAGCAAGGGGGACGATGGAGTAGGTGGCCTTTACCCGCTCTGACCATCATCGCTCGCCCGGCCACCACACAGACGGCGGGTCGCTCGCAGATATCTTCGTCGTCCGCAGCGCGACCAGATGGCTGCGCTTGAAGGGATAGCCGCGAACCTGCGAACAGTCCCGGCATCGCATGTATCGCTCTAGCTCGTGGATGGGCGTGGCCTTCGGTCGCCGCACGATGTCGAGCGCAACGGTCTGGTGCGTGTCGCAACCGAGGCAGCGGACTTCGAGATAGAGGTAGCATTGAGGGCGTCGCCGAGCGTCGGCGAAGGTTGCGCCGGCCCGCGATAGCCGAGCATCCGCCTATTCCACGCTTCACAGGCAAGGCGGTCGGCTTCCTTGCGAGCGGCGGCGGCCCGCTCTGCCGAGGCTCGGATGGAAGGGCCGAAGATCGTTTCGCGTGATTTGGACCCCATGCCGCAAGAATGCGCCAGCCGCGCAGGCATCGGCAAGCCGCTAGAGCTTGCGGCTGACAGGCAAACGGACGCTAGAGCGCGAGGTTATCCCGGATAGAATCTCCCGCTCTATCGCGCCTGCGATTGGCCCGGCAAATTCTTCACGATATTCTGCGTCGCGGCCCGAAAATCGTCTTGGTTGCCCATGCCGGGAAATGGCACGGCGCAAATGTTGTTCGTGCTGACGACCTCTGCGGCTGCTTCCCTGACGATAGGCTCGATTCCCATGAGCAAGACGACAATCGCCTGCGGCTTGTAATCCGCGATCCGGCGCGCGAGGTCAGGTTTCGCTGCGCGCCATGCCGCCTGTTTTGGCTTCTTCTTTAGATGCTGGCGGGCTTGCTAGCTGAACCCCGTCTCTTATCACTTATCTTTTTCAAACGCTGTTCTTTCGCAGGAATATACGGTCTTTGCTGACTCTACGTTCCGTTTGACTTCATCGCATCGCTCTATCGTACCGAAAGCGCGGATAATCCTGTGATTTGGTTGGGACAACTCACATCCAACGACACAGTATAAAACAAAGATATAGTTGATGATCATAAAACACTCCAAATCATCACCAGCGCCAGTTCGACCGATTATCGCTCTCCCGGCCACCACATCGACGGCGGATCGCTCGCCGAAATCTTCGTGCACGTCGTAGATGGGCCAGTCTGCCTCGCACTCGCTGACCAGTTTCGTCGTCAAGACATCGAACGCATCCAGCTTGCGAGCGGCGACATCGGGATTGGTGAAGGGGCGAGACTCGACGAATTTCATGCCGCCGCCAAACTCATCAGGCAATGCTCGCCTGCAGCGACTCATCCCACGGCGTCTCTATCACCTGATGAAGCCGAGATTAGGTGGAGGGTGTGGCGGTTCTTCGCCTCGTGGAGAACGCAAAGCGCGGGTCAGCCTGTCATCATATTTTGCGGCCAAATCCAGCAATCGCTTTTTTGTGAACCGATCAGCCTTTTCAGCAAGACTGCGGCACCGATCTGCTTGTTGTCTGAAAAATTCGCTATCCATCTGCACCCCACGACACAAACACCGCCAGTATCGTCGAAGCCTATTGAACGTTGAAGATGCGGAGAAGTGTTCGTGGACTCCATCCACAATTATCGGAAACGTCTCGATCGCCCGATCCATCGCGGGATGCTTCCGGTTCTTCACCTTGACCCGATACTTCGACTTGCCGCTCTGATATGGCCGGTCGCGTGGCACGCGATAATGATGATCCGAACAGATCGCGTTGCGTTGATCTCAATCCTCAATACCCAATGCATTTCTGAATGTTCTGATGTGCTCTCCCCTACTTGTAGCTGCGCGCCCCTTCGGGTTGCCGGTCGTGCCGGGTGCGAACGGGCGGCTTCTCAGCTGGCTAAAGCATTGCCCCCTCTCTCGCCCAAGCTCAGCGACCAATCAATGTTTCTGTTACCCGGTGTGTTACCCAAAGGCTTAGCACCGCGAGCTAAGGTCGAAAAAACTTAGATAACTTATTGATTTCGTTGGAGCGGGTGAAGGGAATCGAACCCTCGTATTCAGCTTGGAAGGCTGCTGCTCTACCATTGAGCTACACCCGCGCTGGCGTTCACCTAACACGCCGCGCTGATGGTCTCAACCTTCGGCGGCCTTACCGGTGAAAAACCGCCGCACCACCAGCCCGCCAAAGGCGAGAAGCCAGAAATACGGCGCATAGCGCGGGGCGAGGCCGGCAAGCGCGATGCCGGGCAAGAAAACCAGCAACGGGAAGACTGCGCCGGCGAGTTCATGATGCAGGCGCCGATCCCGGGAAACGAGCCACCACAGCCACGCATTTAGTGCGGCGATCAGGGTCAGGTGCAGGGCGTAGAGCATGGCAACCGCGCTGCTTTGCCCGTAGTTGCCGTAGAGGCCATTGCTGGCCGGCAAGAGAACGATCGACAGCAGGAAGATCAGGTTGATGAACACCACGCCGCGGCTCGCCTCGGGTTGCCGCGCGAGCCTGCGATGATGGCTGAACCAGAAAATGCCGGCGATGACAAAACTGAGCACCAGCGCGATCAGGCGTGAGGCATAGAGGTGATAGAGGTCGGCCCAGCCGGGCGCATTGTTGAGCTGCGCGTTGCGTGGCAGGTCGTAGGCAAGCAGCGTCATCGCAACGCCGAAGATGGTGTTGGAGAGCTGCTCCAACCGTCGCATTTCGAAAAGATCGGGATGGCGGTCGGTCACCTCTGAAGCTGACCTTTCACGGCAAATGTTGGAATCGGACCACTAGCTTGATGGCAATTTGCCGCTGCACCAACAGGAAATCCTTGCGAAGGCTTTGATCGGCTTTGCCTTTGCCTCGATCGTGGACCAGGCGTTATCAACGCTTTTCGGCCATCCCCGCTTGTCTTGCTGCGGAACCCACCGCAACCTGTCACGTTGGTTCCAGCCGGTTCCAAAGAGGTGCGCCGTGGCTTCTCGCGTCAATGCCCGCAATGTCCCGCTGGCCAATTTGCGCGCGCTCGTCATCGTCATTGTCGTCGCATTTCATTCGGTGCTGCCATACCTCGCCTCGCAGCCTGCCGAGCCGTATCCGTTCGATGCGGCACCCTGGCGCTGGGTCGCCTTTCCGATCATCGATCGCCAACGCTTTTTCGGCTTCGACCTGTTCTGCGCCTGGCAGGACATCAGCCTGATGTCGCTGATGTTCTTCCTCGCCGGCCTGTTCACGCCGGCAAGCCTTGGCCGCAAGGGAAGCCTTGGCTATCTGTTGGACCGCTGGTGGCGGATCGGATTGCCATTCCTCCTTGCGGTCGCAATCCTCAGCCCGCTCACCTATTTCGCGTCCTACCGCGCCGCGGCCGCCGATCCCTCCTTCGAAGCCTTCTGGCGACACTGGCTGGCATTGCCGATGTGGCCCGCCGGACCTGCCTGGTTCCTGTGGCAACTCTTCCTGCTGGGCGCGCTGTTTGCCCTCATCCATGCGCTCGCGCCGCAATGGCTTGAGGCATTGCATCGCTTCGCCGGGCGCTATGATGATCGCCCGCTCGCCTTCTTCGCCACGCTCGCCTTGCTCTCGGCAATCGCCTATGTGCCGCTGGCGCTGTCGTTCTCGGCCTGGGACTGGACCTTTTTCGGCCCGTTTTCGTTTCAGCTCAGCCGGCCCGCGCATTATCTCCTCTACTTCGCCGCGGGATTTGCCCTCGGCGGCCACGGCCTCGATCGTGGCCTGTTGCAAAGCGACGGCGCGCTCGCGCGCCAATGGCCGACCTTGCTTGCAGCTGCCGTTACCGGTTTCGCGGCGTGGTGCTATCTCACGTCGCTGACATTTCCCGACTGGAACTTGAGCCCGCTCGCCAACCGCCTTGCGGCCGCACTCGCCTTTCCGCCCGCCTGCGCGGCCGGCGCCCTCAGCCTGCTTGCGATCTCGCTCCGGGCGATGCGCTTTGGCGATCACCGGCTCGAAAGCCTTTCAGTCAACGCCTACAGCATCTATCTCTTGCATTATGCCGTCGTGGTCTGGCTGCAATTTGCGCTGCTGGCGATTGCCCTTGCCGCCCTCGTCAAGGGTGCCATCGTGCTCGGCCTTGGTTTGACATCAAGCTGGGCCGCGAGCGAGGGTTTCAGGAGGCTCTTTGCGCTTCTTCCCGGTTTGGGCAAAGGCAAAGAGACGGTCGCCGACCAGCGGCAATAGGAGGGGAAATTGTCCAGATGTCGCTGACGCTTACGCTCGCTTCCCGAAACCTGTTTCACGATTCGCTGCGCTTGGTCGCAACCCTTGTCGGGATCGTCTTTTCCGTGGTCCTCGTCATGATCCAGATGGGACTGTTCCTGGGTTTCGGTCACATGGTCACGAACATGATCGACCACACCTCGACGGACCTTTGGGTCGTGCCGAAAAAAGTGAAGTGCTTCGAGGACCCCTCGCTGATCGATCTCAAGCTGCGCAACCGCATCGTCGCGATCGACGGCATCGCAACCGTCATCCCGCTCGTGATCGGGTTTTCCGACTGGCGGCAAGACAGTGGCGAGATGACGCCGGTCTTCATCGTTGGAGCCGATCTGCACGATGGCGCGTTGCGGCCGTGGAACGTGGTCGATGGCGATGTGCAGGCGCTGTCGCAGGGCTACAGCGTCGCGGTTGATCGCACCTATTTTGACCGGCTTGGCGTCACCGGCATCGGCTCGACGGCGGAAATCCGTGGACGGAAGGTGAAGGTCGTAGCCCTTACCGACGGCATCCGTTCGTTCACCACGACACCTTACGTCTTCGTGGACCTGAAGAACGCGCGCACCTTCACGGGAACGCCGTCGGACCGCGCCAACGACCTCCTGGTGCGGCTTTCTCCGGACGCCGATCGCGACAAGACGATGCAGGCCATTCGCGACCATGTCGGCGACGCCGAGGTGCTGACGACGGCCGAGTTTCGCGATCGCAGCCGCTCGTTCTGGCTGTTCGGAACGGGCGCGGGCGCAGCACTTTTTGCCGGCGCGTTGCTCGGGGTGATCGTCGGCACCGTGATCGTGGCGCAAACGCTCTACTCCAGCACCAAGGATCACCTCAACGAATTCGCAACGCTGCGCGCCATGGGCTCGGCCAACGGCTATATCTACCGCGTCATCATCTATCAGGCGCTGATCAATGCCGTGATCGGATTTACGCTCGCCTCCGCCATCGGCGCCGTCGTCGTCCAGATGACTGCAAAAAGCGCGTTGCCGATCGTGATCACGCCGTGGCTGTTTGTGGCGCTGTCGCTGTTGACGGTCGCCATGTGCGTGATATCGGCGATCGGCGCGATCGTTCGGGTGCTGCGTACCGATCCTGCCACGGTGTTCATGCGATGAGCGATCTTGTCATAGAAGCGAGGAAGGTGACAAAGACGCTGGGCCGCGGTGCGCGCGAGGTGCAGGCGCTGCGCGGCATCGATCTGTCGCTCAAACGCGGCGAACTGACCTTGCTGATGGGCCCTTCCGGAAGCGGCAAGACCACGCTGCTCCTGATCCTCGGCTGCATGCTGACGCCGTCCTCGGGCACGCTGACCGTGTGCGGGACGTCGACCTCGAACGCCGACAGGGAGGAGCTGGCGAAAATCCGGCGCGACCACGTCGGCTTCGTGTTCCAATCCTTCCACCTCTTCCCGACGCTATCGGCGGCGCAGAACGTTCGGCTGGCGCTCGATATCCGTCACGAGCGCGGCAGGAAAGCCCGCAAGAAAGCGCGCGAGGCGCTGGAGCGCGTGGGGTTGGCGCAAAAGGTGAAGATGCGGCCGGGCGAGCTCAGCGGGGGCGAGCAGCAAAGGGTGGCGATCGCGCGCGCGATCGTCGCCAATCCCTCTGTCGTGCTGGCCGACGAACCCACCTCCGCGCTCGACGGCGACAATGGGCGGATGATTTTGCGCATTCTCGCCGATGCCGCGCATGACGACGGGAAAGCTGTCCTCGTGGTCACGCACGATCCCCGCATCGTTGCTTTCGCCGATCGCGTCATCAACATCGAAGACGGCCTGCTCGTCGAGCGGCCATCCGAGCAGGGCGAGCTGGTGCGCCTGCCGAAAGCGGTAGGGTTCGGATCCGTCGCGGCGGCCAGGACCGATTGATGAGCCTTCGCGCCGAGCTGATTCGCTTCGGGATTCGAGCCCTTCTCAAACGTCGCAGCCCCAACTTCGATATCGCCGAAATGCGGCGGACTATGCAGGCCGCCGAGCGGTTCGTGCCGCGGCCGCCGTCCCGCTGTCGATCGACCGAGATCGAGGCTGACGGGCTAGTCTTCCAACAGGTTGCGATGCCGGCGTCGCGAGCCGAACGACGCGTGCTGTACCTTCACGGCGGCGGCTATGTTTCGGGCTCTCCCGCCCACTACCGGCATTTCACGTGGCGGATTGCGGACGCGCTTTCCGCCAACGTCTTTGCGCTGGCCTATCGGCTGGCGCCGGAACACCCTTTTCCTGCGGCGCTCGAGGATGCAGCGAAAGCCTATGATTTTCTCGCAAGCCTCGCAGCGGACACACGAGAGCTGTTCGTGATGGGGGATTCGGCGGGCGGCGGTTTGACGCTTTGCCTGCTGCTGAAGTTGCGCGATGAGAAGAGACCGCTCCCCCGCGCGGCGGTGGCGCTCTCGCCCTGGACCGATCTTGCGCTGACCGGCTGCTCGCTTGCGGCGAATGCAGCCGGTGATCCGATGTTGGCGACCCGCGACCTTCCGCACCTGGTGGCGTCTTATCTTGCCGGGGCCGATCCGCGCACACCCTACGCCTCCCCACTCTATGGCGATGCGACCGGACTGCCGCCCGTCCTGATCCAGGTCGGCAGCGACGAAATCCTCAGGGATGACGCGGTCGGGATGGCGGACAAGCTAACGAGCGCTAATCCGCAAAGCAGGATCGAGATCTGGCCGCGCATGCCCCACGTCTGGCAGCTGTTCGTCCCCATGCTTCCCGAAGCGCGGCAGGCGATCGGCAAAATCGCTGACTTCATCGCTGATGTGGAGGCGAAAGTCTGAACCGGCGGGCTCCGCGTTGCCGCGTTGACCTCATTTCGATCTTCAAAACTAGAAGCGGCGCTGTTGCCAGCGCCGTTCTAGTGCACTACGCGTGGACCGGCCCACTTCGACTGGCGCTCGCGGGAGCGACCCGCTCTGGCACTGCTGGCGTGGGAAACCCGCTCACGATCCGCCTGAAATACTACGCCCTCCCCGCCGACACCGTTTGATCTACCGCAAGCCTGCAAGGGCAAAGAAGACGTGCCGCTTGCGGCCAAAAATCGCTGTAAGGTACCGCATCCGACACTCGCGCACCTTCCGCCTAACGATATGATATTACGACGATAAAGGATGGTGGGGGAGGAAGGACTCGAACCTTCGAAGCCATACGGCGGCTGATTTACAGTCAGCTCCCTTTGCCACTCGGGACACTCCCCCGCTCGACGGCAGAATCCGCGAAACCCTCCCAGGGGGTGGCGGCGGATATGCCATTAAGACGTGAAGACCGCGACGCGCAATCGCCATGGTTCGCGGCCGGGCGCGTTTATGACGGAAGCCCCCTGCCAAAGTCAACTCATGGAATCCGCCCAAAGGCGGCCCAGACAGCCCAAATTGCCGTTATCCGGAACCCGTGAACCACGTTTCAAAGCCTCACCTGCGCGGCGGCAAAGCCGGAAGGTCCGCGCCTGGCCATCGCGAATTTCGCGATCTTTGGCGCAATCAAACAGTTTGTTGGCTCACGAAAACAAGACGTCACAATCAGAATGTCCTAGAGCGTCCGCCCTGCGCCGCGTTCGCAGCGCTTGGCTGCGACTTTAGCGCGGGGGAGCCGAGCACGCCATGCGAATTGCGGCGCAGGCCAGACGCATTGCCGGGACCCCGATGGGAAAGATCAAAGTCCAGGATGACAAGCCTGCGCCTGCTCCAGCGGCGCAGCTCGGCCGGAGCGACCAGCCGCCTATGGAAGAGCGTCGGACGATCATCGCAGAGTATGTGCGTTACCTCAGAGAGATCCTCAAGCAGTTGCGCAAGCGGTTGAATTGAAGGCAATACGGCCCGGCGCTTGTGCGAAGGCCGCGCCGACCCAGCGTATGCGCCCATGTTGCTTTGATCCAAATCAACACCGGCAGGGGGTCGTTCCCAAACATTGTATAGCCCGTATGCGATGACCTCTCCGAACAAGACAGGAAGGCCTTCATCCGGCGAGCGTTGGTTTTCTTTCGCCCGCTTCTCATGGAGCCGATCCAATGGGCTTTATCAGGCCTAAAAGCTTCGGGGCAATACCAAGCGCGACGGGGGGAATTGCTCGCCTCGCATGTGCCCGCCTGCGCGAGGCAGGGAAAAACGTGGAGGACGTTCTGTCGGAGGCAGGGCTGACCGTCCAGAAGGCGGACGATCCAGCCGCGCGCCTCGATGTGCGCGCGCAGATCAAGTTTCTCGAACTGGCAGCCCGAGAACTCAAGGATGAGCTTTTCGGCTTTCACCTGGCCCGCAGCTTCGACCTGCGCGAGATAGGTCTGGTTTACTATGTGATGGCCTCCTCAGAAAAACTTGCGGACGCTCTGCGCAACTGCGAACGCTATAGCATGATCAACAACCAGGGGGTTCGCCTGCATGTCAACCTGGCTCAAAGCGCAGCCATCGCTCTCGAATACGTAGACACAGATCGTTCGTCGGATCGTCATCACATGGAGTTTTGGCTGGTTACGCTGGTGCGCATCTGCCGGCAGGTCACAGACAGCCGGGTCGCGCCGCGCCGGCTGAAGGTCCGGCACGTCCGTGCCAATCCGCCGGCGGAATTAAGAACCTTCTTTGGGACTGATGTTGAATTTGGCGCTGATGCTGATGAGATCGGTTTTTCGGCACGAATTGCTTCTCTCCGAACGGTCGGACGCGACCTTTACCTGAACAGGCTATTGCGACGATACGCGGAAGAGGCACTTGTCCGGCACCCGCCGGAATCCACAAGTTTTCGTGCAAAGGTGGAGAAAGCAGCATCTCAGCTGCTTCCACACGGCAAGGCCACGATCTCGGAGGCCGCACGCCACCTCGGAATGAGTTCTCGTACAATGTCGCGGCGGCTGCGCGATGAGAGCGTAACCTTCGCGGAAATCCTGGATGAACTGAGGGCCGCCCTTGCCAAACGCTATCTCAGCGACCGCGAACTGCCGGTTTCCGAGATAGCGTGGCTGTTAGGGTACCGGGAGGTCAGCTCTCTCACGCATGCATTCAGACGATGGACAGGAATGACGCCAAGACGATTTCGGTCGTCGGATCGACGCGGCAAAAGGGGAGACAGTTTTTCGGCGTCGAAGCGAGCCAAGGTTGGCTCCGGCTAGTGCCAGTGGTCCAATTCTAACGTTCGCTACCCATCTGGAGAGCCGCTTTTAATCCCATGGGGGCCGAAGGGCCACCATCGTGGGACAGCAATGCGGCCAACTCGAAAGAGGCTCCTGGTCTGCCTGCTCCGCTGCATAGCTCCATTTTCCAAAATCGTGTTACGATTGACACTATTTCCATGGTTGTGGGGGCTCAAATGCCGATCAAGCCGGTCCCGGTCTCCGAGATGGACCTCACACGCGCGCGCCAAATCGTTCGCTCGCTGGAGGCCCTCAAAGGGCTCACGAGCGATGATGCCGAGATCGTTGCAAGGACAATCGCCCAAAGCTTCGCGGCGGGCCGTAGACAAGGTCTGGAGATTGCCAAGGATTGGAGCGATGACGATTGGCGGCAAGCAGCTTCGGCTGGCATTGTCGGCAGATCAGCAACGGCGCGCGAGACCTCGCAAGGAGAATACCATGCCCAGGATAAAGCTGTCCGTCCCCGACGTAGCTGAGGTCCGCCCCGGTCTCTGGTCAAACGCCATACGCGCCGGCGACATGCTGTTCATCTCCGGCCAAGTCGCCCGTCCCTTTGAGGGCGGCACCGAGATCGTTGGAAAAGATGAGTACGAACAAGCCAAGCAAATATTTTCACGTATCGACCGCATTATCAAAGCGGCCGGGGGAACGATGGACAACCTGGTAAAGATGACGATCTACGTCGTCGATATCAAGAAGAACACCGAGGTCTGGCGAGCGCGCCGCGAGTTCTTCACCGGAGACTTCCCTGCTTCCACGCTTGTAGAAGTGCGATCGCTTGCGCCGGTGGAAGTCTTGGTGGAGATCGAAGCCGTCGCCTATCTCGGTACGAGGTGAAGTCCGCGTCTCGGTCAGGAACAGACATCCCGAGCACAAGCACACCGATGTCCGCTTTACCCCCGAAAGCAGACATCAGCGCTTTCGCCCGGCCGTTCATCGCGTGCTTCTGGCTAGGCCATGAACCCATCCACCTCGAAGAATGACCGCGCCGAATCCCCTACGCGGTCTGGTATTCCGCCATTGCAATCACGGCGCGGGTGAGCGTGCTGTTGGGCTGTCGCAGCTCATCCAAAATCGTGAAGTGATTGGTGTTGGCGATCGGTATCAAATCGCCTGGGACATGCCCTTGCGACCGGTAGGCATGGTAATCGCGGCTGCTCGCGATCATGGCCGGCAACTCGCCGGTGCCGTAAGCGATACCCAGCGGTTTGTTGACGATCGGCCGCCGCATAGGCGAGAGGTTCTGGATTTCCTCCTCGCTCAGCTTCACCTTGTCGTTGACATGCGGGGAGTCGCGCAACGCGCCGAGATCGAACACGCCCGAGATCGCCAGCCCCGCCGCCACTTTGGGATGATCAAGAGTGAATGAGGTCAGATGCCCGCCTGCGGACCAGCCGGTGACGATGATCGGCCCCTGGATGCCGTGCTCGCTGGCCTTGGCGTTGAGCCAATCGAAGGCGCTTTTCAGTTCGTTGGTGATCTGCGTCAG
>Ga0306923_10007490_pt1 | contig 10877 bp, 9 predicted proteins | sample sta12Can44000108_FD_203841 | JGI IMG/M metagenome (GOLD analysis project Ga0306923, IMG submission 203841) | Lab enrichment of tropical soil microbial communities from Luquillo Experimental Forest, Puerto Rico - statanox.12C.anox.44.000.108 (v2)... | ecosystem: Environmental > Terrestrial > Soil...
TGCAGAAATTGCGGGCGCACCCTTGGATACCGAAGACGGTGGCGGCGCGGGGATTTGTGTATGACGTGGCGACGGGAAGGTTGCGGGAGATCAAGGACTTTTGAGGGTGGGGATTGGTGAATTGTGACGGGTGAAAGAACGGCGATGGAGAATCCGGTGGAGAACGCGACGGAGCGCGGAGCCCAGGCGGATGCAGGATTTCTGTGGGATTTTTGGTATCCGGCGATACCGAGCGACCAGCTTCGCGGGCGGAATCTGGCCACCGCGATGCTGCTCGAAATACCGCTGGTGACCGGGCGAACCGATGAGGGGAAGGCATTCGCAATGCGCGATTCGTGCCCGCATCGGGGGATTCCGCTTTCTTACGGGCATTTCGACGGGAAGAATGTGCAATGCGGTTATCACGGGTGGGAATTCGACGCCTGCAGCGGGCAATGCATGAAGATTCCGTCGCTGACGAATCACGACAAGTTGAAGGTGGAGCGCATCAGCGCGGGGCATTTTCCCTGCGAAGAGCGCGACGGCTTTGTGTGGGTGTTTATGAATGCGCCGGGCGGCAAGCCGCTGGGGAAGGTGTCGGCGGCGCCGGAACTGCCGAAGTTCAGCGAACAATTCAGGATCACGCGGCTCGAATGTGCACTGCCGTCGCACGTCGATCACGGAATTATCGGGCTGATGGATCCGGCGCACGGACCGTTCGTGCATCAGTCGTGGTTTTGGCGGAGCAAGAAGAGCATTCACGAGAAGTCCAAGCAATTTGAACCGATTCCCAACGGCTTTCGAATGAGCAAGCATTCGCCGTCGACGAACAGCTTGCCGTATCAATGGTTGAGGAAGATGACCGGCGCACCGGTGACGACGGTGATTGATTTTGTTCTGCCGAACATGCGATGCGAGGAGATTCAGAGCGGGAAGTATTGGTTTTCGAGCCGCGCGACGGTAACACCGGTGAGACGCGATTTGTGCCGCATTGATTTTGTGGCCGCCTGGAATTTGCCGCTGCCGATTGCGGTGTTTCGGGCGTTCGCGAAGGTGTTTTTGCGGCAGGATCAGGAAACCATGATTCAGCAGGCGGAAGGATTGAAGCATAATCCCCGGTTGCTGCTGATTGATGATGCGGACCGTCCGGCGAAATGGTATTTCGCGCTGAAGCAGAATTTGATGGAGTCGCGGCGGACCGGCAAGGCGATGGAGCATCCGATGGATGGTCCGGTGACGCTGCACTGGAACAGCTGAAACCGGTGATTCACTCCGCAGCCGAATCTTCCGATAGCCCGTTGCCATGGCGGGTGAAGCGTTGCAGGCCGCGCGGGGAGCCGACCGCGTGACGTTGCGAGGTTGCTGTAGCTGCCGGGCGGCGGGAAACGCGATGGCTTGGTGCGCAAGGCGTTCAGGCATGCGCGCTTGGCGGATTCTTGGAGGTCTTTCGGCGCGACAAGCGCGCAACGAACCGCGACCAGACATCAGATGCGGCGGGAGATGTTGGGGAAGTCTAGCCAGACTTTGACGCCGCAGAAGTGCGAGCCTTCGGTGCAGATGGGCGTGGTGATGCCGGCGCGAAGATGACACGGCGGTCCGATGTGCAGGGAGAGTTCGGGGTGGACTTCGCGGACCTGCGCCACTTCGTCCATGGACGCGTTGTAGATTTCCTCCTGAGCGTTGAAACAGGTACGCATGGTCCATTTGTGAAGAAGATGGAGGAGGGAGCCGGTTTCGACGAGGCGAATGCATTTGGCGTTGGGCAGAAGATAGAGAGCGATTTCCGCTGGCACGCCGCGATCGAGGAGTTGGTTTTTGGCGGCCCAGGCATCGCGCATGGCGCGATCGTAGACTTCGCGGGCGCGAGGATTTTCTTTGAGCAGCATCGGGGTGATGTAGTCAGCTTCGCGGGTGTCGGCGAGGGTGAGGAGCGGGCGCGAACCGGGAACCATGCGATGGCGCTGATCCTGGCTGTCGGCGGTGTGGCTGATTTTCTTGGCGAAGGTATAGTTGGCGTGCTGGAGGGCGCGCATGATGGGCGCGTGCACGCCGATGTTGAGGGTTTCGAGGCGATAGAGATTGCGTGCGGGATTCAGGATGCGGTCGATGGCCTCGGCATCGCAGCACGCGGATTCGGGCAAGCCGAGAACGGCACGGTAGGATTCGGCGATGACCCGAGCGGCGTTGTGAGAATAGTCGATCAGGTGCGAGGTTTTGCCGTTGAGGCGGGCGTCGAATTCGCGGACGAACGCGTCGGCGTGCGGCGTGGTGGCTACCTCTTTCCATTCGGGCAATTCCTCGAGCGGTGCGGTGCCGAAACGATCGAAAAATTGAGAATCGAGCTGGCGAACCTGCGCGACCATTTCGCCGATGACCGCGCGGGCTTCGCTGGGGGTATCGGAAGCGGAGCACATGCGCCAGAGTCGATGGAGCACGATGCCGGAGAGGGTGTGCACCATGGTGGTGAAGGCCGCGATGGGGAGAACGTAGCGCGCGATTTCGATAGAACGTTTTTCGGCGGAACGCTCGATTTTCTGGATGCGCTTCGGATGGGACATCGGGCCGATATGCCAAATGTCATTGAGGATGTTGCGGGCATCGGCAACCAGCACCGCGGAGAGTTCGCGATAGTAAGCCCAGGCGCGCGCGATGGCGGATTCGTAAATGGCGCGCGACGCTTCGTCGAAAAAGAGTGAGGTTGGAGGGATGTAGGCCTGGGCTTTGTCCATGCGCACGTAACGCTGGCTTTGCTGTTCGGAATTGTAGAAGGGATGCGCGTGGAGGAAGGACCAGACAAGCTGGCGGCTGATGTTTTCGAGGCCGAATTCGAAATGCGCGTGCTGGTAGACGGTGTGGTGACCGCTGTAGAAGGTGGCGGCTCCGATGTTGAGGCGCTGCTTATCGGTGATTTCATCAGCGGTGACGAGGCGTGCGGAATAACAGGTGCGCGCGGCGGCCATTGCGGAATCGAAGGGATGGGAGAAGGCGTTACGAAGCGTGACCCGCGGCGGGCCGGTTTCGACCGCATCGGGGAGCGGAGCGCCATCAAACATTCGGGATTGCGTGGCCACGTTGGGAGTTGATTTTACACCGAGTGAGCGGAGGGAAAAAGGAAGCCGCCTCAGGGGATGAGGAAAAGGGAAAAGTCGTCCGGGACGCTCAAAACGTGCCGCAGAAAGGAAAACGGACCGCCCGGAGCCGGTCCGTTTGTCGCTTCATGTGATGTGAAACTTACTTTTTGCCGGCGGCGGCGGGAATGTTGGCGTATTTCTTCTGGAAGCGCTCTACGCGACCCGCGGTGTCAACGAGCTTTTGCTTGCCGGTGAAGAACGGATGGCAGGCGGAGCAAATTTCGACGCGCAGCATCTCGCCCTTGATGGTCGAGCGCGTCTGGAAGTTGTTGCCGCAGGCGCAGTGCACGGTTACAGGATGGTAGTCGGGATGAATACCGGGTTTCATGACTCTCCAGTCAGTCGTGGCCGGTCTGCACGGCCCCCGAAGGGACAACAGCCGCGTCGCTAGGTCACGAGCGAAACCCCAATTATACGTGAACCTAACGGGATTTCAAAATCGACGGAAAAAAGGCCTAAGAAGAGTCTTAAACAGGTAATTTGCGAATCATCGCGCCGCAAACGGGACTGCTATCAGCACACGGTGGCACGCGAGCCCTCCGCGGCACGGCGAGTGAGCGAAGGAGACAACACTACGAATCTAGGAACATGGGAGGACCAGTATGTTGCATCGGAGAAGTGGGTGCGCTGCGGGCGCGCACTGGCGCTGTGCGTCGCACTCGGGGGAGTCCCGGCGAGTGCCGACGACGACAACAGGATCAAGACGGTGTTCGTGATCGCGATGGAGAATCACTCGGAGGCGGACGTTTTTCGAGGGTTGCAAACGGAGAGCGCAGGGATCGCGATCGAGGCGCGATCTCTGCGCTTTTGTTTCGGCCGAGCGGAGAAAGAATGGCCCTAAGGAACGACCACAGTCACCTGGTTTGAATGAGGGCTCTCTACCCCGGAGGCGTCGACGGAGGTGACGACGTAGTGGTAGGTGTCTCCGGCCGCGACGGTGTCGTCTTCATAGGAGACTTCCCGGATGGCGGTGCCGAAAAGTGGACTGAAGGAGTCGCTCGATGCATCGCTGCGATAGACGATGTAGCCGATGACCTGGTCGCCGGTAGCGGGATGCCAGACGAGATGAACCTTGTGTTTCCCGGAGGGGGAAAGGGTGGAAGTTGTGCTCGCGCCGCCCTCGCCAGAGAGGTTCAGTTTTTCCGGTGAGGACAGGCTGGAGTTGAGGAACGAAACGGTGGCAGAGGCCGGACCGGTTGCGGAAGGCTTGTACCACACCTGGAACGTGACCTGTTGGCTGGGGGCGAGCGCAACACCGGGGGCAAGATTGGAGAATCCGAAAGCGCCTCCGGCGACAAAGACGCCCTGTAGGGTAAGAGGAACGTTACCGGTGTTTTGCAGGGTCACGTTTTGAGTGTGGGTGGACCGGAGCATCTGATTGCCGAAATTAACGGAAGCGGGCGTGACAGTCAGGCTAGGCCTGCTCTTTTCTCCCCTGCCGGCCAAGCTGACGGAGGTGGGAGCGGAAGAAGCGTTTGAACTGATATTGAAAGTCGCGGTGGAATTTCCCGGGGATGTCGGGGCGAACGTGAACGTATAGGACAAGGAATTTGAGGGTGGCAGCGCACGGGGTAGGGAGGGTCCGGTGAACGAGAAGTTCCGATTGGAGAGGGAGAGCGCCCTGATCTGAAGGGGAGCGGAGCCGGAGTTGGTGAGCTGCAGTGTTTGCGAGCCGGTCTGGCCGACGACCACGCCGTTGAAGTTAAGGGAGCTCGCGGAAAGAGAAAGGGAGCTACCCTGCGAAGGCGAAGCTGCGACCTGTTGCGAGTTATAGCTCGCGCAGCTGGAGAAAAATAGTAACAGGAAACCTAGCGGTGAACACACCACTACGTTTCGCAGGCGGAAACGCAATGAACAACTCCTTTCGGATTTGATTGTTCGCAAAATAACGAGCGGGTGGTGGTGCGACAAGTTGGCCGCAGGACAGATATGGGGAGAGGTGTTTGATGGACGAACTTGTCCGTGGGGACAGGAAAAGGGAAGACTTGCGGTTCAGGGAAAAGTCGTAAGACTAACCGCATGGTAATGACGAGAACAGAGGGGAAAGGCTCCTACAGTGGCGCGCTGAAGTTGGGTAGCCATCAAGAGATGAAGTGGCAGCCGACGCGCATGGTGCCTTCTTGCGTGCGGCGGGACCAGACCGGTTTGAGGGCCACGCGGACGGGCGGGAGGATGGGCACGTGGAGAATAGCCACAAGGTTTTCCGGCAGTTCTTCGGGCTGTTCCATCTCTAGGGCAACGCCGCCAAAGCCTAAATCGAGGACGCGAGCGCGGCGGGAGCCGTTGTCGCCGATGATGGCGTAAGCGTTGGTACCGGTCATGGAGACGCGTTCGGCTTTTCGCTGCACGGCGTAGACGGCGGAACCGGCGGGTTTCGGTAGGGTTTGGCTCGTGAGGGATTGCGCGGCGGCGGAGGTGGCCTGTTCAAAGTCGGAAGCAGCGGGTTTCTCGGCGGGACGGCCGGTGGTGATGGGAATGGGTTCTTGAACCGCGAGCGGGGGAGGGGCGGTACGAGGGGCAGATTCGCTGGCGCGCGAGTGATTGGCATGCTTCAGCTGATAAAGACGCTCGTCGGCCACGTGGATCAACTGATCGGAATGATCACCGTCCTGGGGGAAGTTGGCGATGCCGTGATCCATGGTGACCGGAAAAGCAAGTTGCAGAGGCTGCAGGGTCTCGGCGAAAACGGTTTCGATGCGGCGGCTGAGGGCCAGCGCTTGCGCGGCGTCGGTCTGCGGGAGGAGCAGGGCAAACTCGTCACCGCCGATGCGAAAGGCAGAGTCCGAGGTACGCAGGGATTTCTGTAAAGTAGTCGCTGCCGCGCGAAGAATCTCGTCGCCGCGCGGATGCCCGTAGCGATCGTTGACCTCTTTGAAGCGGTGCAGGTCGAGAATGACAATGCCAAGAGGAAGGCTGTGACGACGCGCGCGATTCATTTCCTTCTCGAAAGATTCGGCGAAGAGGCGACGATTGTAGAGGCCAGTCAAGGCGTCCGTAACGGCGTTGACCTGGAGCTTTTTGTAGTCTTGGTACTCGAGAATCACGGGCAGCTGTATCAATCCCGTGGATGTGAGCACCTCAACCAAGACGGATTTGAAGGAGACCGGGAGGCCGAGGCGTTGGGTTAGTTCGCGGCGGCGCGTGAGCACTTCTTCCCAGAGTTGCAAACTTTGGTTTTCGCGCAGATCGAGTTGGGCACAAGTCCGGAAGTAACGTTGAAGGAATTGACTGCGCGCAGCAATATCCATGGCCTCGAGCGTCTCCGCGAGCAGCTCGAGAAAGGAATCCTCAATAGACAAACGCGGGGCCGGCAGGGCTCCGGGGCTGGGCATGGGCGGACATTCCCACAATCTGCCTCCCACGCGGGGGTTGGGGGCGGGCACGATCAGATGGCTACCCCTGAAAGGATGCAAACCAGATGCCAATTCTGACGGTACGCCGAACCCGAACGGTCCGAGACGGGAAGCGAGGGGACTGGGTGCATCTTATTACAAATTAGCGGGATAGGCGAGCATTAGAAGAACCCCATGCTGGATGCGATTCTGGGCCGCGAACGATGCAAAGCGCAGCGAGCGAAAGGGATAGACAATTACTCAAGAGAGCGCAGAAATTCCAATCCAAAGACCTTGAGATCGCCTAAGGTCTGCTGGCGGCGGACCTTAGCGGCGATGGGGGGAGTCTCACTGGGAACCAGACTGGAAGTGGTGGTAGCGGGAGCGGGAACGGTGAGATGGACGGTCTGGCCAGGGCGCAGGATGTGAGACGACGCGATGCAAGCACCTCTCGCGCTAATGTTCAGAGTGCGCGTTAGCTCGATGAATTCCGTACCTTTCGCGTCATAGCCCCGGAGAAACACGGGAATCTGAATGCGAATGCGAGAGGTAGCGCGCGTTTGAGGCGAGTCCACGCTAGGACTTTCATTGACCTGATTGAGACCACCGAAATGAGTTTTCATAGTACTCGAGCACTAGTACAAAAATATGCAGTTTGCGTGCCAGAAGTGACGATTTACAAGCTGCTAACAGAGTGGCTAAAATACTGGTTTTGTTTCGGTTAATCGTACTTGTCCTCGAGCAAAGAGAACCGTTTGAGGAAGTTTTCCCGGAAAACTTCCCGAAAAGTGCAAATGGAACGCATTTACCATTGACAGGCCGAGGGAGGTTTGAAAGGATGAGCAAATGGCCATGGGAAAAAATTTGCCACTGAAGAATGGATCGAATTGAAGCATGGGCGTGACCGCGTCTAGCTCTTCCAGCAGTGAGTCCTCGAAAAGTTCCTCTACCAACCTTCCCGTGGAGCACGTGCAAGCCCTGCTCTACCGGCTGGACCGCGGTTTTATCGTGACGTCGCGAGACGGTCAATCGCTAATTTTGAATGAGCGAGCGAAAAAGCTCCTGGCGGGATTGGGATTGCCAGCGAATGACACGTTGAATATCTTGGCGGACGTAATGAAGCTGGATCCGGTGGAAGTATCGCGACGGATCGAAAGCGGAGAAAACGAAATCCAGTGCGACGGGGCGGTCAACGGGAAATCGTTCCATGCGCGGGTCTGGTGGATACCGGAGTCGACGAACTGTCTAGCGATCGAATTGGACGCTGAGGATGGAGTGGCAGCACCGGGAGGAACGCAGCCAACGGTACAGGAATTACTGCAGGAGCGGGAAATCACGTACCGGAATCTGCTGGCGGCCTATTTGAAGCTGCAGGAAGTCAACCGCCAGAAGACCTTGTTTCTGGCACAAGCCGCGCACGAGTTGAAAACGCCGCTGGCGGTGATCAAGGGATACTACGATTTGTTGCTGACGGGATCGCTCGGGCGGTTGTCGGAGAAGCAGCGGGACATTCTGGAGGAATCGAAGGAGAGCTGCGAGCGGCTGGTGCGACTGGTTTCGATGTTTCTAAATTATTCGGCGCTGGAGAGCGGCAAGCTGGTTTTACAGTTGCGCGAGAACGATCTGCGGGATTGCCTGACCGAGATTGCCAGCCGCTGGTCGGAGGCGTTCCAGCGCAAAGCGGTGAAGCTGGAGATGCATTTGGATCCATCGATTCCGGCGTTTAAGTTCGATTATCAGAAGGTCCAGCAGGTGGCCTTCAATTTGATGGACAACGCGTTGAAGCACACGCCATCGGGAGGCACGGTGACCTTGCGGGTGCGGCCGCATTTCTGGGAGCGGCGCATAGCGGATGTAACACCGGCGGAAGAACGGAGGCGCTTCCGGTTGCCGAGGCCGAACAGCGTGGAAGTGAGCGTGACGGATTCGGGCGGGGGAATCGCACCGGAACACCACCAGGAGATTTTTGAAGATTTCATGCGAGTGGACCAGAAAACCTCGGGGATGGGACTGGGATTGGCAATTGCGAAGCGATTGATTCAAGCGCACCGCGGAAAAATCTGGGTTGAGAGCGAACTACAGCAGGGCAGCACCTTCGCATTTCTGTTGCCGATGGACCAGGGCTGAGAAGTTTAGCGGGATAGGGGAAGAACGATGCCTGTGAAAGAGAAAATACTAGTGGTCGATGACGAACCGAGTATACGGAAGTACCTGCAGACGTTGCTGGAAGTGGACGGATTCGACGTCGAAACGGTCAGCAACGGGAAGGACGCGCTGTCGAAGATCACCAACGGAGACCGGCCGGACTTCATCATTCTGGATGTGCTGATGCCGGAGATGGGCGGGTTGGAAACGCTGCAGGAGTTGATGCATCTAGACCGCAGCTTGAATGTGATCATGCTGTCGTGTTCGAACGAAGTGGGTACGGTGGTCGAGGCCATCCGCTTGGGAGCGCACGATTATCTGACGAAGCCGTTCGAGAAGGCGGAACTCGACGCGGCGATGCTGAAGTCCAAGCAGAAGAAGCAACTGGCGCAGGAAAACCAGGCGCTGAAGGATTATTGCGACCAAGTCACCGAGGACTTGAGCTTCTTGGCGGCGAGCCCGCAGATGGTGCGGATCCGCCAGCAGATATTGCAGATCGCTCCGGTAGACGTGCCGGTCTTTATTTGCGGGGAGAGCGGAGTTGGCAAGGAAGTCGTCTCGCGGATGATCCACCTGCGTTCGAAGCGACGGAACCAGGCGTTCGTGAAGGTGAATTGTGCGGCGTTGCCGGGAGAGTTGCTGGAATCGGAACTGTTCGGATTCGAGCAGGGCGCGTTCACCGGCGCAGTGCGCGCGAAGCCCGGAAAATTCGAACTGGCGAACAAGGGCACGATTTTCCTGGACGAAATTGCGGAGATGTCGGTACACCTCCAGGCGAAGTTGTTGCACGTGCTGCAGGACCATCAGTATTCGCGGTTGGGCGGACGGCATTTGGTGGAGACGGATGTGCGGGTGTTGGCAGCAACGAATGTGGATGTACATGAAGCGATGAAGACGGGCCGGTTCCGCGAGGATTTGTACTACCGGTTGAACGTGCTGTCGATCAATGTGCCGCCACTGCGGGAAAGGACCTCGGAAATTCCCTTGTTGTTCCGGCACTTCCTGGAGAAGTACAGCGAGAAATTCGGCAAGCCGTCGCAGACGCCGTCGAAGCACTTGTTGGATGCGGCGATGAATTATCCGTGGCCGGGAAACCTGCGGGAACTGGAAAACTTCGTGAAGCGGTACGTGATTATGGAAGACGACGAAGGCAGCCTGCGGGAGTTGGTGGAAATGTCGGCGAGCCGACAGCGGACCTCGCCGCGGCCCGAGGAGACGCCCGCCCCGCGCGAACAAGGCCTTAAGGCACTGGTGCGCGGACTGAAAGACGAAGCGGAAATGGAAGCGATCGCGGACGCGTTGGAGAAGACGCGGTGGTGTCGGAAGGATGCCGCCAAGATGCTCGGGATCAGCTACAAGGCGTTGTTGTACAAGATGAGACAATTCAACCTGGATACGCCGAGAACGCGACGGAAACCACCAACGGACGGGACAAACGGCGCGGGGAATGCCACCGAAGGCCCGGCCTAGTACCAGCTCGTTTTGCGCCGGGTGCAAAAACGAGAAAAGAAATCTTGCCTCGGGACCCCTCGCAAATGTATCGTGCGCAGACGAAGCGTGACCAGGTAGCTGGAAACGTTGCGCAGCCTCATTCCCTAACAGAGCAGTCACCGCTGGCGAAGCTTAGCGGGGCTCGGTCTGGAGCGCTTGTGAGCCTCAACCCGTGGGAAGGTGAAGCCGGGTGGGCGGTCGGAGCGGAATTGTGAACGGCGGGCGCGACATTCCAGCTTGCGTAAGATTACAATCGTGATGGCGTCGCAGCGGACGCCACACAGGGGAGCCGCGGATGTCAGGGACGACGGAACGGCGTACAACGCGCAGATATGATTTGACACTACCGATCAGTGTGCGATTCACCGCAGAAAGCTTGATTAATCGGCGGGACGGAAAAACGAGAGACATATCGACGCGGGGCTTATATTTCGTGGTGACGCAGGAACTGTCGGCCGGATCGGATGTGGACATTACGTTGACGCTGCCAGCGGAAATCACCCGCGGAGGGGATGTGTTCGTGAGGGCGCAAGGGAAAGTGGTGCGCGTGGAGCCGCGGGTGGAGGATGGCGAGCCGCGGTTGGGTGTGGCGGCGGTGATCGAGAGGTACGACATCGTGCGCGGGGATAAGGTGCAGAAATAGCGGCGAACGCCTCCCGAATGGGCAGGAGCAGGTCCCTGCAAGGTCGGGAAGGTCCTTTCTACACACATTTTTCGATTGCCAGGAACGGGGGGCGGGCGTAGCATGCCCGAAATTGTGCCCGGGAGGTTCCCATGAAAGTTTTGGATCTCGTTGGGT
>Ga0306923_10007492_pt1 | contig 10877 bp, 11 predicted proteins | sample sta12Can44000108_FD_203841 | JGI IMG/M metagenome (GOLD analysis project Ga0306923, IMG submission 203841) | Lab enrichment of tropical soil microbial communities from Luquillo Experimental Forest, Puerto Rico - statanox.12C.anox.44.000.108 (v2)... | ecosystem: Environmental > Terrestrial >...
CGCACAGGATGCGTTCGATCTGCGGATGGCGCCGAACCACCTCGGCAAAAGCGGCGGCATCATCAAGGCTGTAATTGTCCATATAGGTGATACCCGTCGCGAAGGGCGGATGATGCATCATGATGATGGTTGGACGCTCGGGTTGCGCGGCGAGCGTTGCGTCGAGCCAAGCGAGTTGATCGGGGCCCAACGATCCACCGTGCTTGCCATCGACCAGCGTATCGAGGGCGACGAGCCGCAGCGGGTAGTCTTCGACTGCGTAATGCAAATGGCCGTCGGCTGACAGATAGCCGTCGGCGCGGAACGCCGCGCGCAGCGACGCGCGCGCATAGTGATTGCCGGAGATGACAAAGACCGGCATCGATAGCGACGCCAGCAGCGCGCGCAAATGTTCGTACTCCTCGGGCGCGCCGTGATCGACAAGATCGCCGGACCTCGTGCCTCCGTCTGATCTGAAGTGCGCCTCGGATTCTGTCGCTAACGCGGCTATGGGTCAATTTTTTGGACCCTAACTTTCGTCGCCCTCCGATCCGAACGACACGAACCCTGTGGCGGTCTTGGAAGGGGTCTTCTCAAAGCGGAACCGACGGTTCGAATCCATCTCCCTCCAGCAGACAGTCCGTCTCTCGCGGGATTTCTCTTTCCCGTAGCGAAAAGCCCGCGGTTGCCGCGGCGTGCGCCGGCCCGGCCAGGCGACACGGCCGGCAGAGACGCGTAGGGCGCGTCAACACCACGCCGACTGCCGGTAATGTCTCTGCCAGGCGCTATTCCAGTACCGCAGTGCAGGCTAGGCGCTTTTGCACCTGGTTGCACTGCTGCGCCAAGCGAGGTCGGATTAGCGATGTGACCAAGCTCTCAGTTCGGTGCGGCCGGCAAAGCCAAGCAAGGTCCGTTGCTCGTGCCAGGTCAGCGGCAGACGTGAGTGCGCTAGAAGCTTGTCTGCGGTCAGATCGCGCGGCTGACGGCCGTCGAGGATGGCTTCGGTGATGTCCGGGGCGAGATAGCTGAGGCGGACGAGCCGCGTGAAGTAGGACGGGCTCACACCCTCCCGCTTGGCCAATACGGCAAACGGCATGCCATCGCTGTCGAGGAGTGTGGCATGGAACCGACGCGGCCTGATCAGCAACTTGACGAGCCGGGTATCAGGTTTGGCTGTGGCAAACGGGTCGGTCCCCGCGATCAACATCCTGATCGCCCGCCCGGAGCGCCGCAGCCCTGGTCTCTCGCCAGATTTCGCATTCTTGTCTCGAAAAGCCGGCAGTTGCCGCGGGGTGCGCAGGTCCGGCCAGGCAGCACGGCCGGCAAAGACGCGCAGCGCTCGTCAACATCACGCCAATTGCCGGTAATATCTCTGTCGAGTCCTATTCCAGTACCGGAGTGCCGGGCGACGGTGGTAGCACTGCTGCGTCAAGCGAGATTGGGTCGCCGCGGGACTTGGTGATGTGACCGGCTCTGAGCTCGGTTCCGCTCAGGCAAAGCCGAGCACGGTCCGCTGCTCCTGCCAGCGAAGTGGCAGACGGGAATTCGCCAGCAGCTTGTCCGCGGTCAGATCGTGCGGCTGACGGCCGTCGAGGATGGCTTCGGTGAGGTCCGGGGCGAGATAGCTGAGGCGGACGAGCCGCGTGAAATAAGACGGGCTCACCCCTTGTCGTTTGGCCAGTGCGGCAAACGGCACGCCATCGCCGTTAAGGAGTGCCGCATGGAACCGGCGCGCCCTGGACAGCAGCTTGATCAGTCGCGCATCGGGTTTCGCTGTGGCAAACGGGTCGGTCCCCTCGATCAACATCGTGATCTCCCGCCCGGTGCGTCGCAGCCATATCGGCACGGACAGAATCTGGGCTTCGTCCTCCGTCGCGCTCGGCGGTGGTGTCGCTGCAACATCGAGGAGTGCAGCGAGCCGGGTCGGGTGCAAATGGATGTCGATGCGATGAGCCCCAACATCGATGCGCTCGATCAGCGTGGTCACGAAGGCACGCTGGCGTGTTCCCGGCAACTCGGCCCAGCTCTGGCCGATTTCCCCGGCGCGCGCGATCAGTCGGTGCTGCGCTGACGGATCGGCAAGCCGTGTCGACTGGTAGATGCCACCGGGGTCGAGAAGCCATTGGCGCAGTCGGCTGGCCACGAGCTGCTCGATCTCCCCGGCGGGAATGCGCAAGGCGGTGGCGCTTTTGCGCTGGTCTTGGGTGATCAGCGGGCGCGAGACATAATAGCGGTAGCGCGCGCCTTGTTTGACCGCATAGCTCGGCGTCATCCGGTTGCCCGCGGCATCAAACAGCATCGCGGTGAGCAGGCTCGGTTGGTGAGTGCGTGTGGTGGAGTTGCGCTCGGCGGTATTACCGGCGAGCCGCATCTGAACCGCGTCCCACAGCGGATGGTCGATGATTGGCGGGTGTTCGCCGGGGTGGGATTGGCCCTTGTGAACGATCTCGCCGCGATAGATGCGGTTCCGCAACAGCAGGTAGAGCGCGCCACGCGAGAATGGCTTGCCGCCGATCATCCGACCCGCCGCACTAGTCCACAACTTGCTTTTAATCCCCTGGGCGTCGAGCTCCGCCTGCAACAACCGCACCGAGCCCAGTTCGCTATAGCAGCGAAAGATCGAGCGCACGATTTCCGCCTCGCTGTCGATGATGACCAGCTTGCGGTCCTGCACCCGATACCCAAGCGGCGGCACCCCGCCCATCCACATCCCCTTCTTTTTTGAGGCGGCGATCTTGTCGCGGATGCGCTCGCCGATGACCTCGCGCTCAAACTGCGCAAAGGACAACAGAACATTGAGGGTCAGCCGCCCCATCGAGGTCGTCGTGTTGAACTGCTGCGTCACCGAAACAAACGAGGCACCCCTCGCATCGAGGATTTCGACGATCTTGGCAAAATCGGCGAGCGCGCGGGTCAGCCGGTCGATCTTGTAGACGACAATGGTATCGACTCGACCCGCTGTGATGTCGGCGAGCAGCCGTTGCAGCGCCGGTCTATCCAGCGTCGCGCCGGAGGACCCGCCGTCATCATAACCCGCGCGCAGGCACACCCAACCTTCGTGGCGCTGGCTGGTGATGAATGCCTCGCAGGCTTCGCGCTGCGCCTGCAGCGAATTGAATTCCTGATCGAGCCCCTCCTCGGAGGATTTCCGGGTGTAGATGGCGCAGCGAACCCTGGCGTTCCGCCCTGTCCCGCTGCGAGCTGACTTCGTCATCGGCCGGCCTGGGGACCGATCGACGTACCCGCGCGCTTGGTCAGACCAAAGAACCGCGGACCCGACCAATGGGCCTCGGTAATCCGCTCGGCAATTGCGGTTAGCGACCGATAGCGCTGGCCCTGGTGCTCGAACCCGTCGTTGTGGACGAGGACAGTGTGCGTGTGCCCGCGCCACTGGCGCACCAGGGTCGTGCCGGTCTTGAGCACGAGACCGGGATCGACGGTCATCGTGCCGTTGTCTGCTCGGGCCAGGCTCTGCAGGCGGCGCCGCAGCGCCCGGCTCGGGCCGCCATGACTTTGCTCTTGCAGCTGATGGGCGAGGTCGCGGATCAGCAGATCGCGACTGAGCCCGAGCGGCGGTCCAGTGTGATGCAACTGGCGCCAGGCGACCCGTAGATCTTGCGTCGATTGATTGACCAAGCCGGCAAGTTGGTGCTCGACCTCGGTGATGTCAGGACGGCTCGGACGATCGTGCCGATTGCCGTTCCGGCGGCGAACCGGCGACGGCTCGCCAGCGCGCGGGCGAGCCGAAGCGTCGTGGATTGCCGGGTTCATAGGGTTGCCAGTCCGGTCGACGCGGTAGACGCGGCCGCGGTCCTCTTTGGCGGAGGCAAGCGTGAGCCCGAGCTTCTTCTTAGGGTGCCCGAGAAGACACCGCGAACCGTGTGGCGCTGCCACCCGGTGGCCCTTGCCACCTCATCCACGGTTGCACCCTGGGGTCGCCGCAGCATGGCAATCACCTCATCCTGCTTTAATGGGCGCTTAGCCTCGGATGGCGGCTCCGGCTCCGGCAAGGCCTCGATTGCCGGCCACAGCTGATCGATCAGTGCCCCGCGGTCGCCAATCTTGCGCCGTTTCTCGACACCAGGCAGAGCATTCCACAGCGCCAGCAGCTGCTTGCCGCTCAGTGGGGCAGTGTGCAATTCCGCTTTCGAGGCGAACGCAATCTCGCCGTCATTGACGGTGGCCGGGGCTTCGCGACACAGCCTGATGCCGTCATTGCCGATAATGTAGATGCGCATGGCGGGTTCTCCTCATTGACCCGGCAGCGGCTGCCCGCCGGTGACCCACACTGACGCTCTCTTCGCGAACCAAAGCCAGTCTATTCTGTATGATCTCGTGGAATTGTTGGGCCAAAGCTCAGCCTACAATTACGCGGCCCCAGAACGCGGTGATCTGCAATACCAATGGGTTCGCTAAATGATGAAACGCGCTCCTGAAAATGTCCGCTACCCGGGGAAATCCGGACAACATATGCTCACTGGGAGTTTTACCGCCCGTGACCCGAAGCCGACTCCGGCTGAACAGCCGAGTGGAGCTGGAAGCGGGATAATCCGAATTAGCGGCGACAGTTGGTGCCGATTGGCCGAAAATGGATGGCGTGCGTCCGAATTTTGCCCGAAAGACTGATCGAATGCCGGCCTTGGAGCTCAGGGACCTCGGCTGGTGACGAGAAATGCCGGGCAGCGTTATCTCGGTATTCAGCGAAGCGGAAAGTTTTGAGGCCGCCTTGCGCGAGGAGGGCTACACGCGCCTCTTCGTCACCGAAAGCGGCGAGTTTCGGGCATGTCTGACGCAGATCACGCTCGATCGCCTCCGTCTCGCGAGCGCCGAGGAGGAGCTGGCGAGGATCGCGGTGATCGCCGTGCCTGCGAACACCGTCCTGATTTCGTGGCCTAACGCTAAAACACCCGCGCCGGTCTGGGGCGGGATCGCGATGAAAGCGGGCGAGATGCTGACCCTCGGCCCGGGAACCCGTTTGCATGCGAGAACCAGCGGCCAAAGCCGCTGGTACGCGATCCGGCTGCGGGAAAACGACCTGCTCTGTTACGGCCGCGCATTGTGCGGAGCCGGCTTTATCGTGCCGCCTAGCCCCACCCTTTGGCGCCCCTCGCCCGCAGCCGCGCGGAGCCTCGCTGGGCTGCATCGAGCTGCCATCAATATTGCCAAGTCTGGGTCGCGATCGCTGAGCCATATCCAGGCGGCGCACGGGCTGGAGCAGGAAGCCATTTACGCTCTGATCGGATGTCTCTGCGGCCGTCCAGCGGAAGAGAAGACGCCGGCCAGCGACCGTTATCGCAATGTTCTCGCTCAGCTCGAAGATCTTCTCGAGGCCGATCCGATTACAAGCTTAGCCGAAATCTGCGCGAGCCTCGGAGTGTCGCACCGCTTCCTGCGCAAGTGCTGTGAGCACAACTTAGGTATATCTCCCGGGCGCTATCATCGCCTTCGCCGCCTGCAGCTGGCGCATCGCGCGCTGCGGGAGGGCGGGCTGGGACCATCGAGCGTCTCGGCGGTCGCGCGGCGTTTCGGGTTCCGCGAATTGGGGCGTTTTGCCGCCAGCTATCGCACGCGCTATGGCGAATTACCGTCCGCCACCTTGCGCCGAGCTTCGTTATGCCGATCCGTGTGAATTTTCTGTGACGCGTCCAAATTGTCGGGGATCAGCGTCAGCCGATCATGCTACAAACTTACGTGGGCCTTACATGCTGACGAAGGGTGGGGGATGCCTTCGAGCGTGGTTCGCACGTTCACCGATCCTGATGATTACGCATCATCGATCCGACAAGGAACGGTTGAGCTAACAATCACCGAGCGCAGACAGTTCACTGCCAAGCTCATAGGGATCCAATTTCATCGCCTACGGATGCAGCGGTTTTTCGATAACCTGCCGCGGGTTGCGAACACCGTCCAGGAGACCGGGCGCGCATTTTTCTCTTTTCTTAGCGGGCCGGGACCCGGAAACGTCTCAAAGGCCGCGACTAGTTCGTCGACCTGTTCGCGGTATTTGTGCGCCCCCTCGGATAACACGATGGGGTTCGGGTTGGTCGGATTGTGGCCTAGGAGATTTTCTATTAAGCAGTTGTATTCCTGGATTGCCTTCAACCGTGGTGGTCGATCCACGCCGATCTTGGGTGGCTCCATCGGCATCAGGACGAAGCGTTGCAGCAATCCATCATCCCCAACTTCTCGCCAATCCGGTCGAATTTCGATTGTTGGACGCCGCCGACAATGCAGAACGACCAATTCGGCACATGGATACGATCTGACCGATTATACGAACGAGCAGTTGGCCGAAATTTTGTGTGACAATCCGCGCGGCATCTTGGTCCTAATGGACGAGATCATGCTGCTGTTCGGTGGATTTGACGCCTACAAGGCGGGCAAGGTCAGTAGGGACCGCCCCGTTACACTCGAAGGCTACAATGGGGGACCAAGAGACATCGATCGCAAAAGTTCCAAAGACGATTTCGATCCTCGGCACTTCGAACGCGGTCGGCAGCAGATAGTCGGCTAAGGTGCCGTTGATCAGCTGGCCCTGGTCGTCGAACGCCAGCCGCTCGTAAAAGGCGTTGCCGACCCCCTGCGCGACGCCGCCGTGGATCTGGCCGGCGACGATCAGCGGATTGATCACCCTGCCGCAATCGTGCATCACCACGTATTTGAGGATGCGCAGCTCCATGGTCGCCGGATCGATATCGATGATCATCGCGTGTGCCCCCGCCGCGGTGGCGCCCTTGGCTGGGCCGAAATAGGCGGTCGCCTCCAGCCCAGGCTCGGTCCCCGGCTGGACTGCGCCACGTAATGGGTTGGCTAGCGCCGCCAGCGCCCCGAGCGCGATGTTGCGCTGCGGCACCCCCATGATCGCGACCTGCCCGTCCGCCAGCAACAGATCGGCCTCGCTGCACTCGAAATGCTCGGCGGCGGTACGCAGGATCTTGGTGCGCACCTGCTTCGCCGCGGCATGAGTTGCGTTGCCGGCCACCACCGCGCCGCGGTGTGGCTCATGTCGTGCGGCGGCCGCGACGTCGGCCTCGCGGTGCTCGAAGAACGACCGGATCACCTGCTCCTCTACAGTATCGCAGTGACTCCGACCGAGCAGGGGCGCGGCCACGGCGGAGCGTTGTTGGACTTCGCCGACCAGCGTGCGGCCGCCCTCGCAGTCGCCGAAATCCGGCTTTATACAAACGCGCGGATGGTGGACAATATCGCGTTTTACCGCCGGCACGGCTATTCCGAGACCGGCACCCGCCCGCATCCGAGCCGAGCGGGTGAAATGCTCGTCGACATGGTCCGCTTCGTGCCGCCTTTGGTACCTGACCGGTAGTACTTTGGCGGTCATTGGGTGGCCCCGTCGGCCGCGGGGTCGTCGAGCTGCCTCAACGACTGGTCGAGCTCCGCAGCGAGCTGCGGCGAAATCCGCGTCAGCGGCAGCCGGCATTCCGGCGAGCGCAGCAGGCCCTGGCGCCATAGGCAGTATTTGATCGGCATCGGATTGGCTTCGCGGAAGAGGAGCGGCACCAGTCGTTCGAGCCGCGACCAGAGGCCGTGCGCGCCGCAGTGGTCATTGGCGAGCATTCGTTGATGAATGCCGATAAAATCGGCCGTCCGGAGATGCGCCGATGCGAGGATGCCGCCGTCGGCGCCATGCGCCAGCATCGTATAATAAAAATTGTCCTCGCCGGTCATCACGGCAAAACCGGGCTTGCGCCGACGCAGCAGTTCCAGCGATTGGGCGAGATTGCCCGAAGAGTCCTTGACGCCGACGATATTGGCCTGCTCAGCCAGGTCGAGCAGCGTGTCGTTCGCCAAGTTGACGCCGGTCCATTACGGGATGTTGTAGATGACGATCTGCCGCTCGGTGGCCGCGGCGATTTGTCGGAAATGGGCCGCCAGCCCGTCCTGGCCCGGGCGGTTGTAATATGGGCAGACCGAGACGATGCCCGGGAAATCGTAGCGATCAAGTCGGCGCAACCGCTCAACAACCTTGGCCGTCGCATTGCCACCCACTCCGACAAAAACCGGTACCCGGCCGGCGACCATGGCGAGGGTGCGCTCGATAATGGCCGCGCTCTCGGCATCGTCCAGCGTTGGGTTCTCGCCGGTCGTCCCGAGCGGGAAAATGCCGCCAATGCCGAGACCTAGATAATGGTCGAGCAGCCGCTCATAGCTCTCCAGATCCAAGGCGCCGTCGTGAAACGGGGTGACGATCGGCAGCCAAACGCCCGAGAGAGAGGCCATTGCAGTTTCCTTTCGTGTGGTAGACCGAGGGATTGGGGACTACGGCTGCGGGCGCTCGGCCATGGGCATCGCGTTCAAGGCGGCGAAAGCCAGCCTTCTCCCGGCTGAGCGGGGTGACATCAAACGGCGCAGCTCCCCAGGGGGAAAGCGCCGCCGGTCAAGGATTTGCAACAGCTTCTTGCCAACCGCGCCGATGGCGCCCGCGATGGCGATGATGGCTTGCGCGCGGCGCAGGCCCGAAAGTGGCGGAGGATTTGGATCTGGACGCATCGTCTCTCCGTTCGTTTGCTTCGGAAGACGGGGCGCCAGCAAATGAAAGAGCCCCGTTCGGTACCGGCGGGGCTTCGAAGGGAAATATCGCGCTAGCTCAGCCGACAAACACCTCCGACGCCCGACCGGCGGGCGTCTTCAGCGATTTGCGCTTGAGAGCAATCAGCATGACGAGCTGCAAGATAGCCGCCGAACGCGTTGGCGGCAACGGTGAATTCGCCGGGCCCCCTCCCCGCACGCCTGCGCCTTAACGAGTACCGCCAACTATTGACGGGCCTGAGAGCGGCGGCGCCCGAGCTGGAGTTCGTGACCACATCGCAGAACGAACGGCAGCTCACGGCGCCCTGGACCGTTGTAGTGCGTTCTTGCGAAGGTCATCAGCTGAACCGGAAGCGGCCACTCAACTGTGGCCACGGCAACCGCTCTTTATGTCCTAAGCAGACCGTCTCTCCGCTCGCGGCGAGTGAACGTCACCGCTTAAAATGGTCGCAATCCCACCGGACTACTGGAGCCGCCATTCCTAGCGCATCGAAATTCCAACACTCCGCGATGCCCCGAGGTACGAACAGTCGTTCATACCGCTTTGTCCATGACCGACGCTCCAGCGCGGCGGCCAGTCCAACCGTTCCAACCCGGTCGCAGTTGCGGCGCTAAACGATGACCACTGGGGATCGTTGTGGTAGCGATAGAGAACACCGCCGGGCCCCATAGCGGGGGAAAGGCGACATGGATATTGAAGTTTTCGTTTGCCGCGAGATCGGGCCCCAGCCAGTAGCTTGGGCTGCGGCCCGGCTCGCGGTGAACGATCACGGTCAAAGTTTGCTTAGGTCCCCGCAGCCCGAGCCTAGAGCCGGGCGAGAACGCTGAAAAGATCGTCTGTGCCGTCGCCACGTCGACAGTAGCGGTTCTTCCCTTCAGACAACCGGAGAACGCGGCATCCGTTTCCCCGGATGGGCAGCTCCTGCCATTGTACGGCATCGGCCAGCGCGAACGGCCATTCCAGCCGCTCCCTTACCACACCGTCTACGTCCAGAACTTGATAGCGCAATCCCTCCGCATCGAGCGCGGCTTGAACGCAATGCAAGTATTCAACTCCCTCCGGCATCCGATGGGCTGTTCCGGCGCCGGCTGTGCAAATCTGCAGCACCCCGCGTTGCACCTGGACGTCGAAGGCGAGAATATGCCTGCATGGGTAGGCAAGCACGCCGTTCACCAGAATGTCCCAGAAGGGTGCAGTGTACTCGTGCCCTATTTCACGCTGGTATGCACCCGAAAAGCCGGTTATCGGGAACACCGGGTGATGTCCCAGGACGAGCTTGTGCCGGACGTCTCTATGCTCCCTCAGTGTCGTCTCGAGCCACTCTATTTCCAAATGGCCCTCGCCTCCAAGGCGAGTCCATGAAGTGTGCACGAACACCATAAGAAGATCGTCCCGCCGAACGAAATATGATAGGCCGGCTTGGTCCGGCGGCCCGTTTTCCGGCGGCTTGACGACGTCGCGGAATACCCCCTCGCTCATTGCGTCATAGGTCGTGTGGTTGCTCCTCATATGCCAAAGGGGTGTGGTCTCCCGGTTGAGCCATGCCATCTCTGTTTCCAGCCAATAGTGCCACTGCTCTCTCAGGCTTTCTGCATCCGAAGTGAGCCCGACAATCTCGTCACCGAGAAACAGGACGAACTCGGGCTGCGGTTGCAAGCGACGAACGATGGCATTGATGGAGGCGAAGGTCTTTTCGTGCACGCCGCCGGGCACCCCTGAGCAGGAATCGCCGTACAGCAGGAATTGATATCCGTTGCCGCGCGGAAGAAGCGCCCTAATAGAATTTTCCATCGGTGAGCCTCGAGATCCTCGATCTCCAATCTCTGACGCAGCGGTTACGTTGCGGCAAGCCGCAAAGGGGTCAGAGTTGCAAACTCGGTTCCCGTCCGAAGATTATATCTGGCAACTTAAATCACCGGGCGATGGGTAGGTCGGAGGGGGGATGGAGCGCAGGGCGACATGTTCTTGTGGCCAGCTGACGGTCAGGTGCGCTGGCGATCCGATATCGGTTTCTCTTTGCCACTGCCTTGCCTGTCAAAAGCCAACGGGAAGCACTTATGGGATCGCTGCTTTTTTTGCACGCGACCAGATGCATGCAAGCGGCCAGGAGAGGCGCTACACGCGGCCCTCGGATAGCGGGTTCGATATCACGTTCCGCTTTTGCCCGAATAGCGGCTCGACGGTTCTGTGGGAGCCGAGCCGCAAACCCGAGACGATTGCCGTCGCCGTAGGGGCCTTCGCCGACCCGGCGTTTCCACCGCCGTCGAAGGTGGTGTACGAACAATCCGCCACCCGTGGGTCGAGATGACGATCTGAGGCCCAATCAATTCAGGCGGCGGGACGGATCACA
>Ga0306923_10007496_pt1 | contig 10873 bp, 18 predicted proteins | sample sta12Can44000108_FD_203841 | JGI IMG/M metagenome (GOLD analysis project Ga0306923, IMG submission 203841) | Lab enrichment of tropical soil microbial communities from Luquillo Experimental Forest, Puerto Rico - statanox.12C.anox.44.000.108 (v2)... | ecosystem: Environmental > Terrestrial >...
CGGTCTCGATATCAAAATAGAGCGTAGGCATGGCATGCACTCACGACTTACAGGAGGGAGTTGAGAGTGCGGATGAAGCCGCACTCCCGGTATTAGCGGGGCACTCACGCTCCGGCCGCCCCCCCGGCGGCGGGCCGACCGGCTTTCAGCGCTGAAAGTCGGGAGTATAGAGCGGCAGAAAGAGGCACTAGATGCTTTAGGCCGCGCGCCGGGGCTTTTATATTTTATTTTATATTGACATTTCCTACCCCTTTTCGCATTATTAAACTATAAGCTACAACCCCATAGGAGTATAACAAATGCACATAGGTCGAACGATGCCGAAAGATTATCTTTTAGATTTAATAGAAGAGCTTTGAAAATATATACCCCAAATGTTTTTCTACTGATCCCAGAAATAAAGTGCCATTAACCAAGAATATTATAAACGAACAAACCCACAAACATCGAGTGCCGCTTGATGTGGTTTTAGGTTTGTCCTTTTTCTACAAGTTAATATTCTTTCTCCTTTGACATGGTGCGGAGTCCAAATGAAAGGGTCAGGGTCTGCATCATGGTGGCTTACGTATTTCCTGAGTATTTATATTAAATCCCTACAGACTATTACGTCCAGGTTTATAGTGGCTCGCGAGCGGCGCGTATGGACACAGGCCGAGATTGAAGAGGACTTAAAGAAACCATTAGACGATAAAGACATTGCAATGTTTGAGCGATTATCTCGTGAATGAGTTTATCCGCGCCGGCAAACCCGGCCGGCCACAGCAAGGAAATATGATAAAAACGACTTTCAGCCTGAAAGCCGCTATTGCGCAAAATCTGCCGATGGAAAGGTTGGAACCACACGGCCATATAACCCATTTACCTATCACAGCAAGGACGAATAGCAATGCCATTTTCCAGAAGACCATCTTAACAGTATAGACCCGGCCGTGGCGCATCAGCTACGGGTTAAACAGTATCGCGACGAATACGAGGAGCTATTAAAAGAGATATGGCAGGATGATTTGAGGATTGATGCTAATATGCAGACGGACTGTGTTGATACGCCGGCATTAACTGCATACCTAGAAGAGAAACACAACATTGCTTTTAACTTCATCGATTTTTTGGAATGGCTTTATGAGGATTACGAGGATGTAATAGAGGCGAAGCAAAAGTGGTGGCAAGAGTTATTGAAAGAGGAGGCCTGAAAATGTCTAACCCTAAGTTTGAGTTTTGCATTAATGATCATTTCCCGCCCGACACTTTACAAGGCGCGCCCATACCCGGTCAGAGCAGAAAGTTTTTGGGTATTCAAAGGATACCTTGATCAAGGTCGGAGAGCTATTAGACGGCCAAGATATGGCTATCGTGCTCGCCGTCCTGTGCTCTTTGATATCTGACGCGGCCCAATATTTGCCTAAGGATAAGCGTGTGAGGATGTTTGTCGAGCTAATGGCCGACTCAATGGGCGCACAAGTCGTTCACTGTGACCCGCCGGATGATGACGACGACGCCGAGCACGATATACACTAGGAGAAATGAAAATGAAACCAAGCTATGATGATTATGTTTTGCCGGTACCGGCCGAGTTTTGGGCCGAAGTAAAACTAATCCTTGATGCTAATGTCGGCACTATGAAGCCGGTGCCGATGGACGAAATATACACACTGTGTGAGAAGTATCTGCCGGGACTATTTTGATTATTTCAAAGTTGATGACGCGGTTGAAAGCTATATGGCCGCACATTATGATTTTTCATATACCACTGAATATTTTATCGACTCAAAGCTTGACGATGACGACGAATAAATCTTTGACATAGCAACGCCTTGTAAGTACTATAGGTATTATGGAAAGCAGGACATTAAGGGCGTTACCTCGGTCGTTTCCTCTACTGCGACCTGCCGGCCCGTCCTGCTTTGCACCTTTATTAGAAGGAGCATCATTGTCAATATTAGAAGGAGTTTTTATAATGGTTTCTACATTGAATGTAAAAGATTGGTATTTTTGTTATCACTCACCATTTGCAAACAAAGGCCAAGGCAAAGTTGGAATCACGCGCCGGCCTCGCAAGCGCTTGGCCGAGCAAGGCCTAAAACTCGGCCGAGATTGCGAAATACTAATAGCTATATCGTCAAAGCTTCCGGCGAAGCTTGTTGGCGATATCGAGTTTTTGTTGGCCGACTATTTCAACTATGCCCGCTCGCAACACTACGCCATTGGACGCTAAACCATGACAATGAAACCTTTATACTGGAATGACGAGGCCGGCACATTTTTGTCAAAGCTTTGCGTACCATTGAAAATGAGCCGAATAGAGTTGCCTCGGTAATGTCGGCGTTAGAGGGCACCTCGAAAAATTGCTCCCACTGGCGATCGCTGACAGCTCCGGAGTGAACGTAAATGAATCGGAACGAGAACGAAGCGGAATCATGCGCGGGCAATTTTATGGCGTTTGGCGAGGAGGCGCTATTTTTCGAGGTGCCCTACAGCTTTTGATTGTACATGTACTCAGCGACCACCCCCGAGCAATCAACATTATCGAAAATATGAATGAACGGCTTATGGCGCATTTTGAGGAGCAAACAAAATGGCTGACACTATGTCGTTAGAAGATTTGGACGACACGAAAACAACTAAGGCCTGTGATGCGCTCGAAGAGGCTTTTGAGAAACTACGCCGCGCGCACGATCCGCAGTATTTCCTGCTTTACTTCGGCGACCTATTCGCCCAAGGCCTCGCTTGGTTAGATCACAACGGATACAAACAAATCAGCGATGAAATCCTTTGTGAGACAATGTATCGGATTCGAAAACATTGCCACGATGCCAAGATCGCCGGCATCGCGCGCCTGTTCAACGCCGAGGTATTGGAGGCGGGCAAGAAACGGCTCGCCCGCGAGGCCCACGCCGCTTCAGATCGAGGAGCAGTTCCCGCCAAGATTGCGCACTCTCGCGCACACCATCGGTGAGGCCGACAAGCTCCTTCCTGCCCTCGGGTGTGGCTCCGATGATGATCAGCAGGCATTGCGCGGTGTCTTCGAGACGGGCCTGCACATGAATGCCGTCGACCCAGAAGTAGATGTAGCGTTTGGCCGAGAGATCGCGCTTGCTCCAGCGCGCGTGCTCTTAGGGAGGCAGAATCGCCGACGAAAAGCGGATGCGCTCGCAACCTTCGCCGCCGCGGTCACGCACGCGCGGGCAGCGCACAGCGACCGGACCAATCCCGGTTATGATCTCACGCTCGGGCAGATGTCCGTGGCGCACCACCAGGCCTCCTTGAGGCGTCCAATGGTCGAGGCCGAGAGCCGCCGGCGTCCCTGCCAAGCAATGCGATCAGCGCGTCCGCGAAGTCTGAGGTAGAGGATCGGGATCAGCACCTCCAGTCTCTTCGACCGGCGTGCCCCGGCGGCCATCATCGGTGAGCTTGTCGGCATGGCAGGTGAGCAAGCTCGAAACCTCGGCCTCGACGGCCTGCGCCAGAAGCGCTCGCGCGCCGTTGCGCAAAACCTCGGTCAGCGGATCGGTAAAAGTTCCTGGCTGAGAGAGTTGGAAAATATTAGTGTCGGTCACGGCGTATCACTCCTTTGCTGGAGAAGTGGAGGCGTCGAACACCCCCACGATACGCCGCCTTACCCTTTCACGCCGTCACCAACTTTCGCTCATAGCCCCGCCGGTAAGCCTCTTGCTTGCTGAATTACCGGGCGAGGAACATGATTGGAAGCCGGTAAATTACTATGAGGAGGTGCACCCCTTCGCAATTCGATGCTCTTCGTTGAAACGCTCCTAGCTTTTGAATCAGGCGACGCCGATCTCATTGCTGAGAATGTCAACAGCGTGGTTCAAAGCTGTCAAAACGACAGGTAACGACGCGCAGCCGTCATCGATTGCAAGCTGGCGCGTGGGAGAAAATGCGAGCCAGTGCTGCATCTCGAGAAAGACGAAGGTCGACTGCAAGGATGTGACCCGGCGCGGCTACTTCGCCAACATCCACTTCGATGACGTAACGTCCCGATGACGCCCCCCTCTACTGTGTAAGCCCAGAAAGCCCAGCGATGAAGAAAGAAGCAAGCACCCATCCCATTATTTTGTGGATGTAGAAATAATACCGAGCTGGTCCAGCCAGATCGATGCTGTAGTGCTTCTCTCGCAGTCGAACGAGTGGCAGTAACATGTCGAAGCTGTAGGCAAAGCCAAACGGCATTCCGTTCTTGGGCCCTTCCCCGAAAATACGCAATACAAGGGCGCCCAGTACTACGAACCCAGCCGCCCAACGGAATGTGTTTTGGGGGTAGTAACCATAGCCGACAACTAAGTCGAGCAACCTCAGCCAAAGCCTGACTGGGTCAGTCGCTTCACGACGCTCACGCTCCCTATCCCTAGCAGAATACCTGACAGCCGTCGCGCTACCAATCTCACCTTGAGTCTGCAGAACGGTGGCGAGCTGCTCGTACGGTTGTCGGGAGTACTGCAAAAGTTTGTCAAACCAACTATTGAAATCGTTGCGTATGCCGCTACTTCGAGAGGTCAGTCTGTCAAGGTTTCGATAGGTCAGTCCGTCAAGGTCTAACTTGTTAGGCCAAGGATCTGACAAGTTCGGAATCACGTCGGCTCTTGCGTTGCGCAGGGACAGTATCGCATCGTCCGACCATTGCGCGGAAGCAAATTGGATCGCACCGTCAATGTGCGCTCCGTTTAACGTCACATCCCCATGAAACGTCGAACCAGTGAAATCGAGTTGCCCCCCGATTTGAGCGTTTTCCAGAACAATTTCGTCAAACTCGGCGTTGCGCATGAGCAAATGGACGCCGACGCGTAGGCTGTCCAAGTCGAGCTTACCAGAAACCTTTGAGCCGCTCATGTCGAGCGTGTGGCCAATTGTGGCTCCGACCAGGGTTACATCCTCGAACTCAGAGTCGTCGAGAAATACATTTGAGTCGACCTGAAGGCTATACATGGTCAGAGTGTCACCAACTCTGGAGCCATGAATGGCGATTGGTTGCGTCGATTTGAGCCACGAAAGATCGGCGCCCCTCTCTAGCAGGCATCCGTCCAGCCAAAGCTCGTCCTGAAGCGTGGCGTTTTGTAGGTCAATCAATTCCGGAAATCGGGCACCGAAAATACGAACTCCGAGTCGGGCTATGACGCTGCGGTGTCGTTCGCCGAGCAGGATCGTCTCAAGGAATGCCTGCCTTAGTATACGATCCTCAGGTAACGTCCCAAGCTTCCGCGGGTCGAGATTGCCTCCGTAAGCTGCCTCTTTATTGAAATCTGCTATCTCACCGACGCAGACTCGTTCCCAAACGAACTTTTCCTGAGACGTCCAGTCTTCGTCGGAAGGAACGGGGCATTTCGCGGTAGCGGGCGCCGATTGTACTGGCTTTTCGGCGTTAAAACCTAGAGATGTGATAAGCATTACCAGGAATACGATAGTTGGACAGCATCGCATGAGGGATTTTCCCCGGGTGTCGACAACGAGCATGCCTGTCGACTAACCCGCCGGACCTGTCGCCAGTCTACATCGGCCATACCCGATTATAATAGTTGTAACGCCATCCTTCGTGGTCGAGCTTGCGTAAGTCAAATTGCCATCTTGACGATCAACCTCATAAGACACATCGTCGCGAGCAGCACCGATCCATCGATCGTTAAACCTCCGGACGATAAGCGGCGTGCCATCCTCAAGCGTAATAGTTTTTGCCGCTTCATCAATCCAAAAGCCGACGTTCTCTTCAGTGCTCAAGGACGACTTTCCATTCGGCGCGTCTATGATGATTGCTTTTTTTGTTTGGCAGTAGCTCCGAGCAGCCAACGCAGGCTCCGCCCATACGGTGAAAGCCATGCGGCAGCGCACCATTCATCCACGGGTTGACGGTCGAAGCATCATAATGCTTTTATCTGCCTACGCCATAAAGCCGAAAAACAATAAGGGTGGTGGTCATGGCGACCGCGGGGATCGTCGTTTGATCGCCGTATGGAATGACGTGCACTGAGTGCAATGAGCTAGTGATTGCACCAAAGTCATCGGCGCAGGCCACGAGATCGAGACGGTGGTCAATCTGCGCACCGACGCCACGTGAAACAAAACAGGAGGAGCTTTGAACCATCGGTCGTCGCAAGCATTCTTTGCGCATCGGACGCCAAAGCTGTTCGATCTCCTCTACCCGAAGACTGGTTGAGCGCGAGAAGGAGCGCATTTGGTGCTCCTCCTGCGGCACAATGATCGAATTTAAATCAATATCTCCGGTGCACTCGCATCCCGCGGCGCCGGGCAGCCTTGGGACTGCGTCAAGCTCTTGATTGATTTCTGCGCACCTTGATGTTGAGCGAGAGCGTCCTGATGGTGTCACCGCGAACAAATGCGATCGACAGGTCCGAGAACGAGCTCGGAGTCATTCGGACCCGGGCCCGTCCATCGAGTTCAGGAACCGGGGCACATCTTCCGCGGCAAGCTGGAGGCGCAAGGCCGCGCGAAGATGATCGACGCCAAGGTGGCGGAGGTCTTCATTGAAATCCCCTAGCGTCGGCGACAACGTAAGCACCTCGATGCCGGCTGCCTGAGCTCGCTGGGTCAATGTCGCAACCGCGAAGTCGCCGGGCGGATCGTCATCGCGCACGACATAAAGGCGTCGTAGCGTTACGCGGAAGAGAAGAGCCGCGAGATGATTGGCGGAAAGCGCAGCGACCATGGACAGGTCTGGCAACGCGCTTCGCACTGACAGCATGGTCTCGATGCCTTCACCAGCTGCCATGACATCGGTCACGACACCGAACCGAACTCCGTGCCCCAGCAAACGCCCCATTGCCCGCCTCGGCGTGTCGATCGGCGCTTTGTCCTCGCCAGTCGGATCGAGCCAGGTGCGATGTGCGCCCGTGATGCTACCGGCGAGGTTCGTGACGGCGGCGATCAGTGCTGGCCACACTTCGGTCGGCGCGTCAGCGTCGGGCCGGTAATAACAGCGCGGATGGAAGCGCAGGGTGGCCACGTCGTGCAAGGCACTAATGCCGCGATTGCGCAGATACGCCTCTGCAATCGTGCCGGAAATCCGCTGCGACATCGCGAACAGCCGTCATGCGGATTCTGGCGATCCGATCTGGGCCGATGGCTGCCGCCTGCAGCGATTAGACCGCGGTTCGGTTCGTGGCAGGCTGAGGAAGGATCGCGCCTCGTCGAGTACATCGTGCAAACGCTCCAACCCGCGGTTCAGGGCGATGAGGTCGAGGAGATCACCGTGCTGGCCGGTAGCAGCGTCAGTCCATTTGCCGGCAGCGCCCTTCCCGCTGTCGGGCCCTGCGAGGCGAACGAACAGGCTGCGGCCCGGCGTGTTCGCAACATCGCCGACGACCCAGTAGCGACCCCGGCGTTGGGCCTGCGAGAGGTAATGGCGGCACACCGCCTCGGCATCACGCGCGAGACAGCGCGCCAGATCGGCGGCTTGCGAAGACATTTCGCTCACGCGGCCGCCTTGTCGCCAGTACTACCTGCTTGCGGGATAGCATTCAGATCGTCGTGGGCGCGACATTCGGAGTCCTCGCGAGCGGCGTGTTGCGCAGCATCGCCCTTGTCGAACATGGCTGTTCCGTCGAAATCAGAGGCCAACCAATGATCGATTTGTCGCGTCCGCGAAATTGCTTTCTGGAGGACATCGTGCCCTAGCGCATCGCATGCGGTGAAAAGGATGGCTTGATCCAGGCGGTACGTCGTGCTCTCGCTGCCGAGAATCCTAGCGATATAGTCACCGGCGCAGTCTCCTGGAGCCGGAGTGTCGGATATGTGCATCGTTGTGTCTCCGTGACGGGTTGCGCGGACCTGTTCCGTGCCGCGTGTGCCCCATCACGGCGACAATGGCCGCCCTCGAACCGAGGACGGCCGCGCCTGCGGTTGGCACTCGGCGGCTCTTTAAGCGCACGTCTCCTGTCTATGCGGAAGTCCGCACCGGTTGCGGCGATCAGCGTCTCTGCTTGCGCCACCACGGGTTCGCCTCCATCGCACACAGCTCGCCTACGTTCCTCATCGGGCACAAAGTGGTCAGCATAGAGAACTGTCGTGCCACGCTCACCCTTACGAACACTGCCGCCGAGGCGGGGCCTGGCGGAAAGTGAGCCAATTCTGGGTGCTGAATCCCCAATCGATGACTGCGCCCTACAGGATGAGCACTTGATCCCAAGTGGCGATGAGTTGCCGCATTCTTCGGCATCGTGAGCGAGGCTTTGGCCGCCACGGTCCCCCACGGCTGGACCCACGGTACTCGAGCGGCCTTCAGCTCGGTGATGATCTTGTCGGTGATGTCCTGATAGCGCTCTCGACCGGCGCGAGCGCGAGCGACTCGTCGCAGGGACCGAGGAACAGGCCCGCGCCGAGAAGGAGGCTCTGGCGAATCGAAGGTGGCATCGCGGATCTCCGCGACGGGCGCCGCGAGCCTCTCTCGCGAACCTCAACCCGTCACGGCCGACCCGCCAACCTCGCACTCTAATGGCCCTGAAAGGTCCGGGCAGAATCCATTACCGCCGACATGTCGTCAATTGATTGGATCCGTCCGATTTGCACGCTACAGCGCGCAGGAGCTAGCGACCGCGTCACACAGCCTTTCAGTCGGCACCTTGGGCGGCTTAGATGGACGCACCGAGGGCAATGGGCCGCACCGCCGATGACGTCGAAACGGCATCCAGAGAAACGCCGCAAGCTTCGGCGGGGGCATCGCGCTCTGGACGAGTGTGCGCCGACACAGGGCCACGGTATGGCAATGCCAATTCGCCCGACGGGCCTCGATCCAATTGTGGCGAAGATCATCGAAGCACTTGCACGAACCATCATCAGAGATGAAGATCGTCGGGCCAGCTTGCCTCTCATGAACAAGAACGAATAGGCCCGGCCCATGCGGAAGCGCGCCGCCATTTACGCCCGGTTTTCGTCCGACCGACAGAAGGATCGGTCGATCGACGATCAGGTCGCGCTGTGTCAAGCGCTTGCGGATCGGAACTCTTGGGCAGTAGCCATGATCTACGCGGATTTTGCCGCCTCTGGATCGACCGTGCACCGCCGGCCCGAATTCTCTCGGATGCTGGCGGACGCAGAGGATCACCAGTTCGATATCATCATTGCCGAAGACATCGACCGGCTGGCACGAGGGGAAGGTGACGCACCCAAACTGCGACAGCGCCTGGAGTTTCTGGGAATTGAGATGCACACCTGTACAGACGGCCATATCACCAAACTGCACGCTGGCCTCAAAGGTCTGATGAGTTCGCTCTTCCTGGATAATCTCATAGCGCACACGAAGCGGGGGATGGCAGGTGTGGTCCGCGACGGTCGGCACCCGGGCGGCAAAATATACGGGTATAGAACGATCGTAGGCCGCCCAGGCGAGCTCGAGATTGTCGAGGACGAAGCCGCAATCGTGCGGCAGATTTTTGAGCGCTACCTTGCCGGGGCCACGCCGCGCCAGATCGCTGGCCACCTCAACGACGACCGCGTGTTGCCGCCGCGTGGCGGCGATACTTGGCGCGCGTCAACGATCAACGGTAACACACGACGTGCCAATGGGATTTTGCAGAGCGAGATTTACACGGGGGTCATTATCTGGAATCGGCTGAGGATGGTGCGTGACCCGTCTACTGGGCGACGGATCAGCCGTCCGAACGATCCCAGCGAGATCCAGCGCGTCGCAGCGCCTCACTTGCGGATCATCTCCGACGAAACGTTCCGAGCCGCACAGAAGCGCAAATCGGAGAGAGCTCATGTAAACCCGGGCGCACGAAAGCGCGCCAAACGGTTGCTGTCTGGCCTCCTGCGCTGCGGCTGTTGCGGCGGTGGAATGTCAGCCGCGAGCACCGGTGAACGCACACGGATTGTCTGTACGAGGATGCACGAGTCCGGCAGCTGCGAGAACCGCAGGTACTACTACCTCGATAAGATCGAGCGTCGTGTCATCGATGGTCTACGCTCTAAGTTTGGGACCCGCGAGGCAATCACCTATTTCGTCGAAGTCTACAATGCCGAGCGCAAGAGGGCGTCGAAGGCTGCCAGGAGGCAATCGATCGATCTCGAACGCAAGCTGGCGCTCGCGGAACGTGATCTGAAGCGCGCGATCGATGGGCTGATCCGGGGCACGATCTCAGAGGCCGAAGGGGATCAGATCATTCCCGAGCTGCGCCGCCAGCGCGATCGAGTGAAAGTGGCTCTCGAATCGGCCGCCAAACCGCCAAAGGTGATCGAGTTGCACCCGCCGTCGGTCGACGAGTACCTGCGGGCGATCGAAAGACTGGCCGACTACACCAATGGTCGCCTAGCCAAGAGCGATGACGAGCTTGCACAATCCCTGCGTAGGTTCATCGACAGCGTCACGGTGATGCCGGCAAGATCCGGCGAGGAGCCAGAAATCAGGGTTGCGGGCGGGCTCGCCTCGCTGTTGCCCCTCGAATCGAGGCGTTCTGGGCTGCCGGGAGAGGCGGTAGCGGGGGCCGGGATCGAACCGGCGACCTACGGATTATGATTCCGCCGCTCTGACCAGCTGAGCTACCCCGCCAACAATTTCAACGACTTACAGCGCCGCCCGAGAAGCTTGCAGGCTTGTTGCGCGCGCGCGACTTCGCCGGCCGGCACCGGCTATGTAGTCGAGGCAGAAAGAGGGAGCAAGTCGCGGCAACGGCGTGGATTGCTCCGCCGGCGCCTTGCTACTCGCCCAAGAACATTCAGGTTTGGCGCCACCTCGTCATCGGCCGAAGAGGTAGTTGAACCGAGCCATGATGCTGTTGCTTCGCAGCCCAACGCCATAGCTCTCCGGCGCCCCCAGAACGATCTGCGGTCCGTTGATGTCGGTGCTTCTGCCGAGATCGGTGTGCATGAATTCCAGGCCGAGCGAAAATTGGGGCGCGACTTTGAACTCGACCCC